>CEAH01044105.1_pt1 | contig 74696 bp, 73 predicted proteins | sample 557571 | NCBI WGS metagenome assembly CEAH01 (sample SAMEA3182092, study PRJEB8094) | gut metagenome | biome: human; feature: gut; material: Stool; isolation source: human stools | place: Canada | collected 2013-11-25
GCTCCCATACTTCGCAAAGAATGCTGCTACCGTATCGGGAGACATCTTTTGCTGCCTCCCATGGATCACGGTATAGAACAACGGTGCCTCACTGTAGTCATCCTTGTTGGGATGGAATTTGTTCAGATACTGTTTGCAGTGTTGGACTGTTCTGTTCAGCAACGGCACTGTACGGGTTTTTCGTCCCTTACCATGCAAGTACGCAATTGGATGTTTTGCGTCAAGACGCAGGTCACAGACCTTCATATCGAGAAGCTCACTGCATCGGGCAGCGGTATCATACATGAGGATCATGAATACAAGATTCCGCTGGTCTTTCTGTCTGGAAGGATTGGGCTGTTGAAGCAGCGCGGTCAACGCCGGTTCGGTCAGGAATTCAACGATTCGCCCGTGAGCCTCCTTGGAGGGAATATTGCAGGCAGAAAGATACAATGACGTCTGCGTACAATCGATTTGTCCAGCGAAGTCCAGGAAAGACCGCAATGCCATTAAACGCTGGTTGCGGGTAGAGACACTACATCCCCGCGCCTTTTCCAGCCAGGTTAGGAAGTTAAGAATGACGTCCCGGTCAACACGGGAGAAGGTCAGCTCAGCGGCTCCAATCCCTATCTCATCCCTCATATAAGCCACGAAAATATTGAGTGCCTGTCTGTAGGAGAGAATCGTATTTTCACTGAGGCAGCGTTGCTTGGGCAGATAGTCCAGCAAAAAACGCCGGATTGCATCAAAGAAATCACTCATCGTTTCCTACCTCCGGCAAGAATACCTCGGCAGAAGAAAACGCGAACCCGGACATTTCCTCCAACAAGCCAGGAACTAAATGAATGTAGTAATAGGTGTCCGAGAGTTGTGCATGGCCCATGTACGCGCTCAGATAGGGAATCATAACGTTCAGATCTTTGCCCTCGTTCATCCAGTGGTACAGCCTGTGAGTGGCAAAAGCATGACGAAAGTCATAAAGACGCGGGGAACGTCGGCCGGTTCCCGTAACACCTGCTTTCTTCAAAACCAGGCGGAAAGTCTTCTCCAGCCCTCTCTTCCCGTAAAAACCGCCCTCAGAGTTGGGAAAGAACGGCTCACGACCCGGCATAACAGCGGAGACAACAGCATTACAATTCGAGAGCATTTCCACCACATCATCTGCCATCATGACTATACGGCTTCTGTGCTGCTTGCTCTCCATAATATTCAGCCGCCCTTTGTCCAGATCTACGTCTCTAACGCGCAACCGCCTGACCTCTGCAGGACGCAAGCCGCAGCAATACAGCAGTTTCACCATGACAGGAATCACAAAATGCCGTACAGGAAAGCCCCTACGCGGTTTTAAGTCGTCAAGAACATTCCAAATAGCCTGAATTTCTGCCTCAGTGTAGATGTACGGCGCATACGGCGCATCTTTTCGGGCAATATCTGGCGGCAGGACATAAGCGTTTTCTCCATTGCGGTTCAAATACCGGGCAAACTCACGCACTGGCATCATACGATTTCGGAAAGTATTGTTGCCCTCCGTATTCTTTTTCGTAGCCCAGGTGAGACAGATTTCTTCTGTCAACCAATCTTCATCTGGGAAATACGTCAGGCAAAAGAGGTCAAAGTCTCGCAGGAGACGAGAGGACTCCAGATAACTAAACCCCAGCGCGTTTTTCTGAGCAATGAAATTCTCAATCTGGGCTGCAAAGTGGCTCTCGAAGGTGTACACCATTTCAGTTCCCTGCCTTTCCATGGGAGATCAAGGGCAACGCACACTGCTTTAACCCCTGTTCATCAATGGACAGGTACGGCTTTGCTGAATCAATATGAGTTTGGCCAAGCATCTGTTGGATCAACTCAATTGGCACTTCGTTCTGGAGCAGATTTGTAGCGAAGGTGCGCCGGAAACTGTGAAATCCACGATGCTTGGACAGAATTCCTGCACTCTTCATGTATTTGGAGACAATTGCACTTCCGGTTCGACTTTTCAAAGCACGGACAGCGCCGACGTGACAGAGGAAAATTTGCGGTAGTGAACTTTTGGGGCGCCCATTTAGCAAGTAATCTGCTATAGCGTTACCTGCTTCCGGTTCAAGAGGAATTACGATCGGTTGTCCTGTTTTGTGCTGAACAACACGAATTTCCCTCGTTCTCCAATTGATGCAGTCAAATGTGAGCCGAATGATGTCGCAAGACCGCAAGCCGCTTTGCACTGCCAAAACCATCATAGCGTAGTCTCTTTTCCCAACTGCCGAGGTTGTATCTGGCTGGGAAAGTAAATGTTCCAATTCATCACAGGAAAATCCTTCGTGAAAATTCTTCCGAGGGCAAACAAATTCCGGGAGTGTTTTGCAAAAATTATCCGCAGTAATCTCGGCCTCATATAAAAATTGTAGAAAGGTCCGAATACCAAAAAGAGCAGCTTTCATCCCGCCAGCGTACCGTCCAAGCATTCTTGTAACGCATGCGACAATATCCATCCTTGCAACAGTTTCAACAGAGGCTACTCCATGATCCTCTAATTCAAGCAAAAATACATGAGCTACACTTGTAACTGTGCTGACGGAACTTTCAGCCCAGTTGCTCTGCGTTGTGACATACGCACTGAATTTATCCAGAATCGCTTTGTGCTGAGGAATAACTTCGCGCCGTCCCCAATTAGGAATCCTTTCCAGCGTGATTTTCCCTGTCAGGCGGAACTCCTGGAGCATCGCCGCCGCTTTGCGCAAATTCTGATAAGTAGTTCTGCCAACCTCCCCTTGCTCATATTGCAGTCTTCGCTCCTCTGTAAGCTGGGATATAAGTTTGTCTGAGTAACTTTCTGTACCAGAATCATAGTGCTTTTTCAAAATGACGGCTAATCCCTCTTCCGTGTAATGGCGAACCGTACTTTCCGAAAGGCCAAGTTGTTCCATACGCTTGTTGACCATCCAGACAAGCACATAAATATTTTCCGATTCGGCAAACTGTTTCGCCGTCGGTGCGTCGTGTTGGATGATTTGCTTTGGACGATTCCATACAGGGTCCCATGGCTGAAGGTCAGGCAAATCAATAGAATCCGTCGCTGAACATTGTTTCAGAAGCTCACAACTCCTGCGAACAAGTCCCCATTTCCATTGTGAGATATCTCCTTGGTCCAAAAGCGCGCGTTGCTCCAGCAAAAAATTATCGAGCATTTCTGCTGTAGCATATAGTATGCCTTTTGTGTGAAAATGTCGAAGTATGCTGCCAAAACCCGTATGAGTATAGTCGTATATGCTTCCATCACTCATCCCCGCATTGGTTAACAACTCCAGGGCACGCTGTGCAGTTGCGTCTAATTCAATCAGTTTCATAGGCCCTCCTTATATTTTGTGGTGTCAGACGGTTGTCTGCATGTCCACATTATATAAAATGAGGCCCGCTTTGTTATTCCGAAGTTTTTGCGGAGAATCCTTGTTTTACAAGACTCTATGCAATGACTTCGGAATAACTATTTTCTCGGCATAATCCTGGCACGGGCTGCCCCCGCAGATGATGTCCACAGGCGGCAGATACGCACCGTTCAGTTTTGTGATGTCTCCCATTTGCTCCATGCGTGGGAAACGTATTTTTGATACCAGTATAGGGAACGGTTCGATCTCGCTGGCCCAGATTGGCTCGATGCCGCACCGCACCGAAGCCAGAGGAAAGCCGGAGATGCCATCGAACAGGCTCCCCATCGTAAGTTTTCTTGTTGACTGTGTCATTTCATACACACCCTTTTATTTGATTGCCGCGGCGATGGTCCTCGTCACATTTACCGCAGACTGTGCCGTATAAACGGCGCTCGTAATATTGGCCTTTGTTGTGGTGTCCAGACCGAAGCTGCCGGCGATGCGGGGAACTTCGCCTGCGGAGAGCATGAGTCCAACGCCCATCAGCGCGTGGTCTTTGAACACCATAAGTCCCGCAATGAGGATGGTGGACTGGAGGAAGGCGGTCAGGCACAAGCCGATGACCTGCCGCATCCAGCCCATGAATCCGTCCAAATAGCCCCGCGGGACGCTGAACATATAGAGGGAGCCGACCGCAATTTGAATCAGCAAAATGCCTCCGCGTTTGAGGTTGGCAAAAAACACCTTCAGCACCGCATAGCCCATAAGGATCACGCAAAAGAGAAGCATAATGGGGCTGGTGATGATGCCGAGACCAAAGTGGGAACTGTTCACTACATCGGCAAGCGTCTGTATCTCGCTGAGTTCGGTGATGATGTCCTGTCCCACCTCACCAATGCTCCGTCCATAGCCGGTGAGTCCCGCAGAAAAGGTCCCCTGCAGCGACACCGATAAGGCATAGAGGCGGACGGGGACAACGGTGAAGAGGCTTACCGCCAGAAAGCCCTTGATGATATTCATGCCGCACTGCTGGAGATTGCCTCTGCCGGTGGAGTATTCAATGCCGCACTCAAAGGCGCAGACTACCACGCTGACGGCGAACAGCGCCCACGCAAGGCGGGAGAAAAAGAGAATGATGGCGCTGACCCATTCCAGCTCGAACATCTCCACGCCCATATTGCCCATGAGGGCAAAGAAGTTGCCGAGAAAGCCTACGATCTGCCCGTAGATCCAGTCCACCAGCTGATCCAAAACTGTCGCGGCAACAAAGTTCCAAATAAATATCTTCGCTCACCTCCGAAAATGCAGAAAGCCGCCGCCCAGATGGGCGACGGCCTTTCATATAGAGTATTTTGTTTTGCATCTGACTGCATCGCTTACTTGAGCAACCGCGGATAATCTGTTGTGCCATTGACGATCGCATAAACGTAGACGGTGTCCCCAATCAATTTGTAGATGGCAACATAAGTCTTCGTCAGCACAAGTTTACGGTAACCGCTTGCCGCAAGGATCGGGTCCGGATGCGTTTGCCCCATCAGCGGGAAATCCCGCAGACGGTTTATGGTCGTTTTCATCGTACTGTAGATTTTCCGCGCGTAGGGAGTTCCTGCCTCCGTAATGTGATACTTTACGATCTCCTCGAAGTCGTGTTGAGCAGGTGGAAGATAGACCAGTTTACTTTTCGTAGGCACGGAACAGCTCCTCCATTCTTTCGTCAAGCTCCTCCGGCGTGCAGACAGGCTCTCCGCTCAATCTGCTGAGTTCCGCAGCATAAATTTTGTCGCGGTGTCGGAACATTTTTTCCCGCTCCTCGTATGCTGCCATGCTCATATAAACACCGTCATCTTCACCCTTGTTCGTGATGAAGATCGGTTCACCGGATGCCTTTGCCAGCTCGGAGATCTGCGTGTACTCATTCCGCAGAGCAGAGGATGGTCTGATTTGCATAGAAAGCCCTCCTTATCAATTTCTTGATAGTATTATATCAAGATAACACCTTTTATGCAAGCCTATCTTTGTGAGGTGTAAAAGGTGACTTTATAGACCTACAGCATTCGCCGGCAAAGCAACCATTGTGTCTTATTCGTTGCCTCTGGCAGGAGAGTCCGGATTCGATTTTTAAATTCTTTCTTCACGAATTAGATCCCGATGATATTCCAGATGTATTTCGGCGCGATCAAGCTGAAAATCAGGCAGGCAAAGAGGATGGCGGGGCCGGTCCACTCAAACTGACCCCTCTGGCGATAATCAAAGTACGCGCCGCCAAGTTTCACGAAGAATGCGATAGCGAGGATCATATCCAATGCGGGGAACACCACCTTCTCCACCACGCTCTTGATCTGCTTGGCCGCCTCCGTCCACGTCTGCTCCACCGCTCCCGCCACATCCCCGCCCGCAGCGAGTGCCGAGGTGCAGCAGAGGGTGGTCAGGAGCAGAAGCGTCAATGTCAGAATAATCATTTTTCTGTATTTCAAGAAATCTCAACCTCCTTAAAATGGGGATGCCGCCCCTTGCGGAGCGGCATCCGTTGTTAGTCCTTAATAACCGGTGCGAGGCAGGGGCTTGCTGGGGGCATAGACACGGGTGACCCAGCGGGAGGTCGCCATGATCCACTGCCCGTTGTAGACGCCGCCTGCATCCGACGTGTTGACGAACTGCGTACCGCCGGTGAGCTTTGAAAGCACCTTGCAGTCTACGCGGGGCGCCTCCACCTGACGGAAGTTTGAAGGTACAATGCCGAACGCCACCATGAACTCCGTCACATACTCATTGGATGCAAGCCCAAGCGCCGCGGGCGAAGCATCCAAGACGTAGTTTTTGGCTGTGCTCAGGTTATCCGCCAGTGTGCGCCAGGTATCGCCGCTGAGATTGGTTCGGTAGACGATTTTATAGTTGCCGGGGGTATTCCACGTGCCGGTGTAAATCTTTTCAAGGCGCACCGCCTTGACGGGCAGGGTGTCACGCCAATAAAAAGATTCCAGCGCCGTGGTGGAATTGTTGGCAATGTCGGCAAAATTGTAGCGGACGAGCTGCCCCGGCATGACCTCCACATAGCCGGTTTTCTTGATGGAAACGTTGGTAGACAGGCTCTTGTTGGTCATGGCTGCCTTGACGATCTGACCGGCGTGTTCGATCTCTACCTCAATAGGTGTCTTATCCAGCCCGTAAAACTCCGCCGCCTTGGATTCTACGATCTTGTACCGCGCCAGCGGCAAAGGTTTGCTCACCGCCAAGCCGTTTTTATCCGTCTTGATCGTATCCACCAGGCGGTTGGTGCGGGCATTGTAAACTTCAAAGACGGTGTTGGGGATCGGCGTTCCGGCGGGCCAGCCGTTCATGGAATTATAGTCCGCCGAGGTCTTGACGATCTGGATTTGGCCGGTGATGGGCGTATTCTTCCACTCGATTTCTGTGGTTTCGCCGGACTTTACATACACGGTCTTTTTCTGCGTGTCGGGGATATAGCCCTCGTTTTCCAATTCACGCAGATAAAAACGGCCAGCGGTCAGGTTTTCAAAACGGACATAACCGCGGTCATCGCTGGTTTCCTGCGCGATGGGATTGTTGCTGGCATCGTACAGAATGAAGGAAACGCCGTAGATGCCCTCGCCGGTGGCCGAATCGACCTTGTGGATCAGGATACCGGAGATGGCTTTGTTGGTCACCGTTTTGGTCGTGGTTCTACCATCCTCCACGGCGAAATAGATGGGGGTATTGTCCAGCTGGAAGCCCTTGCCCGCCTCGGTTTCCACGGCATAGTAGCTGCCGCTTTCCAGCGGCACATACACGCGGCCGTCCGTTCCGGTGGTGACGGTGTCCACCAGACCGCCATCGCTGACACGGCGGATCTCGAAGGTGGTGTTGGGGATACGCTGGGTTTTGTCCGCCGCATTCACTTTCACCAGCTCCAGCCCACCGATGGGAGCATTATAAAAATAGAGGGACTGCGTGTCATTGGGGTTGACCACCACGGTCTGCGTGCGCGTATTCTCGTCGATGGTGTAACCGGAGATGGATTTTTCCTCTGTTACCACCAGTGTGCCGGTGACGCCCTTGAGAATGATCTGCCCGTTTTCGTCGGTATAGTACAGACCGTTGGAGCTGATTTTTCCGTTTTCGTCGTGGACAAACTCGCCGGTAGCCGTAGTGATCTTGAAGGTAACGCCCTCCAGCGGCGTCTTGCGGTCCAGAGAGGACAGCTTGTTGATGACGAGCGCGCCCTGTCGCTCATTCCAGAAGGTCATGCGCTGGGGAGACTGGCTCTGGTCGATCTTGATGCTCTGCGGCGTGCCATCCAGCACGAAACCGTCCACCGTCTTGACTTCCTTGGCAGTGATCGTCATACCGTCGGCCAGCCCCTCAATGACGATCTGGCCTGCGGAGTCGGTGGTATAGTAGCCGTTGTTGGGGCCGACTACCGCGCCGGAGGAGTCCGTCACAAGAAACTGTACCCCGGCAAGCGGTTCATTTTTCGTGCCGGAAATGTATTTCTGGAGAATCAATGTTGTAGTGGGTTTGTTGTAAAAGGTCAGCGTCTGCGTGTCGTTGGGATTGACTACCACGGTCTGTGTGCGGGTCGCTTCGTCAATGGTGAAGCCCGGAATCGTCTTGCTTTCCGTCGCTACCACGGTGCCGACGACGCTGGAGATGCGAATTTCACCGGATTTATTGGTGTAATAAATGCCGTTGCTGGACAGTTCGCCGTTGGCGTCTGGGACGAAGCTGCCATCCGCGTAGGTGATCTTAAACTCTACGCCCTCCAGCGGCTCCTTGTTGGGACCGGAGCTGACCTTGCGGATGATGAGATTTCCGGCAGGCTGGTTCAAAAACTGCAGATGCGCCGTTTCGCCGCTCTTGATGAGTGCGTGCTGGGGGCTGTCATCCAGCAGGTAGCCCGTTTTTGCCCGGACTTCACGGGCAATGACCGTCATGCCGGGTTCCAGACCATCCACCAAAATTTCGCCTGCGGCATTGGTGGTGAAGCGGCCGTTGTCATTGCCGAGATAATGGCCGCTGCTGTCGGTCAAAAGGAACTCTACGCCGGAGAGCGGTTCGTGCTTGCTGTCATCGCTCAGTTTGGTAATCAAGAGCGATCCCAGCGGGGCATTGCCGAAGCGGAGCGTCACCACATCCTGATCCTCGCCGGAGATCCACACCGTCTGGGGTTCGCGGTCGATGATGTGATTTCCATCGCTCTCAATCTCCTGGCAGATGTAAGTGCCTCGTTTGAGGTTTGTCACGGTGAATGCCCCGTTGGGGCCGGTCACATAGGTTCCAATGACCGTACCGCCAGTACCGGAAGTGCCGCCACCTAAATATCTCAGTTCAAAGCGGCAGCCCTCCAGACCTTTTCCGGTTTTGGCGTCATATTTGTACACGACGAGGGCACTGTGAGGAACATTGTCCACGGTCACGGTCTTAGAGGTATTGGCTTCCAGATAGAACTCGGTCACGCCGCTGCCCTGAATGCCGAAGCCCTTGGGAGCGGACTCCTCCACCAGTTTGTACCAGCCACGGTTTACATCGGTGATGGTGATTTTACCGTCGGAGGCCGTTGTGAATACGCCGAGGTCGTTGATCTCGCCGGTGGTGGTATTGTCCGAGCCGTAATAGATATGGAATTTGGCATTAGAAAGAGGATCGCCGGTGATGCTGTTTCGCTTCAGGATCGTCAGGGAGGGCTTGACCGCGTTGAAAAAGGTCACCGTGCGGGTGCAGCCCGCTTCCAGATAGGACAGTACCACATAACTGTCACGGCCAGTTAGTACCTGCCAGAGCCGGACATGGAATCTGCGGAAACATCCCAGCTTCCCAGCGACACGGTAGAGCCGCTCTGTTTTGACATAGGGCGGATCGGCATAGATAAGACTGCCTTTTTTATCTCGTTCCCGAATGAGCTGCAAGGCGTTTCTGTTCTCCAGCGGCACATCTTTTAACCGTGCGGACACCGGTGGAAACAGCTTTAGGAAGCGTTCGACATCCAACCCTTTGACACCGAAAGAGTTGATCGTCCCGCTGAAGCTGCCGCGGATGGCGAGGTAATACGCTGCCGCCCGCTTCACATCGTAAAGCGCCAGTCGCTCCTGAAAGATGGGGAGCAGTTCTCCGGCCTGCTCCTCCGTAAAGCAGGACCGATCTCCGAGGCATTCGATCTCCGCCTGCACATTTTGAAAGTAGACCTCCTTGTGGGCGACAAAGTCCCGGTAATACTCAAAGAGCTTACGGCCGTGGATTGGCAGGAATTTCAGTTCCCGCAGCAGAACATTGGAGCATTCTTTGATGCAAGAGAACAGGTTCACCAGCTCGGCATCCAAGTCGTTATAAATGTCCAATCGGTTTGGGTCCGGCGGCAGAGCCAGCAGCACTGCGCCGCTGCCGCCGAACGGTTCCACATACTGTGTCAGATTGGGCGGGAAAAGCTGCAGGATGTACGGTGCAATCTTCTCCTTGCTGCCGATCCAGGGAAAGGGCGGCTTAGCCAAACTTCATTCCTCCCATCTTCTGCTCATAGTAACCGGGGTCAGCGCCGGGGACGCCCCAGCCGTGCATACTGCCGCATTCCATGGCAAGGCGCTGCTCCTGCGTCACGCCAAGTCGTTCGTTGTTGTAGTCCGCCAGCTCTTGGTTCTGCGCTGGATCGTCCGTGGACCAGTCGCTGGGATAGTAGCCGCTCTCACCGCGCTTGATGCAGATGAGTTCGCCGGTGCTGGCAAGGATAGAGAAGCACAGCTCCGGGAGACCCTCCGCCAACTTGGGAGAGAAAAGCTCCTGCTCCGTCTGGATGCTCCACTCGTCCGAGTTCCAAAGGTGGACATACAATTCACCGCCGTCATCCACGGATATTTCCCGCTGCTCAAAGCCCTCACCCCAACCGTCCGATGCCTGTCCAGTGAGGTACTCCTTTAAGGTTTCCAGTTCTGTGTCCGATAATTCCCCAGTGACGCGGCATTCCGCCACACCCCAGAGCTGGCGATCACGCTCCTCCACGGCGAAGACGGCGGTGCGCACCTTGGTGTTGACGCTGTCGACTTCATCATACCAATGCATGAGACCCCGCTCCGTCTCCTCCGGCATCCGGTTTTTCACCAGTGCCGCCGTGATCTGATCCTGATAGCCCCGCAGTTCACGGCCCTCCAGCAATGTGCTGCAATCATCAAATTCGCCGTACTCGTTCCGCTCGTAGAGATCGGCGGTCAAGGGCATATACAGCTTGAGCGTGGTCAGCTTGGGCGGCAGCACCGTGAAGCTGTCCTCGCCAGGAATAAGTGCCAGCGACCTGCCGTTATCCCATTTCATACGGAGCTGCCCCGCATCGTCTACGAAGTCCACCTCGCCCTCCGTGCCGGGAAGAATGGGTGCGTAGGGATCGTCCATAGCGTTCAGACGGATGCGGGTGCCGGGGGGATACTGCTCCTTGATAAAATTCACCATTTTTCCGTCCATACTCACATTCCTCCCATTGTCATGCCCTGATCTGGCGTTTTTTGGTATTCCTCCAACTGGCGGGGATTTTCCTCGCCATAAAGGTCAAAGACGATATCATCCACAGCCTTGCGGACAGCGGGATCGTCGGTCAGCACTTCGTAACGGAAGCCTGTGGTGGGGCGATACGGAAGCTCCTCCCGCACACACTTGAGAAAGGCTTCGGCATCGGTAAATTCCTGTGCATCGCCATTGGCATAGGACACGCGGCCCGCCAGAGGCTTGTCCCGTGCCATGTTCTGCCGCTGGACGGCTAAATCGTAAGCGGTCAGATAACCATTGTAATCTCCAGGGGACGGGTTGCACCGCAGACAGTATCGGTAGCGCTCCGTTTCCACGATGTAGCCGTAGTTCTGTACATAGCCGCCGTCGATTTTGCCGCCGTGTTCATAGCAGAAACGCTCCATAGCGAAGCGGTTTTTCAGCACACTCTCCCGCAGCGTGTCCACGACCTCCTGCAGCTCTGCTTTGAACACAGAGCTGTTCAGCTCCTCCGGGCCGCGGGGCCACCATGTATGCCAGAACTCGTTGCCGCTGCGCCCGAAGTCCATGCGGACATGGCCAACGGTACCCAGCCGCTTATCTTCTTCGGGGTGCTGGGCATAAAATAAGCCCGCCTCATCCGGGCGGGCAGGTCGGATATGAAATTGCGTTGCATCTTTCAAGGTTAAGATCTCCTTTCGGTGTAGAATTTGGCTTTACACATTTTTGGGGGTGTGCTATGATGTTGCAAACAAATCGGAATTTATAGAACTGTGAAAAGTAAAGGTGGTAATTTTGTGGTAAAATATTGTATGAGTTTAAGTGATGAAAAAAAAGAAACTGCAATTAAAATTGCTTTGGAAAGTAAAGGAAATGTTCGTAAGCGTAAGATAGCGGTTCCGCTTCTGATGATTTTGGGTATCGTCATTATTTTTAGTAGCATATTTTTAATTATAAATTCTCCTGCTATTTTATGGTATGTCTATATGGTGATTGGAATAGTTTGTCTGCTCCTTGCGTTTAATGCAAAGTCTTTTCAAAAATTTGTATTGAAAAAAGCGGAGTTACTCTTAGATAAGTCTTTTCGTACTGGAATTGTAGAGTATCATTTTGACGCTGAAGGGATAGAAACAATTTCCCAGATGGGATATAGCAAAAATTATTGGACTGCATTTAAAGAGTACGGTACTATGGGACAGTATATATATGTTAAACGAAAAGATAATAAAATGGTTTTGATAGATAAAAATGATTTGTCTACTGGGGAGTTAGAAGAATTGACTCAACTATTGTTAAATAATGTCAAAATGTAAATTCCAGTTGATATTTCACATACTTTAGGAAATTTAATAACTGTTATATTTGATTATCAAATTCTTCGCAAACCCTTGAAAATACTAAGTTTGTAGCAAGTGTACTTTCCCTTACTCTTTCCCTTGTGTTACATTCTCCCATTAGCTTTCATGAACCTTAATATGGGAAAAATTAAGGGAAAGAAAATTTCATAACACAGTATAACATATAACAATAACGACATGGTGAACTGATTGAAATGTTTTCGATATTTAACTCTATTACTGATTATCAAAAGAAAATGGAGATAAGATACGATGAGAACAATTTATGCAGAATACAACATAAATCACGATAGTATTGATGTTTACACAAGTGCTGGATATATGCTTCGCATTGACTGCTGGGAAGCTGAAAAAGATTTAAAAACCACATATGGATCAGAATGTGCACTTACTTCATTAGCTGTGGATGAGCCTTTGGAATATGCAAGATTATATCTTGAGGGCAATTTACAGATGTGGGTGGATGCAGAAGATTCATTAGAATTTTATTAAGTGAAAGAGGGATAGTGTTCATTAAGAGTGCTATCCCTCTTTAAAGAATGTGCGAAATGCAATAATTACATATTTTCTATAGATTAACAGAATGCCTAAAAATAATCCATGTACTTATGAAATAACAAATCAATAAAATTGCCAAAATGCCCATTGTTGCCCCTATTTGTAACATCAATGCACCAAACCCGATATAGGCTGAAATTTCTGCTGATATGGTTTGGATAAAGTAAGCTATTACAACAGCAGCTACAATGATTGCTGTGATAATTGGAAGCCCAAACCAAACACTTAATTGTTGCAAGATAAGTTTTCCGATATGCTTTTCTTCCACCCCCAATTTTCGGAGTACAGAGAAGCGATATTTATATTGTCCTGCGTCTAAGAGTTGTTGCAAGGAAAGTACGGTAAGACATATAATCATCAATACAACAGCACCATAAAGCATTGCAGCCTGTAAAACAAAATTATTTGCTATTGTACTGTTCCTCTGTAATGTACTGAACCGTATTCCATACATAACACCGCTTTCTGCTTGCTCTGGGTATTCCTCTGTAAAAAATTTTTCCAGTTCCCTTGCATTTTCATAGGAGATGTTTTCTTCTGTTGTGATATAGCGGTTTTTTATTACCGGCAACAGCTTTTCACAAATACTGTCTGGAAGTACATAGAGTATATCTGTATAGGAATTGTACGCTGTTTCTCCGATTGCTTCCTCATAATAGGACTGCTCGGAAAGAGTCAATTCTCCTGCGTCTGTCAAAATACTGGTATGCTCTTTCAAAAAGCTATCCCGTTCTTCCTCGGTGGCGATTGCCGCCCATTGTGTCGTAAATTCATCTTCCCCCAGAGAAATCTGTTCATAACCCAACATTTTCCTTATGGTGTTATAATCACTTAAAGAAATTGCCACAATCGGAAAATCATATTTCTGTCTGTTGTGAAAATCGTCTTTCTCTGGCAGATATAGATTGAAAGTGCAATCATAGTCTGTATCTATTTTATGTTCTGCCAGAAAATCAGTAATGATTTCATAACTGTCCTGTGGCAGATTTTCTTCTTCATAAACATCATTGTATCTCGAATATACCTGCACATCATACATAGAGCGTATATCCAAATAACCAGACGACCAGCCCGTCAAAATAGGGGCTGCAACGAACATGAAAATTGCTAATACCAAAGTGATACAAATGACTGCCATAGTCTTGCTGGTCGTATTCAGCTTTGAGGTAATCTGTCCGAAAAAGAAAAGTGCTTCCTCATGGTATCGGTGTTCTGGCGATTTTTCTTTCCATGCTACAATCAAACCACTGGTAAGATAAATGAAGGCACAAATGAAGAAAAGTAAGTCAATCACAACAAAAAGCAGATATTGATTGAGCGTTCCACCACCTAAAGGCAGATAATATTTATTTGTTAATGCTGCAACGCTGGCTGCTGTAAAAGCATTCAATACAGAACATATCAGCAAACCAGCAATGAAACATTCTCTTTTTTTCTTTCTGATTATGCAAAATATCGACCACAGCAAAGTAAGCAGCGGAAAAAGAATATTTCCCCAAAACATAAGCTGCACCGGAAACGCAAAGCGGGTGTCATAATAAAACCAGACCTTTTGTATTCCTGCAATCAATCCCCATACGGTAAATACTTCAAAGAGGACTACTACAACAGAAATGAAGCGGCTCTTTTTTAGCTCTGGTTCGTTCTCTTTCTCTGCGAAAAGCATATCAATAATTTTTGTTTTCTGAATGGTACGGGTATTGAAAATTCCTACCACAAAAAAACTTGCCACAAAAAATACCACTGTCAACAAAACGGTATCCGGGAATAATGTCCATGAGATTTCATAAGGCTTTCCATAAGCAGTAAGGAGCATTGCGGTAATGAATTGAGAACAAAATACACCGCAAAAAATACCAATCAAAATGGAAAACATACCCATAATCAGTGTTTCTGCAAAGAAAATCCTGCCAATAGTTTTTTGTTCCATTCCCATAATGGACTGGACAGCAAACTCTTTTTGCTTCCGTCTTAGCATATAATGATTGACGAACCGTATCAAAAATAACAACAGCAATGTTATCATGCAGATTGCAATTTTCATTCCGTCACTTAACAGAGTAAAATCATACTCGCTGCCTATATCCGGGCTATAATAACTACTGGAAATAGACAAGAACGCATAAAACAAGGTAACACAGATTGTCATTGTGACAATGTAGACCAGATAGTCTTTTACAGACCGTTTTGCATTTCTGAAAACAAGTTTAGCATACATGGCTCTGTCCCCCTCCAATCATGGTAAGGACATTCAGAATTTTATCAAAAAAAGCACTTCTGCTGTCGTTGCCCTTGCGCAGTTCCATAAAGATTTCTCCGTCTTTCAAAAAAAGAATACGGTTGGCATAGCTGGCGGTAAAAGCGTCATGAGTTACCATAAGAATTGTCGCCCTAAGCTGTTCATTGATACTTTGAATGGTAGACAGCAGCATTTGTGAGGAATGGCTGTCTAATGCTCCTGTCGGTTCATCTGCCAATAAGAGTTTCGGATTGTTGATAATTGCTCTTGCACAGGCACAACGCTGTTTTTGACCGCCCGATACCTGATAAGGATATTTGTTTAGAATATCGCTGATATTCAGCTTTCCGGCTATATCCAAAATGCGGGGTTCTACAATCCCTGCAGGGACTTTATTGATTGCTAATGCCAGTGCAATGTTTTCTGAAATTGTCAATGTATCCAGCAAATTGAAGTCTTGAAATACAAAACCTAAATTCTCTCTGCGAAAGCGGGCAAGGAATTTTGGTTTGATTTCCGTTATATCTGTTCCCTCTAAAAAAATATGCCCTGCACTTACGGTATCAATCGTAGAAATACAGTTTAGCAGCGTTGTCTTTCCAGAACCGGACGCACCCATAATTCCGAGAAATTCTCCGGCTTCCACAGAAAAACTAATATCTTTAATGGCTTTGGTAATATTCCCCTCATTGCCATAATATTTCTGGATATGCTCCAGCTTCAAAATTGTATTCATCGGATAAACCTCCTTAACTGTTCCATACCCATATTGTAAATGGAGTATCTCATTTTTTGTATCAAGTTTTCTTACACAGTTCTTACAAAAATGTAAGAAGTGCAGAACCTGTCAGCCCTGCACTCCGATAATAAAATCATTCATTTGAAAGATAAGTGAAATCGTTGTTCCTCTGTTTTCGGAATAAGCAGTAAGTCCTATTCCCAGTTTATCACATAGACGCTTGCAAAGATATAAGCCAATTCCAGTAGAATTTTTCCCGGTTCGCCCATTCTGACCTGTAAATCCTTTTTCAAAAATACGGGGTAAATCACTTTTAGGAATACCTATCCCATTATCGCTGATAGATAGCACAATCTTGTCATTCGTTTTTGTTGCCCCAAAGTGCAAAATAGGCTGCTCTGCATGGTATTTGATTGCATTACCGATAATCTGATTTAAGATGAACCGCACCCATTTTTCATCAGTGTAAACCATTGTTTCTATATCGTCTATCTGAATTGACATATTACTTTGACGCAAAAGATACTTATTATCTGCGATTGCACTATTCACAACATCGCATAAATTGACTTCACGGACAGAATAGTCTTTTTCAGCGTGTTCACTTCTGGCATAGTAAAGTGCCTGTTCTGTATATTGATTGATATTCTCTAACTCTGCCAATACCTCTCTGGAAAAGGGAGAACGGTTATTCTCACACAGCAGCTTCATAGCTGTAATTGGTGTTTTTACTTCGTGTATCCATTGTTCAATGTATTCTTTATATTCCCTGCGTTCCCTCTGTACTTCGCCAATCCGTTCCAACATGGATTTTTCAGCCATTTTCATAATCTGGTAAAAAACCTGTTCATCAGCCCTTTCCGGCACTTGCATGATTTCCGGCAATAAATATCGTTCTTCTAATTGCTCCGTCATATTGAGCAATTTATTCAGATACTTTTTTCGTGAGAAATAAAAAGTCAGCAAAGATAAAACAAGGACAATCGACCAGACCGCAAGAATAAACAGGACTGTTTGGATAGGATTATCGCTTGCAATCAGGAACAAGGCAAAGGCAAGCATACCCAGCAGATTGATTAAAATAACGGGGAGTTGATTTTTCAAATATTGTTTTCCATTCATAATGTATATCCTTGCCTGTGTTTTGTTTTAATGAAATCTACAAGTCCGATTGTTGCCAGTTTGTCACGAATACGGGTAATATTGACACTTAGGGCATTATCATCAACATAAAGCTGATTATCCCAAAGAAAATCCACAATATCATTTCTGGAACAGATTTTTCCAGCGTTCTTAAAAAGGTAGTAGAGGATTTTCAATTCATTCTTTGTCAATTCTGCTTTCTGTCCTTTGTACTCTATCATGCTACTCTCCAAATGCAGGGTAGCTTCTTTCCACATATAAATTTCTGTTTGAGAGGAACGGTAGGCTTTCTTTAACAATGCAGCAATTTTAGCAAGAAGAATAGCAGGATTATAAGGCTTTGTGATAAACGCATCTCCACCCAGCATAATGCTGTTTAGTTCGTCCATATCTGTATTGCTGCTTGTTACAAATACAATCGGAATATCTGAAAAAGTGCGAATTTGAGAACATATTTCAAAACCGTTATTCCCCGGAAGTTTTATATCCAGAATAACCAGATGTGGTGCAGCTTCTTTTAACTGCTCTATTGTTTGGGAAAAATCCGTAACTGCAAATACTTCATATCCATTCCCATACAAAAGAGTTTTAAGCTGTGTTTGTATCGTAAAATCATCTTCAATGATTAGTATTTTTTCCTTCATAGAGATACCTCCCTAACACTTTATTATACTGTATCAGAGAGGTTTTCTCAATCGTATTATTGAATGGGAATTTTAGAATGATTTTGTACATAGCTTTGTAAAAAATGCTTAATAGTTTCTTTTCTCAAGGTACGATTCTAAATAACACCTAAGTCCAACATATGCGCCCTGCAAAAGTACAAAAAGCAATAGAAGATTTACTGACAGTGCTTTTTTGATTGCTTCTCCAAAATAAATGATGACAGCAGCACTTGTCAGTATCATCAGTAGAGTAATGACATCCCAACACTTTTCCCTATATAATTCTATAACCTTTATTTCTATCAGTATCGCCAGTATCCCTGTTCCTGCCACACATATTCCTACAATCAATATTAGCAATATCCAATATACCATTCCGGCTATAAAAGGATTTGGAATTTTTGTGCTAATCTGTGCCACAGATTGCCCGACCTCAATCGTCCAACCGATAAAAGTTTGTATGAATGACGCTGCATCATGGAAGAATGATTTGCAATCGGAAAGAAACACATCTGACTGTACTGCCTGAAAAAGAGTGGTTGTCAGCGAATACCATGCAAGAAGGAACAAGGTTGTTTGGAACATTACCGTTTTTGCTTTATACTGTCCTGCAAGTCGCTCTTTTTGTGTTTCGTATTTCGCTTTTTCATTCTGATAGGCTGTCCGGTCACAGGCTTCACATTTTTCATAGGGTACCGGCTTTTCTACCGGTATCTCTACGATTTTCTGATGTGTCCGGGCATAATCCCGTTGTTGTGTTAAGCATCGTATTTTATCTTGACATTCCCCTATCGTGACGTTTGCGCTTCGCAGCTTCTCTTTCTCGTTCCGCAATGCTCTGTCTGCTAGCTTCAAGTCGTTCTTTAATGCTTGAATATTCCCGGCTCTGTTCTCTTTGTTTAATTTCTCGTTCAAGGTCAGAGATTCGTTGAGCTGCGTCTTTAGTTCCACGATAAGCTGGTCTTTCTGTTCCAGTTCTTCTTGTATCTCCTCGGTCAAGAGGAGAAGTTCTTCCAACTGTTCGGCGTTCTTTGATTCTCTGGATTCGTTCATCTATATCACGTCCTTTCTCTATCTGCTGTTCCAGTTCAGCAATTCGGTGTTCTGTTTCAGTAATAAACTGTTTTCGCTGTTCAGCTTCTGTACCAATTTCTGCCATTGCTGATTTTCGTTTTCCAAAAGTTCTATCTTCGTTTTCTGTTCTTCCATCTTGGAAAGCAGTTCCTCGGTATTTGGCAAAATGTTGAGCAGCTCGGATAACTCGCTGTTTAATTTTTGCAATTTCTGATTCTGTTCCTGCATAAGAGAGAGTTGGGTGTCCCGATTCTGCATTTCCAGAATCATTTCTGCCATTAAGGTCTGCTGTTCTTCGATTTGCCCAATCATGGATTCCATTAAGGGTATAATTTCCCGGCTTTCTTCTAATGTCATTTAATCGCTCCTTCCATAATGATAATGCACCCGATACTTTTCCAAAGGTGTCCAGTATCTTTTGCAATAACGTGTTTTGTTGTTTTATGATTTGATTTTCCGCTACTTTCCACGAACCTTTTATTTCCTGCCCGGCAAGAAACTTTTGTTCAATCTTTCTTGCGTCAGCGCCTTCATGGATGGTAGGAATCTGGAGTTTTCCCTGTTTTTCATAAGAACGGTGATCGACCTGATTATGCAAAGGAAGATGTTCATTACACACCTTTGCCCACTCACTCCGCCACAGTTCACAATTTTTTGGATTGTTCCATCCGGTAGCATCGGTCAGCACCCGTTTCCATTGCAGGCGGTTTCTTGCACCAATCTTCTGAATTCCGTTTTCGTCTAATACAGGGATACGGATTCCATGACGGTCAGGGTTTTTCTTATCCTGCCACCAGTTCGGATGGGATTCATCAATCACGATATTTCCGTTTTTATCTCTGACAAAATCCCAATCCTTGACTTCTTTCTTTCCCCAAGAATGATCCTGGTTAAAAGGACGCATAGTCAGAAGAAGATGAACATGGGGGTTGCCATCCCCTTTATCGTGGATACTCCAATCAGCACACATTCCTCTATCTACAAAAGTTTTTTGAATATAGTCAGTTGTATATTGAATTTGTTCCTGTCTGTTCCATTCTTTGGGAAGGGCAAATTCAAATGACCTGCCAAGTTGGGCATCTGCATTTTTTTCAATCTTCAATACCTCATTCCATAACCTTTGTTTCTGAAATGTGATTTTAAATTTTTCTAAAGTAGCTTCTTTATCTTCTGATCTTTTGTATCGGACAGATTTTTGAAAGCGTTTTATATTTTCTTCTAGTACTATCTGCCATTCAGGAGGTACGTTTTCACACATCATAAGACTGGTGTAGACCACTTCTTTTTTAGAAGTGTAATAACTGATTCTCCCGGTTTCCTCGTTTTTCATCACATCCCCATTGAGATATGCGGAAGCGGAGATAACAGATTTCCCTTTACTTCGTCCGACTATTTTGATTGTGTAATGAAAAATCGCCATGTCTGGATTCCTCCTTTCTGACGTATCCGGCATAGATTTCCGGCAACATTGCTTTCAGTTTTAGAAAAAGCAGCATTGCCGGAACGCCCTCTGCGTAAGAGTGCCCTGCGCATAGCAGCCTGCATGGAATGCGCCTCTCTGGCGAAGAGTGCCTCCTGCGGCATGAGCAGGTCTGGCTGAAAGCCCCGCCGACGGAACGAGCCCGGCAAGCGTGAGCGCAGACTGGTTGCCACTTGTGGCAAACTTATTGGGACGACCTCTGGTTGTCCATAAGTGCGCCCTTCATGAAAAAGCAATGAAGGGAATGAAAAACTCATCCCCCGCCATTACACTTCCTCCATATCGGTATTTGTTTCTTTCTGCATTGCCTTTGAAAAAAATTTCCCATTGGCTTCCTGCTTTTTCAGAAAACCAATCAGCTTTGGGATGTCCTCTTCCTCAATAGGCGCACCGAGAACGGATTCCACCGCACCGCCAACCTGACAGAGCCTATGGGTTCGTTTTTTACTTTCTTCGGCTTTCTTTCGTTTCAGAAGTTCTTTCTTCTGTACTGCATATCGTTTTGCTTTTTCAAGGCTTTCCTGTTCCTTCTTTTCCATTTCAAGCATTCGTTCTTCATAACTTTTTGTTGATTTTGCCATGATTACATTCCCCTTTCTTTTACAAACATAAGTTCTCGGTTGCGTATCAGAAGAAGCACATGGTATAATCTTCTTGCGTGTAGGTATATCATGGCTTCGGTCTGATAGAACCTTTGGCGGTTTCTTTGGAAGCCGCCTTTTTAATTTGCCGCAGTTCTTGTTACGGCTTTTACATTTCCTCTATCCCTCAAATCACGACCTTCATTCGCTTCCATAAACATTTCCAGAATATCGGTTTTAATCAGGACTTTACGACCAACCTTTAATACCGGAAGTTTCTTCCATTCTACAAGCTGTCTTAAGGTGTTTCTGCCGATTCCCGTATAGTCGGCAGCTTCTTCGATGGATAATGCAATTTTTCTTTGCGTCATATAATCACCTCCCTGTAAATTGCATTATGCAATTCTTGTGATGTAAGTATATCCCTTCCAAATCTTTTTGTCAAGCGTTACGAAATATTAAAAACAATTTTTATATTGCATATTGCAATTTTAGAGAAACAATGCTATAATTCATACATACCGAAAAAGGAGGCAGTCAGCATGAAAGATAAAGAACTACGCAAGCTGATAGGCAGCAGAATAAAACAGCGCCGTCTGGAATTGAATCTGACACAGCCTTATGTCGCAGAAAAGATGGGAGTTACCGCTTCTACAATCCTGCGTTATGAGAATGGTTCGATTGACAATACGAAAAAAATGGTGCTGGAAGGTCTTTCGGAAGCACTCCATGTATCTGTGGAATGGCTCAAAGGGGAAACAGACGAATATGAAACCGACATTACGGATAAGAGAGAGTTACAGATTCGTGATGCGATGGGAGATATTCTGGAACAGTTACCGCTTGCCCTTACCAAAGAAGAAGATGCTTTTTCAAAAGATTTATTACTGCTGATGTTAAAACAATATGGTCTGTTTTTGGATTCCTTCCAGTTCGCCTGCAAAAACTTCAAGGGGAATGATGGTCAGACGGATATTGCCAAAACAATAGGGTTTGAATCGAATGAGGAATATAATGAGATTATGTTCTTAAGGGAAATCACTCCTACCATCAATGCTCTTAATGAGATGGCAGACGTTGTAAGGCTCTATTCCAAGAAACCAAAAACAGCAGAACAAAGGCTTGCAAATCTTTTATCAGAAGTCTTATACGAAGATTCCGAATCGGTATAGTAAGACAACCGGAGTTATGATATACTTACACGCACGAAGCATTTCATCAGTTCCGATTGTCTAATATCGAAAGGAGACATACGATTATGGCAAAAGGATCTGTAAGAAAAAAAGGAAAGAAATGGTACTACCGCTTCTATGTAGAGGACGCAAGCGGCAATCTTGTTCAGAAAGAATGCGTTGGAACAGAAAGCAAAAGTGAAACTGAAAAGCTGCTCCGTCAGGCAATGGATGATTATGAGAAAAAGAAATTTGTTGCCAAAGCGGAAAATCTCACAGTCGGACAACTTCTGGATGTGTGGGCAGAGGAGGAATTAAAAACAGGTACGCTCAGCAATGGTACGGTGGAGAATTACCTCGGAACAATCCGAAATATCAAGAAACACCCATTGGCAGAACGGAAACTGAAAAATGTAACCTCTGAACATTTGCAATCCTTCTTTGATTTGCTTTCCTTCGGGGGAGTTCATCCCGACGGAAAAGAGAGAAAGGGTTACAGCAAAGATTATATCCATTCTTTTTCCGCAGTCATGCAGCAGTCCTTCCGTTTTGCAGTATTTCCAAAGCAGTATATTACGTTCAATCCCATGCAGTATATTAAACTGCGGTATCAGACGGATGAAGTGGATTTGTTTTCCGATGAGGATATGGACGGAAATGTCCAACCAATTTCACGAGAAGATTATGAAAGATTGCTTGCTTATCTGCAAAAAAAGAACCCAGCCGCAATACTTCCAATCCAGATAGCCTATTATGCCGGGCTTCGTATTGGAGAAGCCTGCGGTTTGGCATGGCAGGACGTAAATCTGGAAGAACAATGCCTTACCATAAGACGCAGCATCCGATATGATGGCTCAAAGCGCAAATATATCATCGGACCAACCAAGCGGAAAAAAGTAAGGGTTGTTGATTTTGGAGATACACTGGTAGAGATTTTCCGTAATGCCCGGAAAGAGCAGTTAAAAAATCGAATGCAGTACGGAGAACTTTATCACACGAACTACTACAAAGAGGTCAAAGAGAAAAACAGAGTGTACTACGAGTATTATTGCTTAGACAGAACAGAGGAAGTCCCGGCAGATTATAAAGAAATTTCTTTCGTCTGCTTAAGACCTGATGGCTGTCTGGAACTTCCGACTACTTTGGGAACGGTATGCAGAAAGGTAGCAAAAACATTAGAGGGATTTGAAGGCTTTCATTTCCACCAGTTACGTCACACCTATACAAGCAACCTTTTAGCAAATGGAGCTGCCCCAAAAGATGTGCAGGAATTGTTAGGACACTCAGATGTCAGTACCACAATGAACGTCTATGCTCACTCCACAAGAGATGCGAAACGAAAATCGGTTCGGCTTCTTGATAAAGTGGTAGGCAATGACTAAAAAATTTCCCTTATTTCCCTTGTGATTATCTCATAAGGGCAAAAATAAGGGAAACTACATATCATTTCACTAATGAACAGGCGGGAAAGCCTGTAAAATAGGGAAAGTTAGAGGAATAATTATATAAATTTCAGTTTGCTGAACTTATCGTACCATAACGCAAAAGCGTTTGCAACTGGAACTGCCAACAGAAAATTCTGTGTATTCGCAAGAAAATAGGAATCGTGCGGGGAACTACGCCCACCTGACCTCAGAAAACGGCAAATGAGCCGTTTTGACAAGCGGCCGTCCGGCGTTTCAGCAGCACGTAAAGCGCGCTGAGGGTAGTGATACCACCCCTCGCCTCGCACACACGGAAAGGCCCTGAGCGCAGGGCATACAAGCCGCAATTTCGACAGAAACGGAAAAGATCACGCAGCCCAGCGGGGCCGCGACGCCTCGGAACAGCGACGCGCATAAGCGCATCGCTGTCCCGAAGGCTCTCTGCGTTCTTTGGGAGCACCCCCGACCAAGCCCCAAAAGCGGCAAAGTTTGCCGTTCTACCCCCTGGCCACGCAGGGTTTCCGACTGGCCACGCAGGGTTTCCGAACCGTGTGAAACGCTCCGAGGGTAGTGATACCACCCCCACCTCGCACGTTCAGAAAGTACTGCGCACAGAGTGAAAAAAACAGCAACATCACCAAGTTGCAAACAGATCACGCAGCCCAGCGGGGCCGCGACGCCTCGGAACAGCGACGCGCATAAGCACATCGCTGTTCCGAAGGCTCTCTGCGTTCTTCGGAAGTACATCCAACCAAGACCCAAAAGCGGCAAAGTTTGCCGTTCTACCCCCTGGCCACGCAGGGTTTCCGAAACGTGCGGAACGGTCCGAGGGTAGTGATACCACCCCCGTCCGAAACGCCCCTGTTTCAGCGTGTAAGCCGCTGTGTGCGATCCTTCTCCGAAAGCCGAGTATGTACCCGCTTTCGCCCGTGAAAGCAAACGTGGGCCGCTTGTGAGAGAAATTGAAAAACGGTTTGGAACAGCGTTGTGGCGGTAACTTTTTGGCGATATTCGCGGAAGTTGTTGTGAGCGAAAAGCCAAACTTTTTAAGCCGGATTTTTGGGCGGTGAAAGCCGTTCGATAAAAGCACAAGATAAAGGGCCGCAGTCGCAAGCGCCCACGGCCCGGCCACAAAGCCCCGCAGTGCGGGGCTTTCCGCAATTTCAAGACCGCAGTCGCTTTGCACGATTAAACAGAGAAACCGCAGTCAAAGGCGAATAAGATACCCCCTTAGTACCCATAACAGCAGACTTTTCAAGGTGACCGTTCCGCAGGCGGTTGAGGAATTTGCTGTTTTCGACCACCCGAAAAAGTGATTTCTGCATAGCGGCGATTTTCGGAGGAAAACGTGTATATTTTGCGCCGCTGTAGTCAATGGAAAGGGCTTCTTGACCGTTCGAAAATCGCACCGCTGTAACCAAAGAAGAACGTCCCCCGGCAGCGCAGAAATTGCGCCGCAATAGGCAAAGATAAGGCGGCACGGCTCCGAGGGGCAAATGATAACTTTCTGATAACAGTTCGACTTTTGGGTAGCTTTGTCCCCTTGATTACGGTATTGTTCGTTGCGAAAGGGGCTGATATCATGCCAAAGCGACGAACAAACGGCGAGGGCAATATCCGAAAACGAAAGGACGGACGCTGGGAGGGAAGATACACTGTCGGTCACGATCCAGAGACAGGCAAGGCCATCATCAAAAACGTTCTCGGCAAGACGCAAGCCGAGGTCAAGGAAAAGCTGAAGAAAGCCATCGAGGAAAACGTCGGCATCGACTACGGGCGGGCCAAAACCTACACCGTGGGAACATGGCTGGAGGTCTGGCTGGAGAACTACGCCAAGGTGAAACTCCGTCCATCGACCTTCAAAACCTCGCAAGGCTTCCTCAAGAACCACATCAAGCCGCAGATCGGCGGTATCCCGCTGGCAGACCTGACCTCTCTGGACTTGCAGCGGTTCTACAAGCATCTGCTGGACGGTGGGCGGGTAGACCGCATCGAGGCCAAGAAAAAGCCGAAAGGGTTAGCGCCCAAGACGGTTCGAAATATCCACCAGATGATCGGCTCGGCGTACAACCTCGCTATCGAGCAGCACCTCGTCACGAAGAATCCGACACAGGGCTGCGCCCTGCCGAAGGTGGAACACAAGGAGATGAAAACGCTGACCGCCGACCAACTCAGCGCATTTTTCCAAGAAGCCAGGGACAGCGGCGTGTACGAGCTCTATTATCTCGACCTCGCCACTGGACTGCGCCGTGGGGAACTGCTGGGGCTAAAGTGGACAGATGTGGACTTTGAACACGGTGCAGTCAGGGTGCAACGAGCCATCTCACGGCAGAACGGCAAGGTAGTGGAAGCACCACTGAAAACGAAAAACGCCTACCGCACACTGCCGTTGTCGGCAGACGCGATAAGCGTTTTGATGCAGCAAAGAAGGAAAACAGGAAACAGCGAGTGGGTATTTCCGTCCCCAACCGGAGGCCCCATGTCACCGGACAGCGTGCTGCACATGCTCCAGCGGGTACTAAAGCGAGCGGGGCTGCCCCGCATCCGATTCCATGACCTCAGACACACCTTCGCGACCATGGCACTCCAGAACGGCGTGGATGTAAAAACGGTGTCCTCGATGCTGGGTCACTACTCGGCGGGGTTCACACTGGACACCTACGCCCACGTCACCACGGACGCCCAGCTAAAAGCGGCGCAGACGATGGGAAATATCCTCTCCTGTGCTGTCTGATGGTTTCCGCTACCCGCTCCCGTTGGGGTCAGCGTTTGGGTCAGAAAAGGGCGGCACATCAAAAACGGAACTTATGAAAAGCAAAAGTCCTCGAAATCAGACGATTTCGAGGACTTTTGGTACGCCGTGAGGGATTCGAACCCCCGGCCTTCTGGTCCGTAGTCTAATAAGCGCGATTACGCTTGTTCACGTATGTTCACGTTGCATCCCTCTGAATCCCTTGTGTTACAAGGCTTTCAGGCATAGTGGAAGCGTCGGCGATTGAAAAATCAGAGTTTGAAAAAATCTGGTTCTGAAGAAAATTGTTAGAATAGTGTTAGAAGAACAGTTTGCTATTGTGGAATAGAAAGCTGGGAAAGTATGACCTTGGGAGAATATTTTTAACCAGCATTTTAAGTCATTAAAGTGTCAACTTCTTTTAAATATTAGGAGAAAAAATTATGAGGGAAAGCACAGTAATATCTATTACAAATTCAAAAGGTGGTGTTGGGAAGACTACCACTGCATTAAATCTTGGCGCGGCACTTGCGGCAGCGAAGAAAAGAGTCTTGCTGATCGACAACGACCCGCAGGGCAACCTCACTGCTGCATTGGGCTATACGCCCGGGGAGCAGAAAAACACCTTGGCAAAACTCGTGCTCGTTCAAATTGACTCGCCAGAAGATTTAGACCTGCACCTTCCGCGCACCGTGATACATACCGAAACCGGTATTGACCTGATTCCCGCCAATAAGCGTCTTGGGGACGCTGCGGCCCGCTTGCAGGTCATGCAGCTTTCGCAATATAATGCCGCCGGTTTCTCCGATACCCTTTGCGAGAAGATAATGGACAAGCTGCTGGGTTCTCTCCGCGAACAGTATGACTACATTATTATTGACTGCGGGCTGAAACACGAGCTTTTGACCATCAACGCACTCGCCGCTGCTGATTATTGCATTATTCCAGTGCAGGCACATTTCCTTGCAAGTGAAGGAATTCCGGATGTATTAGAAATGGTGAAAAATGTTCAGAACCGATTCAATCCTAATTTGAAGATTGCAGGCATTCTCTTGACTATGTATCAATCGCGCCCCCAACTCTGTCAGAGCGTTCGAAACAGTGTAAATGATATCTACGGTGAGAGCCTACACGTTTTTGAGCGCCCCATCGAGCAGACAATCAAGGTCGCCGAGTGCCCTGCTGCAGGAATGAGCATTCTTGATTATGCACCCAAGAATCCTGCCGCCGAATCATACCGCAGCCTTGCTCTGGAGGTGCTTCATCTTGCCTAAACGCGACATGAATGACCTGCTAAAAAAGCGTATGAGTGCCACACAGCAGGCTGCTGAAATTGTGGTGGGCGACGAGGCATATGAAACGCTGTTTAGAGGTGCACCAGCACCGGAGACATCGAGATTCTGTGATCTGCCGATAGACAGGCTTCGCCCATTTTTTACTGCCGACATCGGGTTCCATCCCTATCCGCCAGAGAAACTCAAAGCATTTTCACAGCAACTTGCCGAGCAGGGGATCTACGAGCGTGTTATCGTCCGCCCTATCCCGGGCAGCAACGATTATGAGATCCTTGCCGGTCATAACCGCACGAGGGCTTGGCAGATGACCGGGCATGACATGATCCCCGCCGAGGTGGTGAGTGCCGACGACGCAAGGGCTGTCTCTATTGCTGTTGCCACCAACCTCCTGCGGCGTCAAGACCTTACCATCATTGAGCGCGGCAAGGCATATCGTGCGCTGCTGCGCGAAAATAATCGGCACGGTCAGTGGGATGCAAATCAAGCAGAAACAACTTTTGGCGATTCTCGCCAAAAGTTGCAAGAGGGCGATGCGGACAGTACCTTTGGCGATTCTCGCCAAAGGTACAATGCCCGCAAACTCGTGGCGGATTTCTTTGGCGTGACCGAGTACGAGATCCGCAAAGCAATCAAGTTGGCAGGCCTGATTGAACCGCTTGCGGAGATTTTGGAAGACACTCCACGCAAGCTGCCGATTGCTTGCGCTGAGTTGATTGCTGACTATGACGCGACCACCCAGCAGGCATTTGTGGAGATGTGCGCTATCGAGGGTTACACGCTCAATAAGGTAACAGTGCAAAAAATCACCCGCGCCTGTCCGCCACCTTCTGCGGGAAAACAGAAGATTTACGCTGTATGGCGGCAGGCTCGCGCTGAGGAAGCCCAGCGCCGTACTGCACCTCCAAAGAAGATCAGCTTTGACCGCAGGAAGTTCGCTCCGTACCTTGAAAAGCTGGGCAGCGACAAGGAACTTGAAGAGTTGTTTTTGGCGTTCTTGCGGCAGCGGGTCGGCTGATGTATAATGAAAAAGAATAAAAGAAAGGATACCGAACGCTATGAGCGAACAGGAAAAAATCCAGCTTTTTGAAGATCAAAAGATTCGCACAGCTTGGGATGAAGATAAGGAAGAATGGTATTTCTCAGTTACCGATGTCATTTCTGTTTTGACAGGTCAGCAGACCGCTCGTGGAGCGAGCAACTACTGGGCCAAACTCAAGCAGCGGCTGAAAGAAGAGGGCGCAGATAAACTGCTGACAAATTGTCAGCAGTTGAAAATGACCGCCTCTGACGGGAATTGCCGTGCAACCGATGTTACTATAGAAAAGAAATCATTGAAGGGGGTTATGCGATGAGTACGTTATCTGCAAAAGAGTATAAGTGCTTTGAAGATATCAAGCGAATTCGTCCAGATGGCTCAGAATACTGGGCAGCGAGAGAGCTCGCTCCCGTGCTGGACTATGCAAAATGGGAGAACTTCTATAAGGTTATCAAGCGTGCCATGATTGCCTGCGAGAACAGTGGACGCAGTACCTTGGAATGTTTTCCTGAGGTCAGGAAAACATCTCCCATGCCGAATGGAGGAGTAAAAGATATCCTTGATTACGAGCTTTCGCGTTATGCCTGCTATCTGATCGTCCAGAATGGTGATCCACGCAAAGAGGTGATCGCTCTCGGTCAAACATACTTTGCAATTCAAACCTACCGGCAGGAGGTCGCAGACCGCTTTAATCAGCTGGATGAGGATAGTCGCAGGCTTGTGGTTCGCGGTGATATCAAGCAGTGGAATCAGCTTTTGGCAGAGACCGCGCGAAACGCAGGCGTTATCACGGCGGAAGAATTTGCAATCTTTCAGAATGCCGGATATATGGGCTTGTATGGCGGAATGACGGTAGATGATATTCACCGCAGAAAGGGACTTGCCATCGGCCAAAAGATACTTGATTACATGGGGAGTACGGAGTTGATTGCTAACCTGTTTCGCATTTCGCAGACTGAGGAAAAGCTGCGCAAGGATCAAGTTTCGACTTCCGATGCCGCGACCGCTGTTCATTATGCTGTCGGGAATGAAGTAAGGGAGGCAATCCGAAAGATCGACGGCACTATGCCGGAGGATCTTCCAACACCTGAAAAGAGCATTGCGCAGTTAGAGCGCGAGCAGATGGAACGCCTGAAACAAAAGGCGATTGATGGACAGCTCATGCTGGATGAATAGGCCGCTTCCACGTAAGATCTTAAAATAATTGAATAATTTTCTGAAAGGCTCGACACCGTGAGGTGCCGGGCCTTTCCTTTTGAACGAGGTGAAAAATGAACAACCTATGGAACCGCAGCGTTGGCCCGTTTGATGAGGCGGCTGTACAGAGGCACAGACACATGGGGCTGCTTGATTGCAATGGGGATGTGAACGCGGATGCAGTAAATTTCCTTGCCCATCTTTGCGCAGGCCTATTCTTTGACGCCCTTTGTGATTCTTATGTTGAAATGCAAACCGTTTCCAGGATATGTCAGGCTTTCTATAAGTCTGAAAATGTAGAGGCGCAGAGAGTAGTCTTAATGATCTGCTCAGAGTATGACGCGATGAACCATCCTGTCCCAGAAGCTATCTGGTGGATCTCCGGCAGTAAATTATTGGTGCCGCCATTCATTGAAGGATTTCTCAGTTATCTGAGGGAATATTTAAAAGAGCTGGAGGTGATGTGATTTATGCGAGCAATTAAAGTCTACTGCCCGCCCAGAGTGGAACCCCCGCTTTACGCTTTCATTGATGCTCTGGACGGGAAACTCAAGGCTAAGCTCCTGTGGCAAATCTTTCGACTGAGAAATCTTTCTGCCTGCGAGCTAAAGGAGCCACATTTTAAGCACTTTTCACTGGAGAGATACAGTCAGATGTATGAACTGCGTGAAAAGGGCAAAGTCCTCATTCGAATCGTTTTCACGGTGCAGAATGAGGATGTTATTTTATTGACATCCTTTATCAAGCGGCAACCTCGAGATACGATGAAAGCTCTGGATCAATCTCTGTACATACTGTCGGACATCCAGCAGCATCCGGATCGTACAAGCAACTTCGATTTTCAAAGGGAGGCCACGGCGTGAAAAAGCTGATTTACCGCATTTCGGCCGCAATTGTTGTTGCCGGAATTATCATTATGAAACGGAGGACACAACGCACATGAAAAAAATCATTAGTACCTGTATCGCCCTGATGGTTTCTGCTGCATGCTCCATCAGTGCTTTTGCAATGGAAGTACCGACTAATACGACCATTCAGGACCTCAATGGTGTACGGCAGTATATTAAGATCTATACGGTCGCACCGGACACAGATCCGCAGTCGCTGATCGATGATGTTTTTGAATACGACGGATATACTTATACCTACTCGTCCATGACGAAGGAAGAGCGGTCCTATTCGGAGAAGGAGCATCACACCGAGACCGTAACAGCGGACACGGAGAAGAGTGATCTGTCCGTGGTGCTGAAGGCATTATCCCCGTCCATCGAGTATGACGACGGAGAATTTCGAGGAACACTCTATCTTGACCACTCGACGATCAGCACGGTAGCGTCTGGTTACACAACGAAAAGCTACACCGTCAGTACGACCAAAGAAATTGACAATCTCGATACGAATGACATGGCTTACGTCCCTGATACGACTACAAAAAATGGCGTAACAGTTCAGCTCCAATCGGTAGATTGGCAGGTGCAGGGAACGTCGTTGGTCGATGATATTCTCGTGCCTGCTCAGTACAAAGCTGTGGCCACCTACGCAGGGATAGCATCTTATCGCGCGGCGACCGGATATGTTACGACTGCAAAATATATCGGTGATATCGTTGCAGAGGGTATCGAGAGTGTTACTTATACGGTGATCTATACCGGTACACCGTCGAGTATCTTGCAGCGAGTAGTTGCCAAAAGCACAGAGGATTTTCCCATTATTTTAATTTTCCTTGTTGTTATCGCTCTTGCAATTACTGCCGTTGTACTCATTTGGCGTAACCACAAGAGAAGTCAAGAGGATACAGTTTATCACGAAGAATTTTCAGAGGAGGAAGATGAACATGAAGAGTAAAAAGTGCTGGTTTGTCACGGCTCTCACCGCCTGCTTAACGCTTTCGCTGGGAATCTGCGCAGAGGCATTAGAGTACAACTTTGACGGCGTAGAGGATACCGAATATTATCCATCCACGAGCTATGAATCTCTCTATGGTGCTAAATACAATTATGGTGGGAGCAATGCAACGGACTACCAGTGGCCGGCATTACCCTATGGAGTGTCCAGCAATACAAGTGTCGGATGTATGGAAAAGGTTCGATTTCCTGGCTTGGTAGGCTCTATCGGAGGAAGCGGTATCGAGAGTAATATCACGAATCCGATTCAGCAGGAACCGCAGATTCCATCAACCAGCTACCAGCCTTCCGCCTATACAAGCGTTGACGGTATGGAACGCAAGGATGGCAGTATCGGTACGCTGAAAATTCCATCCTTGAACATCAATATGAAGGTCTGGGAGGGCGAAACCAACACCAGCATGGCAAAGGGACTCGGCCATTATAGCTCCACTTCCGGGTGGGATGGGAATGTTGGCGTTTGCGGGCATAACCGCGGTGCCAAGTACACCATCGGCAACATCAAAAACTTGAAGGATGGTGATACAATCACTTACACAACGGTCTATGGAACCCGTACCTATGAGGTTGTAACGGTAGAGACAATTGCCAGTTCAGACTGGAGCTACCTACAGGCGACATCCGATAATCGTATTACCATCACCACCTGTCTTGCAAATCAGCCCAGCAAAAGGGTTTGCGTTCAGGCTGTAGAGGTGAAGTAAAACCCTTGCGGCACTAAGGCTTTCGTCAGGTGCGTTTTATCGGCGTAGGCATTTCAAATAAACCTTTGACATAGCATGATTTCTGTATTATTCTCAAACCACTCCGGAGAATAGAAGTACAAAAGGAAGTATTTGGTTGATACAGGAATTTAAGTCCCCGAGGAAGGACGATGAGATCAGAGTCCAAATGGACATTACGGTCGATCTTCCTGCGGAAGTAGCGGAGCAGGCTGAGCGGCTTGGCATTTACGAGTTTGAGCGCTGCGTTTTCAATCCGGATACCTGCCGCATGACTGCCAGTGTAACCACTACATTTTATCGAAAGGGAGCGTAGTCAAATGAAGAAGAGCCTTTACTTAATTGCCGGTATTTTGATTGGCATTACACTTTTTGGCGGGTCATCCGTTTTGGCTGCCGGGATCACAGCGGAGCGCAGCACCAACCGCATTTATGTGGATGGACAGGAAGTACACCTGACGGCGTACAACATCAACGGCAACAATTACGTTATGCTGCGTGACGTCGGCAGAACGGTCGGCTTCAATGTCTATTGGAACAGCGATGCCAAATGTGTACAGGTCGAATCGAAAAAGCCGTACACCGGCGAAGCGCCGGTAACGTCTGCGGAGGCAAAGCCCGTGGAGCAGCCTGCGCAGACAGATGTTGCCGCTGCAAAGCAGGACATCATTGACCGCACCAATGCCCTGCGTAAAGAAAATGGCGTTGCCGCGCTGCGCGTCAACGCCAGGCTCATGCAGGCGGCGCAGGTCCGCGCCGACGAGATGGCCGCCAGCGGCGTCTACTCTCACACCCGTCCGGATGGGCGCAAGAGCAACACCGTCACCGACAGCAGATACACTGGGGAAAATATTCACAGTATATCGGAACTGTACCTCAATCAACAGCAAAAAACGCTCTCCGAGGCGGTGGTCAATCTGTGGTCCAATTCCAAGGCTCACGCGGACAACATGACAAGCTCCCGCTACGGCGAGATCGGCGTCGGACTGGCGCGCGGCGTTAACCAAAACGGTCTTGACTGCTGGTACTGCGTGCAGGTCTTCCTGCTGGACGGCTGTGAAGTCACCTGGGTGGATACGCCCATAATGAAATGATATATCAGCGCGGGCAGAACAAAAGCGTGGACATTCCGGCATTCGTTGGGTATAATAAAATCAAAGGAGGAGTGCTTATGATCTATTCGATCTACGAAATTCAGCAGCGGATCGCGCCAGTGGCGAAGCAGTACGGTGTGAAAGCGGTATTCCTCTTTGGCTCTTACGCAAGAGGTGAAGCCCGTGAGGACAGCGATATCGACCTGTTGGTCGATACCAGTGGAACGAACCTGCGCAGTCTCCTCTCTTTGGGGGCGCTGTATTGCGACCTTGAAGCGGCGCTGCAAAAGCCAATCGATCTGATCACTGTCAGCGCGCTGGAACAGCGTGCGCAGATGCCGAGCGAGGAAATGTTCCGTGAAACCGTGATGAAGGAGAGATTGAATGTATATGACGCAGCCTGACCGCCAGCGCATCCAGCATATCCGCGATTACTGCGAAGAGATCCGCAAGACCATCGAACGCTACGGAGACGGCTTTGCGGTCTTTGACCAAGATGCGGATTATCAGCGTTCTATTGCATTTTCCATCCTACAGATCGGCGAGCTGAGCGGCGGATTATCTGAAGAATTCCGCAAAGCGACCAGTAGCCGCGTGCAGTGGGGGCCGATGAAGGGAATGCGAAATCTTGTCGCACACAGCTACGGCAGCATGAACCGTGAGATCATTTGGGAAACCGCAATCAACGACATTCCCGCCCTGAAGCAGTTCTGCGAGGAACAGCTTGCAGAAAACTGAAAATTAAACGATATACAAACAAAGCAGACCGAGTTTACTCGGCCTGCTTTTCTTTTACAAAAGGAGGAATAACCTTGAAAACGATTCGAACAAAATTCTTGTCATTATTGCTTGCGCTGGTGACGATCTTGAGCCTGCTGCCGACCTCGGTCTTCGCTGCGTCGAAGACCGGCTCCGGCATCCAGATCACACAGAATCAGGCATATTGGTCGACGCGCCTGCTCGCCAACGGTACCCCATACAGCTACCGCCCGCCGCTTGTGGACGGTAAGCTCGTGTACTGCATGGATAGCGGACTTGGCTATCACTACGCCACCGCGTCGTACCTGAATTCCTTTACATGGACGTCCGGCACCGGTGCAGATGCAGATGCCGTATTGCAGTCGGCTGTCACGAACAGCGGCCTCAGTGAAATGGACACCGCGACCGTCGAGAACGTCAAATGGATGATGACCTACCTCAACGACTGCAAGGCATCCAATGTTGGCCAGCTTTTTATGGCCGTGCAGACGTATGTATGGGATCACCAAAGCTATAAAGGCGAGCCCGGTGGAGACGGCGACGCGGGCGGCTACGCCAACGCCGACACCTATGATCTGTATCTGAGTCTCATCGACTCTCTCCTTGCAAAGAAAGCAGCTGAGGATGCCGAGTTCCAGCGCCAGATCGAGGAGTACGCTGCGCAGGGCATTGCCGCAACCATCGTGGAGGATGAGAGTGCAAGATGGGCGGTGTATGCGATCTCCAGCAACCGCAAAAATCAGTCATTCTTCAACTACTATGGACCGCGCAAGCTCGTGACGGGCGAGCCTGCGCCCGACCAGCCCGAGCAGCCTGCGGGCGGCACGGGCAAGATCGTGCTGAAAAAAACCGCCGGTGGAACCACAACCGGTCTTGCCGGTGCACGTTTCAGCATCTATTTCAACGGCCAGATCGTCGGCAGCGACGTGACGGACGGAAATGGTGAGATTCATATTGAGAACGCCGCCACCGGCCTTTGGACTTTTGTTGAAACGGCGGCCCCGTCCGGATACTGTGTTGATCCCACGCCCAAAAGTGTTTATGTAGATGTTTCCGAAGGTGACCGCGAATACAGCGTTGCGGCGACTAATTATGAGCTGCCCGATATGAAGATCATCAAGCGCGACGCCATGAGCGGCAAGCCCATCGCTGGCACGGTCTTTTCCATTAAGTCCGTTACCGGAAGTTATTCAACCTCCGTCACGACTGGCACGGACGGTTCCGCAACGCTCTCGGCCATTCCTGCCGGTGTCTATGTGGTGCGGGAGGAATCCGTTCCCGAGCCGTACATCGTAACCAATACCGAGCAGACCGTGGCGCTGCGCCCCGGCAAGACCAGCGAAGTCACCTTTGTGGACTACGAAAAGCCGGGTCTTGAGATCATCAAGAAAAACATCGCCAACGGAGAGCCTATCGAGGGCGTGACCTACCGCATCGAGCAGATCGACGGCAGCTATTCCACAACGGCCACAACTGATAACCACGGCCGCATCTTCCTCGACTCTGTCCCGGTTGGCACATTTAAGGTAACAGAGATCAATGTTCCCAACCATGTCATTCTCTGCCCCATTCCGCAGGAAGTAGCGCTGAAGGCTGGTGAGACATCTACCGTCACCTTCTTCAATGCCCTCAAGCCCAGCTTGGAGATCCGCAAGTTGGATAGCGTCACCGGTGATCCCGTCAAGGGCGCTAAGTTCCAGATCTGGTATGGCAGCAACCATACCGACACCGGCGAGCTCAACGACCTCGGCACTTACTTTTCTGACGCAAGCGGAAAAATCATTCTTCCTGAGATCAAGGATGGCTGGTATAAAGTAACGGAATTGGAACCGGCGTCCGGGTACGTCATCAAGGAGCCCGCCACGCAGGAGTGCTTCATCTCCGGTGGTGAGAGCAAAGTCCTGACCTTTGAGAACACGCCCCTTTCCGCCATCGTTATCCGCAAGGTGGATAGTGAGAGCGGTCAGCCGTTGGAGGGCGCGTGGTTCCGCATCCGCTACCTCGGTGGCACCTCCAGTACGGGTGGCACGGTCATCGGTGAGTACCGCACTTCGAGCAATGGAACCATCGTCGTGACTGGTCTCAAGGCAGGCACTTATGTCTGCGAGGAGATCTCAGCGCCGGACGGGTATGTGATCACCGACGCCGCGGAAACGGTCTATCTCTCCGGTAAGGATCAGGACGTGATCACCGTGACCTTCGGAAATGATAAGATGGGTTCTTTGCTCATCGTCAAAAAGGACTCTGTCACCGGCGCACCTATTTCCGATGTAGAATTCTTTATCACCGATTCGGATGGCAGCGTGATCGGCACGGCCAACGGAAAGTATGTGACCGATAGCGCAGGCACCATCCGCATTGACGACCTGACCCCCGGCATGACGGTCATCGCAAAAGAGGTGCGGGCCAAGGAAGAATACATTCTGGACGATACCCCGCAGAGCATCAAGATCAAGCGCAATTCCGTGATGACGCTGGAGTTCCGCAATCAGCCCAATGGCGGCGTTTTGGTGAAAAAGGTGGACGCTGTGACGAACGCTCCCATCTCTGACGTGGAGTTCCTTGTCACGGATTCCGACGGCAATCTCATCGGCAACGCCAACGGCAAGTTCGTGACGGACAGTACAGGTGCGTTCACGATTACGGATGTTGCACCTGGTACGACGCTTATCATCAAGGAAACTCGCGCAAAGGTGGGCTACCTGCTGGACGACACGCCTCAGACAGTTAAGGTCAAGTCCAATGAAGTTGTTACGGTGGAGTTCCGTAACCAGCCCAAGGGCAACCTTATCATCGTCAAGCAGGATTCCATCACAAAGGAGCCGTTGGAGGGCGTTCAGTTCAAGATCGTCTACGCAGACGGCTCCTATGTGGACGCTGAAGGCGGCACGCTGTCCTCCACCGGCCTGTACTGGACGGATAAGGAAGGCAAAATCACCATTTCCGGTATTTCCGGTACCGTGGTGGTGACGGAGGTTGAGACAATCCCCGGCTACACCATCGACGAGAACAGCCGCACGCAGACTGTTGTGGTCAATCCCAACGACACGCAGACGCTTTATTTTTACAACACGCCTGTGGGCGGGTTGCAGATCATCAAGAGCGACAAAGACAGTGGAAAGCGTATCGCTGGGGTCAAATTCGAGATCCGTAAGATGAATGGTGAAATCATCGGCACCTACACAACGGACAGCGACGGTGTTATCTATCTCCCCGAAGCTGAAAGCGGCTGGTACACCGTGACGGAATTGGAAGCTGCGTCCGGCTACCTGCTGGATACTACACAGCACCGTATTGAAGTCAAGGACGGTCAGACGGCCACGTTGGAGATCACCAATCGCAAGGCCTGTTCCATCCTCATCCACAAGGTCGACGCCAACACCGGCGATGGCATCTATGGCGTTACCTTCGTTATCTACGATTCCGGCAGGAACCCCATCATGGAGGTCACAACGGATCAGGACGGATATGCCTATGTTGATAAAGAACTGGCCGCAGGAAAATACTATATCCGTGAACTGGAAGCGGCGGACGGTTATATCCTTGACAAGCAGTATAAAACCGTTTATGTGGAAGCTGGCAAAACCAGCACCATCGAGTGGGAGAATACTGCTGTTACTGGTCAAATTCAGATTACCAAGTATGCTGCTGAGTCCAATGCTATTACCGGTCAGGCTGGTGGCGTTACGCTTAAAGGGGCAACCTTTGAAATTGTCCGCGAGCGCAGCGGCAAGGTAGTAGATTATATTACCACCGATGCGAGAGGCGTTGCGGCTTCCAAACCGCTCCCATTAGGCCGTTATCTCATCCGAGAGGTATCTGCGCCAGCGTACTATCAGGTGTCTGCCGAAACCTTTGATGTAACGCTCGAATACGCGGGACAGATCATTAAGCTGGCGGCTTATAATAAGCCTGCTGAGCTGGGAGTTACACTGACGAAGACCGGAATCAAAGAAGTACTGGCGGGCAGTAAAATGTCCTACCGCTTTACAATCGCTAACACCTCTAATGTGGATTTGCAGAATTTCTACTTCCATGACAAGATTCCTTATGATGTAACGACCGTGTCTGCTTTGACTACCGGAACCTATAATGCACGGCTCACTTACCGAATCCTTTATAAGACCAACTACAACGATTATCGCGTGTTGGCCAGCAATCTTCTCAGCACCAATAATTACTCCTTTGGCCTAAGCGGTTTGCAGCTTATGGCCGGCGAAGTCGTGACAGATATTTACTTCGACTTTGGAACTGTCCCTTCTGGTTTTCAGAGTGTGACAAAGCCGACTCTCATGGTATCTGTTAACCCGAGAACAGCAAATAAATACTATGTGACAAACCGAGCTGATGCCGGTGGAAAATTTGGAGAGACCTGGCAGTCCGCTAATGCAAGTTGGATTACCATTGTACGCAATCTCACTCCCGTCAGGAAGCCTCTTCTTCCTAAAACTGGCTACTAAAAACGATAAAGGGCAGCGATAGTTTTTTTATCGCTGCCCTAACTAATCAATGATACAAGCGGTTCAAGAGGCGGTGGTTGCCTTGATAAGGACGCTTGTCAAAACACGCTGACTCTCTCTGCTACAGGAATCACAGAACTGATTCTTCATTGCAAATTCCATGGCATTCGCGATGCGCTTGAAGTCTTTTACCTCTAAGGCATCTTCTGTAAGGTGACGATGTACCAGCAGATATGCGTCGCGAACGTCTGCGGAGACATTTGCTCCGGAGAAAAGAGCCTCGATTATGCCGTCAATCATTGCAATCTCTTCGCTCGTAAAAACCAAAATTCTCACCTCACATGGTGTCGATTATAGCAGACAGCGGTCGTAATTTCAAGGAAAGATGTAGGCGGCAAAAATGGCAGAGAGACATTACTCTTTCTTAGAGCATGAGGAGATGACCAATGAAACCAAACAAAGGATTTATTACTGTGTTCATGATGGTGCTTATCAGTATATCACTGTCCACTTTCTCGCGTGCCGCTTTCGACACCTTTTCTGATGTCCCGAATGATTCACCGTTCCATGAAAGCATATTCTATCTCGCCGAACGCGGCATCGTTGGTGGTGAAGGAAATGGTCGATACGTACCGGATGCACCTGTTACCGTGCGCCACTGGGCAATGATGCTCTGCCGCGCATTGGGCAACGATGATCCGCTCAATTATGATGATGACTGTATTCGGCAGGGCTACTCAGATGGATGGCTGGAGATGACAGCTATTACGGCACCGGATTCTGACCTTTGCCGCTATGCCATCTACAAAAGCGGCTTTGCCGCCTTTGGTGTTGACCTTTACAGTTTACAGCTCTACCCGAACGAGGGCAAGCTGTCCCAACAGAGCGAAGTTCTTCGCGCTGCTGCGGATTTTGGCCTGTGCGAAGAGACGTGCGACGGGACAGAAATCATCACACGAGGAGAGGCTGCGGAGCTTCTTTATGCGCTGCTGACCAAGACGTTTGCTGTTGTGCCGCCGCCTATGTTAGATAACATACCTCTGGACAACAAAGCGGGCGTCGCTTTGAACAACTACTTGTTGGAGATTCAAAAAATTCCCGAATCAATGATGCAGTCATTTGCCGAAAAGGACTGGCGGTATGTTATCGATTTCGATTACCTTGCAAAGCTGAGCAAAAAATATGATCTTGGCTGCACCGGGGCGACCATCTATGAAGGCCGTAAAATCATCGTATCCTCAGCGAAATCCACTATTCACGAATTTGGACACTTCCTCGATGGAATGATGGGCTTTCCTTCCCGGACGAAGGGCTTTTATCAAAGGGAGTCTGCATCGGCAGCATCGCTCCTCCGTACATATGCGCTTACCGACGCGCAGGAGTATTTTGCGGATTGCTTTGTGTACTGGATCAAAAATCGCGGTGATGGCAAAAAGATGGCAATGCTGCAAAACGCTGCGCCTGAGACCTATCATTATTTCAAGATGCTCGAGGAAAATGACTGGAAACCCAGTTTATCGCCTTAGTTCCAAGGAGAACCTTATGAAAAGAATTTACCATTTCTATTTAACTTGTATGACCCTCACGTTGACTATGCCCACGATGATCGTCAGCGCCTTTGCCGTGGATGATATGTGGACAGTAGCCAATAACATTATCGTAGATGTTTACGGAAAAATTGTCGGTGTCAGCACGGTTCTGGCAGGGCTGATGTCCGCTGTTGCGGTGATCGGCGCAAAGCTTTCCAATAACCAGCACAAAGTCGATCAGGCGTGGGACTGGCTCAAACGCATCTGGATCGCCTGGGCAATCATCAACGGCATCGGCGCATTCATTGCATATGTTGCGCCGCTGTTCAACGGCCTTGCGACACTGACCCCGTAAAAGTAGAGATAGCTCCGGCAAAAGGAGGTGTCCACATTGCTTGAGCTGATTTTCCAGGGATTTATGGAGTGGGCTTATGGGCTTGCGCTGGAATGCTGGGAATATTTTTCATCATCGCTGCTTGACATCATGAGCATGGATTATGCGTACATGAAAAGTCATGTCCCCGTGATGGTCAGCATCGCACAGGTGCTTCTGGCCGTTGGCTGGGCGCTCCTGATAGGCAATCTTGTCTTTCAAGCCCTCAAAAGTATGGCAGTCGGCCTCGGCTTTGAAGGAGAAGACCCGAAACTATTATTTACCAGGACCTTTGTGTTTGCCTTCCTGCTGATGGCGAGTCCGCAGATCTGCGAAGTGGGACTAAGCCTCACTGCAAGAATCATAGAGCTTTTAGAGATACCTGATGCCATCAACGTGACACTTGTGGACGAAGGAGTGTTCGGTTCTCTCGGTGCGGCTTGGCTGCTGGTGATCATCTTTGGCCTGATTATCATGCTTAAGGTATTCAGGCTTTTGCTGGAAATTGCGGAGAGATATGTGATCCTTGCAGTGCTTACGATGACAGCACCGCTGGCATTTGCAATGGGGGGCAGCAAAAGTACGTCAGAGATATTCGGGGGCTGGTGCCGGATGTTCGGGAGTATGTGTACGCTGATGGTGACGAATATCATCTTTTTTAAGATGCTGCTTTCCGTCTTGTCTAATGTACCAAGCGGCCTCGATATAATTCCGTGGATCGTTCTGGTTTTGACGATTGTAAAGGTTGCCAGGAAAGCGGATGCTATCATTACCCGTATCGGGCTGAACCCTGCCATCACCGGTGACTCTCTCGGTCGGGGCTTCCCCGGCACGTTGACCTATATGGTCATGCGTTCCGCTACATCTCATATTACCAAGACCATCGGCAAATCCACCGGAAAAGGTAACAGAGGAGCTGCGTCCGGCTCGACCACAGGAGGGCCGCGCATAGGCGGCGGCCCATCCGGAGCGCACAATGCTGCCGGTCACACTGCAAGTTATCAGACTTATCAAGCCACACAGCAACAGAATACTTCGCAGGGGGCGGAGGGACAAGGCTTTGTTTCTCAGCGTGAAAGCGTTCAATCAGGCGGAGCACAGACGGCCACGCAGGAACATTTCTCAAGTTCTTCAATGCAGAATACTTCTTCAATCCGGCAGGCAGCATTTAGAGGATCGGAAGCAAGAAAGAGCTCTGTGCCATCTGGAATGCGGAGAGCGCCTGCTTATGTGACCTCTGTAGATCGCGTTTCTCCGTCCAATGCGCAAACACCCGCCGCTGGGAATGATACATCGGGTAACAAGACTACTTCGACGGTAAGAGAGCAAAGCAATGTGACGGCTTCTATCCGAACAGCTAATTCTGCTCAGCACTTCTTATCAGGAAACGCCTCACAGCACGATCCAGCAGGAAGATCACCTGCGCCCGTGTCTACGCGTATGACTCAGGCAAATATGCAGGGTGTGCGAAGCAAGGTGAATGACCGCTCTGCACAACGGCCTGAACAGACGGAAAATGCAGCGGCACAGTCCATTGATCACGCAGTTCCGGCCGTGGCGCAGAGACCGTCGCCCGGCAGTGCAGGAATCTCATCCTCGCCCGCAGTCAGCGGCCAGGACTCGTCACAGTCTTTCGGAATGGGAACACGTTACACGCAGCGCCCGTCTTCTCGGGGCGTCAGCGAGCAGAAACCGGAAGCAATTCGCCCCGGCCGCGCAGGAACATCGCCCACACAACATGCACTGTCCTCCACCGTTGAATCGGCACGCAGTTCAAGTGGACGAGCAGCACATCCTGCCTCATCCACTCAAGGGCCTATCGCCGGTTCACGGCCTGACAGGAATATCCCACAGGGCAGCAATGTTCCTCCTAATCAAACACGGAAGTCCAATAACAACCCGGCCCGGCAGGAAGCGCGACCGATTGGGATTCGTAATGAGCCTTCGGCAAAAGGCATGTTTTCCGCTCAGCACCACGACCCCGCAGGAAATAGAACGGATGTCTCTCAAGGGATGCTGACGCGGCCAACAACAGGAAATCGCGCCGCGGCATCAAAGGGCATCTTAATGCCGTCCACCATTATTAAAGGCAGCGTAAAAAATAGCAAAGAGATATCCTCAAGTAGTAGAAAACAGCGGAGGGAAAAGCATGAACGAAAATGATAAATCCCGATCAGGACTTCAAACAGCGGTAGATTTTGCCCATGCTGCAAGGGCTGTTAAACGTATTATGCAGGCGGCTGCGGTATCCGGTGTGCATGGAGCCGCAGCTGCCACGGCCAGAGAAGCATTTCCAGTTCTCTTAAAAGTCCTGGTTGCTGCACTTGTCGTCTTCATTGTGATGCCTATGGTGATTTTTACGGCACTTCCCAATATTTTTTTTGGTTACAATTCCTCGTGCACTGATACCGTCATACAGATGACGCAGCAAGCCATGACACTTGGCGGCGTGTACATGACACTTGGCAATTTTGAGGGAGCGCAGATTGACTCCGTCGTGACAGGTATTGCCGCAGAGTACGAGAAAAACGGAACGACTATTGATCATATTGTAGTGACCAGTGCTATGACAGATGATGACCTTCTTTGGGTCATTGCCATCAACTCTGCCGCACATCAACAGGATCTCAATACTATGAGCGCTGATCTTATCCGCGACTTCTGCAAATCGAGCTTATCCTATACGCCTTCGCTCAGCTTTATGGACAGCGGCGATGATGGCGTCGTAACGACCTTGCGAATAGAGGTCAAGCACCTTGACCCGGAAAAGCTCATGGACGAGCTGGGCTTTGACGATGAGGCACGGCAATGGGCAGGAGCGCTTTACGAAACACTTGAAGAGAGCGATGCCATCAATAAGTACAAGTCCTACTATGAGGCATACCAGCCAGGCTACGGCGGCGACGGCTCTTATTCCGGTGATGTAGAGTATGGCAGCGGCTACGATAATAAAATCGATATATCCGGCTTTGTTGATCCCAGTACAAAGAACAATCTGGATCTTGCGTCCTACGCCATACAGGCATGGGCGAACAACTGGGGCTACGTATGGGGCACTTATGGAAATGTTCTTACGCCTGCCCTCTTTGAGTACAAAAAACAGCAGTATCCGGACGGTGTAGGAAACTACGCCGATTTTATTAAGGATCACTGGCTTGGCCGCCGCACCGCAGATTGTATCGGTCTCATCAAGGGCTACGGCTGGCTGGATACAAAAAGCATGACCATCCGCTATGCAACGAACGGGATGCCTGACTACGGTGCCGACCAGATGTACCAGGCGTGCAAAAACGCCGGGACATTGAATAAAGACTATGGTGCCATATCTACCATGCCGGAAATTCCCGGCCTGATGCTTTGGAAAAGCGGACACGCAGGCGTTTATATCGGCGGTGGATATGCCATAGAAGCCATGGGGACAAGCAAAGGCGTTGTGAAAACCAAGGTCAGCGACCGGAACTGGCAGGGCTGGGGAAAGCTCCCCTATATTGACTATCGGGAGGGAAATTGATGGAAAGAATGACCCGTCTGCGTGCGATACGCTTGAAATATGGTATTTCACTGGTCGAGCTGGAGCGTCATAGCCACGTCAGCAATCAATATCTGAGTGCGCTGGAGCTGGGAAATGTCAGCCGCACGGCAAACAACGAAGAAGTTCTTGGCTGTGCGATAGATGAGATCATCCGTTCGCGCAAGAGCTCGCTTTTTGGGTTAGAGCAGATGATACGACAGTATCGCGGACACTTATTAGAAACCGTGGAGGTGGAAAAAGGTGAATTATGAAGTCTACCACATTCCCTCAAACTTTACAGATGCAGGACGCATCATGGGCCTTTTCGAGCTTCGAAATCTGGTAGAGGCAGTGATTTTGACAGTCCCGGCCTTGTATCTCTGCATTGCGTTTCTCCCATTTGGGCTGACTGCAAAGATCATAGTGACACTGGTGGTCGTTGTACCAGTGGGAGGCTTCGGCCTTATTGGGATCAACGATGACAGTATGACACGGTGGCTGGGTTACTGGTGGCAATGGCGGAGAAGACGCCGGATCATTTTATTTCGAGGGGAGGTCAGAACGTGAATCTAAAGGATTTAATTTTTGGCGGCAGGGTGAAGTCAGGAGGCGACGGCGGTACATACCGCGACAGCATTCAGGCATGGCTGCCCATCAAGAATATCATCGGAGGAGTTGTCATTACAAAGGATGGCCGATTTGTGAAGATACTTGAACTTCTGCCGGTCAATATCTATTTGAAGTCCCCTAATGACAGGCAAAATATCATTTCATCCTTTGCTGCGTATCTCAAAATTGCCCCAAATGATTTGCAGATGGTGGCGCGTACATTGCCGGCGGATACGCAGGCATATGTGGAGCAGATGCAGCGTTATGCCGAGAAGGAAGACAATGAGGCATGCCGGGAGATGATTGAAGATAACATTCAGGAGATCGGCAACGGGATCGCGAGTGATGCCATGCGGCATCGCTTTTTCCTTGTCTTTCAATACGAAGCAAGTATGAGAGCCAAACGCAACACCGTAGATTCCATTATTCAGAGACTCAACGAAGAAGCTGATACCGCGCGGCGATACCTTGATGTCTGCGAACTTGAGGTGCTGGAACCTCAGTATAGTGATAACTTTGTCCTCAAACTGCTCTATGAGATCCTGAGTAAGAAAACCAGTCAGCGCGTCCGGCTGCCGGATGGCGTATTTGATATGACGACGGCCGTACACGGCATTTATGAGGAGTGATCATGCAAGTGAAAAAGAAGCCCCGCAATGCAGCGGCGAAAAAAATCCATAAGGAGCCTCCGAAAGAGAAGCGTACAAAGAAAGAACAAACCGAACAGCCGTTTTTGAAGCGTATGATCTTCGGTGAAGAGAGACCCGACCTCACAGAGCTGGAGGCCGGGTCTACTACGATCCTCGATATTCTGGCACCGACCACTGTGGATACAAAAAGCAAGGACTATATTGTTGTAGACGGCGTATACCATACCTATCTTTATATCACAGGGTATGGCTATGCAACCACAGTCGGCTCATGCTGGCTTGCCCCGCTGGTAGAGGCTGGTGAGGGAGTAAACATGAGCTTTCTTGTCAAGCGGCAGTCGAAAGAAAAGATCCTTTCTAAAATCGCTCAGACGACGATGGTGAACCGCTCCCGCATGCGAGACGTAGGCGATACCCGTCAGGACTACGAAGAACTGGATAGTGCCATCAATTCTGGTCTTTACCTCAAGGACGTCATGAACCGTCAAGGTGAAGACTTTTACTATATGCACACCCTCATTGAAGTTACGGCTCCTGACCTCGAGACACTGGAACAGCGGGCAACGGAAGTGGAAAAGCTCTGTGTGTCCGTGGACATGATCGCCCGGCGCTGTGACTACAAAAATGAGCAGGCGTTTTTATCCTCGCTTCCCATTCTGGCCCTTGATCCAGACATTGAACGTAAGGCCCGGCGCAATGCGCTGACATCCGGTGTGGCTGCGGCATTTCCTTTTGCCTCTTATGAGCTGAGTGATCACAACGGGATATTCCTCGGGCTGAATCTCTATAACCGCTCTCCGGTATTCCTTGACCCATACGATGACTACAAGTACACCAACGGAAATTGGTGGATCGGCGGCTCTACCGGTGCAGGTAAGACCGTTACGCTCCAGTGCCTCGGCGGCAGGCTTCGTCAGCAGGGCAAGCGCGTTATCATCATTGCCCCGAAAAAGGGTCATGAGTTCCGCCCGCTATGTGAAAAGCTGGGCGGGCTGTACCTGCGAATGTCGCCTTCCTCTAAGGATTGCCCGAACCTGATGGCAATTCGGCGCAAGTCGCTGGATTCCTACGCAAAGCTGAAAAACATCGCCGCCCGCGACGATTCCGTGCTGGCCGATAAGATCTCACAGCTTATTATCTGGTTTGCACTCAAGAAAAAGGACCTGAGCGAGGAGGATAAGAGCCGCCTCGATTCATCGCTGGTAGAGGTGTACGGGCGCTATGGCATTACCTTTGATAACAGTTCCATCGTGGACGAGAATGGGGATTTCCGCACCATGCCGATCATTTCAGATTGGTACGATGTACTTTCTCAAAATCCGGATACGCGGTATCTGTCAGTAGTTCTCTCCCGTTATGTCACAGGCTCTGCCGCTGCTATGGCAAGCCGAAACAATATTGATCTTGATAACAAGTATATTGTTCTTGACCTCTCAGGAATGCCGGATGACATGATCGCTGACGGAACCTTTTGGGCGACCAGCATTGCCTATGATCTTATCATGAGCTGTGAAAGCGATCTCTCCGCTCTGCTGGCGGACGAGCTGTGGAGCCTTGTGGGTGCTACAGCCAATCCACAGGCTGCCGGTTTCGTTCTGGAAATGGTGAAGACGATTCGCGGTCTTGGCGGGATTGCTGTCACGAGCACGCAGGGGATGCAGGACCTTTTTGGCTTGGATGGCGGCAGCTACGGCAAAGGTATTCTGGATGCCAGCCGTATCAAGCTCGTCATGCAAATGGAAGAACAGGAAGCAAGGCTCATCCAAGATAAGTTGAACTTATCCGAAGATGAGGTGCGTCAAATTACCCGCTTTCGCCGCGGTGAAGGACTGCTTTGCATTGGCTATAACCACGTGCCCGTGGCCTTTCACACAACTCCTAAGGAGTATGAAGCAATCACCACATCGCCCACTGACCTGCGCAGGGGCAGATCGGAGTATGGGGATGAATGACATGAAGCGAGACCTGATCCGCATTCAAGAACTCGTGGGAAACGCGTTCAGTGTGACCGGTTCATTGGTAGCGCTGACCGATGGTGCACAGATGAACCCCAACAAGCTGCAAAAAACGCTGGAGCAGACTATGGAGCACTTCGAGCGCTCTACGCTGGAACTGCGCCAGCTCTGTGAGAGGTATTCCCCAGGAGTCGGCGGTTTTGCCCATAAACCGGTGCTGCCCGCTGCGGATGTTGCAGGGAGCGTAGAGTCCTTTGGCTACGGCTGGCTCCACATCACGCTCCATACGCTGCTGTCGCACTGCCGGTATCAGACCCCCAACTGGCTGAGCGATACCATTCGCTGCCTGCTGGACGAATACGAGGCGTGTGGGAAGAAGCTGCCTTTCTATTCTCGAGCCATGCTCGTGATCGATGAGCATACCGGCATAGAGGGACGCCATATTTATGATCAGGACAACAAGGGATGGAAAGCCATCAGCAATGCTATCAAGGGCCGGCTCATTCCGGATGATGATCAGCATACCCTTGCCGTAGCACTCCTTTCTACGGAATGCTTCGAACGTGAGTGCTGCCACATTACGCTGCTTCCTCTGGAGGATGCTCACGACTTCTTTGCGGCACACTCCAGTGATTATGCCAGTCAAGACTTCTATTCCGGACAATGGTGCTGAATGCAAAAGCGTGAATCGGGGGGAGACACCCAACCGATACCTACACGAATCCGCCATTTCCCGGGGGTGTTCCAAAGCCGTCGGCCTGTTGGGGGATAAAGCTGCGAAAAGCATTGAGACTGCTTGCGATTTTATCAGGCGCAGGCAGCAAAAATATACACCTATCTGCCTACTATGCGGGGGTAACAGATTGCCACCGCATAGAGGCGGACAAAGAACGCCGAAATTGTTCTTGCGCCGCATATGGCGCAAGGACAGTTTCGGCGTTCGCAGGAATAAAGGAGGAGGTGCTGCCGGTGTGCTCTTCAGCGTTCGAGACGTTGATGTGCTGCGTTTGCTCTGCTGGTGCCAAAACATCAGGCCCCAAGATCTGAACAGTATTTCTACAAAAGCGGAGCGTGAAAATCTGATGGCATTAGGGTTTATTAAACTGCATGAGCGCAGCGGAACGGTGACACTTACCGGCAGCGGGCGGGCGCTTCTTGAGATGATCTTCAACGGAGCTATCCCAAGCCTGAGCCTTTCCTATCACGGCACCGCCATTGAAAGACGTATTCGCTTATCTCGACTGATGCTGTCTGCCTATCAGGCGGGCATTGATGTTTTTGCACCCGAGGTAAATGTGGCCCGAGAGATTCCCTCTCTTTTTCTTACATCAATTACAAGAACTCGCGGACGTAATTCATGGGGCAGTTCGAGAGTTGCGGCTATTCTCAGTTTAGGCGGCATTTACTATGCTGCTCATTATGTTTGTCCCGGAATCGGACGTATGGCGGTGAATGATGAACTGGCAGCATTCCATAACCACACTAATTTTGGCAAGAACACCCAGCGTGCATTTCTCTTCGCTGGATCGAGCTATGAAAGTGTCATCGAGGAACTGAAAACCCAAGATGAAAAAAGGAACGAGAAACTGATTCGATACGGTGAAGCGTATCACTGCCTTCATGCGCCGATTCATTTGCTTTCCTGCGATGAGACCGGTGCGCAGCAGCTTCAAATTATGACCGTACCTGACTACCGTGTAAAACTTACGAGGCTTATGCTGCGTTCAGCTTATCAGCCACCGCCGGAGGACATCGCCGCATGGGATGGACTCTACAACGGTCATCCCTTTGTAGTTGGCGCGGATATGGATCTGCGGCGGATCGACACTGCCGTTAGAACGGCAAAGCAGCATGGCTGTCTGCCGATTGCCCTTGCCGCATTGGAAGGTCAAGGCAGCGCGGTGCTGCTGCAGCGCTATGCAGATCCCGGCTGTGCCACAGTCTACAAGGTCACAGAAAACGTACTGTCCGAACTGCTTGGCCGTGCGCCTAACCTTTATGTCCCACCGCGCACACAGTTTCTCACCGAGAAAGGAGATGTTGTCGATGCCCCGCTTATCAAAACTCCTGGAAAAGCTGGAGGACCGCATCGCAAATAAATGGGGACGCTGGTACGAACGCAATAAAGCTCGTGTTCCGCTCTATGCCGTACTCGGAGCCTTGGGGTGGTATTTTTATGGGATGCTGCTCAACTCGCTGAAGCTGGGCAGAGAGTCCGTATTCAACACCACCGGTGAGGAGGTGGAGAGTATCTGGGTGCTGAACCCTTTCCGAAACCTCTTTGTCGTACTTACGCCCTTTGGCCTTGGTGTTACTGCCGTGATCCTTTTGCTGATATGCCTGATCACCAAGAAAGGTTACAGCTGGTTTTCTGGCTATCACTTCACACGAGACCCTCGCGGCTTTGATATTCTGCCGGATGGTACTCACGGTACCTCCGGCTTTGCAACAAAAAAGGAGCTTGCCGAGCACTTGGAACTGGGAAACGCCCAGGAGGTCACAGGGATGCTCCTTGGACGCATCAAGGAGCGTCCCGACGATCCGGAGAAGTATTCCACCTATGTCGCTCACTGCATGAAGCCCGGCGAGAACAACAACATCCTCTGCATCGGCGCCCCCGGCTCTTATAAGTCGAGAGGCTTTATCATTCCTTTCCTCATGGGCTGCGCTCAGCGCAGCAGCAACGACGAAGACCGCCACCCGGAGTCTGTAATCGTAACGGATCCCAAGGGCGAGCTTTTTGAAATGACAGCGCCATACTTTGAAAAGAATGGCTTTTATGTCAAAGCCGTCAATTTCCTCGATATGGCGCACTCGGATGGCTGGAACTGCCTTGCAGGGCTGGACACCAATCCTGACCTTGTGACCACCGTGGCCAACACCATCATTCAGAATACATCCGGCCCTAAAGAAGCGGATGACTTCTGGAGCCGTGCGGAATTAAATCTCCTCATGGCACTCATCCACTATGTCTGCAACAAGAAGGATGATCGAGGCAATCTTCTCCCCTTGGAGCAGCGCAGCCTTGGCGACGTCTATAAGATCCTCGCCTATAAAAGTGTCAACGAAATCAACCGCACCTTAGCGGAGCTCCCGCCGGAGCACCCAGCCAAAGGTCCTCACGGCCTCTTTCTGAAGGCTCGGGAAAATCTCTGGGGCAACATCATCATCGGCCTTGGCAACCGCCTTGCGGTCTTTCAGAACCCGCTGGTGGACAAGATCACCCGCAACCATGATGTTGATCTTTTGCTTCCGGGACAGCGCCCGTGTGCCTACTTTGTTATCATCTCGGCACAGGACAGCGCCTACCGCTTTCTAAGCTCTCTCTTTTTCTCCCTGACCTTTCCGCAGCTATCCAACTACGCGCGTCTCCACGGCGGGCGTCTTCCGGTTCTAACAAACTTCTGCTTGGAGGAATACCTCAACATCGGCTACATGGAGGGGATCTCCGACGTTTTCAATTCCATCCGCGGCTTCAATATGTCTGTTCAGGTGGCCGTACAGAGCCTCTCTCAATGGAAAGAAAAGTATCCGGGGATGGAGTGGGAAAATCAGCTTGGTTCCTTTGACATGACCCTCTACATGGGCTGCAACGATATGACGAGTGCTGAATACTTTGCTAAAAAGTGTGGTAAGGTCACGATTTCCGTCACCAACAACCAGTTTCCCTTAGCTCCGCTCTTCTCTCCCATTTACAGTACGACCCGTCCATACTCGCAGACCCGCAGCAATACTCAGCGAGATCTTCTCCAGCCCGATGAATTCTTACGGCTGGACAAGTTTAAGTGCATTGTAATGTTCAACCACTATAAGCCTGCCGAGCTCTACAAGATCATGCTGGAGGAGCTGCCGGCGTACAAGGAACTTGTAAAGTGCAGCGTTTTTGATTATGTGCCGGAGTGGAAACGGCGGGAGAATGAAAATAGAAAACGTACGCCTCAAAAAACTGCGAGTGTTCCGCACGAGACTTCTGCAGGACACTCTCCTCAGGCGGCTGCACATTTTGTACCGCAGGAGAACACGTCGGAGAAAAAGCAGGCGCCTGACAGAGAAAAAGCCTGCACACGCAAGTCACATGCGGTAGCGATGCCTCGACAGAAATCGGGTGAACAGTGTATTTACGATTTCTCAGACATGAAGGAGGGGACTTCGCCGGAGGACATTGGACTTGTGGAAATGACCCGCTCTGCCGTCATTGGAGAAGATGAGTCCGATTTAGAGGAACTGGATGACCCGAGCCGGATACCGCCCGGCCGCGGCATATAGCAAGGCAACGAAAGCTACTGCAATAGAAAATGTGCGTTCTTGCTAATATCCTACATGAAATTAGCGGGAAAGTTTTGCTGGATATATTTTATAAAAGGGAAAAGACACTGACTCACGATGCCTGCGTCTTTTCCCTACGTCGCAAAAGAGAAACCATCGTGCGGACTATGCCCGCACGCTCAATAAGGAGGTACCTGCGATGAGGGCAGCGAAAATGAAGGAACGGCCATCCTTTCAGCTGATGGTCCAAACAGATGTGCAAAGCATCTATCACATGCAGATGCCCCGCTGGCTTTTTTCAGACACGCGCTATTGTGAGATGAGCTTGGATGCAAAAGTGACCTACACCTTTCTTTTGAACCGCTTCCAGCTCTCGCGCAGGAACGGCTGGGTCAATGAGCGCGGCGAGGTCTTTGTGATCTTTCCCCGTAAGGCTCTTGCCAAAGAACTGCGAATCTGCGAGCAGCGTGTGACGGCAGCTTTCAAAAAGCTGGTGGAGCTGGAACTCGTCTGGGAAAAGCGCTGCGGCCGTGGCGATGCCAATCAGATATATCTTGCCTATGTGACGCCGCAGGATGATCCCAACTACACCAGTGCACCCTTTACTGTGCCGGAGAAGAGCGGCGGTTCAAGAACCTCTGATTCTGAGTCTCTTGAAGGTGCGGAAAAATCCGCACCTTTGCAAGACCCGCAGGATCTGCATTTCAAGAACAGTGAATTCTGCGGTTTTAGAACCGCAGAGAGCGTTGCTGCAGAAGCGCAGAAAGTGATGCCAAGTAAGAAAGAAAAAAGAAAGATTGATTGTAGTCAGATAGAAGTCAGTCCGTCTGTTCTGGAACCTGCACATGACGGACTGACGGACGAAGAAAGAGAGGATGATTTTCTGAACATTCTGGATGCCTGTGAGCTTACCGGTTTTACGCCGGGAACAGCACTGGTGTTTGAAAATGCCATTGAGCGCCTTTATTACTCCGACAGCTACCGCATCGGAAACGCCACACTGCCGCAAAGTCGCGTGCGGGCAAAGCTGAGGAGGCTGGACGGTATGATCCTGCGGGAGGCAGAGCGAAAGCTCCATGAAAATCAGGAACAAAACGTGAAAAACAGCACGGCCTACACCATGGCCGTGCTGTTCAACTGTATTGCCGAAAGTGAGAGCGATTTACTGGTTGATCCATACCTCAATGCGCTTTCGTCAACGGCGTGAGAGGAGGTATACAACATGCTGCTGTCCACTCAGCAAAAATATATCATTTCCGTACTTCGGCAGATCAGATATATCCGATCGTGTCAGCTCTGCGCGCTTACAGCGCAGCATTACCGGCCGCAGGGGATCGAGATTTCTCAGCACCGCATGGACGTTATGCTGCGTCAACTGCGAGTTGGAACAAATTTTGTGCGGCTTCAGGAAGACATAGTTTGCTACGGAAAGCGCACGGTAGATCCCCGGTACTTAGAGGCCATCGACGTCATGCTGGAACTGAGTGGCTGTGCTCCGGCGTTCTTTTCATCAGAGCGGTTGGAAAGCCCTTTTCTGCTTCGGTTTACAGGCAGCGGCGATGAGCTGTCCTATCTTTTTACGGTCGCATGGATGGACATGCCTGAGCGTATCCACGCGACATCGCGCATGAAGGGAGAGAGAATCATCTGGATTTCTGACCGCCGCGATAGCCGCGGTATTGCGCTCCCACGCCATCATATCTTTGCCGCCCGTCAGGAGGATGGTACCCATCGCTTTTTTGGCTCACACGAGCCAAAAAAAATATAACAACAGGAGGATAACATTATGGCAAGAAGAAAGATCGTTCCCGAAGAGGAAGTTTCCAAGCCTGCCATGGCAGAAGAAACAACAGCAACCGACGTGGACGATGAAGCACCCGCTGATCTGATGCCTGACAGCAATGCAGAAGAAAGCGCCACTTCGGAAGCAGTTCCCACAGAGACTTTGCTTGAGGGCATCAACGGAAATGATGCCGAAGGTTCAGTGCAGGCGGAGAAGTCTGAGAGTATTTCTGCAGAGAAGGCCTCGGAGGAAGCAATGTCAGTAGAGGATGCTTCTGTCTCTGAGGAGGAATTGCCCGCTGGAAGTGAACATGCAGATGCATCTATTGAGGAAGTGACTACTGAGCCGGAAAGTGCATCGGATGCCCTTAGTGAAGCAGCAATTTTGTGCGATGCAGACGAAGACGGCAATAGCGTCTCGGACATGGTGCCCCAGGAAATTTCAGAACTGCACGACGAGGCAGAGGAGGCGGCGGAGTACAGCGTAGATTTCTCTGAAGAACCGGAGACGGTGTCTCCGGAGAGCACACCCATTTCCAGCACCGAAGAGAGTGACTGGGGATTTCAAGAGCCGAAGAAAGAGATTACCGAAGAGGAAGAGCTCGAGCCGCCGCTGGAGACGCCCGTGTCCGTTGAGTCTCCGAAGGCTGTACCTAAGAGTGATCGTCAGCTTTTCTACGAGCTGAAGTTCAATAATCTCGATCGTGGCCTGACCCCGGAGGAGCGGCAGGAATGGAACTCCATCTATGCCTCCTACCGCGGACGCAGCGCTATCACCGGTACGATTATCGGCGTAGACCCGCATTCTATCTATGTGTGGAACCCGGAGACAGAGAGGCGAGAGAAGAAGACCATGTATTGCGCCATTGTAGTGCCCTACCGTGTACGCATTGTAATTCCAGCCTCGGAAATGTGGGAAGCAGGAAATGAGCGCCCTGACTATGTGCTGCAGAATATGGTCGGTGCGAGTATCGATCTTATTATCATCAAGGTCGAACGTGAAGCGGGCTTTGCTATTGGATCTCGTCGCCTCGCAAGCCGCAGTCAACGATATTTCTTCGCTCACCGCGAGGATATTCACCGTATCGGCAGTCGCGTAAAGTGTCGGATGCTGGCGGTTGGCCCTCGACGCTGCCTTGTAGACTGCTATGGACATGATCTTGACCTCACTCAGCGCGAGATGCGCTACGCCGCTATTCCTGATTTGCGGGATGAATACCATCCCGGCATGGAATTAGAGAGCATTGTCAAGGTCTATGATTCCACCAAAGACGAACTGATTATCTCCGTCAAGGAAACGGAAACGAATCCCATCCTTGGAGCAGAACAGCGTCATCCCGTAGGCTCGCGTCGTCTCGCGGTCATTTCGGGGAAGTATGGTGGAGGCGTTTTTTGCAATCTGCCGGATGGAGTAGTCTGTATGTGCAATTACTCCTTCCAGCACGAAGACTCCGACTTTATGGTGGGAGAAAACGTAATGCTGGTTGTGCAGCGTTACAACGAAGAAAAACTCCAGATGTTCGGGAAAATCCTGAGTAAGTGGTAAATAAAAATGCTCCCTCCGCGTGAGACTTTGTGACAAAGCACTGTCAAACGTGGAGGGAGCATTTTTAGTTAATACAAAAACTCAGATAGACTTACATTCAAATAATTTAACCATTACGTTTGAATAAGGCCATTGTACGCATCATATTGTCTATATAGGCCTCATTTTTCCAATTCCAGCAAGGTGCAGCAAGATGAGGAGCAAGACACTTGCGGAATAGTTGTGAAGGCATATTGCTTGCATCTGGGATATAGTAAATTTTTTGATTTGTATCTTGAAATAGCAAATAGGAATCTGGATGTATAGACTGCCACTCTTGATATAGTCTCTCGTAATTATCGATATCCTTAATGCTTAGTGGAGAAATTGTTGAAACGATATCTTGCCAAATAGGACGTTCAAAGGGTACTATATGGATGTGTACGTGATCAACACTATTTGCGCCCTTGCTGAAAGGGTTAGAAGTGCCGTGCTCAAAGGTTACGCAATCTAATCCTAAACATTCGGCCAATACTGATTCAATATGTTTTTTTAGTGACAGCATTTCTTCATATGAAGAGTAAGGCACATCTGCAAGACTTAAGTAGTGCTGTTTGTGCACAAGCAGCACGTATCCTGCGGTCAAGCTTCCTATAGTAGGAACAGCAAACCAGTTACTTGTTTCAAGTAAAATGCGTGATGGACAATTTAGTTTGTAACCAATCTCTTTATAAAATTGACTCTGTAAAGGGGCCTTGTATTCTTTGCAAAAACAACAGTCCATATTTAATTCAGGAATTGAGGATTTCTTTAATATCATCATCAGACAATGGAAGAATTTGCGAAACGGGCACGCCCCTCTTCTCTACGTCTTGGACACCAGTATATTCTTTACGGGAAACGAGGCAAAAAAGACCAATCTTTTCACATGTTTTCGGAAGATTATCAAGAGCATGACGGATTTGCGCGGATGTAACCAGAACATCGTGCACAATTATAACTTTGTCAGTCGGCTTGAGATCACCGTCCCAACACTTTTCCTTTTCAATTCGTCCCTCTTTTTTTCGCATATGAACAACAGGTTTTCCTAATTGTTTTCCGAGCTCAATACCCAAGACGAGATTGCTATCGTGTGGAATTACTATTTTATCAAAACTTGAAAGAGACACTTCGCTCAATATTAACTTTTGCATTATGGCAACGAGTTCGCGGCAAATATCTGTAAAATATACAGTATCATTAAAGTTTAAATAGTAATTTACGCATGTATAAGTTCGCTTTGCGGCATCGATTCGTTCAAGATCAGCCACAAACGGTTTACACTTAATGAGTTGCTTCATTTTTCCTTTGGCATCTTCTAAATCCTTGAGAGGAAGACACCGCATTTTTGTTAACTCAACACGTAGTTCTTGAAACTGGGATAATGTGATTCCGAGCTGAGTCATGATATAACTCGTTCTATCCTCCGAAGAGTCCTGTAGAAAGATATACTCTTTACGAAAATACTCATCGAGGGCTTTTTTTAAGATATCATCCATAGAATTGTTGACGACTTCATTCATGCATTCCTGAAGATCCTCCAGGTACGAAGCTCTTTTCGCAATAAGCATAAAGTCTGGAACCAAAACATCCCAGCCGGCGTAGTGAAATATTTCTAATAAGCCTACGAATGCGAGAATAATAATTATGGCTTGCTCGATGAAAGTACCAATCGAAGAAAAACCATTTTGACGGATATGATAAATAATTTGGGCTACAGCAAGAAGAATAAAGATAACAATAAAGGCAATGTCTTTTCTTGTGCACTTATAATCATTCCGCTTGGTCATCAATGCTCCCTCCTTATATTATATTAAAAAGAGTTTTCTAACGTTTGAAACTCTCTTATAACCTCATGCATTTTGCCGCAAGATAAATTCCCCTCTGGGCAAGCACCTTTAAGCACACAAGTGGGTCCATAGTATTTAAATAATTCGTGAAAGTCCTGTTGCAGTAAAGTCAACATTTCAGTTGAGACTTTGTGAATTTCCCATTGTGCACGGTTACATGATCTCAAACGGATAAACAACATCAACTCGCGAGCATTGATGGTTGTCATAACATTCATAACGTTTCCGCTGAGTGCAAAGTAGTATCCATACTTTTTTAGAGCGTCATCTTTCTCCACCTGAGTCAGTATGTCATTAGCTCGAGCAAGTGTCCGCATATAAAAATCATTCGCTTTATTATCCTGCTGAATAGAACGAGGAATAATATAGCAACTATGGTTTATAGTTTGAATAGATGGAATGAGAACAGATTGCATACGGTGGCGAACTAAATGAGTAATACCTGATAAAGTAATATTTGATATAGCAAAAGTATAGGATAACTGCTCTAATTCTCTTGGCCTATCGGACGCGACAATTTGTCCTATGTTGAATTCGCTATTTGAATAGGGGCGCATACATGAGAAAGCATGTTTCAAGATATCGGCAGGGTGTAGAGGAGCTTGTAAAAGTTGGACGCTTCCAGCATCCTCAGCATAGACGAATTCAAGAGACTTGCTAAGTATAAATGGAAGTGTTTCACAATTGTGACGGGGAGCACCAGCCTGACAATCGAGTTCAGAAAGCAGTACGGGAAAAATATCGCCGATTTGTAGAATTAGCTGTCGAGCTATGTCCTGTAACTCCGGTACGTTTTGTCCGCGCCCATATATTATAGACGAAATAAGATTTATAAGTTCACGGGCATTTATTGTGCAGTAAAAGTTGCTGCAGAAAGAGTAAGGTAGTAAAAACCGAGCATCCTCTTTAGGAATGCCAGACTCCAGTAACGATCTATAACCGCTAAATAGTAAATCCATGTATTCGCAATAAAGATGCAGACTTTTCCCGGAGAGAGCAGGCGGTACAAAGTATCCTAAATTACTAAAATTGACATAACGTCTTGACTTTACAGTAAAAGAAGCGAGACGACACTCGATTAGAAATTGCTCAACAAAAGCAGATACATCCCAAAAAGCTATTGAGAAAACCGCATGTTCGATAACGGATCTATGCCCAGATTGAAGAACTTTCTTTACTAAATCTGTATTTTGAGGATTGCTTTTGCATTTTTCAAAAATTTCTATTGCATTTCCACTGGTTGTAGAGATTTTGGCAGCGCTGGCGCATATTGCCTCGCAGTCAATATTCCAACTGATTATTTTAGCAACGGACTTGTGTTCCATTTAAGTTATCTCCTAATTTCTTCTTGCTCAATTACCGAATCCAAGTAAACCTTCTGTGAGAAGTTTCCGCGTTCTAAGAGCTTTTTACGCCTTACTTGTTCCAACAATTCAAAGGATATTCCTTTATCCTCTAATATGGCTAAAAATACTTCGTAGATATCGGCTAGTTCTTCGATAGAATTATCGCTTAAAAATTCTTGGACTTCTTCATATAGCTTTGCCGATAAACACACGGTGAACTCTTCGGGGGATAACGTTCGAATTATAGCAGAGTCTCCCCTTGCAGCAATAATGCTGGGGATTTTATCGCGAACAAGCTTTTTATAGATTTTCATAAAGCGCCCCTTTTACTCGTTACATTGCAATTCTTGCAATGTATTCTTAATTGCCCAATAGCGTCGATCGAGTTCCTTTCCGTCTCCAAAGTAGTTTAAAGCGGATTCCAATGTTTCGTATGCTTTTTTAAATTGCCCTCGTTTATAGTAAAAAGTACCTGCTGTAAATAGCGCGTTAATAATTATCCCCCGCTCATCAGGATCATCCTTATATAATGATATAAAAGTATTTACAGCATTGAGATAACAATCTAAAGCGTTATCATAACGAGAGCATTCTTCGTAAATTATGCCTTTGTTCATAAGACAGACGGCCCGCTCCTTTTGCGCGTTTTTGTCTTCAGAGCATTTTGAGAATAGATTTAAGGCGTTATTGAATGGGAATAATTTCAGAGGCCCGGAAAAGCCTGATTTTACTGGGTTTTTGAGGAGTTAAGACCCCTTGTGGCAACGATTTGGCAACACTTTTTCATTATTCATAAAAAGAGAGCTAACTGATTTTAATTCGTCAGTTAGCTCTCTTTTTCTTTTTATTATTATTTTGTGCAACAAACGGCCTCTCCCGTGGCCTACAAGTGAAAGGGTCAAAAGAGGTCCTGGGGCGGCACCTTCACATAGTTCTGGGCTTTGTCAAACTCCGGATAGTGGTAACGCCACTTGTCATAGTCCTCTTTGGAGATTTCACCCGCCTCTAGCATGGCAGCGGCCTGCTGCCAGGAACAGAGCATCTCGTGCAGCCGGGCGGCGTCCTTGCTCTTCCGCATATCAACCTTCAAGCAGACTTCTCCATCCATCTCGCTGATCTTGAGCCCGTAGTTGTCCTCCAAGGTAAACAGAGTGTGCATGAGTCCCACATAGGAGTCTATGTCCGGGACAGAGAGCGCATGGGGCGAGACATCCAGTACCTGGGCCAGGGCGGCAGTCAGGTCCGCTTTGGGGGTTCTTGATCCTGTTTCATACTGCGCCAGGCGCACGTCGGCGGACTTTTCCGGGAAGCCCAGCGCCATACCGAGATATTTCTGAGTCATCCCCCGCAGGAGACGGAAAAAGTGAATCCGTTCGCCAATCGCCATATCATCCACTCCAATCGTTGGTTGTCTTTAGGAAAAGCGTAGCAGAAATGCTTAGTAAAGTCAAGAGAATCCTAAACAATTTTATTTAATTTATTTTGCGTATTCCGATTGACATAAGCTATTTTGCTTAGTATAATGACAATAGACTAAGCAAAATAGCTTAGAATCAATAAACAAAAAAGAACTGCCGTAATCCCCCGGTTATACATCCGGGAAAAAGTGGCGGACGAAAGTGAGGAGGCATTTATGCAACACAATATCCAGCCGCAGCAGCCATCAATGAGGAAAGGAAGGTATTTTCAATGCAGGCACAAAACTTTATGCGCGTGGAGGAAGTGGCCCAGGATCTGGGCATCTCCAAGTCCCACGCCTACAAGGTGATCCACAAGCTTAACGCTGAACTCCGGGACAAGGGATATCTGACCATCTCCGGGCGGGTCAATCGGAACTTTTTCATGGAGAAGTTTTGCTATGGCAAGACGGGAAAGGAGGGCTAATCATGGCAGTCTATAAGGAAGAAAAGACCAGCACTTGGCGGGCGGTCTATCGCTACACCGATTGGAATGGCGAGCGCAAGCAGACTCAGAAGCGGGGCTTCAAGACCAAGCGGGAGGCGCAGGCCTGGGAGCGCGAACAGCTCAACAAGACCAGCGCTGATCTGGATATGACCTTCAGGAGTTTCGTGGACCTCTACACGGCGGATATGAAAACCCGGCTCAAGGAGAACACCTGGACTACCAAGGACCACATCATCCGTACTAAGCTGCTGCCCTACTTCGGCAGGCTAAAAATGTGTAACATCACCGCCCAGCAGATCATCACCTGGCAAAACGAGATGCTGAATCACAAGGACGAGAACGGTAAACCCTACTCGCCGGTGTACCTCAAGACGGTCCATAACCAACTCAGCGCCATCTTCAACCACGCGGTTCGGTACTACAACCTCCGGGAGAATCCCTGCAAGAAGGCAGGCAGCATGGGCAAGAAGAAAAACCGGGAGATGATGTTCTGGACCAAGGAGCAGTATTTGAAATTTGCTGAGGTGATGATGGATAAACCACTGTCCTTCTACGCCTTTGAGATGCTTTACTGGTGCGGTATCCGAGAGGGGGAGCTGCTGGCTCTGACCCCGGCGGACTTTGACTTTGAGAAGCGCACCGTGTCTATCAACAAGTCTTATCAGCGGTTAAACGGCGAGGATCTGATTACCACCCCCAAGACGGAAAAGAGTAATCGGGTCATCACCATGCCACAGTTCCTGGCTGAGGAAATCCAGGATTACATCAAGATGCTCTACGGGATCGGGCCGGATGACCGGATGTTCACCGTCACCAAGAGTTATCTCCACCGGGAGATGGACCGGGGAGCCAAAGAAGCCGGGGTGCCGCGCATCAGAATCCACGATATTCGTCATAGCGCGGTTTCACTTTTGATCGATATGGGCTTCTCTGCCACGGCCATCGCGGACCGAGTGGGCCATGAGAGCATCGACATCACTTACAACTACGCGCACCTGTTTCCGTCCAAGCAGGCGGAAATGGCGGATAAATTGAACATGGAAAGGGGTAATTAAAATGTCAGCAAAGAATTTGGACAAGCACAACCGTTGGAGGAACAAGACCGTGGCTTTTCGGGTCTCCCCGGAGGAGGACGCCCAGATCGAGACGGCGGTGAAGCTCACCGGCCTGACCAAGCAGGATTACATCATCCGGCGGCTGCTCTGCCGGGATGTGGTGGTCCAGGGCAACCCCAGGGTCTACAAGGCCCTGCGGGACCAGCTGGCCACCGTACTGGACGAGCTCCGCCGGATCGAAGCCGGACAGGGCGTGAATGACGAGCTGCTGGACACCATCCAGATGATTGCCAACATTATGAACGGGATGCAGGAGGACTTTGCCTATGATCGATGAAAAAAAGAAAATGACTGCCCAAGGCTCATCTGTTGGCGCAGATGATGGGCAGTCAATCTCTCAAAATTCCAAGTTCACTATACCAGACCCAGACAAAAAAAGCAATTCCCCGGAAAGAGATTTGGAGGAACTTTACCGGAAGATGCGCCGCATGAGTGACCCGGCCTACCTCCATACTGTAACCCTGGACGAGCTGATGGACAATGTGTTCGAGGGCAAATCCGCGGTGATTGAAAACCTGCTCTACACGGGAGCTTACATCCTAGCCGGAGCTCCAAAAATCGGAAAGTCCTTCCTGGTGGCGCAGATCGCCCATCATGTCAGCACCGGGCAAGAACTGTGGGGCTACAAAGTCCACCAGGGAACCGTGCTCTATCTTGCCCTAGAAGATGACGAGAGCCGCTTACAGCGCCGGATGTTCCGAATGTTCGGAGTGGAGGGGACAAGCTCCCTCCACTTCGCCACCAACGCTAAGATGATCGGCAGCGGCCTGAATGAACAGATGGAAAAGTTCATTCGGGAACACAGTGATACCAAGCTGATTATCGTGGATACCCTACAAAAAGTCCGTGAGGTGGTGAATGATAGTTACAGCTACTCCAGCGACTATGAGGTAATCGGCAAGCTAAAGCAATTTGCTGATCGGTATGGCGTCTGCGTTCTGATCGTCCACCACACCAGAAAGCAGCCTGCGGGAGACAGCTTTGAGATGATCTCGGGGACCACGGGCTTGCTGGGGTGTGCAGATGGTGCGCTCCTGATGCAGAAGGAGAAGCGAACAAATAGCAAGGCCGCCTTGGAGGTGGTAGGCAGAGACCAGCCGGATCAGCGGTTGTATCTGAGCAAAGACCAAGAGAGCCTAGTTTGGGTGCTTGACCATGCAGAGGATGAGCTTTGGAAACAGCCTCCAGACCCGGTACTGGAAGCCGTAGCAAAAATCGTATCTGCTGACAACCGGGAATGGGAAGGCAGTCCCACCGAGCTGGCCCAGGCGATTCAAACGGATATGGCGGTAAATCGGCTCACCAAACATCTGAATGTGAATGCCAGCCGTCTGCTGGAAGAACATCAAGTGAGGTACGAGAACAAAACCAAACATGCTGGACGGCGTATCCGGCTGACCTACATGATGGTGGAAGCACCTGCGTTTGAAGTAATCGAGTAAAGCGCGACGCTCGCAACGGTCGCGACGGTGTTTTGAGGGGTACTCCCAGCACCGTTGCGACCGTCGCCACCGTCTCGGGAAAGAAAAACTGGGGTGGTATTTTGCAACCCTAGCTTCCTGGGCTACGCTGTTTCACGGTAGCCCCAAAAACAATAGGATGGAACGATTTATTCCACCCCTCAGAAGCGTTCGGAGAACGCGCAGCCACAGAATGAAATTCTGCGTTCAAAAGGGGACTTGGGGGCATTGCCCTCAACAAGCAGACGGCAGGCAATGTGAGTGTGTATTAACACTCGCATTGCTTGCCCGTCGGGTGTGGCTATCCACACGCATTGCTTGCCTGTCGTATCTGACCAGAAATCAACAGATACCGAAAATGGGGCTTGAAATCGCACTGCTTAAGATATAAGTACGTGGTTGCATTATTCGCAAATGCGCTGTATAATAAAGTTGTATATTTATATTCCCTGTAAGAAAAGGTGGCCGATATGGATTACATGAACGCAAAAGAAGCCGCTGATAAGTGGGGACTTTCCGTGCGGCGAGTTCAAGTCCTCTGCGAACAAGGTAGAGTTGATGGTGTCGAGCGGTTGGGCAATGTCTGGCTAATTCCTAAAAGCGCAGAAAAGCCGTTGGACGGACGTACTCGTGAAGTGAAAAAGCAGAAACAACAGCCGAAATAAAGTTGTTCAGGAGGAACTAAGATGACAAATCTCGAACGAGCAATAAAAGATGGTTATGCACATATTATTGGAGAAAAAGGCAAAGAGAAAATCACATATGTTTCTTCTGATAACCATGTAGAAAATTATAGCGATCCGGAAGAAAAGGTCCGTGCTGAATTTTGGGCTGAGCTGATTTATAAATACGAATACCAGGTCAATCGGATTAAAATAGAAGTGACTGTACCTGATCGTCTGCCGACAGATCGTGCGGATATTGTTGTTTTCCGTGATGACGAGTGCAAGCGTCCCTATGCTGTGGTTGAGTGTAAAAAAGACTGTGTTACGGATGCCGAATTCAACCAGGCGATAGAGCAGGGCGTTGGCAATGCTACTTGGGTGAAACTTCGGGCTGACTATGTTGTAATTATCGCTGGTGGCACTCGTCGTGTTCTAGATGTTACCGATAAATTCGGCGCATTGGAGCGTGAGCAAAACATCCTGGCTGATTTGCCTCATGCATATGGAAAGCCCCAAGAATTTAGATTCTATAAGGGAAGCGAAAATGATATTAAGCCGGTAGACCGAGAAGATCTCATTGCTGCTATTAAGAAATGCCACCAAACGCTGTGGGGTGGTGGTCGCCTTTCCCCGCCGACTGCTTTTGGAGAACTGTGCAAATTAATCTTCGTAAAAATCAGTGATGAGCAAAAACCTCGAAAAAAAGGTGAGCCTTACCAGTTTCAGATAAAGACGCACGAGCCTGCTTCTAAACTGGCTGAACGAATCAATGCTTTGTACGATGAGCAGAAAAAGAAAGACCCTGAAGTCTTTACTGACTCTATCAAAGTGGATGATCGAGTGTTGCGGACGGTAGTTTCTCATCTTGAAGCGATCAATCTGCACGAAACAGACCTTGATGTAAAAGGTGTGGCATTTGAGCAATTCATGGATGGATTTTTTAAAGGCGATTTTGGTCAATATTTTACGCCTCGTCCGATCATTGAGTTTGCTGTAAAGATGACGGCGCCGGAGCACGACTGGGATGTGCTGGATACCTCCTGTGGGTCAGGCGGGTTTTTGTTGTATGCGCTAGATTACATTCGCCATCAGGCCACCGAGTATTACGAAAAAGGCAGTGCGGATCACTACCGCTATTGGCACGATTTTGCGGAGAAACACCTTTATGGAATCGAGATCAATGATGAGATTGCACGCGTTGCGAAGATGAATATGATCGTGCATGATGATGGACATACCAATGTGATCAGCTACGATGCATTAGAGAGTATTGATAAGATTGCAGCACATAACCCTGGTTTTCAAAAAGATAAGTTTGATCTGATTTTGACCAATCCTCCTTTTGGTTCTACGGTGAACGGGGCCGAAAAACCGTATCTCAGCACCTTTGAGTTGGGTAACACCTATGACAAAAAAGGAAAAGCAAAGCCCAGAAAAAGCCAGAGTTCGGAAGTCCTATTTGTTGAACGCATTTGTGAGTTCCTCAAACCGGGTACAGGAAAAGCGGCTATCGTTTTGCCTGATGGAATTTTGACAAATAGTTCTTCCCAATATGTACGAGATTTCATTTTAGAGCGGTTCCAACTGCTGGCGGTTGTGAGCCTGCCTCAGTGCGCCTTTGCACATTTTGGCGCTGGTGTAAAGGCTTCCGTTATTTTCGTTCGGAAACGTGATAACAATGAAGTTGTAAACAATGAAGAAGCCATTTTTATGGCGGCACCGGAACTGATCGGATATGATGCCACTGGACGAAAGACTGAGTCGCAGTTGGATGAAATTGTTGAGCAATATAAAAAGTTTCAGGAGGACCCTGCCCCTTTTTTCGTCTGACCCCCGGCGCAAATGAACTTTGTGTCTTTGCGGTTGAGCGGGGGGATATTAGCCAGAGAATTGATATTAACTATAATCTACCCAAATATCTTGAGCTGGATAAAAAATTACACACTATTTTTGGAACATCGTTAACGCCTCTAGGGGAACTCGCGGATGTAATTTGTGGACCTTTTGGCAGTGCTATTACTAATAAAGATTATCAAGAGTCCGGAATCCCGCTTATACGTATTACAAATATCTCGAGAGACGGATATATGGATTATAGCGATATAATCTATATTTCTGAAGAACTAGGTAACAGCCTGTCACGGACTCAAGTTTCAGCAGGGGATATTGTCATTTCTCAACGTGGTTCTTTGGGACAGTGTGCCATTGTTGATGATACTTTTCCTAAGCTTAATATTTCAGCGAATATTATTGCAATAAAGAACCCCAAAGGTGTTTCAGCTGAGTTCATCAGGAATTACATTTTATCTACTGTTGGACAAACATTATTGGAGCGAGCTTCAAGCGGCCAAGTTCAGCAAAAAATTACAACACAAGACATTGCTGATCTGCTTATTCCGACTAAATGTGATGAACAAATGTTGATCACTATTATTGATGCCGGGCATATTCAATACAAAAATAAAGTTCAGCAAGCCAATGATTTGCTTGAAGGAAAACGTGGCTATTTATTTGAACGATTAAATCTTACATTTGATAATTCTGAGAGTGTTTTGTGTTATGCACAAAAGCATTCTATGATAAGCTTGCGCATTGATGCGGATTTTTATTCTCCTCGCTTTACGCATTTTCGCAGACAAATAGAAGATTCGGTGTATCCAACTGTACAAATTGGAGAAATCTGCAAATCTATATCTTCTGGCTTTGCGGCAGGAAAGCAAGATCAAGCAGACGATTTGCCTGATAATGAAAGAGTGCCACAACTAAGACCTTTTAGCATTACTCCATATGGGCAAATCTCTTTTGCGACAAAGAAATACGTGCCTATTAGTAGATTACAAGAAAAGGATTACTGCAAAAAGGGCGAGGTTCTTTTCAATAATACGAACTCTGCAGAATGGGTTGGAAAATCAACGGTGTTTGATATTGACACTCCTTGTGCGACATCCAATCATATCACGCGAATTACGCTGAAAGAAGGGATAAATCCCTACTATATTGCAGCTTTTTTCAACATGCTGAGAAGTATTGGTTACTGGAAATTGCTAAGTACCTATTTTAATAATCAAGCTGGTGTCAATACAGAAACATTAAAGGCCGTACGTATTCTACTCCCTAAAAAAACTATTCAGGACGAAATTGCCGAGGAGATTTTAAGACGTAAAAATACAGCTGAGGCATTGCGCATAGAAGCAGAGCAAGATTGGGAAGCAGCAAAGGCGGAGTTTGAAAGAAAACTTTTGGGTGAATGATATGGATGCAAATAGAGTTAGGACAGTTTATGGGTGGATAATCAATATTGCAAACAACCCAAATTGTATGACATTTCCCATTACACCATCTGATATTCAAAATATTAAGAATGGCCTAATCAAAATTTCTCATGACATTGAAAGAGAATCACCATATTTCAGCCAAGAACTGTTTGAGATGAAAGACCGTATGTTTGTTGGATATGGGACGATTAATCCGATTGTGTTTGGAGAAGTCATAGAAATTTTGAAGTCACTTCAGCAAGCAGATAATACAAAGGGTATGGGAGTATGGGATCTCATTCATCCAAAGATTGTTGCGGTGTCCCAAAAGCTATTTGAAGATGGTCACTATGCAAATGCCGCTGAGGATGCGTTTGTTGAGATCAATGACCGGGTAAAGAAACTTTTTATGAAAGTAAATCCCACTGCGCCTAAAGTTCCAGATGGTCATACTGCGATGAACATGGTATTCTCTGATAACGCTCCTCTGTTGGAGTTTTGTGATCGCTCGACCGAGACAGGAAGCAACATACAAAAAGGCTATATGCAGATGCTGGCAGGAGCCATGTCTGCACTGAGAAATCCTAAAGCTCATGCCAATATCACCATTACTAAGGATGATGCAATGCGTCGTTTGATGTTTGCCAGCATGTTGATGTATAAAATTGATGAGGCTATAGACTATTCAGAAATACAAGAAAGATAGAGAAAGAGGCGAGAGAAATGATTCGTATGGAAGGACTTTTTAGCGAGTCTTTTGGAGGAACTTGCACTATACGAGGTTACGCTCGATATGATGAGATTGTTGAGTTGTCATATCCTCATCCAGGTTATCAACGCCCGGTAGACGATGTTCATGTGGGTGAGATTTCAATGTTTATCACTTCTGGATCAAATAGCTTCAGCCCAGAAGTGGTTTTAGCATATACTGCAAAGTATGATTATTATAAGGAGGGCGCTGTATCTGGAATAGACGCAATTGCAGACATCCGGAACGGCAATGGATTTACTTCTAATATTGATGGAATTTCTTTCAAAAAGATCCGCAAAGTAAATAACGGGTATTTATATGAGATCTCTATTCCATATGAAAAGAAATTAATAGATGAAGAGAAGCCATTTCGTCGAGTAGATGGAAATCATCGCCTGCAAGCTATGGAACAACTAGTATCTACAGGACAAATTAGCAGTACATATTTGATACCTTTTTGCCTGATTTTATTTGCAGATACTGATTCCTTAAAAGATGAAAAGGTTATTTTCCACAACATCAATTCTAAAGCAGTCCCCTTAAAATCTGAGCAACTTCTCAAAAGTGTTTTGATCCAACAACATGACGGATTGGATTTTAATGATAGAGAATTGATAGAAAAATTTGGGCCAGAGTATCTTCTTGCAAGGAAAATATTGAGTGCCAATCCTCTTATTGTTAGAAAATTAGGATACATAGAGTGGATACATCCTCGTATTTTGAGCACCCTTGTTGATCTGATTAACTATGTTCAGGAAAAAAGTGGAACCAGGATTGAAACATTAGAACAACAGGAAGCCTTAATAAATAGCTTGAATAATACATTAAGACACGCACATCCCTTGGGAGCTGCTACGCTTCAAATGGCATCCGGGTTGTTGTTTCTGCTTGTTTATATGTATTATCAGATGGAAAACGGAGAATTAGATCCTCAAAATAAAGCAGAAAAAGAAAAGAATCAGTTAATAGCATGGGCTGAAAAATATAACATCACTGATGCACAGCATGATATAGAGCAATATGCCGCAGTAAATGCAGACTGTATTCGTGCAATATTCGATAAGTATGTTTTGTCCACAGAACAGACTATCTTTATGTCTCGGTGCTTTGATAGCCGGTTCGACGAAAATGAACGGGCAATTCGTAGAGCTATAGAATGTGTAAATCGTGAAAAAGGTAGTTCGTTGAGATTACTCCGTGTAGATCAGCATAGTGAAGGTGCGACTGGACAAATATCAGATCGTATATTGCGAGATATTGAGATGTCTGGATTGGTAATTGCTGATTTAAGTAGTGGTAGAGCAAATATTCCACATGAAATAGGATTTGCAATGGGCCTAAAAAAAGGACTAATTTTGATTCATAACGGGACAGATGCGGAAGCGGATGAACACACACCTTCAAACATAAAAATGTATGAGCAAATTAGATTTAATCAAGATTATCATAAGTTGGAAACAGAATTGAAGGCAAAATTGATTGATTATTATAAGCTTTAAGGAGATGCCGTATGCCAATGTGGTTATGTCGCGCCGGACGATACGGCGAGTTTGAGAATAAATTTCTTGAGGACAGTAAGGTATACTGCACCTGGGACAATCTATCTGAATCAATCATGCAGTTCCACACCAAGCAGGACTTGCAGCAATATTTTGTGGATAACAACCCAGATGTAAAGGTAAAAACAGCGATGAACTGGGCGAGCCAGGTCTGGCCGTTTGCCCATGAGATGAAAAAGGGAGAGATTGTTGTCCTGCCCAGCAAGATCAAGCCTGTAATTCATTTTGGCAAGATCACAGGTAATTATGAATTCTTACCTAACAACGATAATCCTTATTATCATGCGCATCAGGTAGATTGGTTTGCCTGTGACATTCCCCGCACAGCTTTTGACCAGGACATCTTATATTCCTTTGGGGCTTTTATGACCATTTGCCGTATCAAGCAGGAAGATCGCATAAAAGCAGTCATCAATGCACATAAACAGGGAAAGAAAGCGCCCCAAATTACTCCGCAAGAGCCACAGGATGATGAAGAGGCACGAGATATTGAAAATGAAGCCTTGGGGGTTATCACAAATCTGATAATCCAGAAGACTAAGGGGCATGGTTTAGCAAAAATTGTAGATGCCATTCTTCGAGCAAAGGGATTCACTACATATGTCAGCCCGGCCGGACCGGATAAAGGTGTGGATATTCTGGCTTCTGCGGGCACACTTGGTTTTGGAAGTCCCAAAATTTGTGTTCAGGTTAAGTCCACGGACGCGCCAGTGGATCGGATTGTTTTGGATCAGTTGGGCGGGGTGATGAAAAACTTTGGTGCCGAATATGGCCTGTTAGTGTCATGGAGTGGGTTCAAATCTTCGGTCATCAATGAGACGGCTAAACAGTTCTTTGAAATCCGGCTTTGGACCCACAAAGAAATTATTGAGGAGTTTCTGCGATACTACGATCGGATGGACGATGAAATCAAAGAGCTGATCCCTCTCAAAAAGATTTGGGTCGTGAGCAACGATGTCAATAATTAAAATGCTTTGATGAAGAATCCATCGTATGATATAATCAGTTTGTAAGGTGTAAATCATCCTCAATTTACTGGCAACACCATGGCAACAAAAAATCAGATAGCCCCTACTATCTGAATAATGAAAATAATGCCAATACCCTGAGCTAAATTCCATAAGCAAATCTGTTTAGAAAACTTCTGACAGGAGCGATGTGGAATAGGGCCATATCAAAATTTCCAGCTTTGCGATAGTTAAAGCTGAGGAGCTTTTGAATTTCTAATTCATGTGTTGGCGAGAGCTTTTGTTGAGAAGCTTGTGTTAGCAAAGCGATTGCGAGTTCGTAATTCCCGTTTTTTTGAAATCGACGCGCGTCATCTATGTATTGCTGCGCTTGACTCGGCATATGAGATCCTCCGATTGTTTAAATGCAAATGTAGTAGCTATACTTGCGCTTTTGTTATAGTATATATTCTTGATGATATGATTTCAATGATTTTTTCACCCAATGATAATAGGGCCTAAGAAGGAAAGATGATTACAGTATTTATTATTTTGACAAGAGATGAAGTTTTATCATATCTTGCTTTATTGAAGCAAAAAAATATATCCATCCAGGTTTTAAGTTGAATGGATATATTTTTGTTACGATAGCTCTTCGTGAAGCGGTATTCCGTCACGCTCAAGTTCCTTTCGCAGCTTTTGAATTGCTCGCTTTTTTATTTGATTGATACTCTGCCGTGATACTGATTTTGCCCGGGCAATTTCAGCACTGGTCATGCCAAAGCAGAATTCCCAAATAAGTACATTACGCTCGCTATCTGTAAGATTTTTGCCTGAAAGAAGTTCAGTAATTTCTAATAGTTCGTTATTGGTACAGGTATTAGCATTTTCAACATAGTATCGTTGGCCTTCACTCAAATTTTCAAAAAGAGTTTCGTTGGAATTGACCTTGGCTTGTTGCTTTGAAAGACGAATATAACTATATCTAATTGATTGTGCTATGTAATTTACAACAACGCCATCACTTTTCCCCTCAAAAATTGTCGTGTTTATTTGTTTTAGCAATGCTATAAAATCGAGCGTCAGATCATTTATTGCATCCTCATATTCTAGCAGGTAGGCATATCGGGTCATTAAGCGATTAAACAGTGTAAGCAGTTCTAAAGTGCTCTTTTCATCTCCTTTTTGCGCTTTGCAAATAGTTTCTGCCAGCATAACGTTCACTCCCAAATTGTTTTTGGAAGTCTTGGGGAGAAAGACTAAGCGCACAATCTACTTTATAAAGAGATCGTAGAGCTACAAAAGTAAACAAAGGTTAAAAGTGGCGGTATTCAATGCATAACCGTGCCACCACAAAATTTTTCTCTTTATGTGCTTTTGAAGAATCCTAATGACATAATAAAAGTAGATGAGGTCTTGGGGAGACTCATATGAATACGCAAAGTATCAAGTCAACTAACAGTAATAATTCATTGTGCGGAGACTATAAACTGCAATTCGTCTAAAAGTGTTAAAGAAAAATGCTGATGCCTTTCTAGGGCAAGTAACTTCCCTTGCACTTATAGCGCTTTTAAGTTCACGTAGGGAACCAAGTAATGCCGGGCATAATAAATTACAGATTCTGTGCGAGCAGGGGAGGTTTGAGTGCTTATCGTGCAGCGAGATTTGTTGTCGCAAAATGGCATAATTTACTTTTATACTGAGAATTCTGCAACACAGAGTTGATGAAACTTTTGTAATAGGATTATGTCGAAGCAATGCGACTTGCTGATTGCCCTGTAGTGTTAACACACATTGAAAGAAATGGAGAATTATATGAAACGTCTGATATCTATAACGTCCGCGCTACTTTTCTTGCTCTCGGGGTGTGGACAGAAAGATGATCCTACTGCTCCAAAGCAGAATGATACGGAGTGCTACTACCTTTCCCAAAAAGATTTTCCGTTGCAGGAAGGTCAGCCAAACGCTGTACCCAACTTCCTCGACGAAACACAGCAGTTCTTGTATTGTCAGGCGTTTGCGCTCTATAGCGCGATGTTTGACGGCGAAACGACCGGCATCGACGACGTCTTCCCTGCCGCAGACGGCCAAACCGGGTACGACGAGTACACGCCGGACGGCTCCGACTACACCTACATCAGCTCCCACAGCCGTTGGCAGTCCTGGGCTGACTTTGATCGTGTCATCCACGCGCTGTTCACCGATACGTTCTGGTCTGCCTGCAATGACGACGGCAACGCGCCGATCTACATTGAGCATGACGGTCGGCTTTTTATCCTCGACTGCGCCTACGGCGACCAGTATTACAACAGCAACATTCCCGACGAATTTACTCTGACTGCACAGACGGATGATCGGATCGACTTCACGGTGACGGCGCACTACTCTTATCCCTATCCGCGCCGGGACGAAACCGAGGCCGAGCGCGACGAGCGGCTGGAAACGAGCTATGAGTACACGCGCACCTATCCGGTCACTCTGATCTATACTGATGCAGGCTGACGTTTTGGTGCCTTTACCACGCCGAATCAGGCAGATATGCAACTTCTCGGCGAGTGGGACGGTATAGAAGAAATCGACTTTTATGGTAATGCCTCATCTCCCTGACGCGGTGTCGTATAGTACGGGCCAGGCATATCCCTATCCACGCTGGGACGAAACCGATGATGAGCGCGACAAGCGGCTGGAAACAAGCTATGAGTACACGCGCACCTATATAGACTCGTGGAGCAGCGAAGGAACATACAGAGCGATTGCCTCTGGACAACACAGCGTAACCCGAGGGAAGAGCTATACACTGAAACTGAACTATAGCGTCAATGGCGTTGCCCAGCCTGAGCAAAGCGTAACAAAAAAGTGCCAATAGCAACAGAAGCGCACTAAAAACTCAGGCGCAAGACGTCAAGTTAAGGGCTATCATCCTTGCAATTACATCAAATTACTATCGATTTGCAAGCAAAGCAAGAAAAGTTTATTAACACGGAGACAGGAAATGAAAGATAATTTGAAAACGCTAAAGCAAGAGAAATCCAACCGTTTCTTTATAGGAATTGCAGTGTTGCTAACACTTACGTTATGCTTGAGCTCGTGTTCGGAAAATCAGAAAACGCAGTATCAAACATATATGTCAGATGCTGCAAAGGCTCAGCTAACGTTCCCTGAGAACTCATCAGCAATCCTTTATGTGAATCAACGCCTAGGCTTTTCCGCAGAGTTGCCTCTCGACTGGATAGGGCAAGTTGAAATCAAAGAGGAATATGGCCTTCATCACCAAAATGGCGGGAATTGCATTACCTTTTATCACAAACCGACCCACGACAACGGCGAGGGTGGAATTCTTTTCTTTATCGACTGCTATCCTGGCGAATGGAGTGAAGACAACCCGCCGGTCATAGCAGGCCATAGTGTTGTTGTTGCGCAAACGGAAGACTATACATATCTGCTCAGAACACCGAGCGATGTCGAATACAGTGAGTCCGATTCTGCGTTGGCAGAAGCCTACCAAGCCCTTGCTGCGCAGCAAGATTTTATTATTGCTCACATAAAGGCCATCTGTTAATTTGACTTTCTACACAGCGCAAAGCAAGGTGAAACATCGTCTCGAAATGTTATATTCTAAAGGCGATTTTTCAGGGAAGAATACCTACTTACTTTGACGTTTGCCAGCGAAACTCCCATTCCATATATGTCCCACTGCAGGCGCTTACTTGACTGTTGGGGCACATTTTGGATAGAGATTTCCACTGGCTTGAGCTCGCTTAAAAGTTATCCCACGATGAATAGCGGCGAAATGATTTCCTGTCAATTTTGTAGTGACTACTTACCTTGCATATCGCTGCTCGTACTGCGTATCAAACAAAAGTAGAGAAGACTCGGGGGGATTCCCCGAGTCTTCTTTGAGATTTTTATGTTGTATTATTAGCTATTTTTGCCAATATAAACAATCCGTCCAAAAGTAGAACTGTATCCAGAGGCATCATAGGAGGCATTCTTCACGATACTGGTCGTTACCGAACCACTCATATTTCCCTCAACAGTAGTAATCTTATTGCCTGTAATGGCTGTGATAATGCCTACGTGTCCAACACTGCTCCCGCCGTGCGTATCGATAAGTGCCAGATCGCCAACCTTTGGGGTTGTAGCAGAAAAACTTACGTTACCATTTACACCCCTGACCTGAGAGGCAAGATTTGAAGTACCGAAGTTCATATTTGCTTTGATACCGCACTGACGAACGAACCATGCACACCACTCACAGTTAGGGTTCGAAACGCCGAAGTATTTGGCACACTGTGCTAAATTCTTCCCAATACAAGCGTTTGCCGCGGCGATTAGCGTCGTGACAGAACCCGTACCAGGATTAACAGAACCACCGGACACTTCGGTGATCTTCCAGCTCTGCGCGTTAGAAGCAGTATCCAAAACAGCCCATCTGACATCAGAATTGCTCGAAGTGCCAAGTGCCTTGAGGTATTTAGTGGTGTCACTCTTGAGCTGAATTCGATACACATTATTACCAAGTGAGATGAAATTCACATAGCAGTCAGCATTGAGAGTATAGACATCACAGTTCCAAGTGGAACCAGAACGGTTTGCATTAAGCATATAGCTCTGGTTGTTCACGGATCTAACAGTCTGATTGGAACCCAGACTGTCAATGGCCCACTGCTGATCAACACTGCCAGTGTCCGTCCAAATGCAAACGTTACGGCGCGAAGTGATGGTGCCGGTGCCGTAGACATTCAACGGGAGACCGGTCCCACCGTGCGAAACAATTTTATAAGTAGCCATAGTAAAAACCTCCATTTTTTGTTCCCAGATTACCATTTGGACATAATGGTGAAAAGTAACCGTCAAACCACCCTGCGCATGGACAGGCATGAGACAATAGTAGCGGAACGTTGCGAAACGTTCCGCTACTATTGTATTGTGGGGGTGTTAGGATGACAAGCTCAGAGTTGAAACACCGAGCGAAGCTGCAGGAGTGGTCGGCGCGGATACAGGATTGCCGCAGCAGCGGGCTACCAGTGCGGGCGTGGTGCAGACAAGAAAGAATCAACGCAACAACCTATTACCGTTGGGAACGGGAATTTCTGGCTTTGGCTGAAACAGAGCCGTGCTCCGCTGTGCCGGCCGTGACCTTTGCGGAGCTGCCGGAACCGAAGAAAATGTCTCGCAACGTTG
>CEAH01032392.1_pt1 | contig 74266 bp, 64 predicted proteins | sample 557571 | NCBI WGS metagenome assembly CEAH01 (sample SAMEA3182092, study PRJEB8094) | gut metagenome | biome: human; feature: gut; material: Stool; isolation source: human stools | place: Canada | collected 2013-11-25
CATTGTAATAGGAGAAATTTCTACATGAAGGGCGGTGGGTATATTGCCAAACAAGCTAATCAAAGACCTCATTGACAAAGGTGCAGTAACTCTAAAAGAACAGGGATATTCCATACGCAGTAGCGAATACACCCTATTGACATGGAAGCAATTTCAAGAGTTCTGCAATAAAAAGGGATATGAAACATATTTGCCCTCGCATAAAGATGAATTCATCACAGAACTCGGCAAGTGCACTCCACCTTTAAGGCAGTCCACAAAGCCGGAAGCATGAAAATGCTTGATCTGCTTGCCACCAAAGGTACCTGGGGAAAGGGGATGCTCAATCCTCTGCAAGAGTTGTTGCCGGAATTCAACTCCTTTCTTGATGCGCAGGAAGAATATCTCATCAAAACCGGTTATTCAGAATGCACCAGAGAAACGATGCGAAATTATATCTCCGTAGTTATGCGATACTTTCAGAATGCTGGTATAACAAAGCTGGAAGAGCTTAACAGCTCACATGTGTCGGCATATCTGCTGACTCTAAGAGGCCATGCAAAAAGTACAGTGCGTTGTGAACTCAGCCGACTGCGGAAGTTCCTGTCGTATCTGTATCTGCTTGGATATACATCCGAAAATCTTGCACCTCATGTACCTGAATAACGGTCTGCAAAGCGTCCTGCGCGCCGATGCCATCCACGTTCTCCTGCCGGTACAGCACACTGCCCCTTCCGGAAACTCGACAGAGGTAGTGATTCTCCCATCGGACGGGCAGGTGTTGGTCCTCAATGCGCTCCGGTTCGAAACCAGCGTGTACCAGACCGATTTTGAGTTCTTCGAGGTACCGGAGCTGCGCCATGTTGGTTTGATCGTTCATTTTGAAATCCCCCTACAAAAATGCGAAAGACCGGAGCGTTCTGTAACACTCCGGTCTTTCAAGGTAATGCGGTTCGAATATAAAAAGCACCACACTCGAATAGAGTGCGGTGCCTGGAGCTGGTGGGGTGACTCGAACACCTGACCTGCTGATTGCAAAGTGTATCCGAGCGCTGAGCCTGCCGCGGTACAGTGGCTGGCCGCGAAAGTAAAAGCGACCCCATTGAAAAACGACCTCCGGCTCAAGCAGCCAGAGGTCGTTTGCAAGATTTCTAAAGATTTTTCTTAATATGACAGGAACGGCAGCCTTATCCGGCCGGTACGCCGGACGACATAGAACAGCACATACAATACCATGGGAAAACAGGCGCCCAGCCAGCTGTAATCGGATTGGATCAGCAGGTTGAACAGGGCGTGCATCGTTGCGGAAACGGTAAAGAGTCCGAAGATACCGGTGCAAAACAGCTTCCTTTGCTTTTTGACGTAGGGCAGTCCCGCGCCGATGATCATGGTGCACAGGCCATGCATCAGGCTGGCGGACAAGCCGCGCAGCGCTGCCCAGCCCAACGTTACCACTGTCAGGTTCTGCACGAGGATGGCGGTGTTCTCCAAAATAGAAAAGCCGATGCCGACGGACATGGCCGCGGGCAGGATGTCCTTGCGGTCATCGCTGAAAAAGACGGCAAACACCAGTACCGGCAAGGCCTTGAGGAGTTCCTCCGTCACCGGCGGGACGGTAAGGTAATGCGGTTTGAAAAGAGTATATGATCGCAAGGGATGCGAACCGATCGGTGGCAAATTTAAGCGGAAATCGGCTCGCGTCAAAGTTTCGATAAGTTGCAAAAAGCCGCGAAATCTTTCGATTTCACGGCTTTTTATGGTGGACCTGAAGGGATTCGAACCCACGACCTTACGGATGCGAACCGTACGCTCTCCCAACTGAGCTACAGGCCCAAATATTAACTTGGCTGAAAATATCGATCATCAAGTGGGCCCGCTTTATGTCGGGATCGCCCTCCCAGACTGAGCTACAGGCCCATGAACTTTTCAGCCCGCATATCATACCACAGCTTTTCTCATTTGTGAAGTCCTTTTTTCACTTTTTTCAAAAAATTTTTGTTGCCTTTCCGAAAGCCGTATCGTATAATATCTGTTGTTATCCGTCCTCCGCATACAGCTGCGGGATCGGTCTTGCGCAATGAATGCCCGCGAACCATGTCAGGCGGGGAACCGAGCAGCATTAAGCGGGACCAGTCATGTGCCGCAAGGGCGCCGGTCACGCAGCTGTATACGGAGGACCTTTTCTATCCTCACGAAAGGGGCAATGTGGTATGTATCAGGCGCTGTACCGCAAGTGGCGGCCCAAAACCTTCTCCGACGTGGTCGGGCAGGAGCACGTCACCGAAACGCTGCAGCGGCAGGTCGCGGAGGGACGGCTCTCGCACGCCTACCTCTTCACCGGCACGCGCGGCACGGGCAAAACCACCTGCGCAAAGATCCTCGCCAAGGCAGTCAACTGCGAGCACCCCGAGAATGGTAACCCCTGCAACAAATGCCAGAGCTGCCTCGGCATCGAGTCCGGCGGCTTTCTCGATGTGATGGAGCTCGACGCCGCCTCGAACAACGGCGTGGACCATGTCCGTGCGCTGCGGGACGAGGCCATCTACTCCCCCGCGCAGGTGAAAAAACGTGTGTACATCATCGACGAGGTGCACATGCTCTCCATCGCGGCGTTCAACGCGCTGCTGAAAATTCTGGAGGAGCCGCCGGAGCACCTGATGTTCATTCTGGCGACGACCGAGCTGCACAAGGTGCCCGCGACCATTCTCTCACGCTGCCAGCGCTTTGCATTCCGGCGCATTCTGCCGCGCGAGATCGTGGGACGGCTGAACTACATCGCGGAGCAGGAGAGCATCGACCTCCGGCCAGACGGCGCGGAGCTGCTCGCGCACATTGCCGACGGCGCGCTGCGCGACGCGCTGAGCCTTCTGGACCAGTGTGCGGCGGCGGGCGGGACCATCGACAGCGCGGCGGTGCTCGACGCGCTGGGACTGGCGGGCAACCTCCAGACCGCGCAGCTGATGGACTGCGTTCTGCGGCGCGACACGAAGGCCGCGCTGCTGCTGCTCCACCGGCTCTATGGCAGCGGCAAGGATGTGGGCGCGGTACTCGGCGAGCTGTCCGCGCTCGCGCGCGACCTGCTCATTTCCAAAACGGCTCCCGAGGGCGGCGCGGCGCTGCTCACGGGTGGCTACGACGGCCAGACGATGGACAGCCTTTTGCGGCAGGCCGACAACGCGCGGCTCATCGCCATCTGCACCACGCTCCAGCGCGCGGCGGCGGACATGAACGTGAGCGTCAACCGCCGCACGGATGCGGAGCTGTGTCTCCTGAAGCTCTGCGACGAAACGCTCTCCGGCGATTTGAGCGCCATCAACGCTCGCCTCGCGCGGCTTGAACAGCAGATGACCGCGGGCGTGCGTTATGCTGCCGCGGAAAGCACGGCGCAGGTGGTGCCCGCGCCGGCGGAGAAGCCCGCTCCCGCAAGGGCTGCGGCGAAGCCGGCAGCCGTGGAGGACGAGGCTCCTCCCCCGTGGGAGGACAGCGCGCCCGCGCCGGCGGACGGATCCTTTGACGACGCTCCCCCGCCCTACGGCGAGCCGGCAGAGCCGGAACGTCCGCAGAGCGCGATGACGGCTCCCGCGCCGCAGGCCGCAGAGCCGAAGGCGGAAGCGTCCGCACCGACCGGTGACAGCGACATCTGGCTCGCGCTGATGGAGAGCTACAAAAACCGACTCACGCCCGACAAACGCGCGTTCGTCGGTCAGGCGGACGGACGGCTCGCCAACGGCGTGCTGACGGTCTACTGTCCGACGGCGGTGACGAAGGCCATGCTCGATACCGAGGCGGTCGCCGCGGTGCTGCGCGAGGTGACGGGCCAGAGTGTCGGCCGGGCAGTCGCCGTGCGCTTTGTGGTCGGCGAGCCGGAGGACGGGAAAAAACGCGACAAATTCCAGGACCTGCTGCGTATGGGCAACAAGTTCGATAACTTCAACATCAAGTAACATCAGGAGGAATACGGATATGGCAAAGGGTTACAGCGCGCGCCGCGGCTTCTCGAACGGCGCGGGACAGGCGGCGCAGCAGATGCAGATGCAGCAGAAGCTCATGCAGATGCAGCAGGAGATGGCGAAGGCTCAGCAGGAGGTCGAGGAGGCCACCTTCACAGCGAGCGTCGGCGGCGGTGCCGTCAGCGCTGCGGCAAACGGCAAGAAGGAGATCACCGCGCTCACCATCAAGCCCGAGGCGGTCGATCCCGAGGACGTCGAGATGCTGCAGGACCTCGTGATCTCCGCGGTCAACGAGGCGCTGCGGCAGGCGGACGACGCGATGAGCAACCGCATGAACAGCTTCACCAGCGGTCTGAACATCCCCGGTCTGGGGCTGTAAGCGCAGAATACAGCAAGGAGACGCCACCCACCGGACGGCGTCTCCTTTTTTATTTTTGGCTCAGGCGTTCGCTGGCTGCGCGCAGCGTCCTGCGCAGGAAGATGGCCGAGAGCGTCAGGCTCACGAGCTCGGCGATGGGGAATGACCACCACACCAGCTCCAGCCGTCCGGTCAGGGAGAGCAGATACGCCACCGGCAGCAGCACGCAGATCTGGCGGCAGACCGAGACGATCAGACTGTAAAACGGCGTGCCGAGCGCCTGAAAGACGCTGCCCGAGACGATGCAGAAGCCCGCGAGCGGGAACGTCAGGCCAATGATGCGCAGCGCGGTCCTGCCGATGGTCAGCATCTCCTCCGAGGGGGAGAAGAGACCGAGCAGCGTACCGGGGATGATCTCGAAGAACGCAAGACCCACGCACATGATGGCAATGGCTGTGACAGCCGAAAGGCGGATCGTCCTGCGGAAGCGTTCCGGCTTGCCCGCACCGTAGTTGTACGAAATGATAGGCACCATCGCGTTATTCAGGCCGAAGATGGGCATGAAAATGAAGCTCTGGAGCTTGAAGTACGCGCCGAACACCGCCGTCGCCGCCTCGGTAAAGGAGATGAGGATCTTGTTCATGCCGAACACCATCACCGAGCCGATGGACTGCATGATGATGGACGGCACGCCGACCGCGTAGATCTCCTTGATCGTCGCGGCGTGGGGACGGATCTCGCGGCGGCGCAGATGCACGTCGGGATTGCGCGTGAGGTTGAGATAGAAGCCGATGGACGTGCCGACGAGCTGACCGATAACGGTGGCGATCGCCGCACCGGCGACCTCCAGCCGCGGGAAGCCGAGCAGGCCGAAAATGAGGATGGGATCGAGAACGATGTTGGTGGCCGCGCCGGCGATCTGCGTGATCATGGAGAGGTTCGTGCGTCCCGTCGATTGCAGCAGGCGCTCATTATACATCTGGAAGAACAGGCCGATCGAGCAGCCGATGCAGACGGTCACATAGTCGCGTCCGTAAGTGATGATCTGCGGGTTGTCCGTCTGAAAGCGGAAGAACGGTCCCGCAAGCGTCCAGCCGATGAGGGCAAAGAGCGCAAAATTGCACAGCGTGAGGAACAGGCCGACATTCGCCGCGCGGTCCGCGCCCACCTGATTCTTCTCGCCCAGCGAGCGGGAGAGCAGGGCGTTCATGCCCACGCCCGTGCCGCCGGAAAAGGCGATGCACAGCGTCTGGAGCGGGAACGCAAGTGATACGGCGTTCATCGCGTCCTGACTGAGCTTTGCCACAAAGATGCTGTCCACCACGTTGTAGAGCGCCTGAAACAGCATGGATACCATCATCGGCACCGCCATGCTGAAGAGCAGCCTGCCGACCGGCATGGTGCCCATTTTATTTTCCTGTAGGATCTCTTCTCTGATATTTTCGTCCATTTTCCGTATCTCCGTGCGTGAAAGGGTGCTCCGTCCGGCGGACAGAGCACCTTTTTCTTTATTTTTTCAGTTCGCCGTTCGCGGCCTTGGTGAGGTAGGCGTTGATGAAGCCGTCGAGGTCGCCGTCCATGACCGCCTGAATATTGCCAGTCTCGTAGTCCGTGCGCGTATCCTTGACGAGCTGGTAGGGCATGAAGACATAGGAGCGGATCTGGCTTCCCCATTCGATCTTGAGCTGCACGCCCTTGAGGTCGCTGATCTTCTCCGCGTGCTGCTGGATCTTCAGCTCCATGAGCTTGGATTTGAGCATCTGCATGGCGTAGTCGCGGTTCTGGAACTGGCTGCGCTGCGTCTGGCAGGCAGTGACGATGCCGGTGGGGATATGAATGAGACGCACCGCAGACGAGGTCTTATTGACGTGCTGGCCGCCCGCGCCGGAGGAGCGGTAGACCTGCATTTCAATGTCCTCGGGTCGAATGTCGACCTCGATGTCGTTGGGCAGCTCGGGCATGACCTCGAGCGCGGCGAAGCTCGTCTGGCGGCGGGCGTTCGCGTCAAAGGGCGAAACGCGCACCAGACGGTGGACGCCGTTCTCGCTCTTAAGGTAGCCGTAGGCGTTCTCGCCCTTGACCATGACCGTCGCGCTCTTGATGCCGGCCTCTTCGCCGTCGATATAGTCCATCATCTCGAACTCGAAGCCGTGCTTGTTCGCCCACTGCATATACATACGGTAGAGCATCTGCGTCCAGTCCTGCGCCTCGGTGCCGCCCGCGCCGGCGTGGAAGGTCAGAATGGCGTTGCAGTTATCGTACTCACCGGAGAGCAGCGTCGTGAGGCGGACCTCCTCGATCCGCTTCTCAAGGTCGGCATAACCCTCCTCCAGCTCGGGCAGCAGGCTGGCGTCGTCCATCTCGTTGCCCATGTCGATGAGGGCGAGCAGGTCGTCGCGCGTGGAGACGAGCTTTTCAAAGCGGTGGACCTTATTCTGCAGCTGCTTGGTGCGCATCTGATTGGCCTGCGAGCGCTCGATGTCGTTCCAGAAGCCGTCCTCGTGCGCCTCGGCCTCGAGCCGCGCGATCTCGTGCTTAGAGGATTCGATGTCAAGCGCCTTCTGAAGGTTTTCAAACGTGTCGCTCATGGCGAGCAGCTTCTGCTTATAGGAATCGTATTCGATAACAGCCATGGTGATCTCCTCTTCTCATACTGCATTAGCCGAAAAAGTATATCATACCGCCGCGCGAAAGGCAAGAAAAATCCGCCTCGGCGGCGGATTTTCCCGATTTTTTATCGTCAACGGTGCAAACTGCCCCATAAAAACAAAAAATCCACGCATCCCTGCGTGGTTCCGTTTTGGTCGCTCAGCGCTCACTGACGATCTGCTCCGTCGTGCCGAAGATCATGTCATCGACGTCGAAGCCCTTGAAGTTTTCAAACATCATATTGGTTCTCACGCTCCTTTCTCTTTTCAATTTCAAGAATATGATACCTCTTCTTCGTCAAGTGCGCAAGCGTGATTTTCAACATATTTCACAAAAATATTTTTGTTGTTTTATGCTTTATGCTAATCCGTTTTGCTTGTTTCCGCTCAAAGCCCTGTGGTAAAATAATGTATCCAATTTTGTTCTTCGGGAGGCGAGAGGACGCCTATGTACGAATTTTTTGCCGGCGACTACGACGTCGCCGTCATCGGCGCGGGCCATGCCGGCATTGAAGCCGCGCTTGCAAGCGCGCGGTTGGGACGGAAAACGGTCTGCTTCACCATCAACCTCGACGCGGTGGGCAATATGCCCTGCAACCCCGCCATCGGCGGCACGGGCAAGGGCCATCTTGTGCGCGAGCTGGACGCGCTCGGCGGCGAGATGGCAAAGGCCGCCGACCGCGCCTGCATCCAGTATCGCCTTTTGAACCGCGGCAAGGGCCCCGCCGTGTGGTCTCTGCGCGCGCAGGCGGACCGCCGCCGCTATCAGCAGATCATGAAGCATACGCTCGAGCGGCAGGAAAACCTGACGCTCCGGCAGGCGGAGATCGTGGAGCTGCGCGTGGAAAACGGCGCAGTCTCCGCCGTCGTCACCGCGACGGGCGCGGTGTTCGGCGCAAAGGCCGTCATCCTCTGCTCGGGAACCTACCTTGACGGGCGCACCATCGTGGGCGAATGTATTCAGTCAAGCGGCCCCGATGGGATGCACGCGAGCCTGCCGCTCACGGAGCGGCTGCGCGCGCTCGGACTTCCTCTGCGCCGCTTCAAGACCGGCACGCCCCCGCGCGTCAACGCCCGCAGCGTCGATTTCTCCAAAATGGAGCGGCAGGACGGCGACGCCGAGCCACTGCCGTTCTCGTTCACGACCGAGCAAGTTCCCTGCAATCAGGCGGTGTGCTACCTCACCTACACGAACGAGGAGACGCACCGCATCATCCGCGAAAATCTCGACCGCAGCCCCATCTACTCCGGTGTGATCGAGGGCGTCGGGCCGCGCTACTGCCCGAGCATCGAGACGAAGATCGTCCGCTTCGCGGACAAGCCCCGCCACCAGCTCTTCATCGAGCCGATGGGGCTTGATACCGAGGAGCTGTACATTCAGGGCTTTTCCTCCTCGATGCCCGAGGACGTACAGGTGCGGATGGTCCATACCATTCCGGGGCTCGAGCACGCGGAGATCATGCGCCCCGCCTACGCCATTGAGTACGACTGCATCGACCCCACCGCGCTCAAGCCTACGCTGGAAACGAAAGCCATCGCGGGGCTGTACGGCGCGGGGCAGTTCAACGGCTCGTCCGGTTACGAGGAGGCCGCCGTACAGGGCTTTGTTGCCGGTGTGAACGCCGCGCGCAGGCTCGCGGGGCAGTCTCCCTTTGTCCTCTCCCGCTCGGAGAGCTACATCGGCACACTCATCGACGATCTTGTGACCAAGGGTACGAACGAGCCCTACCGCATCATGACGAGCCGCAGCGAGTACCGCCTGCTCCTGCGGCAGGACAACGCCGACCGGCGGCTCACAAAGCTCGGGCACGACATCGGCCTCATCTCCGACGAGCGTCTTGCCGCCGTGGAGGAAAAGTACGCCGCCGTCGCGCGGGAGATCAAACGGCTCGAGCACACCGGCCTTCCCGCGAGCGAAGCGCTCAACGCACTGCTGCGCTCTCGCGGCACGGCGGAGATCACGGACGGCAGCCCGCTCATCGCGCTGCTGCGCCGCCCGCAACTGCGCTACGACGATCTGCGGGCCTTCGATGCCGGCTGCGCCGCCTGCCCGCAGGACATCGCCGAGCAGGTGGAGATCACCGTGAAGTACGAGGGCTACATCCGCCGCCAGATGGCCGAGGTCGAGGAGTTCGCGCGGCTCGAGAGCCGCCTGCTGCCCGAGGAGCTTGACTATTCCAGCATCGACGGTCTGCGGCTCGAGGCGCGGGAAAAGCTCGCCGCCATCCGTCCCCGCTCGCTCGGACAGGCGGGGCGCATTTCGGGCGTCTCTCCCGCCGACCTCGCCGCCCTGATGATTTTTTTGGAAAAGGAGAAGCGCCATGAAAATTCTTGACCTGACCCACCTCATCGAGGAGGCCATGCCCGTCTATCCCGAGACCGAGCCGCCGAAGCTCACGCCCTCAAACACCTTCGAGCAGCACGGCTTCCGCGAAACGCTGCTGACGATGGGCTCCCACACCGGCACGCACATGGACGCCCCCGCGCATATGCTGCGCGACGGCAAGACGCTCGATCAATTTCCGGCGGACAAGTACATCGGCACGGCCTATGTGCTCGACTGCTCCGACCTTGCGGGAGAGGAGATCCCCAAAGCGCGGCTCCAGCTCCATGCCTCGGAGATCGAGGCCGCAGACTTCCTGCTCTTCTACACCGGCTGGGAGAAATACTGGGGCAGCGAGCAGTACTTCTCCCCCTTCCCCGTGCTCTCGCTCGAGGCGGCGGAGTACCTTGCCGCCTTTCCGCTCAAGGGCGTCGGCACCGACGCCATCTCCATCGACCCGATGGACACGGTGGACTATCCTGTGCACAAGATCCTGCTCGGCGCAGGCTTTGTGAACACGGAAAACCTTTGCAATCTCGCCTCCCTTGTGGGGAAAACCTTTCCCTACGCGACGCTCCCCCTGCGCTTCAAGAACGCCGACGGCTCGCCCGTGCGCGCCGTCGCCATGCCAGAGGATTGAACGAAAAACCGCTCTGCCGTGGGCAGAGCGGTTTCCCTATTATATAATAATGAAATGCGGCAAAGCCTCCGGTTTGCACCGGAGGCTTTGCCGTGAGTGAAGAACAGATCGTCGCCCTTGAGCGAGTTGTTTCGATCAGACGTTGCCGATGGTGGCAACCATAACGGCCTTGATGGTGTGCATACGGTTCTCGGCCTCGTCGAACACCTTGGAGTTCGGGGAGAGGAACACCTCGTCGGTGACCTCGCGGATATCGTAGCCGAGCTCCATCTGGCTCTTGGCCATCGTGGTGTCGAAGTCGTGGAAGGAGGGCAGGCAGTGCAGGAAGATGCAGTCGCTGTTCTCGGTGGCCTTCATCACGTCGCCGGTGACCTTGTAGGGGGTGAGCTGCTTCACGCGCTCGGGGATCTTGTCCTCCTCGCCCATGGAAGCCCAGATATCGGTGTAGAGAGCGTCGGCGCCCTTAAGCAGAGCCTTGTCCTCGCCGTACTCGACGACGGCGCCGGTCTCCTTGGCGACCTCGCGGCAATACTCCACGACGTCAGCGGCGGGAGCGAGCTCCTTCGGGCCCCAGCCGACATAGTGCATGCCGAGCTTGGCGCAGATGTACATCAGGCAGTACGCCACGTTGTTGCGGGTATCGCCGCAGAAAACGAGCTTGCACTTGTTGAGGGGCTTCTTGGTGTTCTCCATCAGGGTGAGGATGTCGGCGAGCGCCTGGGTGGGATGATCGACGTCGGTCAGACCGTTCCACACGGGAACACCGGCGTTGGCGGCGAGACCCTCGACGACCTTCTGGTCGTAGCCGCGGTACTCGATGCCGTCAAAGAAGCGGCCGAGGACCTTCGCGGTGTCGACCATGGTCTCCTTCTTGCCCATCTGGGAGGACTTGGAATCGAGGAACGTGACGTGCGCGCCTTCGTCATAGGCGGCAACCTCAAACGCGCAGCGGGTGCGGGTGGAGGTCTTCTCGAAGAGCAGAACGATGTTCTTGCCGGCGAGCAGGTTGCCGCGGATGCCGGCGCGCTTCTTCGCCTTCAGATCGGCGGCGAGGTTGAGCATATAACGGATCTCATCGGGGGTGAAATCCTTCAGCGTGAGAAAAGAACGGCCTTTGAGATTAACAGGCATGGGATAGTCCTCCTTCAAGATAGTTCGCCCCCCATGGGGGAAATTGACTCATGTTCTGTACATAGCATACCAATTTTTGAAAAACGCGCTGGACATTTTCGGCTATTTTTCTTGTATTTAACGGCAAATTTGCGCGGCGTGCCCTTTGCCGCTCCGCTTCCCTGCGAGCTTTCCGGCACTTGCCAAATGGGTCGCCTCTGCGGTATACTATACACCGAAACAACGCATAAGGCAACCCCGCGCCGTCCGGCGCGGGCCGAATGAGGTGACCGATATGAAAGACCTTGCCGCGATGCAGTCCTTTGAGCGCTCCCGTCTCGACCGGAGCAAGCTGTGCTCGTTCGACAACGAGACCATCGAGGCGCCGACCGCGCCGCTGATCCATCAGGAGGCCCGCTTCCTCTACATCTGCGAGGGGCACGGCGTCATCCGCATCCAAGGGCACGACGTGGAGCTGCGGCCGAATACGCTTCTCTCCATCCTGCCGTGGCAGATCACGGCGGTGACGGAGGTCGCCGAGCCGCTGCAATATCACCTCGTGATCTACAACCTCCACACGCTCAACCGCTACATCCGCGCCTTCTCCGACGAGCGCGGCGACGCGGTGGATTGGCTCGCGCATATTGAGCGGCAGCCCGCGCTCTACTGCAACGAGGGACAGGCCCACCGGATGCAGCAATTTTTCCTCTCGCTGCGCGAGGAGGTGGGGCTGGAATCCATTCTCGGCGCGGCCCCGCCGAAGGTCCTCGGCTCGCTCGCCGTCGTCAACCGCCTCGTCGAGCTGGTGATCCTCATGGAGCGCTTCCGCGCCGAGCAGCCCGAGCCTGCCGTGGCCGACCGCGCCTCCGCCGCGCCGGACATGAGCGAGATCCTGCGCTATCTCTACTGCCACACCGGCGAAAAGCTGACGCTCAAGGGGCTCTCGCGCATCTTCTATGTCTCCGAGAGCAGCCTGAGCAGCTATATCAGCGGCATGACGGGACTCTCATTCTTTGACCTTCTGAACGAAATGCGCATCGGCAAGACCGCGAATTATCTGCTCTATACCGACCTCACGCTCGAGGAGATCGCCGCGGCGCTCGGCTATGTGGACGCCTCGCATATCTCCAAGGTCTTTTCCGCGCGCGTGGGAATGCGCATTAACGACTACCGCAAGACCTACCGGCGCGTGGAGAGCATCTGCCGCATCGAGACCGACCGGCGCGTCTACGCGCTGGTGGAGTATATCTGCCGCAGCTACAACGAGCCGCTCTCCGCACGCGCGGTCGCCGAAAAATTCGGCTGCACCGCCGCCGAAATGAACCGCGCACTGATGCTGCAGGTGGAGAAGAATTTCGAGGAATTTCTCAACTACGTTCGCATCAACCGCGCCGCCGAGCTGCTGCTCACCACCGACCAGACCGTGACCTACATCGCCATGGAGGTCGGCTACGCCAACGTCAAGACCTTCAACCGCAATTTTCTGCGCTTCAAGGTGATGACGCCCGGCGATTTCCGCAAAAAGGTCGCGCTTCAGGAAAGTCGCCTATAATCTCTTTTTCCCTTGCCGCTTCGGCTGTTTTTCCGCAGCCGAAGCGTTTTTTTCGCCGCTTTTTGAGCTTCGACTTGGTCATTTTTGTTATTTTGCACAAAAATCATACACTTTGCAAGTATCTCATGATATGACTTGACAATAACTCGGCGAGGTGTTATTTTGGACATAAGCCCTTTGCAATTCATTTGCCGCTCTCTTGCGTCATACACATCAAGTATGGACGGCATTGATGCAGGGGCCGGCTCCGCACGACGGACATCCATCCCTGCAAGCCCTGACCGTTCCGGGAAAGGAAAACGGTCACAACAAATTGAAGGAGGATACAAACCATGCGCAAATCCATGAAGAAGCTCATTGCTCTCACCCTCGCCTGCCTGCTGCTCGCGACACTGTTCGTCGGCTGCGGCAAGAAGGACGACGGAGGCAGCTCCGGCAGCGACACCATCAAGCTCGGCTGGATGGGCTCGCTCACCGGCGACCAGGCCGCCTACGGCACCTGCGAAAGCCAGACCCTCAAGATGATGGTCGAAGACCTCAACGCCAACGGCGGACTGCTCGGCAAGCAGGTCGAGCTGATCTGCTACGACACCAAGGGCGACGCACAGGAGGCGGTCAACGTCGCCAAGCGTCTGTGTGCGCAGGATCAGGTCTGCGCGATCATCGGCCCGAACGCCTCGGGTCAGTGCATCGCCATCCAGTCCGTCCTCGACCAGTACAAGATCTCCGATATGTCCACCGTGGCGACCAACGAGAAGGTCACCATGCAGGACGGTCAGCTCAAGGAATACAACTTCCGCGTCTGCTTCCTCGATCCCCAGCAGGGCAAGATCGCCGGTTCGTTCGTGTATGATAACCTCGGCTTCGACAAGGCCGCCATCCTCTACGACGTCAACGACGACTACGCGCTGGGTCTGAAGGACAACTTCGTCAAGGTCTTTGAGTCCAAGGGCGGCACCATCGTCGCCGAGGAGGGCTACACCGCCGGCGACACCGACTTCACCGCGCAGCTGACCAAGATCAAGGAAGCGCAGCCCCAGATCATCTTCACCCCCATCTTCTATCAGGATTTCATCATGATCCACAAGCAGGCCCGCACCCTCGGCATTGAGGTGCCGATGCTCGGCGGCGACGGCTGCGCGTCCGAGGTCCTCTTCGACGCCGCCGACGCGGTGGACGGCTCCTACGTCATCAACCACGTTTCCCTCGTCGATCCCGCGGGCGACGCCTTCCGCAAGGAGTATGCCGAGAAGTACAACGGCGCGAAGATGGAGCTCAACGGCTACATGGCGCACGACGCGTTCCTGCTCTGGTGCGCGGCGGTCGAGAAGGCCGGTAGCGATGACCCGCAGGCCATCGCCGACGCGTACTCTCAGGTCGAGGTCGAGGGCATGGCCGGCAAGATCAAGATCTCTGCCGAGGACCACAACCCCGTCGGCAAGTCCGGCTGTGTGGAGCGCATCGACGGCAAGAACAAGACCTACGTCTTTGAGACCTACATCGCCGCAGACTAAGCACATTCCCAAAACAGAAAAAGCAAGCACCCTTTCGACACTCGGGCGCCCCGCACGGGGCGCCCGAGGTTAACAGGACAAAAGGAGGCTATACATGGGTATAGAATATTTTCTCCAGCAGCTGGTCAACGGCATCTGCCTCGGCGGTATGTACGCACTGATGTCGGTCGGCTATTCGCTGGTCTACAGCATTATGAACTTTTCCAACTTTGCCCACGGAGGCGTCATCATGGTCGGCGCTTATGTGGGCTATTTTGCACTCACGGCGCTGAACGTTCCGTTTCTTCCGGCGTTTCTGCTCTGTGGCGTGGGCAGCGGCCTGCTCGCCGTCATCATCGAGCGGCTGGTCTACTCGCCGCTGCGTAAGCGCCATGCCCCGTCCCTGTACTTCATCATCTCGGCGATGGGCGCTTCCATCTTCCTGGAAAATTTCGTCATCGCCACCATCGACGGCACCCCCAGAAACTACCCTCCGATCTTCGATAACCGCATCAACATCGGCGGGATCTCCCTTGGCGTCGACAGTCTGCTGATGATCGTGGTCTCGGCCGTCGCGCTGCTGATTTTGATGTTCATCATACAGAAAACCAAGGTCGGCCTTGCCATCCGCGCCTGCTCCTACAGCGAGAAGGCCTCGACCCTCATGGGCATCAACGGCGATCTCGTGATCTTCATCATCTTCCTCATGGGCGGCGTGCTCGCCGGCTTCGCCGGTATGCTCTACGGTATGCGCTTCATCGTCAAGCCCACCATCGGTCAGGTCACGAACAAGTCCTTCGTCGCGGCGGTGTTCGGCGGTCTCGGCAGTCTCCCCGGCGCGATCGTCGGCTCGGTGCTGCTCGGCATCATGGAGATCTTTGTCGCGTCCTTCAACTCCAACCTGCGCGACCTGTTCGTGTACGGACTTCTGATCCTCGTCCTCGTCATCAAGCCGTCCGGCCTGATGGGCAAGGTCGTGGAAGACAAGGCGTAAGGAGGGAGGAACGATATGTTTAGCTGGTATTACATCGAAGGCATCCTCATTCAGTCCTGCTACACCCTGCTCATCGTGCTCGGCCTTTCCATCCTTACGGGCTACACCGGTATGTTCTCGTTCGGTCACGCAGGCTTCGTGTGCATCGGCGCGTATGTTTCCATTCTCTGCACGATGGCGTTCGGCCTGCCCTACTGGCTCTCGCTCATCATCGCGGGCCTTGCCGCCATGCTGCTCGGCGCGGGCCTCGGCAAGATCACGCTCAACCTCAAGGGCGACTACTTCTGCATCGCCACGCTCGGCGTGGGCGAGGCAATACGATTAATCTTCAACAATTTGCAGCTCACCATCAATGTCGGCGGCAAGGACTTCCTGCTCGACGGCGCGAAGGGCGTGGCGAGCATTCCGCTCAAAACGACTCTGTTCGGTGACTGGAACGCACTTTCCAACGGCGATGTCGGCACCTTCCTCTCCACGCTCTTTTCCTCGGCGCTGTTCATCGTCATTATCTTCCTCACCGCCACGGCGCTGCTGATGAACTCCAAGCACGGACGCAGTATGCTCGCCGTGCGCGAGGACGAGCTGGCGGCGCAGATGAGCGGCATCAACACCTTCCGCTCCAAGATGCTCGCCATGTGCATGTCCGCGCTCTACGCCGGCATCGCAGGCGGCATGATGGCGCACTACTTCGGCTATCTTCAGCCCAAGATGTTCCTGATGACCAAGTCCACGGAGTATACCATCATGGTCATCTTCGGCGGCATGGGCTCCATCACCGGCTCGGTGCTCGGCACGGTGCTGCTCTGCGCGCTGCCGGAGCTGCTGCGCGCGGTCGGTGACTGGCGTCTCGTGATGTACGGCCTCGCCGTTATCGTCATCATGATCGTCCGTCCGAAGGGTCTCATGGGCGGCAAGGAGCTGCCGGTCGGCAGGATCTGCCGTGCCGTCGGCCGCGTTTTCACCAAGAAGAAAAAGGACCTGCCTCCGCCTGACGGCGGCAGCGTCGGAGAGGAGGCGTCGGTATGAGCGACATCACCTTCAAGCACCATGACCCCAACGTCATGCTCGAGCTCTGGCACGTCACCAAGCGCTTCGGCGGCCTAACCGCCGTGGGCGACGTTTCCTTCAAGATCAAAAAGGGTGAGATCTACGCGCTCATCGGTCCCAACGGCGCGGGCAAGACCACCATCTTCAACCTCATCACGGGCGTCTACGCGCTCACCGAGGGCCGCGTCATTTTCGACGGTACAGTCGTCGGACAGGGCGACGCCATCATCAAGGACGATATGCGCGAAACGGATGTCAAGCCCTTCCGCAAGCAGCCCTACGACATCATGTCCCGCGGCATGGCGCGCACGTTCCAGAACATCCGCCTCTTTAAGAGCGAAACGGTCTACAACAACGTTCTCACCGCGTGCCACGCGGAGGCGGATTACAACATCTTCCAGTCGCTTTGGCGCCTCAAGGTCGGTCCCAAATGGCTGACGAAGTACTATTACCAGGAAAAGGCTCTGCGCGAAAAGACCGAGGAGCTTTTGAAGATCATGGGCATCTGGGAGCAGCGCGACATGATCGCCGTCAACCTGCCCTACGGCCAGCAGCGCAAGCTGGAGATCGCCCGCGCGCTTGCGACCGATCCCAAGCTGCTGCTGCTCGACGAGCCCGCCGCCGGCATGAATCCGGAGGAGACGCTTGCCCTGATGGACCTCATCCGCGAGATCCGCGACCGCTTCGACCTGACCGTGCTCATCATCGAGCATCACATGGACCTCGTGATGAACGTCTCCGACCGCATCTTCGTGCTCAACTTCGGCAAGCCTCTTGCCGAAGGAACGCCCGCGGAGATCCAGAGCAACCCCGAGGTCATCGAGGCCTATCTCGGAAAGGAGGACGACGGCGATGGCGATGCTTGAAATTCGTGACCTGAACGTTTACTACGGCGGCATCCACGCCCTCAAGGGCATCTCGCTCGAGGTCGAGGAGGGGCAGATCGTCTCGATGATCGGCTCCAACGGCGCGGGCAAATCGTCCATGATGAACGCCATTTCCGGCATTGTGAAGTACAAGTCCGGCGAGATCCTCTACAAGGGTCAGCCGCTGCCGACCGCCGCCAATAAGGTCGTCCGGCTCGGCGTGTGTCAGGTGCCGGAGGGCCGCCTGATCTTCGCGAACCTCACCGTTTACGAGAACCTGAAGGTCGGCGCGTACCTCCGCAGCGACAAGGACGGCATCGAGCGCGACCTCAAGCGCGTGTATGAGATTTTCCCGCGCTTGGAGGAGCGCAAAAATCAGATCGCCGGCACGCTCTCCGGCGGCGAGCAGCAGATGCTGGCGATGGGCCGCGGCATCATGTCCGCACCCGACCTCATCATGCTCGACGAGCCGTCCCTCGGCCTCGCGCCGCTGCTGGTCAACACCATTTTCGATACCATCCGCGAGATCAAGGCCATGGGCAAGACCATTCTGCTCGTGGAGCAGAACGCGCTCAAGGCGCTCTCCGTCGCGGACAACGCCTATGTTCTCGAACAGGGCCGCATCACCAAGTCCGGCCCGGGCAAAGAACTGCTCAAGGACCCCGCCATCGCGGAGGCCTATCTCGGCAAGGCGGCTCGCTGAGCCGAACCATAAATTTTGGAGGTAATTCCCAATGGCTAAAACGGCACAGGATGTCATGCAGCTCATTCGTGAGCAGGGCATCAAGATGGTCGATTTCAAAATGGTCGATATCAACGGCCAGTACCGCCATGTGACCATTCCCGCCCAGAATTTTACCGAAGCGACCATGACCGACGGCATCGGCTTCGACGCCTCGAACTACGGCTATGCCGTGGTCGAAAAGAGCGACATGGTCTTTATTCCCGACCCCGCTACCGCGCAGATCGACCCCTTCTGTGAGGTCTCCACCCTGTCGATGACCGGCAACGCCATGATCATCGACTACCCCCACAACCGCCCGCTCGACCAGTATCCGCGCAACATCGTGCTGGCGGCGGAGCAGTATATGCGTGATACCGGCATCGCCGACACGATGCTCATTCTGCCGGAGTTTGAGTTCTATCTCTTCGACGATGTAGCATGGAAGGTCGCGCCGAACGAGATCGGCATGAGCCTCGACGCCGAGCAGGCGCATTGGAACGGCGACATCAACGGCCGCGGCGTCATCGTCCCACGGCAGGGCCACTACCACATTGCCAAGCCGCTCGACCGCACCTACGAGTGCCGCAGCGAGATGTGCCTGCGCATGGAGGAGGCCGGTATCCCCATCAAGTATCACCACCCCGAGGTCGGCGGCGCGGGCCAGTTCGAGATCGAGCCGAAGCTCGGCGAGATGAGCAAAATGGCCGACGCGACCATGCTCATCAAGTACATCATCCACAACACCGCCCTCAAGTACGGCAAGAGCGCCACGTTCATGCCCAAGCCCGTCTACGGCGAGGCCGGCAGCGGAATGCACGTCCATATGCTGCTCTTAAAGGACGGCGAGCCGGTGTTCTCCGACGACAACGGCTACTCGCATCTCAGTCAGGAGGCCCACTGGTTCATGGGCGGTCTTCTCAAGCACATCCATTCCCTCTGCGCCATCACGAATCCCAGCACCAACTCCTTCAAGCGTCTGGTGCCGGGCTTTGAGGCGCCCGTCACCGTCGGCTATGCCACGAGCAACCGCAGCGCGGTCATCCGCATCCCCGCCTACGCCAAGACACCGAATATGCGCCGCTTTGAGCTGCGCAATCCGGATGCCACCTGCAACCCGTACTTCTGCTACGCGGCGCTGCTGATGGCCGGTCTTGACGGCATTGAAAACAAGATCGACCCGCACGAAAACGGCTGGGGTCCCTACGACGTCAACCTCTACACCCTCTCCGACGAGGAGAAGGCCAAGCTGCAGGGGCTGCCCACCTCGCTTGACGCGGCGCTCGACGCGCTGGAGGCCGACCACGACTATCTTACAAAGGGCGGCGTCTTTCCCGAAACGTTGCTCCGCAGCTTCATCGCCGCCAAGCGCAAGGAGTGCGCGGCGATGGCCGCCATTCCGCATCCCGCGGAATTTGAGCGCTACTACAACCTGTAAAAAACTGCGCGCATCCATCGGGGGACCGCCTTCCGGCGGCTCCCCCCTTTGCGCGCCCGAAACCACGCTCCGCGCCGCGCGGAGAGCAAAGGAGAACGATCATGGAACAAGTCCTGCTGGATCAGATCATCGCCCTGCGCGCACAGCTCCACGCCTGCGCGGAGGTCTCCGGCCGCGAGGCCGTGACAAAGCACACCCTGCTGACCTTCCTGCGCGAGCATACCTCGCTGGAGCTTCATGAGCTTGCGGGCGGCTTCTACGCCGCGCACCGTGAGCCGGAGGGCACAAAGCCCACAGTCGCGCTGCGCGCGGATTACGACGCGCTGGCGACGCCCGAGGGCGGCGCGGCGCACCTGTGCGGTCACGACGGTCATGCCGCGGCGCTGTGCGGCGTCGCGCTGATGCTTGAGGGGCAGTCCATCGGGCGCAGCGTGTTTCTGCTCTTTCAGGGCGCGGAGGAGACCGGTGCGGGCGCGGCGCTGTGCTGTGAGCTTTTTGACCGCGAGAAGGTCGACGAGATCTACGGCGCACACAACCTGCCGGGCTTTCCGTTCGGCGCGGTGCTCACCCGCGCGGGCACCTTTGCCTGCGCCAGCCGCGGCGTGACTATTCATTTTGTTGGTAAGCCCGCCCACGCCGCCTATCCCGAGACCGGCATCTCCCCCGCTCCCGCAGTCGGACAGCTGTTGGTCGATCTGCCCGCGCTCGCCGCGCCCGAGCAGTACCGCGGCATCACGCTCTGCACCGTCATCGGCGCGCAGATGGGCGAAAAGGCCTTCGGCGCGGCGGCGGAGTCTGCCGAGCTGTGGCTGACGCTTCGCGGCGAGCACGACGACGATCTCGCGCAGCTCCGCCGCAGTGTGCTCACCCGCGCGCAGGAGCTGGCCCACAAGAACCATCTGGAGTTTTCCTTTGAAGAACAGGACATTTTTCCCGCCACGGAAAACGACGTGCTCTGCGCCAGCCGCGTCATGCGCGTGTGCCGCGGCACGCTCCTGCATGATCCGATGCGCTGGAGCGAGGATTTCGGCCACTATCTGCACCGCTGCCGCGGTGCGTTCTTCGGCGTGGGCGCGGGCGAGGATCACCCGCAGATTCACACCGAGCACTACGAATACCCCGACGCGCTTCTGGAGCCGACCGTCGAGGCGTTCCGGGCGCTGCTCACCAGCGAATAAGAAAGGACCTGCGCCGCGCGGCGCAGGTCCTTTCTTTTTGCTTGTTACGGCAATACCGCATAATGGTACAAGAGCGATTTGCTCGCAAAGCGCCGCGGCTTTCATTGTGCGGTGTTGCCTTAAGCCTTTTTGCGGATGAGGATGAACGGGGTGCATTGCCCCTCCTGCCCCGCGGGATTGTCGCGCACGATCTCGCAGAGCTGCTCGTCCGTCAGCGTGACGTCGCGGCACTTGCCGAGGATCACGCAGTCGATGTCGCTCGCGTCAATGATCATGGCCTTCACGCCGGTCTTTTCGTAGATCTCATCGCAGACGCCGGAGGGGTTTTCGGGATTGAGAATACCGTAGTCCACATACTCCTTGAACGAAATATCGTAGTCGATCAGACCGTCGATGCCGTCCACCTCGTGTCCGCAGACCTTGTAGAACACGCCCTTCTTGCCGAAGAGCTTTGTCACCGCCGAGCAGAAGGCCGCCAGCAGCACGCGCGGCAGGCCGCAGATCATAATGATGAGCTGCATCTTGTGCGGCGTGCCCGCGCCGGGGCCCGCGGGCGTGACGTGTACGAAGCGGCACAGCAGCTTTGCCCAGAAGCCGGGGTGGATGTCCTTGCGGTAGACGATGCGCTTCTGGCACAGGGCGATGACCTTCTCGCTGATGCTCAGCAGGTCGCCCTCCTCATAGAGCGGCTTGACGTAGCGTTCGATCAGGTCGATATAGTTCTCGCCGATCTGGACGAAATGCGTCTGAATGGCGTGGCGCTGATAGACGCCGGTCGAGGTCTCGATCTCAACCTTTTTGGACTCATTTGCAACAAATTCCATGAAAAAATGCCTCTTTCGTGCAGGATGATCAAGTGTGCATTTATTGTACCACAAAATCCGCAAAAAGCTACTGTTATTTGCAAAAAGATAAAAATTCGGAAAAGCGCGGCGTTCGCCGCGCTTTTCGCTTGCTTATTGTCCTCTCTGCGCCTGCGGCATCTCCCATGCCAGATGGTCAGTGTGGAGCAGATGATGCGATTTCTCTCCGAGGGGCTCGCCGAGATAGTCGCGATAGAGCGCCTGCACGTCGGGATTTTCGTGCGAGAAGCGCAGCACTTCGCCCTTGTCGAGCCGCCAGAGCACGCCGCCGCGTGTCTCCGCCAGCTCCTGCCCGTCATGAATGGGCTGACCGCCGCCGCCCGCGCAGCCGCCGGGACAGGCCATGACCTCGGCAAAGTCATAGCTGACCTCGCCACGCTCGATGGCGTTGAGCAGCTTCCGCACGTTGCCGAGTCCGCTCACCACCGCGACCTTCACCTCGCCCGCTGTGGGAATGCTGAAGCTCGCCTCCTTCCAGCCGTCCATGCCGCGCACGGCGGTGAAGGCGTCGGGATCGGGGTTCTCGCCGGTCACGAGGTAGTACGCCGAGCGGAGCGCGGCGTCCATCACGCCGCCGGTCGCGCCGAACACGACCGCCGCGCCCGTGCCGCTGCCGAGCGGGGAGTCGAACTCCTCCTCCGGCAGATGGACGGGGGAAATGTGGTTCGCGCGGAGCATGATGTCCAGCTCGCGCGTGGTGATGCTCACGTCAACGTCGGGAATACCATCCTCGCCGCGCATGGTCGGAAGCGCACACTCGCTTTTCTTTGCGACGCACGGCATGATGGACACGACGAACAGCCGCTTGGGATCAATGCCGATCTTCTCGGCAAAGTAGGTCTTGGCAATGGCGCCGAACATCTGCTGCGGGGATTTCGCGGTGGAAAGCTCCTCCGTCCGCTCGGGGTACTGCGACTTGAGAAAGCGCACCCAGCCCGGGCAGCAGGAGGTGAACATCGGCCAGCGGTAGTCCTTTTTGTGCGTGAAGCGCTCAAGAAACTCGCTGCCCTCCTCCATGATGGTGAGGTCGGCGGCAAAGTCGGTGTCGAACACATAGTTGAAGCCCAGCTCGCGCAGAGAAGCCGCCATGCGCTTGGGCGTGGCAAACTCCGGCGAAAGGTTGAACTGCTCCGCCCATGCCGCGCGCACCGCCGGCGCGACCTGCACGACCGTGACGGTGTTGGGGTCGTCGATGGCGTCAAAGACGATTCCCGTGTCGTCGCGCTCCCGCAGCGCCGCCGTGGGGCAATGCGTGATGCACTGGCCGCAGTAGGTACATTCCGTATCCTGGATGCGGCGATTGCGCGAGGCGTCCACCGTCGCGCGGGAGCCGGTGCCGAGCAGATCCCATATCTTCACGGTCTGTACGTTCTCGCAGATCTGGATGCAGCGCATACACTTCACGCACTTGTCGTTCTCGCGGATGAGCGGTGTGGAGTAGTCCACCGCCTCCCGGCGCAGCTTGGTGGGATAGTGCTCGCCGCGCATATTGAAGTCGTTCGCGAGCGACTGCAGCGTGCAGTTGCCGCTGCGCGAGCAGCTCGTGCAGCTCGTGTCGTGCTCGGAGAGGATCAGCCGCAGGTTGGCGCGGCGCGCCTCGCGCGCCATGGGGCTGTTGGTAAAGACCTCCATGCCGTCCGCCACCACATTGTCGCACGCGGGGACAAGGCGCTCCATACCCTTGACCTCCACGCAGCACAGGCGGCAGGCAGCGATCTCGTTGACGTCCTTTAAGTAGCAGAGCGTCGGAATGTTGATGTTGAGCATCCGCGCGGCCTCGAGGATCGTGGTCGTCTCGGGCACCGTGATGCTCTTATGGTCGATGGTCAGCGTCACATTCTTTACCATTTGCCCTTCCTCCCTCCGCGGAAAATGCCGTAGCCGAAGTGGTCGCAGCGCAGGCAGCGGGACGCCTCGGCGTAAGCCTCCTCGTCCGTCAGGCCGTACTCGATGCACTTGAAGTCGCGCTTGCGCTCGTCGGCCTCGCGCTCGGTGGTGTTGATGCGGCCATGGGGCGGCTTGTTGTTCAGCCGTGCAGTTGGGACCTCCACACCCACGTCGATGACATGGTGATAGCCGAGGTATTCGTCGATGTTCGCCGCCGCGACCTTGCCCGCCGCGATGGCGCGGATGACGGTGGCCGGACCCGTGACGCAGTCGCCGCCGGCAAATACGCCGTCCATGTTGTCGATCTGGCCGCTGGCCTCGGCAACAAAGGCGCCGCGCTTGATGGTAATCTTGCTCTGCTCGAAGCCGTGTGTTTCCACGCCCTGTCCGATGGCGACTACGATCCCATCCGCCGCGATGCGCTTTTCAAAGAGCTTTGCCTTCTCCGGCTTGGGCCGGCCCTTGTCATCCATCTCGCCGATGATCTGCGGCTGCGTCCAGAGCGCGACCGCATGGCCCTGCCCGTTCGTCTCGATGCGCACGGGGGCCTGCAATGTGACCAGCTCCACGCCCTCGGCGACCGCGCCCTCGACCTCCTCGGGCAGCGCAGTCATATCCTCCCGGCGGCGGCGATAGACGCAACTCACCTTACGCGCGCCGAGGCGCACTGCGCTGCGGCATACATCCATCGCGACGTTGCCGCCGCCGATGACCACGATCTCCTTGCCGCGGAAATCGGGCATGTGATCGTCGCCGATCTCGCGCAGCATCTCAACCGCGGACATGACGCCCTCGGCGTCCTCGCCTTCGATGCCGGTCTTTTTATCCGTGTGCGCGCCGAGTGCAAGATAGAGCGCGTCGTATTGACCGCGCAGCTCGTCGAAGGTGATCTCGTCTCCGATGTCCACATTGACCTTCGCATCAATGCCGACGGAGAGGAGCGACGCGATCTCCGCGTCCAGGATCTCGCGCGGCAGACGGTAGGCGGGAATGCCGTAGCGCAGCATACCGCCGAGCTTCGCCCGCTTTTCATACACCGTGACCTTGTGGCCCATCAGCGCGAGGTAGTACGCCGCAGAAAGACCGCTCGGCCCGCCGCCGACGATGGCGACCGTCTTGCCGGTCTCCTCAGCGCAGGCGGGATGGGGCACATAGCCCGCGTGGTCCACCGCGTAGCGCTTGAGTCCGCGGATATTCACCGCGTCGTCGATCATGTTGCGGCGGCAGCGCGCCTCGCAGGGATGCTCGCAGATGTACGCGCAGGCGGAGGGGAAGGGGTTATCCTGCCGGATGAGCCGCACAGCGTCCGCGTAGCGGCCATACTTCACCAGCACGGTGTAGCCCGGAATGTCCACGCCCGCAGGGCACAGCGCCACGCAGGGGACAGGATTCTGCATCCCGCCGAGGCAGCGGTGGCGCAGAACGTGCTCTTCATAGTCGTCGCGGAAGCCCTGGATGCCGTCGAGCACCAGCCGCGCCGCGTCGCGCCCGATGGCGCAGTCCGCGCTGTTGACGATCACGCGCGCCGTGCGCTCGATGAGCGCGATGGTCTCCATCGTCGCCTTGCCGTCGAGCACGCTCTCCATCAAATCGGAGAGCTGACCGAGGCCGACGCGGCAGGGCACGCACTTGCCGCAGGTCTGCGCGTGGCAGAGATTCAAAAAGTTCATCGCAAGATCCACCGGGCACAGTCCCGGAGGGCTGGCGGCAATGCGCCGCTCCACGTCGCGGTACAGTCCGTCGATCACGGTCTGGGCGCGCGACGGCGTCATAATGTCAAGTCTCGACAAAACCTTCACACCTTTCCGAATCGCAAAACGCGGGCACATCCTACGGCGCGCCCGCTGTCTTTAATTATAGAACATTTCTATAGGTGATGTAAAGATAAATTTTTTATACAAATCGCCAAAAATGCAGGGTGTCTCTGCCTTTCTCCGCGCAAAAAGGAGGGCTGCCCTTCGGCAGCCCTCCTGAATGGGACCTTGCTTACTTCTTGTCGTACATATCAATGAGCTTGACGAGGTGCTCGTAGCGCTCCTTGGCGGCTTCCTCGTTGCGGGCAAACAGGGTGTCGGCGCGCTCGGGGAACTCGCGGGTCAGGCGGCTGTAACGGGCCTCGTTCATCAGGAACTCCTGATAGCCGCCCGCAGGCGCCTTGGAGTCGAGGGTGAACTTCTGCTCGGCAGCGGGATTAAAGCGGAACAGGTTCCAGTAGCCGCACTCGACGGCCTTCTTCATTTCCTTCTGGCAGTTCATCATGCCGCCCTTGATGGAATGCATCTCGCAGGGGCTGTAGCCGATGATGAGGGACGGGCCGGGATAAGCCTCGGCCTCGCAGATGGCCTTGATGGTCTGCGCGGGGTTGGCGCCCATGGCGACCTGCGCGACGTAGACGTAGCCATACTGCATCGCGATCTCGGAGAGGCTCTTCTTCTTGGTCTCCTTACCGGCTGCCGCAAACTGCGCGACCTGACCGATGTTGGAAGCCTTGGACGCCTGTCCGCCGGTGTTGGAGTAGACCTCGGTATCAAAGACGAAGATGTTGACGTCCTTGTTCTGGGCGATGACGTGGTCGAGACCGCCGTAACCGATATCGTAGGCCCAGCCGTCGCCGCCGAAGATCCACTGGGACTTCTTGGCGAGGTATTCCTTCTTGTCGAGAATCTCGGCGACCAGCTTGCAGGCGGCGCAGTCACAGAACTTCTCGCCCTTGGCCTTGAGCTCGGCGGCGTGCTCAGCAAACTGCGGAACAGCGGCAAGCTCGTCGACGGTGGCGATGCTCGCCATCAGCGCGGCAACATAAGCCTTGGTCGCCTCGGCGTTGGCCTTGCCGTCGGTGAAGGTGTCGAGCCACTTCTGCGCGGCTTCCTTGAGCTCGGGACGCGCCCACTCGACAGCGATCAGCTCGCGGGTCTTGTCGGCAAGGTCCTCACGGAGCTTCTCCTGACCAATGAACATACCGAAGCCGTGCTCGGCGTTGTCCTCGAACAGGGAGTTGCACCACGCGGGGCCGTGGCCGTTCTTATCCGTGCAGTACGGGGAGGTAGCGCCGGGGCCGCCCCAGATGGACGAGCAGCCGGTGGCGTTGGAGATGTACATACGGTCGCCGAAGAGCTGGGTGATGAGACGCGCGTAGCTCGTCTCGGCGCAGCCGGCGCAGGAGCCGGAGAACTCGAGCATGGGCTGCATGAACTGGCTGCCCTTGACGGTGGTATCCTGCATATCGGCCTTGGGCGCGACCTCGTCGACGCAGTAGTCGAAGACCTCCTGCTGCTTGAGCTCGCCCTCCTGCGGGACCATGGTCAGCGCGCCGACCGGGCACTGGCCGATGCAGACGCCGCAGCCCATGCAGTCGAGCGGGGAGATGGCCATGGTGTACTTATAGACGCCCTTGCCCTTACCGGCCTTGATGTCAACGATCTTGGCAGCGGCGGGAGCGTTCTTGGCCTCCTCCTCGGTGAGAGCAAAGGGACGGATGGTAGCGTGCGGGCAGACGTAGGCACAGTTGTTGCACTGGATGCACTTGGTCTCGTCCCAGGTGGGAACGGAGACGGCGACGCCGCGCTTCTCATAAGCGGCAGCACCCAGCTCCCACTGGCCGTCCACGTGCGGCATGAAGGCGGAAACCGGCAGGCTGTCGCCGTCCATGCGGTCGATGGGGTCGAGAATGTCCTTGACCTGCTTGACCAGCTCCGGCTTGCCCTTGAGCACCTCGGCCTTGTCCTCGTCCACGGCGTTGGCCCAATCGGCGGGAACGTCGATCTTCTTGTAGGCGGTGGCGCCGAGGTCGATGGCCTTGTGGTTCATATCGACGATGTCCTGACCCTTCTTCAGGTAGGAGTGCGTCGCGGCATCCTTCATGTACTGGATGGCCTGCTCCTCGGGCATGACCTTGGCGAGGGAGAAGAACGCGGACTGAAGGATGGTGTTGTTGCGCTTGCCCATGCCGATCTCGATGGCGAGGTCGATGGCGTTGATGGTGTAGAGCTGGATGTTATTCCTGGCGATGTAGCGCTTGGCGTCCGCCTTGAGGTGATGGTTCAGCTCATCGAAATCCCACTGGCAGTTGATCATGAACACGCCGCCGGGCTTGACGTCGTCGACCATCTTGAAGCCCTTGATGATGTAGCTCGGGTTGTGGCAGGCGACGAAGTCGGCCTTGTTGATGTAGTAGGGGCTCTTGATGGGCTTGTCGCCGAAGCGCAGGTGGCTGATGGTCACGCCGCCGGTCTTCTTGGAGTCATACTGGAAGTAGGCCTGAACGTACTTGTCGGTATGGTCGCCGATGATCTTGATGGAGTTCTTGTTCGCGCCGACGGTACCGTCGCCGCCGAGACCCCAGAACTTGCACTCGATGGTGCCTTCCGCCGCGGTGTTCGGGCAGTTCTTGTCCTCGGGGAGGGAGAGGCCGGTCACGTCATCGACGATGCCGATGGTGAACTGACGCTTCATCTCGTCCTTCTTCAGCTCGCTGTAAACGGCGAAGACGGAAGCGGGCGGGGTATCCTTGGAGCCGAGACCGTAACGGCCGCCGATGACCTGAATGTCGGTCTTGCCGGCGTTGGCGAGCGCGGTGACGACGTCGAGGTACAGGGGCTCGCCCTGTGCGCCGGGCTCCTTGGTGCGGTCGAGGACGGCGATCTTTTTACAGGTCGCGGGAATGGCCTCGAGCAGGCGCTCGGCCTTGAACGGACGGTACAGACGAACCTTGATGAGACCGACCTTCTCGCCGTGGGCATTGAGGTAGTCGATGACTTCCTCGGCCACGTCGCAGATGGAGCCCATCGCGATGATGACGCGGTCCGCGTCGGGCGCGCCGTAGTAGTTGAACAGCCTATAGTCGGTGCCGAGCTTGGCGTTGATCTTATCCATGTAGGACTCAACGACCTCGGGCAGCGCGTCATAATACTGGTTGCAGGCTTCACGATGCTGGAAGAAGGTATCGCCGTTCTCGTGAGAGCCGCGCATATGCGGATGCTCGGGATTGAGGGCGTGCTCACGGAAGGCCTTGACGGCGTCCATGTCGCACATCTCAGCGAGGTCCTTATAATCCCAGACCGCGATCTTCTGGATCTCGTGGCTGGTGCGGAAGCCGTCGAAGAAGTTGATGAAGGGGACCTTGCCGGTCAGCGCCGCGAGATGGGCGACGGGGCTGAGGTCCATAACCTCCTGCACGTTGCCCTCGCAGAGCATGGCAAAGCCGGTCTGGCGGCAGGCCATCACGTCGGAATGGTCACCGAAGATGTTCAGCGCGTGGGTGGAAACGGTACGCGCGGAAACATGGAACACGCAGGGGAGCTGCTCGGCAGCGATCTTGTACATATTGGGGATCATCAGCAGCAGGCCCTGAGACGCCGTGTAGGTGGTCGTCAGAGCGCCGGTGCCGAGGGAGCCGTGCACCGCGCCGGCCGCGCCGGCCTCGGACTGCATCTCGACGACCTTCACGCGGGTGCCGAAGATGTTCTTCAATCCGTTGGCGCTCCACTGGTCAACAAAGTCAGCCATGGGGCTCGAGGGGGTGATGGGGTAAATCGCAGCAACTTCGCTGAACGCATAGGATACATGCGCGGCAGCGTTATTACCGTCCATGGACTTCATTTTTCTTGCCATAAATGAAACCTCCTGTTATATTCGCCGCCGGGAAGCGGCGTTTTTCGCGTCATTACGCAAAAACTGACGCTATCATCATAGCACGATTTTCACCCGCTGTAAACGTCACTTTCGCAAAAAACATTCATTTTTTTGCAGGATATTATTTACATTTGGTAAGACTCTCCACATTTTTGCAATTAAATATTCAAAATATTTAATATTAACTCCTGTTTTGCAGGATATCATTCCTTTCCCCTCCGCGCCCCGCGCCGCGCTTGCCTTATGCGGCAAACTGTGGTAAACTGAAAATAAGAAAACAGGCAAGGAAAGGACGGCAGCGTATGGTCACAACGGTGCGTTCCCTCGGTTTGCAGGGCATTTCCGGCTATGAGGTCACGGTGGAGTGCTTCCTCTCGGGCGGGCTTCCCGCGTTCGACGTGGTCGGCCTCGGCGACACGGCGGTGAAGGAGGCGCGCGAGCGTGTCCGCGCGGCGATCAAAAACTGCGGAGCGAAGTTCCCCGTCAGCCGCATCACGGTCAACCTCGCGCCCGCGAACCTGAAGAAAGAAGGCACGGTCTACGACCTTCCGCTGCTGCTCGGCATCCTCGCGGGCGAGGGTGAGATCGACGCGCCGGACCCGGCCTCCGCGTTCATCGGCGAGCTGTCGCTCACCGGCGCGCTGCGCCCCATCAGCGGTGTGCTGCCGATGGCGATGGCCGCGGCGCGTGCGGGCGTGAAGACCCTTTATGTCCCCGCGGCGAACGCCGCCGAGGCGACGCTGGCCGACGGCCTGACCGTCTACGGCGTGGAGAACGCGCCGCAGCTTCTGCGCCATCTGCGCGGCGAGGAACGGCTTGCCCCCGCGCAGCGCTGGGAGCCGACGGTCGAGGCGGACAGCGTTCCCGATTTTGCCGACGTCATGGGACAGGAGAACGTCAAGCGCGCGCTGGAGATCGCCGCCGCAGGCTCCCACAACGTGCTTCTCATCGGCTCGCCCGGTGCGGGCAAGTCCATGCTTGCGCGGCGTCTGCCCTCCATTCTCCCCGACATGACGCACGAGGAGGCGTTGGAGTCCACCGAGATCTGGTCGGTCGCGGGACTGACCGACAGCAAGCACCCCATGCTCACGCAGCGCCCGTTCCGCTCTCCGCATCACACGCTTTCCGCCGCAGCCATGTCCGGCGGCGGCAGGGCGCTCTCCCCCGGTGAGATTTCCCTCGCCCACCACGGCGTGCTGTTTTTGGACGAGTTTCCCGAGTTCCACCGCGATGTGCTTGAATCCCTCCGCGCACCGCTCGAGGACGGCGAGGTGACCATCACCCGCGCCGCGGGCAGCGTCACGCTGCCGAGCCGCTTCATGCTCGTGGGCGCCATGAATCCCTGCCGCTGCGGCTGGTACGGGCATCCCTCCGGGCGCTGCCGCTGCTCGCAGAAGGACGTGGAGAAATACGTCTCCAAAATTTCCGGCCCGCTGCTCGACCGCATGGACTTACAGGTCAGCGTCCCCTCGGTGGAGTTTGAGGCCATGCGCCGCCGCGAAAAGGCGGAGTCCTCTGCCGCCGTGCGCGAGCGCGTCAACGCCGCGCGGGACATTCAGAAAAAGCGCTTCGCCGGCACGCCCATCACCTGCAACGCCTACATGACCGCGCCGATGGTCGGCGAGTTCTGCCGACTGGACGAGGCAGGCGAAAAGCTTTTGAAGGGCGCCTTCGACCGCCTTGGCCTCACCGCCCGCAGCCACGATAAGCTGCTGCGCGTCGCGCGCACCATCGCCGACCTCGACGGCAGCGAGAAGATCGAGAGCTATCACCTCGCCGAGGCCATTCAGTACCGCAACACCGACATTCTGAGAGGAGAAGGATAATGAAAAGGTACGATGCTATGCGTCTTTCCGGCACGATCCTGCTCGCCCACCTGGCGCTCTGCGCCGCATTCCTCCTGCTGCTTATCGCTGCATCCGGCTCAACATCGACCTTTACGTTCCGCTCGCCCTACGGACTTGTATTGGGACTGCTGTTCATCGGGTTACCGGCGTTTGCCTTTGGCTGGGGGCTGCGGTCGGCGAAGGACCCCTTTGGCAAAAAGCTCTGCTGGAATGCCGCGATGGTGCTCTATGTACTTAACGCGGCCGCTTTCCTGCTTGCGCCGGAGTTCGGCACCGGGAATGTGATCGCTATGTGGTGGGGGATGCCGATGGCTCCCGCGCTCGCGGGACTGAACGCATTTGCCGCGCCGCAGTCCGCCCTCTATCTTTTCGGCGGCGCGCTGCTCGCCGCCGTCGAGCCGCTGTGTCTGACGCTCGGCCTGCTCTCCGGTAAGCGCACAGAGAACGAAATCAAAAATAATACCGGCGCTCCCGCCGAGGCGGCGGAGCGCACGGACGATAAGGAGAAGAACCCCCATGCGTGAAATGATCTTGTGCAAGCTCGGCGAGGTGGTCCTCAAGGGCCTCAACCGCCGCAGCTTTGAGGACAAACTGATCGGAAACCTGCGCCGCCGCACGGCGAAGTGCGGCAATTTCCGCATCTACTCCAAGCAGAGCACCATTTATGTTGAGCCGTTGAACGACGAGAGCGACCTTGCCGCGGCCTACGCCGCCTGCAAGCAGGTGTTCGGCGTCATCGCCGTCAGCCGCACCCTGCCCTGTGAAAAGGACGTGCAGGCCATCATCCGCACCGCCAAGGATTACCTTGCCCCGGAATTTGCCCGCGCGAAGGATTTCAAGGTCGAGAGCAAGCGTGCGGACAAAACCTTCCCGCTCACCTCCATTCAGCTCTCCCAGCAGGTCGGCGGTGCGCTGCATCAGGCGTTCCCGCGCTGCGCGGTCAACGTCCACGACCCCGAGTTGACGGTGTTCATCGAGATCCGCGACGACGCGGCCTACGTCCACGGACCCGCCGAGGCGGGTGCGGGCGGACTGCCCATCGGCATGGGCGGCAGCGCCGTGTCGCTCCTCTCCGGCGGCATCGACTCGCCCGTCGCATCCTACATGATGGCAAAGCGCGGCGTATCGCTCGAAATGGTCCATTTCTTCTCCCCGCCCTACACCTCCGACGCCGCCAAGGAAAAGGTGCTCGAGCTCGCGCAGCTGCTCACGCCGTGGTGCGGGCGGCTGACCGTCCACATCGTGCCGTTCACCGAAATTCAGGAACAAATTCGTATGAACTGCCCCGAGGACCATTTCACGCTCATCATGCGCCGCTTCATGATGCGCCTTGCCCAGCGCGTGGCAGACGAGGTGCGCGCCAAGGCGCTCGTCACCGGCGAATGCCTCGGGCAGGTCGCCAGCCAGACAATGGAGGCCCTGCGCGTGAGCGAGGACGTGGCGGAGCTGCCCGTCCTGCGCCCTCTCATCGGCATGGACAAGGAGGAGATCATCCGCATCTCCCGCAAGATCGGCACGTTCGACACGTCCATTCTTCCCTATGAGGACTGCTGTACCGTCTTTACCCCGCGCCATCCCAAGACCAAGCCCCGTGTGGAAGAGGTGCGCGAGCTGGAGGCCGTGCTGGACATCGACGCGCTGTGCGACCGCGCGATGGCGGGCCGTGAGCGCGTGCGGATCAAGCTGTAAGGAGGCTGCCCATGTCCCACACCGCTGAACTCATTGCCGTCGGCACCGAAATTCTCCTTGGCAACATCGCCAACACGGACGCGCAGATGCTCTCGGAGGAGCTCGCCGCGCTCGGCGTCAACGTGCTCTATCACACCGTCGTCGGCGATAATCCCACACGTCTCGCCGAGGCATTGGAGCTTGCGTGCCGCCGCGTGGACATCATCATTACCACGGGCGGCCTCGGCCCGACCTACGACGACCTCACCAAGCAGACCATCTGCACCGTGTTCGGACGCAAAAACGTCTTTCACCCCGAGATCGCCGACGCTCTGCGCACACACTTCGCCTCCATTGGACGCGAGCTGACGGAGAATAATCTCCAGCAGGCCTACCTGCCGGAAAACTGCACCATTTTCCGCAACCACAATGGCACCGCCCCGGGCTGCGGCTTCTGTGAGGGCGGCGTACATGTCCTCATGCTCCCCGGTCCGCCGCACGAGTGCCGCAAAATGTTCCGGTCCGGCGCGATTCCCTATCTGCGCACGCTCTCCGACGAGATCATTGTCTCCCATTCCCTGCGCATCTACGGGCAGGGCGAGAGCCAGATCGAGGCAATGCTGCACGACAGGATCGCCTCGATGGTCAACCCCAGCGTTGCGCCCTACGCCAAGCCCGACGAGTGTATGCTGCGCGTGACCGCCAAGGCGAAGAGCGAGGCGGAGGCCGAGGAGATGCTGCGCGGCGCGATCGAAGAGGTCATGCCTGTCATCGGCGAGTGGGTCTACGGCATTGACGTCGGCAGCCTGGAGGAGGTCGTCTCCGTCCTGCTGCGTGAGAAGGGACGGACGCTCGCCGCCGCGGAGAGCTGCACCGGCGGCCTTATCGCCAAGCGCATGACCGATCTCCCCGGCGCGTCGCAGGTCTTCATGGGCGGCATCGTGAGCTATACAAACTTCGTCAAAGCAAACGTGCTCGGTGTGCCGCAGGCTCTGCTCGACGAGCACGGCGCAGTCAGCGAGCCGGTCGCCCGCGCGATGGCCGAGGGCGTCCGCGCCGTCACCGGCGCGGACTACGGCATCTCCGTCACCGGTGTCGCGGGTCCCGACAGCGACGAGCGCGGCAATGCGGTCGGCACCGTCTACATCGGTCTTGCCGGTCCGGACGGGACGCTTTGCCGCCTTTGCCATTTCGGCAAACGCTCGCGCGAGCGCATCCGCGGTCAGAGCGCCAACACCGCCTTCGACCTGCTGCGCCGCGAGCTTCAGAAATAAGCAAAAACGGCCGCGCGGCCGCGTGTGACGGCGCAAAATGAATAAATTGCAAATTTTACTTTCCGCATTGCAAAGCCGATCATTTTGTGCTATGCTTGACGCAAGGATACCGTACCGCCGCGGTACGGATGTTATGCAAAGGAGTGATTTCTTATGGTCAGACTTATCATGGGTGAAAAGGGCACCGGCAAGACCAAAAAGCTCATCGAGCTTATCAACGCCTCTGCTGCCGAGGAAAACGGCAATGTGGTGTGCATCGAGGCCAAGTCCACGATGACCTTCGACATCCATTATCACGTTCGTCTCATTTCTGCCGACGAATATCAGATCACCACTTACGAGGGCCTGCGCGGCTTCGTCAGCGGTCTGTATGCCGGCAATTACGATATTTCCCACATCTTCATCGACAACCTCTTCAAGATCGTCGGCGGCGACTGCAATCAGGCGGCGGACGACTTCTTGGATTGGCTCAACCGCTTCAGCAACAACCACGGCGTCAAGTTCACCGTTTCGGTCTCCGGCGATCCCGGTCTTGCGACCGACGGGATGCAGAAGTACCTGTAACGCAAAACCGCAAAAGGAGACGGCAGGAAGCCGTCTCCTTTCTTTTTTATTTCAGCACATAGACATTGCCGATGCCCAGCAGGCGGCACAGCTCCGTCTTTTCGGCGATGTCTGTCTCGCTCTCGTACCATACGACCGTGACCGAGCCGTCCTTCTCCGTGCGGTAGCCGCACGAGCTTTCGTGCTGCGCCGAGCGGTGCGCGCGCAGCGTGCCCTCGGACAGCAGCTCGATCAGCTCGCCCTCGGTCAGCTCGCGTGTGTCCGTTACCGCTCCCGCACGGGTCACCTGCAGCAGCGGCACGGCGCGCAGCGCCACGCTGCCGCCCTCGCCCGCCCTGACCGCCGCCGTGTAGACCGCCTCCATCGGCGCGCGCGGGCTGACCGGCACGCTGCCGGACTCCTCCGTGATGCTCCCGGCGGTCACGCAGCCGGACGGCGCGCTTCCGTCCGCCGCTTCCGTGACCTTGATCGCGGCGTGCAGCCGGTCATAGGTGCGCAGCAGCACGGCAGCCGCCTGCTCGCGCGTCGCTTCCTTTTTCGGCTCGAAGTTGTATGCGCTCACGCCCTTGATGATGCCCATGCGGTAGGCAAGCGCGACATAGCCCTGCGCCACGGAGACGTCCGAAAACGGGCAGTCGTCCGCCGCCGTACCCGACAGCACGGCGAGCCCCAGCGCGCGCACGGTCATCTTCGCCATCTCCTCGCGAGTGATCGCATCATTCGGACGGCATTGGCGGCTCTCGCCCGTCAATGCGCCGTGGGCATAGGCCGTCTCAATAGCGCTGTAATACCACTTCGCCGTATCCTGATTGTCCGTAAAGCTGCCCTTCTCCGGCGTGACGAGCTCCCAGCCCATCAGACGGCAGAGCGCCGTGGCGTAAGCCGCGCGGGTCATCGTCCGTCCGAGGCCGAACCTGCCTCCGCCGACTCCCTGCAGCAGCCCGGTCTGCGCGCAGCGTCGGATGCTCTGCGCCGCCCAATGGCTTTCCGGCACGTCGGAAAAGCCCGCCGTTCCCGCCGCGCCGACGCTCAGCGTCAGCAGCAGCGCCAGCACAAGTGCCGTCAGGCACCTCCAAAGACGCATCATATCTTGTTCCGTCCTTTCCGGTGTTCGTCCGCCCGCCGCCGGTCCGCGCCGTATCCGCGCGGCGCGGGCGCCGAATGTCCGCAATGTGTTGTCATTATATGGGAATCGGGCGCAAAAAGCAATCTCTGTTTTGCTCTTTGCACGTTCTTGACAGTCTTGCTCCTCCGGCATATAATCATCGCGCGGGCCGGCGGCCCGCCAAAACGCACTGCTTTCAAGAGGTATCACGCATGGATAAAGAGAGAGCCCGGCGGCTTTTTCTCACCGCCTTTTTCCTTTTCGCGCTCGCCAACGGCCTGAGCGGCTCCATCATCTCCAACTACTTCAAGGATGTTTTTCAGGTCGATTCCGTTCAGCGCGGCCTGCTGGAGATCCCGCGCGAGCTGCCCGGTGTTGTGGGCGTGTTCGTCATCGCCGCGCTCCCTTCGCTCGGCAACGTCTCGCTCTCGGTTCTCGGCTTCGCGCTGTACTGCGTCGGCCTGCTCGTGCTCGGCCTTCTCTCCCCGGGCTACTTTGTCATGCAGCTCTTCGTCTTCACCTATTCGCTCGGCGACCACATGGTCATGCCTATCCGCGACGCCATCGCCATGGACCTCGCCGACGAGGGCAAGACGGGTACATTTCTCGGACGCTACCGCGGCATGATGACGCTCGGCTCCATGCTGGCCTCGGCGCTTGTGTTCGTGGGCTTCCGCGTCGGCTTTTTCTATTTCCGCACCGGCGTCATCCCCTCGTTCTGCGCCGCACTGGTATTCCTCGTTGTCGCGCTCGTCCTTCTCTGCCGCCTGCGGAAAACGCTGCCCGCGCTGGATGTGCGCAAGCGCAGCGGTGAGCACAGGAGACTTCCCGTCCGCCGAAGGTATCTGCCCTATTACATCGTCACCGCCGTCTACGGCTTCCAGAAGCGGATGCGCCTTGTCTTTGCTCCATGGGTCATCATCGAGCTTCTCTCGATGGGCGCGGACACGGTGGCGCTGCTCGGCATCGCCGCCTATTTCTGCGGCGGCTGGGTCGCCCCGCTCATCGGAAAATTTTTAGACCGATACGGTGTGCAGAAGGGGCTCGTGCTGGAGTCCGCCGGCGTCGCCGGTGTGTTTCTCTTCGCCGCGTGGGCCGCTTCCGGCATCGTAAACGGCTCGCTGCGCGGCTGGGGCGGCATGGCCGCCGCGTTCGCCTCCTACATTCTCATTTTCCTCACCGACCATTTCAATTCCGTCCACGTCATGCTCATGCGCGAGCTGAGCGAGTCGCCCGCGGACGTGATGGAAAACCTTTCCTTCGGCCTGAGCGTGGACCATGTCCTCGCCGTCACCGTCTCGGGCCTGCTCGGCGCGGTGTGGAAGTATGTCGGACCCCAGTATGTGTTCCTGCTTGGCGCCGCCGTCTGTCTGGTCCATCTCGGCGTCGCGCTGTGGCTGAAAGCACAGAACCACGCTGCCGTCTGAGCTTTCTTGATACGTCAAAAGCGTCCCGCCGTCGGCGGGACGCTTTTGTTCTCTTTTCTTACGGCAGCGGGATCTCCTTGATGTCAAAGAGCGTCTTGAGCTCCACCGACGTGCGGGAGTCGCCGTAGGTCTTGATCTCGGCGAGCAGCGCGTCCAGCTCCTTCGTGTCGCGCACGGCGAACTGGAGCAGCGCGTTGAACACGCCGATCACATGGTGGTGGCTGATGACCGCAGGGCTCTGCTCGCAGAAGACACAGAACGCAGCGTACTTCTCCGGCTCGAGCGACACGGAGATAAAGCCCGTGATGTTGCAGTCCAGCCTCGTGCGGTCGATGTCGATGCGGTAGCTGCGGATCACGCCGCATTCCTCCATGCGGCGGATGCGCTCGGAGACGGCGGGCGGTGTCAGCCCCACCTGGTCGCCGATGTGGCGCAGGGTGCAGCGGCTGTCCGCCTGTAGGATATTGAGGATCTGATAATCGGTTCGATCCATAGCTTTCTCTCTTTCTCCCTCTTTGCCCTTACATCACGCAGCCGCGCTTGATGACCTTCTTGGCAAGGTTGCTGCCGAAGCGGTAGCAGATGTAGTCCAGATCCGGCGCGTCCCAGATGACGAGGTCGCCGAGCTTGCCCGCCTCGACCGTACCGACCTTGTCAGCCATGTCGATGGCCGCCGCGCCGTTGAGCGTTACGGCGGTCAGCACCTCCTCGGGCGTGAGCCGATACTTCAGGCAGCCGAGGTTGATGACGAACTGCATATTCAGGCACGGGCAGGAGCCGGGGTTGAAGTCCGTCGCCATCGCGACGGGCACGCCCGCGTTCACCATGTCGCGCGCGGGCGCGAACACCGCGCCGAGGTTGAAGCTCGTCGCGGGCAGCAGGCAGGCGATCACGCCGCCCTTTGCCATCGCCTCGATGCCCGCGGGCGGGCAGACGATCAGATGCTCCGCGGAGATCGCTCCCAGCTCGCCGGCGAGCTGGCTGCCGCCGATGGCCTCGATCTCGTCGGCGTGGATCTTGGGACGCAGACCGTACTTGAGGCCCGCCTCGAGCACCTGACGGGACTCCTCCACCGTAAAGGTGTCGGCCTCACAGAACACGTCGCAGAACCTCGCGATGCCCTGCTCCTTAACGAGCGGCATCATCTCCTCACACACAAGGCGGATATACTCCGCGCGGTTGGCTTTGTACTCAGCGGGCACAAGGTGCGCGCCCATGAAGGTCGCGACCATGTCCATCGGGTGCTGCTCGTCGAGGTCGCGGATCACACGCAGCGCCTTGAGCTCATGCTCGGTGGCAAGACCGTAGCCGCTCTTGGCCTCGCAGGTGGTCGTGCCGAAGGCCATCATCTCGTCGAGCGCCTTCGCGGCCTTGGCGGTCAGCTCCTCCTCGGTGGCTCCGCGCGTGGCGTTGGTGGTAGACTGGATGCCGCCGCCGGCATTCTGGATCTCGAGATAGGTCTTGCCGTGGAGCTTCATACCGAGCTCATTCTGCCGCCAGCCGCCGAAAATAAGGTGCGTATGGGCGTCCACGAGACCCGGCGTGACGAGCTTTCCCGCGGCGTCGACGATCTCCGCCCCCGCGGCCGCGGGAGCCTCGCCGGTGCCGACGGAGGCGATCACGCCGTCCTCGATGAGCACCCATGCGTCCTTGAGGAATTTGATCTTCCCCTGCTCGCTGCCGCGATGGGCGCTTTTGCCCTCGGGCGTGGCGAGCAGGCCGATGTTTTTCACCAGTAACTTTTTCATAAAAGCGGTTCCTTTCTTACGGTAAAGGGACTTGTTTCTTTGATAATAGCACAAAAAGGGGCATATTGCTATGCCCCTTTTTGATTTTATTTTTTTAGTCGAGGTATTCCTTGACGACCTTTTCGCACAGAGCGTCGTCCGCGAGGTACGGCATGGTGATGTGGTCCTGGCCCTCGTACATCTTGTTGTACTCGGCCACGGTGGTCATGGCGTTCTCGTTGCGCGCCCAGCTGCGGCGGGCAACGCCGACCATGGTATCCCAAGGCATGGACATGCGCAGGATGGTGTCGACACGCTCGGAGCCGTCGAGAACCATACCGAAGCCGCCGTTGATGGCGCGGCCGATGCCCGTACCACCGCCGTTGTGCAGGGCGATGTAGCTCATGCCGCGGGCAGCGTTACCAGCGTAGCACTGGGTCGCCATCTCGGCCATGATGTTGGAGCCGTCCTTGATGTTGGAGGTCTCACGGAAGGGCGCATCGGTACCACCGGTGTCGTGATGGTCACGGCCAAGGATGACGGGGCCGATCTCACCGTTGCGAACCATCTCGTTGAACTTGAGCGCGAGGTTCATACGGCCCATGGCATCCTGATAGAGGATACGGCACTGGGTACCGACGACCAGCTTGTTCTTCTCGGCGTCGCGGACCCAGACATAGTTGTCGTAGTCCTGATAGCGACGGTTGTGGGCCTTGATGTACTCGGCAGCAGCCACGTCGGTCTTGTGCAGATCCTCGGGGTTGCGGCTCAGGCAGCACCAACGGAACGGGCCGTAGCCGAAGTCGAACAGGCACGGACCCAGGATATCTTCGACGTAGGAGGGGAAGATGAAGCCGTCGAGGTCGTTCTCGCCGTTCTTGCAGATGCTCTTCACACCGGAGTCGTAAACAGCCTTGAGGAAGCTGTTGCCGTAGTCGAAGAAGTAGGTGCCGCGCTCGTGGAACTTGCAGATCATCTCATAGTGATGCTGCAGCGTCTTGTCGACGAGCTTGCGGAAGCCCTCGGGGTCCTTGTCCAGCATCTCGGTGCGCTGGGCGAAGGTGAGGCCCTGCGGGCAGTAGCCGCCGTCGTAGGGGACGTGGCAGGAGGTCTGGTCGCTCATGAGGTCAACGTGAACGTTGTGCTCATAGAGGTACTCGAGCAGATCGACGATGTTGCCGCAGTAGGCAACGGCGCAGGGCTTGCCCGCCTTCTGGTGCTCGAGGGCGATCTTGGTCGCCTCCTCGAGGGAGTCGGTGCGGTGGCTGACCCAGCCCTGGGTGTAGCGGGTGTCGATACGGGAATCGTCGACCTCGGCGATGATGGACGCGGCGCCGGCGATCTCGGCAGCCTTGCCCTGCGCGCCGCTCATGCCGCCTAAGCCCGCGGAGATGAACAGACGGCCGGCGAGGTCCTTGTCGTTGGGGATGCCGAGCTTGAGACGGCCGGCGTTGAGCAGCGTGTTGAACGTGCCGTGGACGATGCCCTGGGGGCCGATGTACATCCAGCCGCCCGCGGTCATCTGGCCGTAGTTGGCGACGCCGAGCGCGGCGGCGCGGTTGAAGTTCTCCTGATCGTCGAAGGTGCCGACCATCAGGCCGTTGGAGATGATGACGCGGGGCGCCATCTTATGGGAGTGGAACAGGCCCAGAGGATGGCCGGACATGACGACCAGCGTCTGCTCGTCGGTCAGCTCCTCAAGGTACTTCTTGATGAGGCGGTACTGCATCCAGTTCTGGCAGACCTGACCGGTCTCACCGTAGGTGACCAGCTCATAGGGATAGAGCGCAACGTCGAAGTCGAGGTTGTTGTCGATCATGACCTGAATGGCGCGGCCCTCGATGCACTTGCCCTTGTACTCGTCGATGGGCTTGCCGTAGAGCTTGCCCTCGGGACGGAAGCGATAGCCGTAGATGCGGCCGTGCTCCTCGAGCTCGGCGGCGAACTCCTTGGCCATCTGCTCGTGATGGTCGGGGTGGATGTAGCGCAGAGCGTTCTTGATGGCGAGCGCCTTATCGGCCTCGGTCAGGTGGGATTCACGGCGGGGTGCGCGGCGATAGCAGGATTCCATCTTCGGGTACTCGGGAAGATCGTAGTCCAGCTTGATCGTCATGGCTTCGTCAGCGAGATTGATCATGGGGTGTTCCTCACTTTCTAAAATTTTTCGATTTCTCTCAATTTTCGGTTTTATCTCAAAAGAATCTTGTGCAATTTGCTTTACATCTTGCATTATAGCAAGAACCTGCTATAATGAAAAGAACTTCTATTGTATTGTTATCATACTTTTTTAGTATAGCTTGTCAGGAGGCGCATTTCCATGACCATTCGTCAGCTCGAATACTTCTGCGCGGTCGCGGAGGGGCGCAGCATTTCTGCCGCCGCCCGCGCCCTGCACGTCGCCCAGCCGCCCATTTCGCGCCAGATCGCCCAGCTCGAAGCCGAGCTCGGCGTGCAGCTTTTCGCCCGCGAGAGCCGCGGCATGAAGCTCACCGAGGCCGGGCAAGCCCTCTACCGCCAGAGCCGCTCGCTTTTTCTCAATCTCCGGCGCGTGGAGGAAAACGTCCGCAGCATCGGCGCCGGCGAGGGCGGGCGCATCAATGTCGGCGTCATTTACTCCGCCATGCCCTATGCCCTGCATTATTTGGAGGCGTACCACGCCCGCTATCCCAAGGTCGAGTTCTACATCCGTCTCGGTTCCCCGCAGGACCTTTTGAACGACCTGGACCGCGGCGAGCTGCACGTCCTCTTTCTCCGCCGCTCCACGCAGGAGTCCGGCAGCCTGCACGAGCGCATCCTCGGCGAGGACGCGCTGGAGCTCATCATGACCGCCGCGACCGATCCCGCGCCGGAGCTGGACGCCGTGCCCATCGAGCGGCTGCGCGGCGTGCCGATGTGCCTGCTGCGCTCGGACGACCTCTGGGGCTACAACGATTATCTGATGAAGGAGTGCCGCCGCAGCGGCTTTGAGCCGAACGTGCCCTGCCAGTGCTACGATACGCCCATGGCGATGCAGCTCGTGCGCTCGGGCTTCGGCATCAGCTTTCTGCCGCACTCCATTGTCGAGACGCACCCGAACTCCGGCATCTACGCCAAGCCTCTGCGCGGCATCCCCGCCAAGTCCTACCCTGTCCTCGTCTGGAGCGACGACGTGCAGGGCGCGCCCTGCGTGCAGCGCTTCATCGCAGAATCCTGACCGGCGCGGCTTTACTTAAAAAAATTAAGCGCCCCGAAACAAAAGAGAAAGAAAACCTGTTTACGCCCGCCCTGGCACACGGTATAATGACAGCGTAAGCATCAAAATACAGGTTGGAAATTGTCTGACCTGACAAAAACGGAGGAAACTTATCATGGCACGACTGATCGAATGCATCCCCAATTTCAGCTGCTCCAAGGAAAAGGACGAGGCCACCTATAACGAGCTCGTCAAGACCGCGCAGAGCGTCCCCGGCTGCACCCTGTTCGACGCTCAGACCGACGGCAACCACAACCGCTGCGTTTTCACCCTCATCGGCTCCCCCGAGGCCATCGAGGAGGTCGCCTTCCAGCTCACGAAGGTCGCCACCGAGCGCATCGACATGAACAAGCACCACGGCGAGCACAAGCGCATGGGCGCGACCGACGTCATCCCCTTCGTCCCCCAGATGGACGTGACCGTGGAGGAAGCCGTCGAGATGTCCAAGCGCGTCGCCCAGCGCATCTGGGACGAGCTGAAGGTCCCCTCCTTCCTGTATGAGGACAGCGCCACCCGTCCCGAGCGCCGCAACCTTGCCACCTGCCGCAAGGGCGAGTTCGAGGGTATGCCCGAGAAGCTCCTGCAGCCCGAGTGGGCTCCCGACTACGGCGAGCGCAAGATCCACCCCACCGCCGGCATCACCGCCATCGGCGCCCGTATGCCGCTCGTCGCGTTCAACTGCAACCTCGAGACCAGCGACGTTGAGGTCGCCAAGAAGATCGCCAAGGTCATTCGCGGCTCCTCCGGCGGCTTCCGCAGCTGCAAGGCCATGGGCTTCATGCTCGAGGACCGCGGCATCGCGCAGGTCTCCATGAACATGGTCAACTATGAGGATACCCCGCTCTATGTCACCTATGAAATGATCAAGGCTCTGGCCGAGCGCTACGGCACCCGCGTCATCGAGAGCGAGATCGTCGGTCTGACTCCCGCCAAGGCGCTCATCGACTGCGCCGAGTTCTACCTCAAGGCCAAGGACTTCGACTGCAAGAAGCAGGTCATGGAGTATCACCTCATCGACATGGAGTAAAAGCTTCAAAAAAGCGGTTATGCTGCTTTTTTGAGAAGACCGACACTCCGCTCTGCGCCTTGCCGCCGCCGGCGGCTCGACGCTCGCTCCGCGAGAAGTGTTTTTCGCCACGCACAGGTCGCGGCGAAAAACGATCTCAATTCATTTGCCGCCTGCGGGCGGCAAAGTCTGCGTCGCAATCTAAGGAAAGGGATTCAATTTTATGAAACTTGCTGAACTGACCGTTACCGGCTTTGCCGACATCGTTTCCTCCGACGCGCCCGCGCCGGGCGGCGGCTCCTGCGCCGCGCTCTACGGCGCCATCGGCGCCGCGCTGACCGCCATGGTCGGCGGTCTGACCCAGGGCCGCAAGAAGTACGCCGAGTACGCCGAGCACGCCGCCGAGGTCGAGGCCAAGGGCAACGAGCTCAAGGCCCGTCTGCTCGACGTGATGGACCGCGACACCGACGCGTTCAACGTCGTCTCCGCCGCCTTCGGTATGCCCAAGGACACCGACGAGCAGAAGGCTGAGCGCTCCGCCGCCATTCAGAACGGTCTCAAGGGCTGCACCAAGACGCCCATGGAGATGATGGAGCTGATCGACGAGACCCTTACCCTCGCCCACTCCCTGCTCGGCCGCTTCAACGACACCTCCGCGAGCGACCTGGGCGTTGCGTTCCTCTCCCTCAAGGCCGGTATCCAGGGCGCGTGGCTCAACGTGCTCATCAACGTCGGCTCGCTGAAGGATCAGGAGTTCGCCGCCGAGTACCGTGCCCGCGGCGAGAAGCTGCTCGCGCACGCGCTGCCTCTGGCCGACGAGTGCTACGCCGAGATCGTCAAGCTGATCGACGGCTAAAATTTATCTTGCCAAACGCAAAAGGCTTCGGTATCATCGTACCGAAGCCTTTTCGACAGAAAGAAGGTCCTTTTATGACGCTCACCCATCTGACCCCCGCCGATTACGTCACCACGCAGTGGTCCGGCGGCGCGACCACCCAGCTCGCCATCGCGCCGAAGGGCGCGGTGTATGCCGACCGCGATTTTCTCTGGCGGCTGAGTTCCGCGACCGTCGAGCTCGACGAGTCCGACTTCACGCCCCTGCCCGCCTATGACCGCGTGATCTCCACGCTGCGCGGCGATATGGTCCTCGCGCACAACGGCGGGGAACAACTGACGCTGCACCCCTACGAGATCCACGATTTCTCCGGCGCGGACGATACCCACTCCTGGGGCCGCTGCACGGACTTCAACCTTATGCTGCGCCGCGGACAGTGCCGCGGCTGCGTCACCTCGCATTTCCCGCATGGCACGGAAACGCTTGCCCTCCACGCGGGCGAAACGGCCCTGCTTTTCTGCGGTGAGGGAAGCGTCACGCTCCACGCGGGCACGGAAACGCTGACGCTCGCCGCGCACGAAAGTGCCCTGATCGAGGACGCGCCCGCGCAGCTCAGCGTCGAGGGCAGCGCGAAGCTGATGCTTGCGCAGATGTACCGCTGAGGGAGGGAGCTGCATGACCGGAGAAGACGTCGCCGCGCGCGTCCACGCCTACGCATGGACCGACCGCAAGCCGGGGCTGGAGCGCACCCGCGCTCTGCTCGCCGCGCTGGGAAACCCCGAAAAAGCCCTCAAATTCGTCCACATCACCGGCTCGAACGGCAAGGGCTCGACCGCCGCGATGCTCGCCTCCGTTCTCGCGGCGGCGGGATACCGCACGGGACTGTTCACCTCGCCGCACCTCTACCGCTTCAACGAGCGCTTTCAGGTGAACGGCACGCCCATCCCCGATGCGGCGCTTGACCGCCTCGCGGAGCGCGTGCTCGCTGCGGCGGATACGCTCCCCGAGCACCCGACCGAGTTTGAGCTGATGACCGCCATCGGCTTTCTCTGGTTCGCGGAGGCCGGCTGTGACCTCGTCGTGGTCGAGGTCGGTCTCGGCGGGCGGCTGGACTCCACCAACGTCATTCCCGCGCCTGAGGCGGCGGTCATCACCAACATCGGGCTGGAGCACACCGCCATCCTCGGCAGCACCCTCGCCGCCATCGCCGCGGAGAAATCCGGCATCCTCAAGCCCGGCTGCCGCGCCGTGCTCTACGGTCAGAGCCGCGAGGTGGGGGAGGTCGTTGCCCGCGTCTGTGCAGAAAAGGAGATCCCGCTCACCGTCACGGACGCCTCGCAGCTCACGCTGCTCTCGTCCGGCCTCGACGGACAGCGTTTCACCTACCGCGGCAGCGCGCCGCTGCTCCTGCCGCTGCTCGGCGACTATCAGCTCCGCAACGCCATGACCGTGCTCGACACGGTGGACGCGCTGCGCGCGCAGGGCCGGAATATCTCCGCCGACGCCGTCGCGCGCGGACTCGCCGCCGCACGCTGGCCCGGACGACTGGAGCTGGTGCGCCGCCGCCCCGATCTCATTATTGACGGCGGGCACAACCCGCAATGCGCGCAGGCGCTTGCCGCCTCGCTGCGCGGGCTCTACGGCGAAAAAAAGCTCATCTTCCTCATCGGCGTGCTCGCCGATAAGGACTGGCAGAGCATGGTCGGCGAGGTCCTTCCGCTGGCCAAGGCCATCGTCACCGTCCGCCCCGAAAGCGATCGCGCTAAGGACGAAAACGAGCTGGCCGCGTGGGTCCGCGCGCAGGGCGTCCCCGCCGAGGCGCACGCCCCCATCGGCGAGGCGCTGGATGCCGCGCTCGCTCTCGCGGGTCCCGAGGACGCCGTCTGCGCGTGGGGCTCGCTCTACAGCGTCGGCGAGCTGCGCCATTGTCTCGGCCTGTGCTGAGATTCGTCCGCGTGATGTTCGGCATCCTCGGCGCGCCGCTGTTCTGGGCGCACGCCTACATGGGCGGCGGCTATTGTGACTTCAAACGAAAGTTCGCCGCCAAGCCGCTGCCCTGCCGGTCGTCGGTGCTCACACAGGCAAACGACTACCGGTAAAGTGACAGCAGAAAACCCCCGACGCCCGTACAAATGGGCGTCGGGGGTTTTGTTTATCGTGGCTGCTTTGCGGTGTCTCTTAGTACATGCCGTCCATGCCGCCCATACCGGCGGGAGCCGCGGGTGCGGGAGGCTCGGGCTTGTCGGCGACCAGCGCCTCGGTGGTCAGCACCATGGAGCTGACGGACGCGGCGTTCTCCAGCGCGGAACGGGTGACCTTGGCAGGATCGACGATACCGGCGCCGATCATGTCGCAGTAGACCTCCTTGTAGGCGTCGAAGCCGTAGCCGACCTTGCGGCTGCTCTTGATCTTCTCAAGCACCACGCTGCCGTCCACACCGGCGTTCTTGGCGATCTGGCGGACAGGCTCCTGCAGCGCGTTGACGATGATCTTCACGCCGGTCTTCTCGTCGCCCTCGACCTTGCCGATGAGCTTCTCAACCGCGGGAACGGCGTTGACGTAGGCCGTGCCGCCGCCGGCGACGATGCCCTCCTCGACCGCCGCGCGGGTCGCGTTCAGAGCGTCCTCAATGCGCAGCTTCTTTTCCTTCATCTCAGTCTCGGTGGCAGCGCCGACCTTGATGACCGCCACGCCGCCGGCGAGCTTCGCCAGACGCTCCTGCAGCTTCTCCTTGTCGTAGTCGCTGGTGGTGACGGCGATCTGCGCGCGGATCTGAGACACGCGGTCCTTGATGGCCTGCTTGTCGCCGGAGCCGTCCACGATGGTGGTGTTCTCCTTGGTGACCTTGACCTGACGCGCACGGCCGAGCATATCGACGGTCGCGCTCTTGAGCTCGTAGCCAAGCTCCTCGGAGATGACCTGGCCGCCGGTGAGGATGGCGATATCCTGCAGCATCTCCTTGCGGCGATCACCGAAGCCGGGCGCCTTGACGCACACGACGTTCAGCGTACCGCGCAGACGGTTGACGATCAGGGTGCTCAGCGCCTCGCCCTCAACGTCCTCGGCGATGATGACCAGCTTCTTGCCGCTCTGGACGAGCTGCTCGAGGATGGGCAGAATGTCAGAAATGACGGAGATCTTCTTATCGGTGATGAGGATGTAGGCGTCGTCCACGACGGCCTCCATCTTCTCGGTATCGGTGACCATGTAGGGGGTGATATAGCCGCGGTCGAACATCATGCCCTCGACGACCTCGGAATAGGTCTCGGCGGTCTTGGACTCCTCGATGGTGATCACGCCGTCGGCGCTGACCTTTTCCATAGCCTCGGCGATCAGCTTGCCGATGAACTCGTCGCCGCTGGAGACGGTGCCGACGCGGGCAATATCGTCCGTGCCGTTGACCTTCTGGCTGTTGGCCTTGATGGCTTCCACGGCGGTCTCAACAGCCTTGGCCATGCCCTTCTTCATCACGATGGGGTTCGCGCCGGCGGCGAGGTTCTTCAGGCCCTCGCGGATCATGGCCTGCGCGAGCAGGGTGGCGGTGGTGGTGCCGTCGCCCGCGACGTCGTTGGTCTTGGTGGAGACCTCACGCACAAGCTGCGCGCCCATGTTCTCGAACGGATCGGGCAGCTCGATCTCCTTGGCGATGGTCACGCCGTCGTTGGTGATGAGCGGAGCGCCGAACTTCTTGTCGAGCACGACGTTGCGGCCCTTGGGGCCGAGGGTGACCTTCACGGTATCGGCCAGAGTATTGACGCCGACTTCAAGCGCCTTGCGGGCCTCTTCGCCGGATTTAATGAGCTTAGACATAAGAGCGTACCTCCATTAGAAATTTCGCGGAACGCGAAAATAGTTTAGATTATTTTTGCCGCGACATGTGCGTGGCAAAAATACTTTGACCCAGCCGCCTTGGGCGGCGTCGCCAGTCCGCAGACTGGCGGTGGGGAATCCAAAGGGGGAGCCTGCTCCCTCTTTGCGCATTTTACTCAACGATGGCAAGGATATCAGACTGGCGGACGACGGTGTATTCCTCGTCGTCGACCTTGACCTCGGTGCCGGAATACTTGCTGGTGATGACCTTGTCGCCGGGCTTGACGGTCATAACGACGTCGTGGCCGTCGACCATGCCGCCGGGGCCGACGGAAATAACCTCGGCGATCGAGGGCTTTTCCTTAGCGCTGGCGGTCAGGATGATGCCGCCTTTGGTGGTTTCTTCGGCCTCGAGCATCTTGAGGATGACGCGGTCGGCAAGCGGAGTGAGTTTCATGGGAATGTGCCTCCTTCTATATTTTCACAAATTTGAAAAAACAAATTCACCGTTGGTTAGCACTCATTGCGATCGAGTGCTAACCAACGGTGCTATCATAGCGCAAGGCAAGCAATATTGCAAGGGGATTTTATGAAAAATCCGGTCGATTTGCAAAAATTCACAGTTTGGTAAAATTCTCTCAGCGCGCCGTCGCGTTCGGGTCGCAGCCGGCAGGGCCGAAGAAATTGAGCTTTTTGTCCGCCAGACGGAGTGTCACGTCATGCGAATGGGAGCACTCGCCGTCCAGACAGGTCACGATGTCGCCGTTGTCGGAGTGGATGCGCACGACCTCCGCTGTGGAAAAGCGCACCACGTCCTTCGGGAGCTTTTCGTGGTTTCCTGCGGAGTAGTCCGGGAAGAGCCGCGCGAAGCGGAGCTTGCTGATGTTTTTCACCAAAACCGTGTGCAGCACGCCGTCGTTCATCCGCGCCTCCGGCACCGGCGTGGAGCCGCCGCCGTAGTAGCGTCCGTTGCACATGGAGACGAGGGCGAAGTCGTCCTCGATCCTCTCCTCGTCCAGCCAGACCGTCCAATGCCGTCCGATGCGGCCGAAGATGCCATTCGCCGCCACGCTGACCAGATAGCTGCCGCGCCCGCTCAGGTGCGGATTGGCGCTGAACTTATGCACGCTCTCGGCAATGCGCGCGTCGATGCCCGAGCAGGCGATCGTCAGGCAGTAACGCCCGCTGCAGTCGATGAGGTCGAGCGCCTGCGTTTCGCCGTTCCAGAGATTTTCCGCATCGAGAAACTTTTCGTAGTCCGCGCCGAAGTTTTTGAGAAAATCATTGCCCGTGCCGATGGGGATGCAGGTCATCGCGGCGTTGGCATAGCCCGCGATGCCGTTGGCGACCTCATTGACCGTGCCGTCGCCGCCGCAGGCATAGAGCCGCACCTCTTCTCCGCTCTCGGCGAGGCCGCGCGCGAGCGTGGCCGCGTGGCCGACCGACGCGGTGAGCATACACTGTACGTCCAGACCGTGCTTTTCCCGCAGCGCCTCTGCCATCGTGTAGATGCGCTGGCGGCTGTCGTTCTTACCGGCCGACGGATTGATGATAAAAATGTGTTTCAAGGCGTTTTCCTCCTTACACTCTCTTCCCATACATGAACAGGTCGCACTTGAGCATACCGTTGTAGAGCTTGCGCTTTTTGTCGGCTATGCGGCCGAAGCAGCGCTCGAACTCCGTGTGCGACGAGAGCACATAAACGCGCCAGGTCTCCGGCAGCTTATCCACCGCGCGGCCGAAGGCGCGGTAAAGCTCCTCGGCCTCCTTCTGCTCCAGCAGACGCTCGCCGTAGGGCGGATTCGTCACAACGCGCCCATACTGCCCACCCCAGTGGAAGCGCGTCGCATCGTCCACCTCAAAGCGCACCGTATCGTCCACCTCGGCAAGCTCCGCGTTGTGCCGCGCGATCTCAACGGCGCGCGGGTCAATGTCGCCGCCCCAGATCTCGTAGGTCTTGTCGTGAAATTCGTTGTCCATCGCCTCGTCCGCCGCGTCGAGCCATATTTTTTTGTCCACCATCGCCCAGTGCTGCGCGGCAAAGCTGCGGTTCAGACCCGGGGCGCGATTCCTGGCGATCAGCGCCGCCTCGATGGCGATGGTGCCGCTGCCGCAGAAGGGGTCGCAGAACGGGTCGCGCCCGTTGTAATGCGAGAGCTTCACCATCGCGGCGGCCAGCGTCTCCTTGAGCGGAGCCGCCACGCCGACGGCGCGGTAGCCGCGCTTGTAAAGCCCCTCGCCGCTTGCGTCGAGGCAGAACATCACCTCGTCCTTCATGATCGAGAAGCGGATCTGATAGCGCTTGCCGGTCTCCGGCAGCGTTTGCAGCCCGTAGGCCGCCCCGAGCCGCTCGACGACCGCCTTCTTCACGATGGACTGGCAGGCGGGAACGGAGTGCAGCGTGGAGTTGATGGAATAGCCCGTCACGGGGAACTCGCCCTCGCGGGGGATCCAGTCCTCCCAGCGCACGGCGCGGGTGCCCTGAAAGAGCGTTTCAAAATCCGTCGCGCGGAAGCTCGCGAGCACGAGCAGCACGCGCGCACCGCAGCGCAGATTGATGTTCAGCCGCGCGAGGTCGCGCTCCTCGCCGCGGCACAGCACACGCCCGTTTTCCACGCGGACGTCGGCAAGGCCGAGCTTTTTCACTTCATCGCCCACCAGGCTCTCGAGCCCCAGCAGGCAGGGAATGGCAAATTGCAGCATGGCGTTTCCATCGCTTTCTTCTTTCGTTTTTTCCAGTATAGCGGACGCGGCGCAAAAACGCAATCGTCCGCGCGCAAAAAAAGCATGGTAATTCCCCTCGCCCTATGGTATACTATGGAAAAGCCCCAAACGCCCCTCCGGCGGGCAATGTAACGTTAAAGTTGCGCGTCGGACAGGCAAAAACGCAAAACGCAAGCGCAGGTTGGTGGAAAAAACACGGCGCGGGCGGTAGGATAGCCACACAGAGAGAAACGGAGGAACAGGGAAATGGCCTTTGGCGAAAAGCTGCAGGAGGTCCGAAAGCAAAGCGGCATGACGCAGGAGACCTTTGCCGAGCAGCTGCACGTCTCGCGGCAGGCGGTGTCGCGCTGGGAGTCCGGCCGCGGCTACCCGGAGATCGAAAAGATCCTCTACATCTGCCACCGCTACCACACGACGCTCGACGCGCTCTTCGCCGACGAGCTTCCGCCCGTTGAGGAGGAGGCTGAGGTTGAGCAGCCCATCGCCGGCAAGCCGCTCAAGCGTTCCTTTGTTGACTTTCTCAGCAATCTTTCCCCCTATGACAAGCTCATCGGCGGCACGCTGATCTTTATCGTTCTGCTCTCGCTGATGGCGCTTGCCCACAGCATGAAAGGAGGTTCGGGAGGCAACATGACATTCGTATGGATCGCCGCCATCGTCATTTTCGGCATTGCCGAGGCGGCGACGGCGGGGCTGGTCTCCATCTGGTTCGTGGCGGGCGCGGTGGCCGCGCTGCTCTCGCTGGAGCTCGGCGCGGTGCTCTGGCTGCAGATCGTCGTCTTTCTGGCGGTCTCCATCGCGGCGCTGATCGCAACGCGCCCGCTGGCGCACAAAATGCTGGATAAGACCATCGTTCCCACCAACGCCGACCGCGTGCTGCACCACACGGCCAAGGTCACCGAGACCATCGACAACGAAAACACCACCGGCGCCGTCTACATCGACGGCAAAACATGGACCGCCCGCAGCGAGGACGGCGACGTGATCGCCCGCGGCTCCATGGTCACCATCGTCCGAATGGAGGGCGTGAAGCTCTTCGTCAGAAAAGAAAGGGAGGAACAATAACTATGCCTATCGCATCCATTTTCAACTACATCGGCGTCATCGTGCTCGTCGTGCTCGTGCTCATTCTTGTTGTGAGCAACATCCACGTCGTGCAGCAGTCCCGCGCCTACGTCGTCGAGCGTCTCGGCGCGTACAGCGCGACCTGGAACGTCGGCCTGCACCTGAAGATCCCCTTCATTGAGCGCGTGGTCAAGAAGGTCAGCCTCAAGGAGCAGGTCGCCGACTTCGATCCCCAGCCCGTCATCACCAAGGATAACGTCACCATGCAGATCGACACGGTCATCTATTTTCAGATCACCGACCCCAAGCTCTACACCTACGGCGTCGAGCACCCGATGAACGCCATCGAGAACCTGACCGCCACAACGCTTCGCAACATCATCGGCGAAATGGAGCTCGACCAGTCTCTCACCAGCCGCGATGTCATCAACGCCAAGATGCGCTCCATCCTTGACGAGGCCACCGACCCCTGGGGCATCAAGGTCAACCGCGTGGAGCTCAAGAACATTCTGCCGCCCAAGGAAATTCAGAACGCCATGGAAAAGCAGATGAAGGCCGAGCGTGAGCGCCGCGAGTCCATTCTGCAGGCCGAGGGCCAGAAGCAGAGCCAGATCCTCGTCGCCGAGGGCGAAAAGCAGTCCACCATCCTCAAGGCGGACGCCGAGAAGCAGGCCGCCATCCTCCACGCCGAGGCCGAGCGTCAGGCTGCCGTGCTGCGCGCCGAGGGCGAGGCCGAGGCCATTATGAAGGTGCAGACCGCGCTGGCGGACTCCATCAAGCTCCTCAACAACGCCAACCCCAACGATCAGGTCGTCAAGCTCAAGGCGCTCGAATCCTTCGAGAAGGCCGCCGACGGGCAGGCGACGAAGATCATCGTTCCCAGCGAGATCCAGAGCCTTGCCGGCCTTGCCGCCAGCTTCAAGGGTCTGCTCGAGGACGAGAAGAAGTAAATCCCGCACCGCGAAAGAGAGCGCTCCGGCGCTCTCTTTTTTGTAACCGTTTTGTAGTGACTTCTCTTTGGTGATATGATACAATAGTGACATACAGAAAAAGCAGAGGAGGAACGACATGAAAAAAAGACTTTTTGCGCTGCTGCTTGCCGCGGCACTCACGCTGACGCTCGCCGCCTGCGGCGAAAAAACCAACGCAGACACGCCGCTGCCCGACGAGCCGCCGGAGTCTGTCGCCGAGCAGCCCGCCACGGACGATGAATGGCTCGCCCTGCACGCGGACGATGTGCTGCTGCGCACGGAGTCGTTCACACTCTGCGAGGGCAGGACGGCGACGCTTGAGCTATACGGCTATCAGAACGGGGAGTATGACTGCGGCGTGAGCCGCATCCACCTTCTGTGGGACGACGGCAGGGAGGAGGACCTTCTGATCTCCGACCTCGGTGACGAGGTTTGGGGTGCGGACGGCTACACGAGCTGCTGGTCGCCGGAGAACTGCCTTGCGACCGGCGACTATAACTTCGACGGCTACACGGACCTCGGTCTGCAAATCGACACGCCCGCCTACAACCTGCCCTATTATTACTGGTTCTACGACGCGGAAACGGACCGCTTTGTTCCCTACCGCAGCTGGACCTGTCAGCTTGAGATCGACGAGGAGAACAAGACGTGCATCTGCCAGTGGCATGCCACGCCCGAGTATTACACCGACACCTACCGTCCCGATGGGGAGGGCGGGCTGTACCTCGCGCGGCGCGACACGGAGATTTACTACAGCGCGGACGGGGTAAAGAGCTTCACCGAGGTCTATGCGGTCAATGAACAGCCGCTCGCCTATGCCGACCTCGACCGCGACGGTGAGTACGAGATCCTCGTCCTCGCGACCTCGGAGCCGGATGAATTTGCAATATGCCGCTACACGCTGGAGGCGAGGAAGTACAACGGTACGGTGCTCTTCACCAAGGAGGTCACCCCCTACTATACCGGTTGGGACACTTTCTTCCTCTGCTACGGAGAGGATGAAAACGGCGTGTGGGGCGCGGATGTGCTGTGCTATCAGACCCATGAGGACAGGGGCGTGGGCAGCTGCTCCTACGATTTGATCTCCTACGCCGGCGGGCGGGAGCGCTACCTTGACGGAAACACCATCACCTTTGTGCTCGAAGCGGACGGCGCCGCGCCGGTCCCCGACATCGACCGTGCGACGCAGGCGGAATTTGTGCGCTTCCGCGAGGGGGTGGCGTCGCTGCTGGAGGGAAGTTCCTATCTGCTCTTTTGCAGCGGTCCTGCCGAGGACCCCGACACACAGCAGGCAGTTGAAAATATCCTTGCCGGGCTCGACGCGCTGGAGGCCCGTCTCTACTCCAATGCGGGCTGAGCGCGATGCGCGCGTCTGATGCTCATCATTAGCTGTGCTTATCAAACTGTGCAAAACCATAAAAAGCGCCCGAAAACGGGCGCTTTTCTCTCTCTTTTTTTGGTCTCTCCGTCACCTTGTTTTTCTTGCGCAAATGCTCTATCATACGATACAATATCTACAATGGCAGCACAGCACGCACACTTATATTATACGACAGGAGGACGGTCCCATGGAACTGCTCAAGGAACGCATTCGCCGCGAAGGCAAGGTCCTGCCCGGCAACATCATCAAGGTCGACGGCTTTCTCAACCACCGCGTCGACACCAAACTGCTTGAGGCTCTGGCCGATGAGTTTGCGAAGTATTTTGACATCAGCAAGATCACCATGGTTTTAACAGCGGAGGCAAGCGGCATCGCTTTGGCCACGATCTGCGCTCAGAAATACGGTGTTCCCATGCTGTTCGCCAAGAAGGCGAAGAGCGATAACATCGAGGGCGGATTGTACCAGAGCGAGGTCTTTTCTTATACCTATAAAAAGAAGGTCACGCTGATCGTCAGCCATGAGTGGCTGCACGCGGACGACCACGTTCTCATCATCGACGACTTTATGGCCAAGGGCTACGCGATGCAGGGCCTCATCGACCTCGTCAACGCCGCGGGCGCGACACTCGAGGGCATCGGCGTCGCGGTCGAAAAGGGTTTCCAGGGCGGCGGCGACAAATTCCGTGCCTCCGGCGTACCGTACAAGGCCCTCGCCGTCATCGAGCAGGCAGACGAGAACGGCATTCTCTTCCGTGAGGACGACTGAGATGAAAAAGGTACTGGTATTGGATTTCGGCGGGCAGTACAATCTGCTCGTCGCGCGCCGCGTGCGTGAATGCGGCGTCTACTGCGAGATCAAGCCCTACACCATGTCGATGGACGACATCCGCGCTTTTGACCCCGCCGCCATCATCTTCACCGGCGGCCCCGCGACGGTGTTTGAGCCGAACGCCCCCGCGCTCGACAATGCCATTTTCGAGCTGGGTCTGCCCATTCTCGGCATCTGCTACGGCCAGCAGCTGATGATCCATCAGCTCGGCGGCGCCTGCCGCAGAGCCGAGGTCCGCGAGTACGGCAAGGTGGAGCTGACGCACGACGGCACGAGTCTGCTGTTCGGCGGCATCGAGCCGACGAGCATCTGCTGGATGAGCCACGGCGTCGAGGTCGAGCGCCTTTCCCCTGGCTTCCGCGCCATCGCGCACACCGCGGGCTGCGCCTACGCCGCCATCGAGAACGCGGAACGAAAGCTCTACGGCGTGCAGTTCCACCCTGAGGTGCTGCACACCGTCCACGGCACCGAAATTCTGAAGAACTTTCTCTATAAGGTCTGCGGCCTTGCCCCCGAGTGGAGCATGGCGAATTACGTCAGCGAGGCCATCGAGGAGGTCCGCGCCAAGGTCGGCAGCGGCAAGGTGCTGCTGGCCCTCTCCGGCGGCGTGGACAGCGCCGTGGCCGCCGCGCTCCTCTACCGCGCGGTCGGCGAACAGCTCACCTGCATCTTTGTCGACCACGGCCTGCTGCGCAAGGACGAGGGCGATCAGGTCGAGCGCGCCATGCACGACTGCCTCGGCATGCGCATCGTGCGTGTGAACGCGCAGGAGCGTTTTCTCACCAAGCTCGCCGGCATCTCCGAGCCGGAGCGCAAGCGCAAGATCATCGGCGAGGAGTTCATCCGCGTCTTTGAAGCGGAGGCCAAAAAGCTCGGCCGCGTCGATTTCCTCGCGCAGGGCACCATCTACCCCGATGTGGTGGAATCCGGCGTCGGCGGCGAGAGCGTCGTCATCAAGAGCCACCACAACGTCGGCGGGCTTCCCGACCATGTGGATTTCAAGGAGATCATCGAGCCCCTGCGCCGTCTCTTCAAGGACGAGGTGCGCCAGCTCGGCATCGAGCTCGGCCTGCCCGAGAGCCTCGTCTGGCGTCAGCCCTTCCCCGGCCCGGGCCTTGCCATCCGCGTCATCGGCGAGATCACCGAGGAGAAGCTCGCCATCGTCCGCGAGGCGGACGCCATTTTCCGCGAGGAGGTCGCCAAGGCGGGCCTTGAGCGCAGCATCAACCAGTATTTCGCCGCGCTCACAAACCTGCGCTCGGTCGGCGTCATGGGCGACGAACGCACCTACGATTACGCCATCGCGCTGCGCGCGGTGGAGACGCAGGACTTCATGACGGCCGACTTCTCGCGCCTGCCGTGGGAGCTGCTCGACACCGTCTCCCGCCGCATCGTGAACGAGGTCAAGGGCGTCAACCGCATCCTCTACGACGTCACCTCCAAGCCCCCCGCCACGGTGGAGCTGGAATAATCCCCGGAAGGCTGAAAAGCCTTGAAAATGCTGGACTTTTGCGTTACGGAATTGCCTCGTGACAACAAAATGACAACATTTTAGATTATCCAAGAATAAAGAGCTATCTGATTTCTGTTAGAGAAGTCAGATAGCTCTTTTTGTTTTATTACATTGCACAATTCTCTTTTTATTTGATAATCTTCACCGCAAATCCGTCTACACCATTCTATATTGGAAGAATTTGCTTTGAAATTGCAGTGCATCCTTAGCTTACTTGCCTTTATTGCGCAAACTGTCGAGAGCTTCTCGTGTACGTTGCACTTCAATTTCGGGGTATGTATACCGCCAATGGTCGTATTCCTCTTTGCTGATTTCACCGTTGCGGTACTTCTCTGCTTCTTTCTGCCAAGCAGTAAAACGCTCAAGCAAAGAAATGTAAGATGTTCCTCTGTTTTTATCAAGACGGATACAAACCTCATCATCGAGCTTGTCAATCTTCATGCCATAAATATCCTCTAACGCAAAGAGCGTGTGCATCAGACCAAGATAGCTGTCGATGTCTGGCACGGACAGTGCCAGCGGCGATACCCCCAGCGCACCGGCAAGGTTCTCCGTCAGTTCTGCCTTGGGCGTTCTGCTGCCGGATTCATACTGCGCCATACGGATGTCGGCAGTCTTTTCCGGGAAGCCGACCGCCTGCCCCAAGTATTTTTGTGTCATTCCCCGCAGATTGCGGAAGAACCGAATTCTCTCACCGATTGCCATAGCACAACACTCCTTTATGTACTGCACAATTAACATAGCATATAGATTTAAGCTATGTCAATACAACAATAGCAAAAAAGTTAAATTTTTTTCCGCAAGCCACTTGACGATAGCAAATTTGCTTAGTATAATAACTAAGCAAATAACGTTAAGCCGTTCGCTGGCAACAGAATAACCGTTGTGTGTCACGGTAATGGCGTAACCGATCGGGCAAATCGGAATGCGGCCAGAAAGTTTTCCGACGCGAAATAAGAGAACTATATGTAGATGAAAGGGGTGATGAAATGGAAAATACAAGCTTTATGAGAGTAGAGGAAGTAGCGCAGGAATTGGGTGTTTCAAAATCCTATGCCTACAAGATCGTGCAAAAGCTGAATGAAGAACTGAAAAACAAAGGCTTTCTCACAATTTCGGGACGAGTCAATAAACAGTATTTTATGGAACGCACCTGTTACGGTGCTGTTCAGAAAGAGAGGTAAAAATGTCTGTTTACAAAGATACCAAGAGTAACACTTGGAAGGTCTACTACCGCTTCACGGATTGGCAGGGCAAGGTACACCAATCTACAAAGCGTGGCTTTCCCACAAAACGAGAGGCGCTTGCTTGGGAGCGGGAACAGCTCCACAAGGTGGAAGCCGATCTGGATATGACCTTTGAGAGCTTTATCGACACCTACACAGCCGATATGAAGAACCGGCTGAAAGAGAACACCTGGCACACCAAGGAGCACATCATTCGCACTAAACTGCTCCCGTACTTCGCCAAGCGAAAAATGAATACGATCCAGCCCAAAGACATTATCGCTTGGCAAAATGAGATGATCAAATGTCGGGATAAGAGCGGCGAAGCGTATTCACCGGTGTATCTCAAAACCCTGCACAATCAGCTCAGTGCTATTTTCAATCATGCTGTGAAATTCTACGGGCTGAAAGACAATCCCGCCGCCAAAGTCGGCAATATGGGCAAGGCCAAGGCAAGAGAGATGCTTTTCTGGACGCAGGAGGAATACAAGAAATTCTCCGAAGAAATGATGGACAAACCTGTTTCTTTCTACGCTTTTGAAATGCTGTATTGGTGCGGTATCCGTGAGGGAGAACTGCTGGCGCTGACTCCGGCAGATTTCGATTTTGAACGGCAGACGGTTACAATCAACAAATCTTATCAGCGCATCGGTGGCCAGGATATCATCACTGATCCGAAAACGCCGAAAAGCAACCAGACGATTAAAATGCCGGAGTTCCTCTGTGAAGAAATGCAGGACTATATAAAACAGCTCTACCGAATCGGCAAAAACGACCGGCTGTTTGAAGTCACGAAAAGCTATCTTCATCACGAAATGGACAGAGGTGCTAAGGCCGCAGGGGTCAAGAGAATCAGAATCCATGATTTGAGACACAGCCATATTTCGCTTCTGATTGAAATGGGATATTCGGCGGTAGCAATTGCTGACCGGGTAGGACACGAAAGCATCAATATCACTTATAACTACGCTCACCTGTTCCCCTCTACACAAAGCGATATGGCAGACAAGCTCAATCAATTCAGAAAGGATGGTGCAAGCGATGTCATTGAAGAACAGAGACGAGCATAACCGCTGGCGCAATAAGACGGTTGCCTTCCGGGTATCGCCGGAGGAGAATGCCCAAATCGAACGCTATGTGCAGCTCTCCGGGCTGACGAAGCAGGACTATATCACCCGGCGGCTTACCCACAAGGATGTAGTGGTGCAGGGCAATCCCAGAGTATTCAAGGCGTTGCGGAATCAGCTTGCCACTGTGCTGGGCGAGCTGCAGCGCATTGAAGCAGGCGGCAGCGTAAACGATGAGCTGCTCGATATAATTGAAATAATTGCCGACATTCTTGGCGGAGTGAGGGAGGAATCCGAATGATCAACGAAAAAGAAATGACCGCTCCAAATGTATCTGTTGGCACAGATACGGAGCAGTCATCTCAAAACCTTACTGACAATAGTTTAACCGATTTTGACCCGGATTTCAAGGGGTCTGACGACGACTTATACCGAGAAATTCAAAGAAGGATGGCTCCGGACTATCTGGAAACGGTATCGATGACCACCCTCTATGACACCGACTTTGAGGGGCAGGAGCCTCTGATCGACGGCCTGCTGTATCGGGGAGCCTATTTACTGGCAGGTTCCCCGAAGGTGGGAAAGAGTTTCTTGATGGCCCAGCTTGCCTATCAGGTCAGCACCGGCCTGCCTCTGTGGGGCTATAAGGTGCAAAAAACGGGCGTTCTTTACTTTGCGCTGGAAGATAACTATGCCCGCTTGCAGCGGAGACTATTCCGAATGTTCGGCGCTGAGGCGGCAGAAAATTTGTATTTTGCCACCCACTGTAAAACAGCCAACAGCGGTCTGGAGGATCAGATTCGCAGCTTTATGAAAGAGCATCCCAACACCGGCCTGATTATCATCGACACCCTGAAACGGGTGCGCGAGGTTGGCGGAGCGGATTTCAGCTACAGTAGTGACTACGATATTGTGGCTCGGCTGAAAACTGTTGCCGACAGCTACAAGGTGACGATGGTAATCGTTCACCACACCCGCAAGTTGGAGGCAGATGACAAATTCGATATGATTGCTGGAACCAATGGCCTGTTGGGTGCGGCGGATGGCGGATTTGTTCTCAGCAAGGAGAAACGCACCTCCAATGCGGCGGTGCTGGATGTCACCGGCAGAGATCAGGAGGATCAGCGGTTGCACCTGAACAAGAATCCCGAAACTTTGGTATGGGAGTTGGAGAGCGTTGAAACGGAGCTTTGGCAGGAGCCGCCGGATCCGTTTCTGGAAAACATCGCAGCATTTCTTTCTTCGGCGGGTGAACGCTGGGAGGGTACAGCATCCGAGCTGTGCTGCCTGCTGAATCTGGACTGCAAGCCTAATGTGCTATCCCTTCGGCTGAGCATTAGCTCTGTGCGGCTGCTGCGAGATCACGATATTCACTACAAGGCAAGCCGCAATCACGGTGGACGTAAAATCTCCTTGTGGAAGGAGATGGAGTTGGACAGCGTGTCAAAGGGTGACGACCGTGACGGTCTTTTGGTGGGCAGCGGCGAGGCCTAAAACATTGTCACCACCGTCACGGTTTGTCACGCTTTGAAGTTTCGGCAAGCCGTGCGGCTGCCCTTTTCAAAGGGCATTGAGCACTGGGGAGCAGCCCGCAGGCTGCTGGGGCAAAGTCCCGGCGCAGAGGCAGTATTCGATATACTGCCTCTGTGCAAGCCCCCTCGGAGAGCGCAATAGCATCTTTTGATGGCCGCAGGCTGTCAAAAGTGCTTTTGCGTTACTCTTGACAAGAGTAACAGAACCCCCGGCTGCGGCCGAAAAGAGAGAGGAAGTGAGATTTTATGAAGAGAACGATCAGCGCCGAGGTCGGTAAAGGCTCTGTCAACCACAACAGCCGCAAATTTCGGGCGGAGAATGTGGATGGAAACCGCACACACCTGAATATTGACTACTGCAATGAGCGCATCCAGACCGTGTACCACCGACTTTTTGATAAAGCCCTGAAAAGCTACAACGAGAAGCAAACCCGTGCAGACAGGCGTATTCCAAACTACTACGAGAAAATCCGCTCTGGCAATCAGGAGAAGCCCTTTCACGAGATCATCCTGCAAATCGGAAACAAGGAAGATATGAGCGCCACCGGCGAGTATGCGGAGCTAGCTCGGACTGTACTGGACGAGTACTATCGAGGCTTTCAGGAGCGCAATCCAAACCTCCGGGTGTTTTCGGCACATCTCCATATGGACGAGGCCACACCACACATCCACATCGACTTTGTGCCGTTCACCATCGGGAGCAAGCGAGGGCTTGATACCCGTGTATCGCTGAAGCAAGCACTGGCGGCGCAGGGCTTCAAGGGCGGCACACGAGGTGCAACGGAATGGGCACAGTGGGTACAGTCCGAAAAAGAACAGCTGGCCGCCGTGATGGAGCGGTACGACATTCAGTGGGAGCAGAAAGGCACCCACGAAAAGCATCTCTCCGTTCTGGACTACAAGAAACAGGAGCGGGAAAAAGAGATTGCGGCGTTGGACAGCACCATGGCCGAAAAGCAGGACGAGCTGGAAACGGCGCAGAATCGAATTGACAACTTCGATCAGGGTACGCAGTCTATTGAAAAGCTGGAGCAGCGGATTGAGTCGGATGCTGAGTTTCAACTCCCCGATCCACCCACTCTGATGACAGCCAAGACCTATAAGCAGCGATTCGTTGACCCGTTGATTAAAAAGTTGAAAGAGATTATCCGAGAGGTGTTTTATCGCTATTACAAGGCGCTGGACAGCTACCACCGGCTGAATAACACCAACGGGCGGCTCTACCGAGAAAACGAGCATCTGACCATCGTCAATGACAAGCTCAAAGGAGAAAATGAAGTCCTACGCTCCGAATTGAAGGATTTTCGCTTCCTGCGGAAGGTCCTTGGCACTCGGCAGATAGATAATCTGATTGCACAGGCAAAAGATATGGAGCAGGAACGAAAGCAAACCCAGCGCACAAGGCGCAGAAATACAAATTATGAAAGGTAGGAACAGACAATGACAAAGACGATTTTTGAAGAAATGGGCGGTACTTACACGCAGGTTGGGGATTATCTTCTTCCTGATCTGAAACTGCCCGAAGAAGAACAGCAGCCCATCGGCGTGTGGGGACAACGCCACCGGCGTTACCTGAAGGAGCATCGGCGAGCAACCTATACGGCGCTGCTCGCCAGCGGTAAGTTGAACAGCTACCTTGTCGGCATTGACCGACAGGCGGAGGGAATGTTTCTTCGGCTGGTAAAGCAGATGGCCGAGGTGGAAGGTGTCACAGAGCAACTCAAGGCAGACAACCAAATGGAGTGGGCCGGCAGGATGAATAACATCCGAAATCGGGCTATGGAGATTGTAAATACTGAACTGATTTACACAGCGTAAGCGCAGCAGCGGCAGGGATTGCTCCCTGCCGCCGTTTTTCATTAATAACCATAGATAATCGCAAATACCCCTTGCAATTATTCGCATTTCGGCATATAATAAAAATGCTATTGGAGGTGTATTATGAATTACATTAGCGTTAGAGAGGCTGCGGAAAGATGGGAAATGACACCCCGCAGGGTTCAGGTTCTTTGCAATGACGGAAGAATTGATGGTGCCCAGCGTGTGGGAAATGTATGGACTATACCTGAAAACGCAGATAAGCCAATTGATGCAAGAAAGAAAATAATAGCTCCAAAAGCAAAAATAAATTCAAATATTACCATAGAGCGTATATGGGCTATGCCCAATAAAAATACGTTTGAAATCAAGCCTATTCACGATTTGATCGTTGATGAAATAACAGACGGAATATGGATTGATCCGTTTGCTAACAGGAACAAACTTGCGTCCATTACAAACGATTTAAGTACAGAATTCGACACAGACTATCACTTGGATGCTCTTGATTTCTTAAAAATGTTTGATACCGATTCTGTTGATGGGGTCTTGTACGATCCCCCCTATTCGCCTCGCCAAGTAAGCGAATGCTATAACAATGTGGGTTATAACGTAACTTGGGATACTACAAAAGCGTCCTTTTGGGGAAATCATAAGAGAGAGATCTCACGAATTGTAAAAATCGGAGGCAAGGTAATTACTTTCGGATGGAACAGCGGAGGAATAGGGTATAAATATGGCTTTGAAATACAAAAAGTACTTTTAGTACCCCACGGCGGCTGGCACAACGACACAATTTGTACCGTTGAAATTAAAACACACGAAGGCGAAATATCCCCCGTAAAGGACAGTGAAAAAATGGGTACGCACAAATCCGAAAAGGCGACAGACACTGACAAAAAACTAATATCTTTGCTCCAACAACTCCCGGAAAAGTATTGGGACTTTAAAGAAGATGATACCAGAGAATATACTCACGGAATACATAGTTATCCCGCAATGATGGTCTGCCCAATCAGCCGAAATATTATCAAAATTATGAAAGGCATTATGCCGATTTCATCGTTATTTGATCCCTTTTCCGGATCTGGTACTGTCCTTGTCGAGGGATTGCTTTCAGGAATTCCAAATGTGGTAGGCAACGATATCAATCCGCTGGCACTGTTTTTAGCGAAAGTAAAAACAACTCAACTGGACATTAGTATGTTGCAGTCGGCTGCAAATAAGCTGTTGGATTCTATCCGAAGCAGATATGAACAGTACATACTGCAAATAGATTCCGTCGATGATGTGCTGACAAATGCTTATGAGCTTGATTTGACGGCCAAACACGGCTGGGGTGATAATGCACCGCACTATCTTACAGAGTATTGCGAAAAGAACAATGTTGACATTAACATTCCATCATTCAAGAACATTGGATATTGGTTTAAGCCAAGAGTAATCCTCCTTTTGCAAATCATCAAAGATGAAATCAATAAAATAGAAGATAAAAATATGCGGAATTTCGCTTTCGTTGCATTTAGTGAATCAATCCGCCTTGTTTCTAACCGCCGGAACGGAGAGTTCAAAATGTTCCGAATGCCTCCTGTGAAAGTGGCAAAATTCGTTCCTGATGTCATCAAAGAGTTTTCTACGATTTTGCAGCGAAACATAGAAAAAATGAACGCTTTTGTTGAAGCTTGTTTGGACACCGGAACGAACAGTAAAGTGACGATTTTCCAAAACAATGCTACCGTATTGCAGGATGTGCCAAATGAATCGATTGATTTGGTTGTTACCTCTCCTCCATATGGAGACAGTAGAACAACAGTAGCCTATGGCGAATATAGCAGATTATCATTACAGTGGCTTGGAATAGACAATTTGTCCGAAAAGGAAATAATGGGCATTGATAAATCCTTGATGGGTGGTGCCAAATTCAGAAACGGCTTTGAATATACCATACCGAGCCAATCTTTGCGAGAATCATTATTCAGAATCAAAGACAAAGATCTCGAAAGATCTGGAGATGTTTATAGCTTCTATAATGACCTCAAAAATTCAATTAAAGCCGTTTCTGAAAAAACAAAGATAGGTGGTTATCACTTCTGGGTCGTAGGAAATCGAACCGTACAGGGCGAATTATTGAAAACCGATGTCATCATCACGGAAATTGCTGACAGCTACGGCCTTGAGCACGTTTATACGATTGATAGAAATATCATCAACAAAGTTATGCCTTCGCTTAACTCTCCAACAAACGAGAGCGGAGTTAAAGCAGAAACAATGACAAACGAACATATTGTTGTATTGCGAAAGAGATGATGAAATAGCGGAGAGCAAGTACTCTCCGCTATACAATCAAACTATTCTTAGGTTGTTTGTAAATAAAAATGGCTGGTCATATTCACGAATTCTAAAACCGGTTCCGTGATCGTGCGTTTTTCCCGCATTTCTACCGCTATGATATTGCCCAATTCGCAAGTCAACATATATTTTTCCGGCTTCTAATAAAGCGATAAAGGAATCATAATTGAACCCGGAAACCTCGTATGCATCTCGAAATTTAAATTCTTCAGATGCACCTTCACCACGAGAATCTGCCTTTGCGTAAACAAACTTGTTCTTGTACTTTTTCTCAAAGCAGCGCTTTAGCGCAGTGCGGGACCAATAAATGTTTTCTATTCCTTCTTCGGATTCGATGTATATGCCATCATCCAAGCAAGTAATTTTCAAGCGATGACCAGTGTCTGAAATAGGGGTAAATCGGTCGGCGGAAAGTGTGGCGTGCAATACCGTCTCGTCATTATCATAAGCACCACTTGAATAGCCATACTTCAATCTTAGGTATGTATTTGCACCGCCCGGCTCTGGAGCTCTTGTAAACATTGTAAGCATACTATTGGAATTGATGCGGCAGGACTTCAGCTCATAGTCGCCGAAATCAGGACCATCAATGTTGTTTTCCTGTATGCCAAGAAGATCTTCTAATGTTTTTCCAATTCCGGTTGGACCAGCTCGATGAGTTTTTACCCATCCCATATTAACAATGTTTGAGTATTCCCGAATAAAATCTTCAAGTGTATAAATCATTTTTGCTCCTCGCTTTCGATAAATAATTTATATGCTTCGATCCCAAGAGCATCAGCAATACGTTGAACATTTTCAAGAGCAATGCTCCGGCGATAACATTCAATAGCACTGATATATGTTCTGTGCAGACCGCATTTGTCAGCAAATGCCTCTTGAGATAGACCAAGCTCATTGCGATATTTTCGCAGGTTGTCGCCAAATACTTTTACTATATCCATATTTACAATCCTCTAATTATATAGTATAATATGGATGAACACAAAAAGTCTACACACAATAAGTCACCAAGATAAGGAGGGAAAGAAAGTTGTTTGGGGTTTCTTATGATACGTGGAAAAGCATCTGCAATATGTACTTTTCACTAAACGCGGGTTCACAAAAAGCTTATCTGCAATGGTTCCCATTTACCAAATTCTCCTCCGCTGACAAGGAAAATATTTCTGGAGAAGAATTTTATAACAGCTATATCAAAACAGCCTCATTTATGCTTTTCTCTCCCGCTATGCACCAGTCAGAAAACTATCTGCAAAAAGGTGATGGTAGTTTTCGAGATTCATCACTTGTAGCTCCTGTTCTGTTTTTGTTTTTGCAGTCGATAGGATTGGAAGTACACAATCACTATTCGCCTATCAGACCGTTAGATATATCCGTTTATTACGCCGGTAACTATGAATATTTACGACCCAAATACAAACAGGACTACGATGATTTTTTTAAAGAACTAAATGCCTCTATTGATGAGTATCAATATTTCATCAAAACAGACATCACTAATTTCTTCGCAAATATAAGTGTTGATAAGCTGATTGCACAAATAGATAAAGTTTGCAACTCTGGTACAGTAGAGTTTTCTCAAACACAGCTGCATTTATTCAAAGAATTGCTTACATATTGCGGCAATGGTCGGTTTCCGCTTATTGAAAATAGTGTTGCTTCATCATTTCTTGCAACTGTCGTCTATCTTGATGCTGTAGATAAGGCTCTGCACGAATACATTTCAAAAAATATTACGGCATTTTCTTCTTTCCGCATTGTTCGATATGTTGACGATATGTATATTCTTATTTCATCAGATAAACCCATTGGAGATTTGCACAATGCTTATAATGAAATAAGGAATGAATATTCATCAATTCTCAAAAATTATGGCTTGGCATTGAATACCAAGAAATGCTGCTTGAAGGAATCGAAAGAAATCAACCTTGAACTCAGAAAATCACTATATGATGAATACTTCAATGGGCAAAAACACAATATAGAGGAACTGTTCTCCGGCGCTCTATATCGTTTCTTAAATGACCTGTCCATCGAATTGCTTTTTGACAGTATTGATATAGAAAGATACAATGAACTAATCAACGAACACTTTTCCTTGGATAACATAGAGTTTACACCAAGTGAAGTTTTTAATTATTTTGTATATGAAGACGAGGATGAATTGAAGTCTGAGCCAGTTGTAAAAGAAATCGTAGGACTTGTTGAACGGAGTATATCTTTTATCAGCCTTGATCCTAAGCGATTGACGGTAATGATTATGAAAACCCAAAGCGATAAAGCTATTAAAGGATTCTTGAATCAACTACTCAGAAATAATCGCTCAGGGAAGTGGAATTCCTATGACACAGCCATAGCTATCTCATACTTAATTCAGAGCAAATTTAGACACATAGATTTGTTGGATATTCTTTCCGTTCGACATCCAAATCTTTACGCTTATTACTTCTATCATTGCAAAAATAGTACAATTCACTGCTTTGATCTTTGGAATGTAAAGAAGTTAGCGAAAATTATTGCAAAGGACAGAAAGGCACACTACCTGTACTTTATGTACTTATGTGAGATGAAGCGAGCAAACTATATGGCAGCTTTCGCTTATTACAAGAATTATTTTGATCGAGTAACCGCTGATTTAGATTTTGCGGCAGGTAATGATCCACATCTAAAAAAACCTAATTACAATATGTTTTATAGAGAAGGAACGCTCATGCGGTTTTACTCTGGTATTGATGATAGCAAAATGGTCATTGAGAAAGCTCACAAATTAAGGAATGCCAATCCGCTATCTCACGCATCATCTGAATTGCTTGATAGTAATAATACTTCAAATGATTTGTGCGAGTCTATAAAAGCTCTTTCGGCATTGATATATGGATACATAGATTTACTTAATGAAAAGCTTTGATAGTGACTTGAAAACGATTTCAATCAAGCAATCTTGCGACAACAAAATGACAACAGGAATTATGATACACCGTAATTCTTGGATAATCTAAGCAATCCTGATAATCGGAGCTAAACTATCTATACAAAACTGTTTAGGTCATGGTTTCAGGGAGCGAGCTGGAGTGACCGACCGTCCAATCAATTTAACGCTCTCTTCTCAAAGCCCCCGGCTGCGGTCGGGGACTTTGTCTATATCCGCGTGATGATTTTATGATAATCATATATAATTTATCGTAAAACGATAAAAACGTATTGACAAACGAATACTCGGCGGTTATACTGTCCTCATCAAGCATCTTGAGGAGGTCGGAAAAATGAAGTGGAACCGTTGGATCGTCAAGGCTGCCAAGATCATCACAAAATTTACAGAGCTCGGCTATTGGATGATGGCCACTATCATGCTCACAGCCGGAATATACTCGTTTGCGGACCGCACATTTCTCGCGGACGCTCTGGCGGGATCGATCCGTACCGGTCGATTGGAGCTCAGCGTCCTCGGCTTTGAGTTCAGCGTACCGACTGCGAACGGCATTGATATGCGGGCAATGCTTCTGTATTTTGTCGCAGCCGTCGTGCTTCCTTCCCTCATGGCGATGATCTTCCGCAATCTCTACCTTATCATCAAGCGGTCAGAGAGCAGCACGGTTTTTCAGGCGGATAATATCCGTATGCTCCGCGAGATCGGCATTTTCGCCATCTCCATTCCGCTCGCGGGGCTTGCGCTGAGCATCGTGTGCCGCCTGATCCTCGGCACCGATACCGTCGAAACGAGCGTTCGGCTCTACGGCTTCTCCATGGGTCTTGTGATCCTCTGCCTGACGCAGTTCTTTGCGCGCGGCGTGGAGCTGGAACAAGATGTGGAAGGGCTTGTGTAAATGGGAAAGATCATTCTGAGACTGGACCGCATGATGGTCGAGCGAAAAATGTCGCTGAACGAGCTGGCAGAGCGCGTCGGCATCTCCAACGTGAATCTGTCCAAGATCAAGAACAACAAGGTGACGGCGATCCGCTTCTCCACGCTCGCGGCGATCTGCGAGGCGCTCAACTGCGATGCCGGCGATATTCTTGAATACCGGGAAGATGACAAAGCCTGAATGAAAAATCGGAAAGCCGACGGCTCTCCGATTTTTTCTCTTGACAATATCGATATTCGATAGTATACTCTCCCCAAGAATATCGAATATCGATAAAAGGAGGCGGCGCGATGGCCCGCGAAAAATTTCAGACGCTCACCGAGCAGATGTTTTACGTCCTCCTCTGCCTGCGGGAGGAATGCTGCGGCATGGATCTGATGGAGCGCATCCGCCTGCTCACGAGCGGCCGCGTGAGCGTCGGCCCCGGCACGCTCTACAATCTTTTGGAGCAGTTTGCCGCCGAGGGCTACATCGTCGAGACCAAATGCGAGGGCCGCCGCCGCAGCTACGTTCTCACCGAAAAAGGCGAGGAGCGGCTGCACGGCGAGATGGACCGTCTGACTGCGCAGATGAACGATTACCAGCGACTTTTGAAGGGAGGCGACAAGCCATGCGAACTGACCGATGGAACAAGAAGCGGGAACTGAACCTCTACGCCTTCTACGACCACACGGGACTCGAGCGGCACCTGGAGAAAATGGCCGCCAACGGCTGGATGCTTGAATCCGTCGGCACCTACGCCCTGCGCTACCGCCGCTGCGAGCCGAAAAAGCTCCGCTTCGCGGTGGTCTACTACCCCAAGACCGACAGCTTTTGTCCCGACGAACCAAACCACGAGAACCTGACCTTTTGGGACTACTGCGCCGGCGCGGGCTGGCAGATCGTTACGCAGCGCGACGACACGCACATTTTCTACAACGAGGACCTTGACGCCGTGCCCATCGAGACCGAGGCCGTCGTGCAGGTCGAAACGATGGAGCGCGCCAAGAAGGGCTATGTGCTCAGCAACACGATCACGATCGCCTGCCTGCTGCCGACGATGCTCTATCTTCAGGTGTCGCAGCTGCGGCGCGATCCGGTCGCCTTTCTCGCGGACGGCTACGACCTCACCATGATGCTGATGATCTTCGTCATGATCCTCCTCTTCGGCGTCGAGCTGCTCGGCTATCGGCTCTGGCTGCGCAAGGCGAAGCGCAATGCCCGCGAGCTGGGCATCTTCACCCCCACCCACTCGAGCCGCTGGCTGAGCTTCCTGCGCTCGATCTGGATCTTTGTCTTCTGGGCGCTCATGGTCATCCCCCTGCTTTTCCGCAGCGCCGGTCTGTGCATCGTTCTCGTCTCCACCGGCGTTGTGCTCGTCCCCGTCGGCGGAGCCGTGCTCGTCGGCAAGCAGGTGCGGAAAAGGAGCGTACCGCCGAAAAAAAGCAGGCTCATCTTAGCGCTCACGGTTCTTTGCTCCGTCCTGTTATCCGTCATGCTGATGATCGGCGTCATGACCTACGGCATATCAAGCGGCTGGTTTGACGACGTACCGAAAAACGCGGAGGAATACACCTACACCGTCGGCGGCAGCCCGCAGGTCGGCTACCTCTACCATGACACGCTCCCGCTCTATGTGCAGGACCTGACCGATACCGACTATGCCCGCTACTCCTGCGAGGCCCTCGAGCGCGGAGACTCCGTCTTCGTCCGACAGGTTGAATACCGCCAGGAGATCCCCTACGACGTGCGCTGGAGCGACGAGAATGACCCGCCGCTGCCGGAGCTGTTCTACACCGTCATCGACGTGAAGCTCGCCCCGCTCTTCGACTTCTGCCTCCAAAGCACGCTGCACGCAGAAGATCTCTACGGCAGCGAATATCGCGAGAGCGATCCCGCGCCGTGGGGCGCTGACCGGGCGTGGCGGGAATGCGACGCCCATAGCGGCGAAAAATATGACACCTGGCTGCTCATCTACGGTCAGCGCATCGTGGAGTTCCATCCGCGCAGCTTCTCACCCGATGCCGCGCAAATGGCTGTGATCGGTGAAACGCTCGGCAAATGATGAAAAAGCTGAGATGGCTCACGCCGTCTCAGCTTTTATTCACCTGTTCGGCTCCATGTCGCCGGCGAGCGTGTCGAGGTATTGGTAGTACGGCATCAGAAAGCGGAAGCCGTCGAGCACATTGTCCTTGAGCTGCGGCGTGAAAAGCACGCCCTCGGGGTTATCGTCATAGCCGATGGCAATGTTTTTGCGGTTGTACCACGGATTCAGCAGCTTGCCCGCATCGCCCTTTGGACGCTTGAATTCCTCGCCGGAGAGCACAAATTTTGACTTATTCAGCCGCCGCGCCAGCCTTTCGAGCGGCTTGGGGGCGTTGTCGATGCGCGCACGGAGCTTCGCCATCGTCGCCGCCCCCGCGTCCCAGTAGCCGCAGCCGTAGCTGTAGTAGTTCGGCGCAAGCTCAAAATAGAGCGCGGGCACGCTCTCAAAGCGCTCGTGCGGCCGCTCGATGGTGAACCACAGATGCTCCTTGTACGGCCCGCGTCCGTGCAGCCGCCGCGCGTCGCGGTAGATGCGGCAGACGTGCAGCCGCCAGTCCTGCTTGGGATATTCCTCCGCCAATGCGGAAAAGACCGCCTTCCCCAGCTCGCGCATGGGAACGTCCACATAGTCCGTAAAATCCTGCTTGTGCGCCATGAACCAGCCCCGCTCGTTATTCAGGCTGATGCCCCAAAGGAAGTCGATGGCGTTCTGCGAAAAGCCCTGAAACATAGAAAAGACCTCTTTGCTTTTGTTTTCGTCAGTTTATCAGCTTTTCCGCGCTGCGTAAAGTGACAAATGCAACCACAAAAGAAAAAACGCAGCCGAAGCTGCGCTTTCCCTTTCTACAACGAACGAGAGGAGGAAACTCTCAGAAGTTGGCTTATTGTCCGCTCTTACTTGGCGGAGTGACCGTGATCGACCTCATACATGTGCTCGATGAGCTCAAGCACCTTGTTGGAGTAGCCGATCTCGTTATCGTACCAGCTCACGACCTTGACAAAGGTATCCGTCAGGGCGATACCGGCGGTGGCATCGAAAATAGAGGTGCGGGAATCGCCGAGGAAGTCGGAGGAAACGACGGCCTCGTCGGTGTAGCCGAGGATGCCCTTCAGCTCGCCCTCGCTGGCCTTCTTCATGGCGACGCAGATCTCATCGTAGGTGGTGGGCTTCTCGAGGTTGACGGTCAGGTCAACGACGGAAACGTCCAGCGTCGGAACGCGCATGGACATACCGGTCAGCTTGCCGTTGAGCTCGGGAATGACCTTGCCGACCGCACGGGCTGCGCCGGTGGAGCTGGGGATGATGTTCGCGGTAGCCGCGCGGCCGCCGCGCCAATCCTTGAGAGAGGGACCGTCCACCGTCTCCTGTGTGGCGGTGACCGAGTGGATGGTCGTCATCAGACCGTCCTTGATGCCGAAGTTCTCATGCAGGACCTTGGCGATGGGGGCGAGGCAGTTGGTGGTGCAGCTCGCGTTGGAGACGAACTGCATATCGCTGGTATAGTTCTTATGGTTCACGCCCATGACGAACATCGGGGTGTCGTCCTTGCTCGGCGCGGACATGATGACCTTCTTTGCGCCGGCGGCGATGTGACCGGCAGCCTTTTCCTTCGTCAGGAACAGGCCGGTGGACTCGACGATATACTCCGCGCCGAGCTTGCCCCACTTCAGGTTCGCGGGGTCTCTCTCGCTGAACACGGGAATGACCTGACCGTTGACGACCAGCGCGTTCTCGCGGCTTTCGATGTCGGCCTTGCAGCGGCCGTGCATCGTATCGTACTTGAGCATATAGGCAAGATAATCGGCAGGGCACAGATCGTTGATGCCGACCACGTCGATCTCGGGATGCTCGAGGCAGGCACGGAACACCATACGGCCGATACGGCCAAAGCCGTTGATACCGATTTTAATAGACATAAAATGCGCTCCCTTTCGTTTTTACGGAATATATCAAATGTATGGCACATTTGGTATTATAGCATACTCTTTCCCGAATGCAAGTGTTTTTTCAAAAATTTTTCCTTTACACGAAAGTTCTTGTATTTTCGACAGGAGTTTGGTATTCTACTTATTATCTCACATTGCGCTCATCGCGCTGCGGTACTTTTTTCCACACGAAAATCGCGCCGTCCTGCAAAGGATATGAACAGCTTTCCCAAAGGAGGCGCACTTTATGATGCCGCTTGACGAAAAAGACCTCCAGCTTCTGGCCGAGGTCCTGCCGAACGTTTCGGCCCAGCTCCGCTCCTCGATGGCGAACGTGTTTGCCGCGGCGAACCGTCTCGCGCCGGCGGAAGCGCGTGAGGCCGACCCCATGCTGGATAAAAATGCAGCCATTCTCACGATGAGCTGCCATCAAATGCTGCGTCTGGTCGGCAACCTCTCCGCCGCGAGCGAGCTGGTGCAGGGCGGACGCTTCCGGCTGTGCAACGACGATATCGTCGGCTTCTGCCACGCGCTCTGCGAGCGTGCCGAGCCGCTTTTCGCGCTGCGCGGCGTCGCGCTGCGCTTTTCCGCCAGCCACGAGAGCCACGTCATCGCATTCAACGCCCCCATGCTCGAGCGCGCGCTTTTGAACCTGCTCTCCAACGCGCTGAAATTCACGCCGGAGGGCGGCGCGGTCAGCGTGCGCGTCAAATGCGGTGAGCGCCATGTTCAGCTCACCGTGGCCGACACGGGCCGCGGCATCGAGCCGGAGCGCCTTGCTCACATCTTCGAGCGTTATCTGGATACGGACCGCCTTGATCCCGCGCCGCCGCACGGCCTCGGCGTCGGGCTGTCCCTCTGCCGCCGCATCGCGCAGGGGCACGGCGGGATGCTCGTGGCGGAATCCGCTGTCGGTAAGGGCACGACCTTCACGCTCTCGCTGCCCAACGCCCGCTCGACGGATCTGTCGCTGTCCGACCGCCGCTTTGACTATGCCGGCGGCTTCGACCATGTTCTCATGGAGTTGAGTGACGCGCTGCCGAGCCGCGCGTTTCTGCAAAAATACCTGGATTGAGGAAATTTCTCTATGGCAAAAAGGGTTTTAGTCGGTATGTCGGGCGGCGTGGACAGCGCTGCCTGCGTCCTCCTGCTGCAAAAGCAGGGCTATGACGTTTCGGGCGTCACGCTGCGGCTGCACCATTATAAGGACCGTCCCGGCACCTGCGGCAGCGCCGACGACATCGAGGAGGCCGCGCGCGTCGCCGCGCAGATGGGCATCTCCCACCGGGTGCTCGACCTGTGCGACCTTTTCCGCCGCGAGGTCATGGGGCATTTCGTCTCGGAATACTGCGCGGGCCGCACCCCGAACCCCTGTCTGGACTGCAACCGTGAGCTGAAGTTCGGCGCGATGCTCGACTGGGCGCTCGACCACGGCTTCGACTATGTTTCCACCGGGCACTACGCCCGCGTCGGCTTCGACGCGGCGTCGGGCCGTCACCTGCTCCTGCGCGGCGTGGACGCGCACAAGGATCAGAGCTATGTGCTCTACCAGATGACGCAGCGCCAGCTCGCGCATCTGCTGCTTCCCGTCGGCGAATACAGCAAGCCGGAGATCCGCGCCCTCGCCGCAGACTTCGGCCTTGAAAACGCGCAGAAGCCTGACTCGCAGGACATCTGCTTCGTCCCCGACGGGGACTATGTGCGCTTCCTGCGCGAGTTCGGCGGCGTCACGCCCGAGCCGGGCGACTTCGTCGATACGAGCGGCCGCGTCCTCGGCCGGCACCGCGGACTGGTCGCCTACACCGCCGGTCAGCGCAAGGGTCTCGGCGTGAGCGCCGACCGCCCGCTCTACGTCCTTTCCAAGGACGCGAAGCACAACACCGTGCTCCTCGGCGACGACGCGGAGCTGTTTTCCTCCGCCCTGCTCGCCTTGCGCGTGAACTGGATCATTACGCCGCCCGCAGAGCCGCTGCGCGTCACCGCCAAAACGCGCTATTCCCAGCGCGAAAGCGCCGCGACCGTCACGCCGCTGGACGGCGGCGCGGTCCGCGTGGACTTCGACGAGCCGCAGCGCGCCATCACCGCGGGGCAGGCCGTGGTCTTTTACCGCGGCGACGTTGTCGCCGGCGGCGCGACCATCGACAAGGCTCTATAAAAACGAAAAACGCTCCGCCTGCGTTCCTTCCCTGAAACGCGCGGAGCTTTTTCTCACTTACCGTTCGCTGACGAACCAGTCGTCCACAAAGATCATGTCGTCCACGTCGCCGCGGACGCCCTGCCACTCTCTCATGCTCTCACCTCCCCGTGCCATACCATGCAGTATATGCGCGCGGCGGCGAAAGGTTGCACGAAAAAGGGCATTTGGGCAAAAGGAAACCATTGGTTGACAAAACGAAACACCCGGTTGGTGGCGCAAAACGGCTGTTTTTGCTAAGCTGATGCCATCAAAGCAAAGGAGAAAGCGCCCATGAAGCTATGTGAAAAACTCTATGAGCTCCGCCGCGCGGCGGGCCTCTCGCAGGAGGAGCTGGCCGAAAGACTGAACGTCTCCCGTCAGGCCGTCTCCAAGTGGGAGAACGGAGTTTCCCATAGTTAAAGATACCACACCAAATATGATGAACCCACGCTTATACACTACCAGCTATAATAAACCGCAAGGACAGCAATTTGATGATACTGCTGTCCTTTCTTTTATAAAATTGCAGTACACATAAAAAAGCTGTAAAATGATAAATATATTTGTCCTTGTAACAATTCTCGGACATTTGCCTGTTATACTATCTGCAAAAAGCAAAGGAAGTGAG
>CEAH01037439.1_pt1 | contig 72964 bp, 49 predicted proteins | sample 557571 | NCBI WGS metagenome assembly CEAH01 (sample SAMEA3182092, study PRJEB8094) | gut metagenome | biome: human; feature: gut; material: Stool; isolation source: human stools | place: Canada | collected 2013-11-25
GGCTCTGCCCTGCACCCGCGAAGGGTCTTCGACCCTCTCGACACCCTTCTCGCGATTGAGTTGAGCGCTTCTGCATACAGTGTCCGCGTGTTTATCCAGCGAACCTACGGTTCGCTAAATTTCCGGTAGAAACCAAGCAACATGGGAGTGACCGCGCCGAAGGAGTCAAGGGGGCGACCGGAAAGCCCCCCTTGTCGCCTCCGCAGCGGCGATTCCCCCCGCGGTAACATCACGCAATAAACAAAAAGGTCAATATTCAAAGCTCCCCTGTCCATATCAACCAGGGGAGTTTTTGCATCATCACACCTCGCGCCCAACGGCTTCTGCAATCTTCCGAATATCCGCCATCACGTCCACAAACGCGGCGGGCGTAATCGACTGCGCACCGTCGCACAACGCGTGCGCCGGGTCGTTGTGCACCTCAATCATCACGCCGTCCGCGCCAACCGCAATCGCCGCGCGCGCAATCGGCTGCACCATCCAGCTCTTACCGGTCGAATGGCTCGGATCAACAATCACCGGCAGATGGCTCAGCTTCTTCACCGCGCAGATGGCGGACAGGTCGAGTGTGTTGCGCGTGTACGTCTCGAACGTGCGGATGCCGCGCTCGCACAGAATCACCTGCTCGTTGCCGCCCGCCATGATGTACTCCGCGCTCATCAGCCACTCCTCGATGGTGGCGGACAAACCGCGCTTAAGCAGAATCGGCTTGCGAATCTTCCCCAATTGTTTCAGCAGGTCGAAATTCTGCATGTTGCGCGCGCCGACCTGAATGCAGTCCACCTTGTCCACGAAAGTGTCAATGTCGTAGGGAGACATCAGCTCGGTCACGATGGGCAGCCCGGTCTGCTCGCGGGCATGGCAGAGCATGTCCAGCCCCTCGTATGCCAATCCTTGGAAGGAGTACGGGGACGTGCGCGGCTTGAACGCACCGCCGCGCAGCACCGTCGCGCCCGCGTCCTTCACCGCCTGCGCCACGGCGGTAATCTGCTCGTTGCTCTCCACGGAGCAGGGACCCGCCATAATCGCCAGTTTCTTGCCGCCGACAACCGTGTTCCCGATTTTGATTTCGCTCGGCGCGGGATGGAACGCGCGGTTTGCCTTCTTGAACGGCTCGGCAACCTTCATGATGCGTTCGACGCAGTGGAAGGATTCCAGCTGGTCGGGGTCAATGCGGCTCGTGTCGCCAGTCAGACCGAGGATGGTCATCTCCGTGCCTACAATCGGGCTGACGGATACGCCGCGCGCAACCACGGCATTGGTGACGGTGTCGATTTCCTGCTGGGTCGTGCCCTGCTTCAAGACGATAATCATGGTGTTCAACCTCCTGCGTCAATCATTATTGGCTCAAAATCATTATTGGCTCAAATGGACGAAAAAAAGCACGGAAGCCCGCAAAAGAGCTTCCGCGCCTGATGTTTTCCTCAATCGCTGCGGCTGCTGCTTCACGGTACGTCAATTTGCCCGGCGAAAAACGCCGGGAGCGTAAACGGAAACAGCACAGACAGCATCATGGAGAAAATTCCTCCGTTCGGCGGCATCATTGCCGCATATCCGCGTTTATTATAGTCCGCTCATCCCGCGCTTGTCAAGGGCAGGATTGTACATTTGCTGTTTTTCGGGCAAAAAGTTTGCCAAAGCTAACCTGTATCGAATGGCATTCATCTATCCTCGGGCACGCACAGCTATCCTTCAGAAAAATTTCGGGAAAATCGTGTAATCCTCTTGACAATCAACCGATTTGGGCATTATAATAGCCATAATGACAATTGTGCCATTTGGTTAAAGGAGGATGAAGGGCATGGAGTCTTACCTGTTCGCAGACGTAGAGGCTGCGGCGGATACTATGGTGGTGGAAGGATACCACAAGCCGGGCAGCTTGACCCGCTCCAGCGGTGCGTGGATTCACGCGGCAGGCACGGCGATGTTTGAGGCAGGGAGACGCCCCATTAAGCCGCATGACCAGTGGATTTGGTTCGCGGTGGAGGCAGGCGAAGCGACGCTGGTTTGGCAGGGGCATGAGCTGACGCTGAAACAGCAGGAAACGTGCTTCCTGCCCGCCGGCAACCGCGACGCTGCCCTGCAGATTGACGAGAGCGTCCGCTGCGTGTGGATTGCGCTGGAAGGCCCGCTTGCGCCGATGGTCGTACGCAAGATGGGCGCGCTGCTGCATATGCCGCTGAAACAGGGGGCGCTGCCGAGCCAGATGTACTTGGCGAAGCAGATTGTGCAGGTCATCGTCCGCCACACGGACACCAGCGACGCGACATACCAGCTGCAGCACCTGATGTACGGGATGCTGGCAAGCCACTGGGGTCAGCCGGTCGCCATGGACGCGATGCTTTCGCACGAGATTGCGAAGGTCGTGGACACCCTGCGCGCGAATCAGTACAAGGACAACTTCTCTCTGGCGGAGATGGCGGCAATTTCCCGTATGCCGATGGAAACGTTCCGCAAGCGCTTCGTGAGCGAAGTGGGCATGCCGCCGCTGTCGTATGTGCTGCACTGCAAGATGGAGCGCGCGAAGGAGCTGCTGCGCGAGGAAGGGCACACGGTTCGTCAGGCGGGCATCGAAGTCGGGATGCAGGATCCGTACCACTTCTCCAAGCAGTTCAAGAACATCGTCGGCATCAGCCCGTCGGCGTTCATGAAGCAGGCCGCCAAGCCGGATGCGACCATCCGCGGCAGCAGCAAAGTAGAAAAGAAGTAAGCAGTGAGGCGACTGTCAGGGGATAAACCTGGCAGCCGCCTTTTTTTCTTCCACATAACCGCCACATTTACCGCACGGGATTCGGGCAGCATTGGATCTTGTGTTGCTCGGCACACTCGTCCGCCCCTCTACGGTCTACTATGTGATTTTTGTTCGTCGGTTCGGGAGTTTGCCCGCTGGCATCCGGCTTCCTTCAGACTCCGCCGCTCGATGGACACCCTTGCCTTCGGCTAAGCCGGGCGCACCGTAACGGCCGTTGCAGGATTCATCTTCTGCAACGGCCTTAAAAACGCTATGAAATGGGATTATTCCGCTGTCGGTATCAGGCGAATCAGCACGGTGGGAAGCTCTGCATCGGTGAAATCCAGCGTGAACACTGCGTTTTCACCTTCCACGATGTAGGGCAGATCAATTTCCGTACCGTCGGCATTCAGCAGCGCCAGGGTAACGCCGTTCAGCAGCTCGGCGGGCATCGTGATTTTTACCTCGCCCTTCGGCTGGGTGAGCTTGCCGGAAACTTCAAAGCAGACGCTCAGCAGCGTATTGCCGTTCGCAGTTTCACCCATGCGCAGCACCAGCTCGCCATAGGGCAGATGCTCGCCCTCCGCCGTCACTTCTTCAACCAGCGCCAGATGTGTGCCATCGCTCACATTGCCGCATACGGGGCAGAGCGTGCGCGTCGCTTCATCCTGCTTGAATTCGACGATGGCGCATTCGGTCTTGCTGACGTGCTTGCAATCCTTGCGCTTGCAGGTCGCGCTGTGCGTGCCGTCGCCGTTACTCGTCCATTCGCCATACCAGTGCAGCAGCGTCTTCGTCTGGTGATCCTTATAGCTGTCATTGCATTTTTTGCAGGTGTGCAGCGTGTAGCCGCCCTTTCCGCAGGTGGGCTTGACGACCTTTTCGGTATAATCGTGCCCGGCGGCGGGGATTTCCACCTTAGTGGTGTAATCGCAGCGGGAGCAGGTATCGTATTCATCCCAGCCAATTTCGGTACAGGTGGGGGTCTTGGCATCGTGGTGTACCAGATTGTGTTTCAGTGCGGGGAGCTCCACCTTGGTGGTGTAATCGCAGCGGGAGCAGGTATCGTATTCCTCCCAGCCAATTTCGGTGCAGGTGGGCGCCTTGGCATCGTGATGTACCAGATTGTGTTTCAGCGCAGGCAGTTCCACCTTGGTGGTGTAATCGCAGCGGGAGCAGGTATCGTAGGTATCCCAGCCGATTTCCGTACAGGTCGGCGCTTTCGCTTCGTGATGCACCAGATTGTGATTGTCCGGATCGATGGCCAGTTCCACATAGGTACTGTAGTTGCAGCGCTTGCATGTATCGTAGGCGTCCCAGCCGATTTCCGTGCAGGTCGGAGCTTTCGCTTCGTGATGCACCAGATCGTGGTTATCCGGATCGATGGCCAGTTCCACATAGGTACTGTAGTCGCAGCGGGAGCAGGTATCGTAGGCATCCCAGCCGATTTCCGTGCAGGTCGGAGCTTTCGCTTCGTGATACACCAGATTGTGATTGTCCGGATCGATGGGCAGTTCCACATAGGTACTGTAGTTGCAGCGGGAGCAGGTATCGTAGGCCTCCCAGCCGGACTCGGTGCAGGTAGCGGCCTTGCCGGCATGGGGAATCGGGTCATGTCCCAGCGCCGGCAGCTCCTCATAGGTGCTGTAGTCGCAGCGGGAGCAGGTGTTATAGTCCTTCCAGCCCTTTTCGGTGCAGGTAGCGGCCTTGCCGGCATGGGGGATCAGGTCGTGGTTGTCCGGATTTATATTGCCGAAAATAAAGGTACCACCCTGGTAATCGCAATCGGAACAGACCCTGGCATACACAGCCTTAGATACGCAGGTGGCTGCAGTCTGCTCATGCATTTCGAATGAATGGGAAGCTATTTCCCCTTTTTCATGGCAATAGACGCAATTGCGCCAATGCCCAGCATCATCGCACGACCATGAGCTTTCATCATACTTGTGCTCCTCCGTATATGCTCCGCCGCAGACGGAGCATGCGCCCGTATCCCCGCAGCTCACGCCGGAGCAGGCTTCCGTTTCGGTGTGGCTGGGATCGCGCTTGCAGGTGCGGGTGTGGGTTTTGTTTCCATTGGACGTCCAATCGTTCCAGTCGTGATCCAGCGCGTCCGTTTCCTGATAGGCGGTGTAATCGCAGCGGGAGCAGGTATAGTAGGCGCTCCAGCCCTTTTCCGTGCAGGTGGGGGCTTTCACCTCTTCATGGCGCTGCAGATCATGGTTGTTCGGATCAATATCGCCGCTTTCAAAAGTGCTCGGCGTCTGGTAGCCGCAGTCGGAACAGACCTTGTAATACACGGCCGGAGATGCACAGGTGGCCTCGGACTTCAGATACCGGGCGTCGGGCTGTTCCACGAACGAATGGGAAGCTTTGCTCCCCGCCTCATTACAGTAGATACAGGCGCGCCAGTGCTTGTCGGGATTGCTCGACCAGGGGCCGTTAAACTTGTGGCTTGCCGTGTATATTTCGTGGCACTCGTCGCACCAGCCCGTTTCCCCACAGCGCACGCCGGAGCAATCGCTCGTTTCTGTGTGGGTGAAGTCCAAAGCACACATACGGGTGTGGGTGCCGTCGCCATTGGAGTAACTGTACATCCATTCGTGCTTGCTTGGGTCTGCGCTGCCATATTCACCATTGCATTCCCGGCACCGGGCGGGGTCTCTGCAGGTGGCCTCCTGAATGTTGCAGTTTTCCGTCTCTATATGGCTGGCGTCGCGTTTGCAGGTATGGGTGTGGGTTTTATTTCCGTTGGATGTCCATGCGCCCCAGTCATGACCCAGCTTGTAAACCGCACCGCACTCAGTGCAGGCGGCAGGTACGGTGCAGGGCGCTGCGCTGAAGGTACAATCCTTCGTTTCGGTGTGTGAAGCATTATGCTTGCAGACGCGGGTGTGGGCGCCGTTGCCGTTGGACTTCCACTCGCCCCAGTCGTGCGGCCCGTAATCGCCGAAGCGTGCAGTACAGCCGCCGCATTGTGCTTGCCGTATGCACGTGGCCTCCTGTCCAATCCAGTGATTCTCCAAGATCTCTTCCTGGCAGTCATTGCACCTCAGCAGATGCTGATTTTCGTACTCTTTTAGCAGAGCATAGGAACCGCCTAAACAATAGTCGCCGTTCGCCTTGGTATGTCCGGCCATCGCCGTGGTTGCTACAAAGAGCAGCGCGATCGCCAGGAGACATGCAGTCAACCATTTTTTCATGTTTTTCTCCTCCTCTAATTTCTTACTTTCTCTGTATCAAATGAAATGGGATTATTCCGCTGTCGGTATCAGGCGAATCAGCGCGGTGGGAATCTCTGCATCGGTGAAGTCCAGCGTAAACACTGCGTTTTCACCTTCGATGATGTAGGGTAGATCAATTTCCGTACCGTCGGCATTCAGCAGCGCCAGGGTAACGCCGTTCAGCAGCTCGGCGGGCAGCGTGATCTTCACCTCGCCCTTCGGCCGGGTGAGCTTGCCGGAAACTTCAAAGCAGACGCTCAGCAGCGTATTGCCGTTCGCCATTTCACCCATGCGCAGCACCAGCTCGCCATAGGGCAGATGCTCGCCCTCCGCCGTCACTTCTTCAACCAGCGCCAGATGCGTGCCATCGCTCACATTGCCGCATACGGGGCAGAGCGTGCGCGTCGCTTCATCCTGCTTGAATTCGACGATGGCGCATTCAGTCTTGCCGACATGCTTGCAATCCTTGCGCTTGCAGGTCGCGCTGTGCGTGCCGTCGCCGTTACTCGTCCATTCGCCATACCAGTGCAGCAGCGTCTTCGTCTGGTGATCCTTATAGCTGTCATTGCAGTTTTTGCAGGTGTGCAGCGTGTAGCCGACCTTTTCGCAGGTGGGCTTGACGACCTTTTCGGTATAATCGTGCCCGGGGGCAGGGATTTCCACCTTGGTGGTATAATCGCAGCGGGAGCAGGTATCATATTCATCCCAGCCAGTCTCGGTGCAGGTGGGCGCCTTCGCGTCGTGGTGTACCAGCTTGTGTTTCAGCGCAGGGAGTTCCACCTTGGTGGTGTAAGTGCAGCCCTCGCGCTGGCAGGTTTCGTAGGCATCCCAGCCGATCTCGGTGCAGGTGGGCGCCTTTGCGTCGTGGTGCACCAGGTCGTGGTTGTTCGGGTCAGGTCCATTATTTGGGTCTACATAAGTATCCGTTCCCTTGTGGTAGCAGTAGTCGCAGTTTGTGTAGTACACGGCCGGAGCAACGCAGGTGGCTGCGGACTTAAGGCACACGCTAACGGCGCCCTGAACGAACCAATGTGCGCCCATCTTAGTTTTCGCTTCGTGGCAGACGGTGCAGCTAAGCCAGTGGTTTTTGTCGTCCGAATGCCAGTTCTGCCCCGCAGGGAATGCATGTGCGCTGTAGTACTGCCCGCCGCAGGTGCTGCATGTTCCCAGCGTAATGCAGGTCGCGCTGCTGTCGCCGGAGCAGCTTGCGGTGTCGACCGCATCGCAGCCGTCACGCTGGCAGTGGCGGATATGCTCACTGTTGTTACCCCTGGATTGCCATGCGCCCCAGTCGTGCGGCCCGTATTCACCGTAGGACATAAGACAAGAAGTACATACCGCAACTTTCGTGCAAGTGGCTTTGTACTGGGGTGTATCTATGCTCCAATGATTCTCTGTAAACTCATCATAGCAGCGGTAACAGTACAGCGTATGGTAATCTTTTTCTCTTTTGCGTATTTCAAAGGTATTCCCTTCGCAATAGTCGCCGTTCAACCTGATATGCGCAGCCATCGCCGTGGTTGCTACAAAGAGCAGCGCAATCGCCAGGAGACATGTAACCAACCATTTTTTCATGTTTTTCTCCTCCTCAAATTTTTAAAAACGCTATGAAATGGAAATAAGATTATTCCGCTGTCGGTATCAGGCGAATCAGCGCGGTGGGAATCTCTGCATCGGTGAAGTCCAGCGTGAACACTGCGTTTTCACCTTCCACGATGTAGGGCAGATCAATTTCCGTACCGTCGGCATTCAGCAGCGCCAGGGTAACGCCGTTCAGCAGCTCGGCGGGCATCGTGATTTTTACCTCGCCCTTCGGACGGGTGAGCTTGCCGGAAACTTCAAAGCAGACGCTCAGCAGCGTATTGCCGTTCGCAGTTTCACCCATGCGCAGCACCAGCTCGCCATAGGGCAGATGCTCGCCCTCCGCCTTCACTTCTTCAACCAGCTTCAAATGCGTGCCATCGCTCACATTGCCGCATACGGGGCAGAGCGTGCGCGTCGCTTCAGCCTGCTTGAATTCGACGATGGCACATTCGTTCTTGCCGACGTGCTTGCAATCCTTGCGCTTGCAGGTCGCGCTGTGCGTGCCGTCGCCGTTACTCGTCCATTCGCCATACCAGTGCAGCAGCGTCTTCGTCTGGTGATCCTTATAGCTGTCATTGCATTTTTTGCAGGTGTGCAGCGTGTAGCCGCCCTTTCCACAGGTAGGCTTGACGACCTTTTCGGTATAATCGTGCCCGGGGGCGGGGATTTCCACCTTGGTGGTGTAATCGCAGCGAGAGCAGGTATCGTATTCATCCCAGCCAATTTCGGTGCAGGTGGGCGCCTTCGCGTCGTGGTGCACCAGATTGTGTTTCAGCGCAAGCAGCTCCACCTTAGTGGTGTAATCGCAGCGGGAGCAGGTATCGTATTCCTCCCAGCCGGTCTCGGTGCAGGTGGGCGCTTTGGCGTCGTGGTGCACCAGCTTGTGTTTCAGCGCAGGGATTTCCACCTTGGTGGTGTAAGTGCAGCCCTCGCGCTGGCAGGCGTCATATTCATCCCAGCCAATTTCGGTGCAGGTGGGCGCCTTGGCGTCGTGGTGCACCAGGTCGTGGTTGTTCGGGTCAGGTCCATACCATGGGTGTACATAAGTATCCGTTCCCTTGCGGTAGCAGTAAGCGCAGTTTGTGTAGTACACGGGCGGAGAAACGCAGGTGGCTGCGGACTTAAGGCACGAGCTATCGTTGCCCTGAACGAAGAAATGTGCGCCCACCTTAGTTTTCGCTTCGTGGCAGACGGTGCAGCTAACCCAGTGGTTTTCAGCATCCGAATCCCAGCCCTGATTCGCAGGGAAGGTATGTGCGCTGTAGTACTGCCCGCCGCAGGTAGTGCATGTTCCCAGGGTGATGCAGGTCGCACTGCTGTCGCCGGAGCAGCTTGCGGTGTCGACCGCATCGCAGCCGTCGCGCTGGCAGGTGCGGAAATGCGCACTGTTGTTGCCCCTGGATTGCCATGCGCCCCAGTCGTGACCGAGTTTGCCGTATTGAGCGCCGCACTGGGCGCAGGTTTTGCCCGTGGTGCAGGTCGGCGTTTCGGTGCCGCCAGAGTGATAGCTGATTGGATTGCCAAGAAATATGGCATGTTTGCTTTTACCGCAGAGTGGACATTTGTAAATTACATAATGCTGATCGTCGTTGTATCGCTCGAATCCTGTAATCTCAAGATCTGCCTGTTTCTTACAGAAAAAACATATGTTGCGGACGGTTTCCGCCTTCGCTTCCAGCGCCATTCCCGGCAGCAGGTACAGCAGCAGCGCCGCAGCCAGCAATATGGCAAAACTCTTCTTCTTCATCTTCGTCGCCTCCTTAAAGTTAGGGTAACACCGCACAAATGAGGTGGTCGGCTGGCAAATGGATTGTGCGGTGCTGCCTTTATGATGGATTTACTGTGCCAGTTCCACCAGCGTGTCAAACGCGGGCTTCGGCTGGGCATCCTTGTCGAACAGGAGCGGGTACTTGTCCGCGCGCCAGCTCATGTCGTCCACCGTGCCCCATACCTGCACCGCTTCGATGCGGTCGGCGTAACGCAGGAAAATCTTCATCAGGTTGCCGTAATACTTCGCCTGCTTCTGCAGATTTTCCTCGCTCGTATCGTCAATGCCCACGTCAAGTTCGGACACACGCAGGAGCAAATCACGCTTGGCAATCTGCTGGAACGCCCAATCCACGCGGTCAATCGTCGGACTGCCGACGGAGTAGTGTGCCTGGAAGCCGTAGCCGTCAATCGTGCCATCCGCAATCAGGCTGTCCAGCAGGACGCAGATGCCGTGCAGCTTGGGGTCAAGGGGGGTGTTGTAATCATTGTAGTACAGCTTCACGCCGTCCGCGGCGTACTTGCGGGCGTACTCAAACGCGCGGTTCACGAAATCCTGACCGATTGTCTTTGTCCAGTTGGATTCGCGCAGCTGGTCGCTGCCGTCCGCCACGGCTTCGTTCACAACGTCCCACGAGACAATCAGCCCCGGATAATTCTCGTTCGTCCACGTCAGCACCTGCTGGATGTAGCTTTCCATGCGGGCGAGCATGGTTTCGCGGCTGCACAGCGGCTTGTGGGTCGCGTAGCCCTCATGGAAGAAGGCTTCGGGCGTCTGGGAGTGCCACACCAGCACATGCCCATGCACCTTCACGCCATTGTCGCGGCACCAATTGAGGAACGGAATGCAGTTGTCGAACTTCACAGCGACGGCCGTGTCGTCCGTGCGGCTGAGCTTGCGGCATTCCGCCATATCCAGCAGCGAATCCGGCTTCATCTCGTTTCCCGCGGTCATGATGGTGAACTGGCTGCCGTAGAACGCCATGCGTTTGCTGTCCGCCACTTCACTGGCAACAACCGCCGTGCCGAAATCGAACTTATCCGCATAGAGCGTCTTGAGGACAGGCAGCGAAGTGGTGTCGAAGGAGTCAATCTTCTCGTCGCAGGTGAAATTGCGGATGGTGAAGGACGTTTCCTTGCCCGCACCCTCAACGTACAGCACATACTTATCATACCGACCGGGAATGTACGCGCCGGACAGCATTGCCCATTCGCCCTTCTTCGCCGTGCCGGTGACAATGTTCTCATAGGATTCCTCGCCGTCGCGGGTATGGGCGACGGACAGGATGAAGCTGCACGAATCCAGCTCGTCCTGCTTCACCTGCACGGACAGGTTGTAGGCGCGCCCTAGCACAAGGTCGAAGTCGCGGCCGGGAGAGTTCCACGTCGCGGTACGCCCGGTGATGTACAGCCCGTCAGCGGTCGTCTCGATGGCGGCACCGCCCGCAGAACGCGCATACCAGCCGTCCGTGCCGCTGGTAAAGTCCGACGTGTAGTGAATCTGCGGCGCGTCGGAGTAATCCACTTTTTCGGGCGCGGTGATGGTCAGCGTAACGTCATCAAGGCAGTAGTTTTTGCCCAGATAGTTATCAGACGCCGTGAGGAAGCGGATATTGATGCCCGCGTCCGCCTCGAAGTCGCAGGAGATTTCCGTCCACTCCTTGCCCTTGACGTTCACCTGCGCGTAGTAGGCGTAATCGCCGCCCGCCTTGCCAATCGCCATAACGCCGTCCTCCGAGCTTTCGACGTAGACGCAGGCGGACAGGTGGACTTTCGCGCCGGCTTCAATGCCAACCGACGCAGCGGAGAGGTCAACGGCATCCCAGTTATTGCTGCCGCGCCCGGAAACTTGCAGGCTCTGCTTACCGCTATGTGCCTGCGATTCCGTCACGCCGACGGTGCAGGAGCCAGACTGGCTGAACGCGGCGGCGTTGCCATCCTCAAAGTCGATGGTGACGGCGGTCTGCGCGGCTTCTTCCGCTGCGGCGAAGCAGGGCAGAAACAAGCAGAGTGCCATCAGCAGAAAAAGCGCTTGTGCGACCCAGTGTTTCATGTTTAATTTCCTCCCTTAGCGTCGTGGGGGTCTATGGAATGGATGATGCAATAATTTAATTATACACAAAAATTGTGTTTTGTCAAGAATGTCTGATTTCTTACCAGAACGAAAATGGTTTCGTTGGGTGGTTTTTTCTGATTCTATGCTGATAGGCATGTTTGAACTGGTCTTTTCCATGCTTCCAGAGGGCAATGAAAACGGACAAAGTCCGCGGTTGCCCGCTGGGCACCTTCGGTTTCGCCACTCCTGTCACTGGTTTTTATCGCCGCTTTGTGTCTTTTGTCCTTGAATTTTCCGGCTTTTTGTTACTTAACTGATGGGCAAGAAATATTGTCGAAATCTTTCCAAAAGCCCCCTTGAAACAAGGAAAAAACCGTGCTATCATCAAACCGTTTCTAATGAGGCTTTACGATTGAACGACCCGTCTGTACTATTTCCAAATGAGAATGCGCCAAGATGCGAAGCGAATTTTTTCTTCTTGCTAACGCGAATGAAACGCAGCGTAGCAGCGCTACGCTAAGTGGAATGAGCGGACGCCAGAAGGAAAAAGGCGCAAGCAGATGGCGCAGGCGAATGCGGAAAATAGTACCACCACAAGGGAGGACAACCCCATGAACATCCGCTGCTTCTGCTGCATGGGCGACAGCATCACCAGCGACCAGGTCAGCGGTATCGGCACGATGGTGGCGCATCGGCTGAACGCGCAGGAGGTGCTGAATGCCGCCTGCGGGTATGCAACCTGCTCCGACTGGCACGAAGGCGATAGGAACATCACGCCTGTAATGCTCATCGAGCCGCCGAACACGAACACGGCGGACAACGTGCTGTCCAATCAGGTGCGGCGCGTTTTGCAGGCGCTTACTCCGAAGGGCAGCATCATCCGCTGGACGGTGGATGGCGTCGAGTATGCGATTCCGGCGGAAATCGGTATCGGCACAGGCACGCTGAGCACGCCGGACGTCATCTACATCGCCATCTCCACCAATGACGGCAATCAACCGGAAAATGCCCCGGCGGATGACTTTGCGGCCGTCTGTGAACTCCCCTATGCCGACCTGACCCGCACGTCGATGGCATCTGCGCTGCTCTGGGCGGTGCGGACATTGCAGACCGTCTGCCCAAACGCGGCGATTTTCCTCGCCACGCCGCTGCAAACATACACCCCTCAGGCATGGATGGACGAATCTCACGGGCTGCTCAAGCGCAGTGTCATCCAGAAAGTCGCGCAGAAAACGGGCGTGCACTGCATCGACAGCTTCTACGGAAGCGGCTTTGACCGCAGCGTTGCCCGCTCTCACGGCGAAGTCCACCCGGACGAGGAATGGAAAATCCGCATTGCTGACTTTGTGACAAAGGAAATCGAATCGACCCTGTATAAGGAGTAACCGATGGAGAATATCAAATGGCTGTGGGGCGTAATGGACAAGCGCTACCACAAGTGGCACATCCTTGGTCTCAGCATCAGTGCCGTCACGTCGCTGATGCTGCTCATCAACCCCTACCTGACGATGCGCCTGATGGATGACGTCATTGTCGCGCAGAACCCCGAACCGCTCGTCGGCTTGCTGCTGACGATGCTGATTGTCAAGGTTACGCGCGAAGGTCTGCGCTACCTGATGGTTGTCCTGCTGGAGCATTCCTCCCAGAACACGCTGATGAACCTGCGCATGCGGCTGTTCACGCGTCTGCAGTATCAGGACATGCGCTTCTTCGACATTCACCGCACGGGCGACCTGATGACGCGCCTGTCCGCCGACACAGACTGGTGCCGCCATTTTCTGGCATACATAGACTATGTGGCAGTAGACAGCATCGTCATGTTCGTGTCGTCGTCGATTTACCTGTTCTCGGTGAACTGGAAGCTCGCGCTGGCAATGGTCTGCGTCACGCCGCTGCTGATGATTATCACGAAAGTGTACTCCAAGGGCGCGCGGCGGATGTTCGTGGACATGCGCGACAAGATGAGCGACATGAACGCGAAGGCGCAGGAGAACATTGCGGCAAACCGCGTGGTGAAGGCGTTTGCGCGTGAGGAATACGAGGAGAACCGCTTCGACGAGCGTTCCCGCGCCTTCCGCGATGCGAATCTGGATATCAACAAGCGTTGGCTGTCCTTCTACCCCTTCATCGAGATTCTGGCGAACGCCATGACGCTGCTGACCGTCTTTTTCGGCGGCTACCTGATGATTACCGACGGCATGACGGCGGGCGAACTGACGATTTTCACCCAGCTGGCGTGGACGCTGAGCGTCCCCATGCGGCAGCTGGGCAACCTGCTCAACGACTGGCAGCGCTTCATCACCTGCTCGAACAAGGTCATGGAGATTGAAGTCTCCCGCCCGGAGATTGTAGACAGCTCCTGCGCGGTGAATCACGATCACATCGAGGGTGCGATTTCCTTTGAACATGTATCCTTCGCTTACGGCTCACAGCCGGTGCTGTCCGACGTAACGTTCTCCGCCAAGCCGGGGCAGACTGTCGCCATCATGGGGCCGACCGGTTCCGGCAAAACGACGCTGATTCAGCTGCTCGCCCGCTGCTACGACGTGACCAGCGGCAGCATTTCCGTTGACGGCTGCAACGTGCGCAAGTGGAAGCTGCAGCAGCTCCGCGACGGCATCGGCACGGCGACGCAGGATGTTTTCCTCTTTTCCGACACGGTGGAAGGCAACATTGCTTTCGGCGACCAAACGCTGACGGAGGATGAAGTGCACGACTTCGCCCGCCGCGCGGCTGCGGACGACTTCATCAAGGGCTTGTCCGAGGGCTACGACACGATTATCGGCGAACGCGGCGTGGGTCTTTCCGGTGGACAGAAGCAGCGCATTGCCTTGGCGCGCGCGCTGGCAGTCAAGCCCGGCATCCTCGTCATGGACGACACCACTTCCGCCGTCGATATGGAGACGGAGAAGTACATTCAGGCGCAGCTGCGTCAGCTCCCCTACGACTGCACGAAGCTGATCATTGCCCAGCGCATTTCCTCCGTCAAGGATGCTGACCTCATCCTGATTTTGAAGGACGGCGTCGTGACCGAGCGCGGCACGCATCAGGAGCTGCTACGTCAGCGCGGCTACTACTACGAAACGTACTGCCTGCAAAACGGCATCACGCCCGACACCGCTCCGCAGGAGGTGATGTAACATGGCGCGCAACAAATTTGACGTAGACGAGCGCTTGGAAACCCCGTTTGACTTCCGGCACTTGAAGCGCGTGGGCGTTTACATCGGCAAGCACAAGTGGAAGATGCTGCTGGCGCTGCTTCTCTCCGCCTTGGCATCGGTAACGAGCCTCGCCGTGCCGAAAATCACCCAGACCGTCATGGACGTCGCCGTGCCGCAGAAGAACGTTGACCTGCTGCTGAAGATGGCGCTGGCGTTCATGGGCATCATCATCGTCGGCATCGTCTTCACGGTCATCCGCTCCCGCATCATGGCGTTCGTCAGTCAGCAGATCATCTACGACATCCGCAAAGACCTCTTCGCGCACCTGCAGCAGCTGCCCTTTGCCTACTACGACAGTCGTCCGGCGGGCAAAATCCTCGTGCGCGTCATCAATTACGTCAACAGCGTGTCGGATATTCTTTCCAACGGCATCATCAACTCGATTCTGGAAATCATCAATATCATCTTCATCGTCGTCTACATGTATACGACCGAGCCGACGCTGGCGACGATTGTTGTGGCGGGTCTGCCGATTTTCGTGGCGATTATCATCATCCTGAAGCCGCGTCAGCGCCGCGCGTGGCAGAATCAGTCGAACAAAAACAGCAACTACAACGCGTATCTGGCGGAATCCATTGACGGCGTGCGCGTGAGCGAACTGTTCGCGCGGCAGGATGTCAACTGCTCCATCATGCAGCGCCTGGCGACGGCGTGCCGCGCGGCGTGGCTGAAGGCGATTTACATCTCCAACAGCGTCTGGCTCTCTTCGGAAATCATCACCCAGATTGTTTTCACCCTCATGTACTACGCGGGCGTGTACTGGCTGGGCGGCGCGGTGGTCTCCTTCGGCGTAATTCTCGCCATGGGGCAGTACGTCAGCCGTTTCTGGCAGCCGATTACGAATCTGGCGAACATCTACAACAGCTTCGTGAACAACATGGCGTATCTAGAGCGCATCTTCGAGACGATGGATGAACCAGTCGTGATTGACGACAAGCCGAATGCCGAGACACTTCCGCCCATTACCGGCGCAGTTGATTACAACAACATCACCTTCGGCTACGAGGAAGGGCAGACCGTCCTCAAGGATGTTGACCTGCACGTCAAGGCGGGCGAAAGCATTGCACTTGTCGGCCCGACAGGCGCGGGCAAGTCCACCATCGTCAACCTGCTCTGCCGCTTCTACGACCTGCGCAGCGGTTCCATCACGCTGACGGATGAATCCGGCGTGAAGCACGACATTACCGACGTGACGCTGCACTCCCTGCGCTCGCAGATGGGCATCATGCTGCAGGATTCCTTCATCTTCTCCGGCACGATTCTGGATAACATTCGCTACGGCCGTCTGGACGCGACAGACGACGAGGTACGTCAGGCGGCGGCGGTTGTCCGCGCGGACGACTTCATCCGCGAAATGCCGCAGGGCTACAAAACGACCGTGAACGAGCGCGGCGGCAGCCTTTCGCAGGGGCAGAAGCAGCTGATTGCTTTCGCGCGCACGCTGCTGAGCGACCCGCGCATCCTGATACTGGACGAGGCAACCTCCTCCATCGACACCAAGACGGAGAAGCTGCTGCAGGACGGCATTCAGGCGCTGCTGAAGGGACGCACGTCGTTCATCATTGCGCACCGTCTGTCCACCATCAAAAACTGCGACCGCATCCTGTACATCGGCAATCAGGGCATCATGGAAGCTGGCTCTCATGACGAATTGATGGCCAAGCGCGGCGCATACTACGAGCTGTACACCGCGCAGGCGCGCGACCAGGGCATGGGGGAATAAGGCGCGCACGGCGCTTCTGAGAATTGCATAGGAACAAAAAGCGGGGTTGCGTGAAAAATGCGCAATCCCGCTTTTTTGGTTCTTCACGGAAACTTGGGGGAAGAGCAGCTTGGGGGCGCGTCTGCGGACGCGCAAAGTTACTGGCAGGGACGCTTCGCTGCCTGCACCTTTGTTGAGCGCGTTTGGCATACTGGTCGCCCGTGGAACTGTTGGGGCGTTGCCCCAAACCCCACAAGGGACGCTGTCCCTTGCCCCTGCAAGGGGCAGACAAAAAGGGACGAAGTCCCCCCTTGACCCCTTTTCGCGATTGAGTTGGTCGCTCTTTCATGCTCCTTCCGCGTGCAGCTTTTTGGCGCTTCGCCTAAGCCCTTGTTTGCTCCCCCAACTTTCCGTGAAGAACCTATTATTTTTCCGCCCCTAAAATCGCCTTAATATCCCCCAAATTCTCCGCAAAATACACCTTTTCCTGTTTTTCTTCCGTCGAAAGCCCCATTTCCACCATATGCCTCAGCTGCGCCTTCAATCCCTCATAATACCCATTCAAATTATACAGCACACACGGGGCATCTATCTGCTTCAGCGCCAGCTTCGACATCACTTCCGACACCTCTTCCAGCGTCCCCGTGCCGCCCGGGAACGCAATGAACGCATCCCCCAGTTCTATCATCTTCGTCCGGCGCTCCGGAATATCCTTCGTCACAATCAGCTCCGTCAGCCCCTCCATCTGAAAGCTCTCGCTGATGAAAAACTCCGGCTCCACGCCCGTCACCTCCGCGCCAGCCGCCAGCGCACTGGCCGCCAGCGCGCCCATCAAGCCGGATTTCGACCCGCCATACACCAGCGCGTTGCCGCTTTCACCAATCCAGCGTCCGAGTTTCTCCACCGCCTGCCGAAAAGACGGATCGCTGCCCTCGTTTGCCCCCAGATAAACCGTAATATTCATGCGAAAGAATCCCCCTTTGCGTATTTCTTCTATCGAGTATAGCAGAATGAACACGGAAACGCAATCGGGGGATTTCCGCAAAAATGAGAATTTCCTCATGAATTTCTAATCATCCTTCGATGGATTTTCCATTCCGCTTGTGCTATCCTTATTCTTGTCAGAACGACAGGACGCGCCCCTCATCGGCGCAGGAGGATACAGATATGATGGCATTCATCGGCTCGGTTTTCAACATGATCGGCTCTTTCATCAACATGGTGTTCGGCGCGGTCGCCAGCGTGTTCCACTTTGTGTTCAGTGTATTAGGCGGACTGCTGGGGCTGGTGCTGCATCTGGGGATGCTGCTGCTGGTTGTCGGTCTGGTGGCGCTGGTGATTACGCGCCGCAAGAACTACAAGCAGGCGAAGGCGGATGAACCGCGCGTCATCCACATGGACAACGGTGAAACCTTCAAGAGCTATTACAGCAAGTAATTTGCAAAAAAGCGCTTGTCCTTCCTCTGAAAGTGTGGTATAATCAGCGTTACCCTAAATTTTCGGAGGTTAAGAAGCAATGACGATTCTGTGGGACTGGAACGGCACGCTGCTCAGCGACGTACCGTTGGTTGTCAAAATCAACAATGAAGTTTTCGCGCACCACGGCTATCGCCTGACAAGCGAAGAGGAATATCGGCGGATTTTCCGCTTTCCGGTCAAGGATTACTATACCGACATCGGCGTGACGGACGAGGATTTCCCGCTTGTGGCGAAAGAATGGAACGAAGGCTACGTCGCGAACTTCCATCTGGCACAGCTGCACAAGACGGCGGCGGAGGCGGTTCATCGCTTCCACGACGCAGGCTTCCATCAGGCGATTATCTCCGCCAGTCAGGTGGATCAGCTGCGCGCGCAGGTCGTCAAGTTTCCGGAGCTGAACGGCATGTTCGACGACATTCTGGGGCTGGGCGACGTCTACGCGGTGTCAAAGGTGCAGCTGGCGAAGGATTACCTTTCGCGCAAGGGCTACGACCCAGCGGACACGGTGTTTCTGGGCGACACGAGCCACGACGCCGAGGTTGCCCGCGCCATCGGCTGCCGCTGTCTGCTGATTTCCGGCGGGCACCAGTGCGACGCGGTGCTGCGTCAGGTGCCGGGCGTTGAAGTGCTGCCGTCCCTGCGCGCGGCGGCGGATGTATTAGGAGCATAACAAATTATGGCGGATATCTTGCAGGTCAACACGGAGCTTCCGGCGGATTTCACCCCGACCGCGCCAAGCGGCTTGACGGACGAGGAGGCGGCTTCCCGCAAGCCGAACATCTCCCACCACCGTCCCGACAAATCCACCGCGCAGATTCTGGCGGAAAATCTCTTCACGCCCTTCAACGGGCTGAATGTGGCGCTGGCGGTTTGTCTGGCGCTGGTGGGCAGCTGGCGGAACATGCTGTTTCTGGGTGTCGTGGTGTCGAACACGCTGATTGGCACGGTGCAGGAGCTTCGCGCGCGCAAGACCATTCGCAAGTTGTCCCTGCTGAACGCTCCGACCGCGCACGTCCTGCGCAATGGGCAGGAAAAGACCTGCGCGCCGGATGCGCTCGTCAAGGGGGATCTGGTAATTCTCCGCGCGGGCGACCAAGTGATGGCGGATGCCGTCGTCACCAGCGGGCAGGGTGCGGCGAACGAATCCCTGCTGACGGGGGAAAGCACGCCCATGCGCAAGCAGCCGGGCGATTTTCTTCTGTCCGGCAGCTATATTTTAGAAGGAACCTTCACCGCGCAGCTGGTTTATGTGGGCGACGAAAGCTATGCCGCCCGCCTGACGCGTTCCGCGAAGGAGATTCGCCGCCCGAAATCGGTGCTGATGACGGAGGTCAACCGCCTGATTCGCATCGTCAGCGCGGCGCTGATTCCGATTGGGCTGCTGCTGTTCTGCAAGCAGTTCTTCCTCCAGCACCTTCCGCTGACAACGGCTGTCCCGACGTCCGTCGCCGCCATGATCGGCATGATTCCCGAAGGGCTGATTCTGCTGATTTCGGTCGCCTTGGCGGTTGGCGTAATCAAGCTCGGCAAGCGAAACACCCTTGTGCAGGAGCTGTACGGCATTGAGACGCTCTCCCGCGCGGATGTGCTGTGTCTGGACAAAACCGGTACGATTACAACGGGCAAGATGACATTGGATTCGCTGCTGCCCCTTTCGGGTGACGAGGGCGCCATGCGGACGCAATTGGGGCGCTTCCTGTCCAGCATGGACGAGCGTTCCGGCACGCTGGATGCCCTCCGCGCGGAAATTCCCGATGTGCAGGGCGAAAAGCCCGTGGCTGTCCTGCCATTTTCCTCCGAACGGAAAAAGTCCGCCGTATCTTTTGCGGATGGTACAACGCTGATTTTAGGCGCGCCGACGTTTGTGCTGGATGATGCGCATCTTGCGCCGATTCGCAAAACGCTTTCGGACTGCGCCGGGCGCGGCTTGCGCGTGCTGGTTTTGGCAGAAGCGGACGGCTGCGTCACCGAAACTGACGCGCCCGCCGTCACCCGCGTGATTGGCCTTTGCCTGCTGACCGACGAGATTCGCCCCGCGGCGCAGGAGACCCTGCATTACTTCCATACGCAGGGTGTTGCGCTGAAAATTATCAGCGGCGACGACGAAAAGACGGTCGCGGCGATTGCCCGCAAGGTCGGCTTGTCGGGCGGCGCGGTGGATGCCTCCACCTTATCGGACGACGAACTTCCCGATGCCTGCGAGCGCTACGCCGTATTCGGGCGCGTGACCCCGACGCGGAAAAAGGCGCTGGTCGAAGCGCTCAAGGCGAAAGGGCATCACGTTGCCATGACCGGCGACGGCGTGAACGACATTCCCGCACTCAAGGCGGCGGACTGCTCCATTGCCATGGCGGGCGGCGCGGATGCCACAAAACAGGCGGCGCAGCTGACGCTCCTGGACGCGAATTTTGCGAACATGCCGCTGATTGTCGCGGAGGGGCGGCGTGTCGTGGGCAACATCACGCGCGAGGCGTCGCTCTTCCTCGTCAAAACGCTGTATTCCTTCGCCTTGGCGCTGCTGACGCTGCTGTTCCCGGTCGAATACCCCTTCCAGCCGATTCAGCTGACGCTCATTTCCTCGCTGACAATTGGTCTTCCGGCGTTCCTGCTGACACTCGAACCGAATCAGGACCGCATACAGGGCAGTTTTCTGCGCACGGTGCTGACGCGGGCGATTCCCGGCGCGGCGGCGGTGTGCATCTGCTCCATGGCGGCAATGGCGGGCGTGAATTTCGGCTGGGATATGGCGGACTGCAAGACGCTGGCGGCGCTGTGCGCGGGCGCGGTCGGGCTGATGATGCTCTATTCCGTCTCCGTCCCGCTGACGAAGCTGCGCGCGGCGGTGTGCACCGTCATGACCGCCGGATTCGTGCTGGCGGTATGCTATTTCAAGCAGATTTTCTATTTTGAGCACCTGACGCTGGCGCAGTACGGCGCGCTGGCAGGGCTGATTGTCCTTGCCGCGCTGGTGATGGCGGCGGTTTCGTGGGCGGCGAAAAGACTGCCGGGGAAAAAAGGATAATAGCAAGAAGGACGAGGCGGGAATGCTTCGTCCTTCTTTGTGTTATACTATTTCCAGATAAGAATGCGCCAAGATGCGCCGCGAATTTTTCATTCTGGCTAACGTGAATGAAACGCAGCGTAGCAGCGCTACGCTAAGTGGAATGAGCGGGCGCCAGAAGGGAAAAGGCGCAAGCAGATGGCGCAGGTGAATCTGGAAATAGTATTACTCTGCAATTGTCACGGGAATCCACCCGCCACCTACGCCCGCAAGGGTCAGCGACAATTCCCGCGTGTTTCCCATCGGGGAAATGCCGATTTCCAGCTGCCGGGTGTCACCCGCGTCGTATGTCATCGTCAGCGTTTTGCCGCTTTGCTGCCAATGGAACGGCTGTGCATCCGAAAGCCGCTCACGCGGGAGGACGATGTTCTCCATTCCGTTGTCCAGCCCGTCGCTGTCCAGCGCATAGCCGATACCCGTGCCATCCTCCGCGAACACCAGCACGTTTGGCGCAAGATCGCCGCCATCATAGCCGTCGTAAATCATCCATGCGCCGACCAGACTTCGCGTCTGCTTGTTCTGCATGAGCGTGCCCATGCAGGCAGCAGCCACCATCAGCGCCACTGCGACGCTAATCAGCAGTTTTCCGTGTTTCTGTACAAATGACTTCATGCGCATCCTCTCCTATATTATATTATTTCGATTGGGCAGCACCGTTTTTTCTGTATGCAGAGGGCGACATGCCCTCATACTGCTGGAAAACCCGGTTGAAGGTCGCAATGCTGCCGAAGCCCGACTGCCCTGCAATGGACGTAATCGAATCATCCGTCCGTTCCAGAAGCTGCTTGCAGAGCGTCAGCCGCTGGCGGGTCAGGAATTCGTGGAACGATATGCCCAAGCAGTCGTAGAAAAGGCGCTCGAAGTGGTAACGGCTGTACCCGCTCTTGTCCGCCATGTTCTGCGGGGTCAAATCCTCTGCGCAGTGCGCCATCACATAGTCGCGAATATCGACGAAGAGCATCTGCGTCTGCTCCTTGTGGCGGACACGGCGGTTCAGTTCTGTGCCGTGTTCCTGCGCGTGGCGGCGGAGCAGGTCAATGAGCATCCGGCTCAATTCCAGCCGCGCGACCGTTAATCCAAAGCGATCCCGCGCCACCCCAGCCTCAGCCGCAGCGGTCTTTACGCGCTGCTCAATTTCGGGCGCGCTGCCCTTGCGAATCACCATGCACGGCTGGAGGGCTTCTTCTACCGCCAGCAGACCGTCGATAATGAACAGGCGCTCGCGGTCGAGGAGGAAGTAATAGCGGTGGCCGGTCGGGGGTGTGTGGATTTCGTGGACGACGCCGGAGGGGATAACCATGATATCGCCCGGATGAAGAAGATGACGCTCGTTTTCGACGATGACAGTGAGGTCCTCGGCGATAACCATGATGACCTCATAGGTCATATGCCAATGCGGGAGGTAATCGCAGGTTTGGGTGTTATCGTAGAAACGGATGCCCTGACTGCGGTCTTCGCCGAATTCTTCCTTTTGGCGCATGTACCACATGTTGCTCTTCACGGCGTTACGTCCTCCTTTCCGACTTTTGTTTGCCCCTTGACTTCTTCGGCGCGGGCGCGCCTTCAAGGTGCTGTTTTCTTCATCATAGCCGTTTCGGGCGGAAATGTCAATCACGGCTGGCGCGAAATTCCGATTTGAGATGCGGAATTCATCACTTTGGTTGAATTGTATAGAAAATCACAATCTATACTCGTTTCATCGGTACAAAAATCGCTAAGAATGAGAGATATTTCACTAAAAATGATTAGCGTCAAATGTGTAATCAGGCGATAATATAGCCAGATGAACGATGTTCGTCGTTGCGCAATTCAAAAGGGAAGGAAGGGATCCTTTTGCAATCTACCAAGGCGATTGTCCGGCGGGATTTGACCGGGCGTTCCACCATGCGGTGGGGAACGTACTTGAAGCGATACGGCACGCTATATCTGCTGCTGCTCGTGCCGCTGGCGTTCTTCATCATTTTCCGCTACGTTCCCATGTCCTACATTCTGCTGGCGTTCAAGAAGAACAACATTCTGAAAGCGCCGTGGCTGCTGGATTGGGCGAAAAACGGCGGCTGGGAATGGTTCATCAAGGCATTCAACGATAAGAACTTTATCGATGCGCTGAAGAACACCATCATCCTGAACCTGCTTGACCTCGTTATCGGCACGCCGATGCCCATCTTGATGGCGCTGCTGCTCAACGAGCTGGCGTTCCCGAAGTTCAAGCGCGTCGCACAGACCGTGCTGTACCTGCCGCACTTCCTGAGCTGGGTTATCATCTCCAGTCTGTCGCTGCGGCTGCTGGCAACCAACGATGGTCTGGTTAACCAGATATTCGGCACCAATATCGCTTTCTTAGGCACGGAGAACAACTGGCGCGCAACCTACATCGTGCTGGGCGTCTGGAAGGAATGCGGCTGGAACACCATCATCTACCTTGCCGCGCTGACCGGCATCAGCCCGGAGCTGTACGAAGCGGCGGAAGTGGACGGTGCGAGCCGCCTGCGCAAAATCTGGCACATCACCCTGCCGGGCATCCGCTCCACCATCATCATCCTGCTGATTATGAACCTCGGCCGCATCCTCGGCAGCGAGTTCGACCGTCCGTTCACCCTGAGCAACCCGCTGGTTGAGGGCGCAAGCAAGACGATTTCCATCTTCGTCTACGAGCGCGGCATCAAGGGCAACCAGTTCGCCCTGTCCACAGCGGTCGGTCTGTTCCAGTCCGTCGTCTGCGTCATCTTCCTGCTTGCCTCGAACACGCTGGCGAAGAAGTTCGACGAGCCGGGCATCATGTAAGGAGGCTGCGATATGGCGACGACAACTACCTTCAACGGCAAAAAAGTCCATCAGGGCATGATCAAATCCCAAAAGACCCGCGTGGGCGACTTCATCATTGCCTTCATCATCTTTCTGACGATGATGATTTGCCTGCTGCCGATGGTCAACGTGCTGGCAAGCTCCCTGTCCTCCAGCGAACACCTGATTCGCAACGACGTGTTCCTCTGGCCCAAGGGCTGGAATTTTGAGGCGTACAAGACCATTCTGAGCGACAGCAAGTACACATGGTCTCTGGCGTGGACGGGCATCCTGACCGTCGTCTGCACGGTGCTGAGCCTTGTGCTGACCGTCTGCACCGCCTTCCCGCTGATTTACAAAAATCTGCGCGGCGGCAAGGTCATCAACTTCATCATCCTGTTCACGATGTACTTCAGCGCCGGCACGATTCCGGGCTACATCCTGCTGAACAACCTCAAGATGCTCAACACCCCGTGGGCGCTGATTCTGCCGAACTGCATCAGCGTGTTCAACGTCATCGTGCTGCGCTCGTTCTTCTACAGCGTGCCGGACAGCCTTCGCGAGGCGGCGGAGATTGACGGTGCAGGCCCAATCCGCACGCTGGTGACGGTGTATCTGCCGCTGTCTCTGCCCTCTCTGGCGACGCTGGCGCTGTTCTACGCCGTCGGCCGCTGGAACGGCTTCTCCGATGCGCTGATGTACCTGAAATCCAGCAAGGCGGAAAAGTACTGGCCGATTCAGCTGCTGCTGTACAACATCATCAAAAACTCCACGCAAAGCAGCGAAATCGCCACGCAGGAAGGTTTCTTCAGCGCCGGCGTTTCCAAGACGATTCAGATGGCGTCCGTCATGTTTGCAACCGTGCCGATTCTGCTGGTGTACCCGTGGCTGCAGCGCTATTTCGTCACCGGCGTCACGATTGGCGCAGTCAAGGGCTGATGCCCCTATACTATTTCCAAATGAGAATGCACCAAGGCGCGAGCAGATGGTGCAGGTGAATGCAGGAAATAGTATTACAACACCGTATTTCAGGGACGTGTGAGCCCTGCAAATAAAAAGGAGGAAATACCCCTATGAAACGCATCGTGTCTCTGGTTCTTGCGCTCGCGATGGTGCTGTCTCTGTGCATCTTCACGACCGCATCCGCGGACGACGGCTTTGTGGACGGCAAATTCACCAAAACCCGCCACATCACCGTGGAAGTCTACAACCGTTACAATGACGGCGGCTCCGACCCGACCAGCAGCGTGTACGCGCAGTACATCAAGCAGGGTATGCTTGACAAGTACAACGTGGACGTTGAACTGGTGTCTGTCGGCCGCTGGACGGAAGTTGACGACCTGAACAACCTGCTCGCCACCGGCGACGCGCCCGACGTGTGCGTCACCTACTCCTACCCGACGATCCAGACCTTCGCGGGCATGGACGGCATCATCGACCTGAATCCGCTGCTGACCGAATACAAGGATCTGCTGCCGGATCTGTGGGCGCTGCTGGGCGACTACAACATCTACTACGATCAGGATCCGGAAACCGGCTCCGTGTGGGCGATTGAAGCGGTGCTGGCGGAATCCGCGCGCATCAACACCTTCATCCGCAAGGACTGGCTGGACAAGCTGGGTCTGGCGCTTCCGACGACCGAAGCCGAATTCCATGACTGCCTCGTGGCTTTCCGCGACAACGCTGAGCTGCTGCTGGGCGCCGACGCCGCGAAGATGGTTCCCTTCTCCATCAGCACCGACATCGGCTGGCGCGCTGACCTGCTGAATGTCTCCAAGGTGCCGGAGGATGTGTCCGACGAAACGCTGTATGTCTACGGCTACGACGACCGTCACCTGCTCTACCCGAACTACAAGGAAGGCATCCGCGTGCTGAACCAGTGGTACAACGAAGGTCTGATTTGGAAGGACTTCGCGCTGTACACGGACGCAAGCGTTGAGGACGACATGATGAAGTCCGGCTTCGTCGGCGCTTTCATCCACAACTGGGATTACCCCTACCGCAATGGCGAAGACTCCATTCAGGCGAACCTGACCCGCGCTAACGGCGCAGACGCTGGCTTCATCGCTGTGGACTGCTTCCAGAACGACGCTGGCATCACCCGCAAGTATCTGGCTGACCGCATTGACCGCAAGGTGTTCTTCCCTGCGACCAACGACGAACCGCTGGCTTCCCTGCTGTACCTGAACTTCATCTCCTCCGAAGAAACCATCAAGTTCCTGCAGACCGGCAAGGAAGGCGTTACCTACAAGATGACCGACAACGGCGCGTATGAGATGCTCAACGCCACCGGCGAATGGATCATGAACTCCGGCATGAACATCGACCACACCATCACCGTCAACGGTCTGTATCTGGGCGATGCCACCGCGGCGACCAAAGCGCTGAGCTACCCCGGCGTGAATCCTGACTTCATCATCACCGCGAACACCTACGGCAAGCTGAACGGCCGCATTGTGAAGAAGTTCTCCTGCGGCGCAATCTCCGCGGAAGAAGACGTTGGCACTTCCCTGAACTCCAAGCGCGACGCTATGCTGACGCAGGCGGTTGTCGCGCCCGTTGACCAGTTCGACTCCGTGTACGACAAGGGCATGGCGGACTACCTCGCTTCCGGCGGTCAGAACATCATCGACGAACGCCGCGAAAAGCTGGAAGCCATCTACGGTGTCCATGTGGACTAATGCCTGACGTGCTTTGGCGCTGACAGCATAAAAACGCACCCCGCAAGGATTGAACTTGCGGGGTGTTTTGATGTGTGTGTTGATGATTATTCGATTTTCTGCTGCGGTTTGCTGCTTTGTCGCAGGGGTTTCGCTCCTGCGGGAGCGACAAAGGGAACATGAAAACAGACGAATGTCTGCGGTCGCCCCTTGACCCCTTCGCCCGCACTCCCATGTTTCTTGATTTTTATCGCAGCTCTTCCCGCATCTTCCCCGGCGTGGTATGAAACCGCTCCGCAAACATATGCCGGAACAGCTTGTAGTTCGTGAAGCCGTGCTTCTCCAAAATCTCGTGCAGCGCCACGTCCGTCGTCACTAAATCCTCATACACCTTCGACAGCCGATACTCGTTCAGGTAATTCAGATACGTCATGCCCGTGTTCTCCTTGAAGAAGCGGCAGAACGAATTCGGATGCATGTGCAGCGTTGCCGCAGCATCATTCAGGGCGATATTCTCCCGATAATGCGCTTCGGTGTACGCCATCACCGCCGACAGCCGCTGACGGTTCTTCTCGCGCCGTGAGAAGCTGCCTTCCGCCACCGGACGTGAAAACTCCTCGTAGACCAGATAGGTGATTTCCAGCAGCAGGCTCGCCATGCGAATGTCCCTGAAGAGCGAATCTCTGCTGGCTGTATGCTGCATCTGCAACAGCTTCTGCTTCACGCGCTCAATGGCCGCCGTCATCGTCGGATTCGTCGTCTCCACATCCCAAATGAACTGGCGCGAACGCGTTTCCGGCGCGAAGTCCCCCAATTCCTCGGTCGGGATTCGCAGCAGGAGGGCGGTATTGCCGGACAGGCTGATGGTGGCGTGGAGAACGTAAGGGCTGATGCAGATGCACTGCCCAGCGTGAAGCTGCCAGCGGCGCTGCTCGGTCTCGACGGTCAGCTCGCCGCTGAGGATATAAATCAGTTCCAGCGCGCCATGCCAGTGCATAGGGACGTAGCTGCGCGCGACTTCTGCGTACTCGTAGTGCGCGTGACCGGCAATGTTCAGCTGGAGGTTTTCATAGGGGTGATGGCGCTGGTCATCCATGCGGGGGGCTTCCTTTCTGGCGAAATGCCGCTTTTCATCTGCTTGATTTCGGATTTTGTCGCAAAATCCGCCTTACCGCCATTGTAGCATAAGGCGAAACGGGATGCAAGAGGGGAAAAATCGGCGAATACGCTGGGAAAACAGAGAAAAAACAATTTTCAGGCAAATTCGGGGTTGACAAATGCATAGCAACATGGTATGATTCTTTCATCCGCATAGGAAAGGAGTTACGCGCTATGAAGTTCGCCGCTACGATGATGAACATGATGATGCCCATGTGCATGTGCAACATGAGCATGTTTCGTCGTGCCGCGAATTCGATGCGCCATTCCGCCTGACGGATGGCTGGAGGATGAAAGCAATTCCTCCGGCAGAACCTACCGCAATTGTTGGGGAGGCTGCATCGAAGAGATGCCGGCATCCCCTGTTTTTTTGCCCCGGACGATTTCGGGAAAGGAAAGGCAAACGTCATGAGCAACGAAGCACCCCAGCAGACGCTTAAGCAGCCGGTTCAGCCACCCATGCAGATTGAGCTGCAGAACGTCAAGAAGGTCTACCCCGTAACCGGCGGCGAGGTCGTCGCGCTGGACAACATCAGCCTGAAGATTCGCAAGGGCGATATTTTCGGCATCATCGGTCTCTCTGGCGCAGGCAAGAGCACCCTCATCCGCTGCATCAACCGCCTCGACACGCCCACAGAGGGCAAAATCCTCATTGACGGGCAGAACGTGCCGGACATGAGCAAGCAGCAGCTTCGCCAGATGCGCCGCAAGGTCAGCATGATTTTCCAGCAGTTCAACCTGCTCATGCAGCAGACGGTCGCGAAGAACATCGCGTACCCGATGGAGTGCATCGGCGTGCCGCGCGCGAAAATCAACGCCCGCGTGAAGGAGCTGCTGGAAGTTGTCGGGCTGGAAAGCAAGGCGAAAGCATACCCCGCGCAGCTGTCCGGCGGTCAACGCCAGCGCGTCGCCATCGCCCGCGCCCTCGCCAGCGACCCCGAAGTGCTGCTCTGCGACGAAGCAACCAGCGCCCTTGACCCCATGACGACGCAAGCCATCCTCCGCCTGCTGCAAAAAATCAACCGGGAGATGGGCATCACCATCGTCGTTATCACCCACGAAATGGCGGTCATCCGCCAAATCTGCACCCACGTCGCGATTCTCGATGGCGGCGTGATTGCCGAAGAGGGCAGCGTCGACGATGTGTTCACCCACACCCGCAGCGAAGCAGGCAAGCGGCTGTTCGGCATCGTCGCAAGCGAAAATCACGAGCAAGTGCAGGAGAAACCTGCCATCCGCATCGTTTTCAACGGCGAAACAATCGCTGAGCCGATTGTCGCTGACCTCATCCTGCACCTCGGCGTGCCGCTGAGCATCCGCAGCGCGGACGTGCACACACTCAACGGCGCACAGTACGGGCAGCTGCTCATCAGCCGCCCCGACGACCCGATGGTCTGCCACCGGGCGATTGAATATCTGAAGGAACGCGGCTTGACGGTCGAGGAGGTGCGCGCATGAGCATGACGTGGGAACGGCTGGGTTCCATGCTGCTGGAGGAAACAGGCAATACCCTCCTGATGACCCTGCCCGCAACATTCTTTGCCTACCTGATTGGTCTGCCGCTGGGCGTCCTGCTGGTCATCACCCGCAAGGACGGCATTCTCCCGAAGCCGACGCTGAACCGCATTATCGGCGTGATTGTCAACCTGCTCCGCTCCGTGCCCTTCATCATCCTGATGGTGATGCTCTTCCCCGCAACGCGCGCGATTCTCGGCCGCGGCACAGGCACGGTGTCCATCATCATCCCGCTGACGGTCAGCGCGTTCCCGTATGTGGCGCGCATGGTCGAGGGCAGCCTGCTGGAAGTGGACAACGGCGTGGTGGAAGCCGCGCAGGCGATGGGTTCGACAACCTTCCAGATTGTGCGGAAGGTGCTGATTCCCGAAGCCATGCCGTCGCTGGTCAACGGCTTCGCGATTTGCATCACCACGATTCTGGGCTACACCGCGATGGCGGGCACGGCGGGCGGCGACGGCTTAGGCAAGGTCGCAATTACCTACGGCCTGAACAAGCGGCAGTACGACGTGATGTACGCCGCGAGCATCGTGCTGGTGCTGCTGGTGCAGTTCTTCCAGATGGGCGGCACTTGGCTCAGCCACGCGATTGACCACCGCCGCCGGAAATAAGGATAAACACGCGGACACTGCATGGGCGTGTCACCAACTCCATCGCGAAAAGGGTGTCGAGAGGGTCGAAGACCCTTGCGTCTCCCCATCAATCGTTTCATTCACCCGTATGGTGTTTGAATAAATAGGTTTCCCCAAAATGAAAGGAGTGCTTACAATGAAGAAGCTCTTTGCTCTGGCTCTGGCGCTGGTTCTGGCGCTGTCCCTGACGGTTGCGTCTGCTGATGAACTGAAGGTCATCCGCGTTGGCGCGACGGCTGCCCCGCACGCGGAGATTCTCGAATCCGAAGCGGTGACGGCAAAGCTGGCGGAACTGGGCTACAAGCTCGAAGTCGTTGTGTACGAAGGCTATGTGCTGGAGAATCCGGCAGTTGCTGACGGCACGGACGATGCGAACTATTTCCAGCACAAGCCCTATCTCGACTCCTACAACGAAACCGCTTCCGAGAGCGAACAGCTTGTGTCCGCGTTCACCGTGCATTACGAGCCCTTCGCCATCTACTCCAAGAAAGTGACCAGCCTTGCTGACCTGCAGGACGGCGCGCACATCGGTCTGCCGAACGACCCCTCCAACGAGACCCGTGCTCTGCTGCTGCTGGAGGCTGCTGGCCTGATCACCGTGCCGGAAGGAACGACCGCTGCGTCTTCCTTGACCAAGTACGACATCACCGCCGAAATGAACCCCCACGGCTATGTGTTTGACGAAGTGGCGGCTGAACTGCTTGCCCCCACCCTCGAAGACTACGACATTGCCGTCATCAACGGCAACTACGCGCTGGACGCTGGCCTGAAGCCCACTACGAACGGCCTGTTCGTCGAAGCGGCTGACTCTGAGTTCGCTACCCTGTACGCCAATATCGTTGCGGTTCGCCCCGCTGACCTTGATTCCGACTGGCTGAAGGCACTGAACACCGCGCTGACTTCCAAGGAAGCCTACGACTACATGATCACCACCTACGAAGGCGGCGTCATCCCGACCTTCACCGTGGAGGACGCGGAATAATCCTGTTTTTCTGCAAGACCGTCTGCAAGTGCGCAGGCGGTCTTTTTTTCGTCAGCGGAAGTGGGAGTAGCGGAATTCGCATGAGCGATTTCCCCCGCAGCAAAAAGACCAGCACCGAGAGAAACAGCTTCTCCCGATGCTGGTCGGTTGGATTTGCTTGCGGGTACTCCGGCTTGTTTGCACTTCCCCTGCCCCTTGGGTTAAGCGGCTTTATCCCCTTCCAGTGTCTTTAGGGATTTCCTACTCTGAAAAAACAAGCAGGTCAGCACCCCCATCAGCGACAGCGCCGCATAAAAGCACGCCGCGCCGCTGCCTTCATCCCGTCCGAACAGCATTTCCAGCCACGGCAGCGGATTCCGCATCATCGGCCGAAACACCGCATCCACCAGCGCCCCGCCCAGCGTATACCCGACCGGAATTGTGAAGAATTGCAGCGCATTCCGCACCGCGTACACCCTTCCCTGCATTCCTTCCGGGATGTTCAGCCGCATCAGCGCATCAAGATTCGCGCTCATGACGGGAATCAGCAGCCACCCCAGCGCAGCGCCCACGCACCACGTCGGCAGATTCCGCCCGAAGGCGAGCAGGAAGTTCTCCGTGCCCATCGAGACGAGCAGACAGCCGCACACCACCCGCACGCGGCTTTTCGGCGCGGGAAGCAGGACGGCGAGCAGGCTGCCGATCAGCGTCGCCAGCGCGGTCACGGTGGAGAAGATGCCCATGGCATTCTCCCCGCCCCAGCTCCGCGAGAGCAGCAACGACGGCAACGCAGCTTCGTACATGGATGAGACGAGGTTAATCGCCGCGAGGTACAGCACGAGCGTCAGCAGTCCGGGCGCTTGGCGGAAGAACCGCAGCCCCTGCCGGGTCGAATCGAGGAAGGACTCGTGCGGACTGCCAGTTTGCCGCTTCGGAATGCGGATGAAGCACAGCAGCGCCGTGAACGCGACGGCGAATGTCGCCAAATCCGCGAACATGACTGCGCGCAGACCGCCGAGCGTCATCAGCGCCATTGCCAGCACAGGTGTCAGCAGCCCGGACAAGCTGGACGAGAGATACCGCAGTCCACCGACCCGCTGGTACTGCGATTTCGGCAGCAGCGCGGTCGTTGCGGCTTCGCTGGCGGGCTGCTGGAGCGTGTTCATCAAGCCGTTCAGCGCGTTAAGGAGATACAAGTGCGTGATTTGCAGCCGTCCCGTTTGCAGCAGGACGAGCGCCGCGACGGTTGTGCACGCGGCAAGCGCATCACTGACGAGCATCGTCCGGCGCGTATCGAGGCGGTCAACCAGTGCGCCGCAGAACAGGCTGAATACGACATACGGCGCGTAGCTGCTGACGGTCAGCAGCGCGGTGGACAGCGCCGACCCGCTCTGCTGATACGCCCAGATAACAAGCGCGTAGCTGGTCATGGCGCTGCCGAGCGACGAAAGCGCCTGCGTCGTGAACAGCAGGAGGAAATGGCGCAATTCGCGCAGAGACTCAAAAAACGAATGCAGTTTCATATGGCTTTGCTCCTTCATGCAATATGTTGCATGGATGAAGATACGCAAAGCCGCAGGACGCTCCATGCAACGCCCTTACGACGCGCATGGAGCCAATGCAGTCATCAAAATCACGGTTTTCACCCCGCTTTTATGCGTTCAGTGTGTAGATGCGGCTGATTTCGCCGTCAATGTCACTCCGGCTGTCCAGATAGGTGCAGCCGTATTTTTCGTACACATTCGCGTGGTCGGTCGCGATATAGACGCGGTTTTCCCCATTCTGTCGGGCGATTTCCGCCAGTTCGTGCAGCAGCTTTCCGGCAATTCGCTGATGACGGTACGCGGGGAAGGTGTACACGAAGCCGCACCACGGGCGGAGTTCCGGTGCATCCACGCAGTCGCGGTCGGTCAGCGTCGCAAAGGCGGCGATTTGGTCGCCCGCCATCAGAAAGTAGCAGTCGCCCGCACCGAGGGTGTGATGGAACTGTTCCTTTTCGAGCAGCTCCGTCAGGAACTTCGCCGCGCCCCACTCGCAGGCGCGAAGCTGTGCGAGGAGTTGGGGCTGGTTAGGCGAAGTGAAGTAGGATGTCAGGTACATGGTGGATTTTCCTCCGATGGGTCAGTAGTGCTTGTGAATAAAGTCCGCAATGATTTGCAGCACGTCCTCCGTCCAGAAGGGCGCTCCGCCGTGGTTGACGCCTGCCAGCTCGATGTAATCCGCCTCGGCGCCGTTCTGCATCAGGCGCTCGTAGAGCGTCCGGCTATGCGCGGCGCTGACCTGCGTGTCGCGGTCACCATGGAGCAGGAGAATCGGCGGAACGGCGCGGTCGGGCGCGAGATAGGTCTGTGCGCTGGCTTCCGCGAGTTTTTCCGGATGTTCCTGCAGGCAGGACACGCCCAGCAAATCGGCAGTCGGGCGGAAAGTCGCGGGCATGTTTGCCGGAACGCCCTCTTTTGCGCAAAGGAACAAGTCGCTCGGCGCGGATTCCGCAATCACACCGCAAATCGGGAAATTCAGCAGTTCCGACACATCCGCAATTCCCGCCGCCTGACGCAGCGCCGTCAGCAGCGCGATATGTCCGCCGGAGGAATTGCCCATGAGGAAGGTGCGCGCCATGTCGATATGGAACAGCTTTGCGAGTTGTTCTGCGATATAGTGGATGGCGCGGTGCACATCCTCTACCTGTGCGGGGAAAGGCGCGATTTTCGATTCGCGGTACTGCACGGATGCAACGGCGAATCCCCTTTCCGCAAGTTTTGCCAGTGCGGGGATGCAGTTGTACATTTCCTGCCGATACCATGCGCTGCCGGGGAGAAAGACAATCAGCGGCACGGTTTCGCCGTCCTGCCAATGCGGGCGGTACGGGATGATGAGCTGCATTTTCCGCTGCGTTTCGCCGTAGGTGACGTAGGCAACATCGGGGACGTAGAGGTATTCGAGGGTGTCGAGGGAGACGGTGCGGGTTTGGCGCATGATGAGGATGTCTCCTTTCCAGCTATCGGGTCGCGCCCATTTGGCGCGACAATATGCAAGTAGTGGATAGAGTAGCTTGAGGGCGCTCCTGCGGGAGCGCGAAGTTACAACTGCTGCGCTGAAAGCGCTTCGCTGTTCAGCGTTCGTGGATTGGAGTTGGTCGCTTTTCCTCTACCGGTCACACGTCCAGCAGTTGGGGCGTTGCCCCAAACCCCACCAGAGGCGCCGCCTCTGGACTCCGCAAGGGGCATTGCCCCTTGACCCTTTTTTCGGCGCCCGGCTTGGTCGCTTTTCCCCTACTCCGCTTTTATGCGGCTTTATGCCTTTGCCATCGCCCCATCCAAAATCTCCAGCCCCTGTTCCTCCTGGAACTGATTCGTATACAGCTGATAATAATACCCCTGTTTCGCAATCAGCTGCTGATGCGTCCCATCTTCCGTAATCTTGCCATTCTGAATCACCAGAATCCGATCCGCCGAGCGAATCGTAGAGAGTCGATGCGCAATGATGAAGCTCGTCCGCCCCGCCAGCACCTTCTGAATCGCGTGCTGAATCAGCTGTTCCGTCTCCGTATCAACCGAGGACGTGGCCTCGTCCAGCACGAAAATAGACGGGTTCGTCAGAATCGCGCGGGCAAAGGAAATCAGCTGCTTCTGCCCTGTGGAGAGGCGGTTGCCGCCCTCGCCAACGTCCGCCTGATAGCCATCCTTCATGTTGCGGATGAAGGGTTCCGCGCCGACCATGCGGGCGGCTTCCGCGACTTCCTCGTCGGTGGCATCGGGGCGGCCGTAGCGGATGTTATCCGCAACCGTGCCGGAGAAAAGGTGCGGCGACTGCAGGACGTAGCCGAGGTTGGACTGAAGCCAGAGCTGACTGCGCGTGCGGTAATCCGCGCCGTCGATGAGGATTTTGCCCTCCGTCGGCTCATAGAAGCGGCAGACGAGGTTGACGATGGTGGACTTGCCGCTGCCGGTTTCGCCGACAAGGGCAATGGTCTGCCCGTGCTGGATGTGCAGGTTGAAGTGTTCCAGCACCTTTTCGCCCTCTTTGTAGCGGAAGGTGACGTCCTCGAAGTCAATGTCGCCGATGAGCTTGGGCCAGTTTTCGGTCTTGGGGTGGAAATTGTCGCCGTATTGCGCCACCACTTCGGGAGAATCCACAATATCGGGTTCCGTTTCCAGCAGGCTGATGACGCGCTCCGCCGCTGCCTGTGCGGATTGCAGTTCCGCGAAGATGCGGGCAATATCGCGCACAGGCTGGAAGAAGCTGACGGTGTAGTTGATGAACATGGTCAGCGTGCCGACGGTCATGGCGACGCCGAAAACGTGCGTACCGCCGATGACGCTGTTGCCGCCCTGCCAGAGCGCATACGCCGTCGCCAAAGACCCCAGCGACACGACGATGGGCAGAAAGAGGTTTGAGAGCGTCGCCGCGCGGATGGACGCGGAACGCATGGAGGCGGAAACCGTCTCGAATTCCTGGATGTTCAGTTCTTCGCGCACAAGGGTTTTCGTCGTCTTTGCGCCGTTGATGCCCTCATTGAAGCCCGCGGTAATCTGGCTGTTGTTCTTGCGCACCTGACGATACGCCGCGAGAATCGCCTTCTGGAACTTCCAGCTGATGACGGCCAGCGGCGGCAGCACCAGCATGACGATCAGCCCCAGCCGCCAGTTGATGGTCAGCATCCGCACGGCGCAGGCAACCAGATACACCGCGCCCCAGCACAAGTCCACCAGCGACCAGCCGATGGTGTCCGCAAGGCGCTGCGTGTCGTTGGTCAGGCGGGACATGAGGTATCCTACGGGCATCCGGTCGTAGTAGGAGAAGGGCAGTTCCTGCAGTTTCTGGAAACCGAGCTTGCGAATCAGGTAGCACGTTCCGGTTTCGACAATGCCGCACTGCCGCAGAAAGCCGAAAATCGTCGCCACTTGCACCGCCGTCAGCAGCGCATACGCTACGACGAACCCAACCAGCCCGGCCGTGCTGTGGTTAGCAATGAACACGTCAATCGCGTAGGCATTCATGTTCGGCATAATCACGTCGATGATTGCAGAAACCGCCATGAAAAGCACAACCGCAATCAGGTTCTTGTGGTACGGCTTTGCAACCTTGATGAGCTTGCGCCACAGGGAGAGATCAAATCGTTTGGTATAATCCTGTTCCTGAAAGGACTGCATATCAGTTCACCCCTTCCGCTGCCTTGGCCTGCGTCAGTTCTTCCTCCAAGGCGTTCTGGATGCTGTTGATGCGCTGGTACAGGCCCGGCTGGCTGCACAGCTCAGCGTGCGTGCCCTGCTGCGTAATCTGCCCGTTTTCCAGCACGAGGATGAGGTCAGCCTGCGAGAGCGTCGTCACGCGGTGGCTGATGATGAGGGTGGTCACGTCCTTCTGCTCGTGTCGGAGGGCAGCGCGAATCTGCGCGTCCGTCTCGGTATCCACAGCGGAAAGGGAGTCGTCGAAGATGAGGATGTTGTTGTCCTTAAGCAGCGTGCGCGCGATGGCGATTCGCTGCTTCTGTCCGCCGGAGAGCGTCACGCCGCGTTCGCCCACGACCGTCTCCCAGCCCTTATCCGCCTTGGCGATAAAGCCGGATGCGCTGGCGATATCCGCCGCGTGCTCAATGCGTTCCGCCTCCTGTTCCGGCGCGGTGATGCCCACGTTCTCCCGGATGGACTTGGAGTACAGGAACGGCTCTTGCAGAATCAAGCCGACGTGTGCGCGCAGATATTTGCGGTCAATCTGCTGAATATCCACGCCGCCGATGGTGATTTTGCCGTTCGTGGGCGTATACAGCCGCTGCAGCAGGTACATCATGGTGGATTTGCCGCTGCCCGTGCCGCCCAGCACTGCCGCCGTCTTGCCCGCGGGGATGGTGAAGGACACGTCGCGCAGCACCGGCACGTTGTCATCCGGATAAGCGAAGGACACATGGTCAAACACAATATCGCCGTGCAGGTCGGGCTTCAGGGCGTTCGGCTCATCCGGCTCGGCTTCCTCGTGCAGAATCGCCTGCACGCGCTTCATCGAGACCATTGCTTTGCCCGCGTCGGACAGGGTGCGGCCCAGCTGACGAATTGGGAAGAGCAGCATCCCCAGCGTGGAGGTGAAAACAATCAGCGTGCCGACGGTAATCCAGCCGTTGCAGGCGTAGATGATGCAGACCACCAGCGTCAGCAGCGTCTGCGTCATGCTGATGGCGTCGCCGCCGCCCCAGTAGATGGCAAGCAGTTCATTCAGGCGGAGGTTCTTCTTGCGCAAATCGTTGTTCACGCGGTCGAACTTCTCCACCTCGCGCTCCTGCTGTCCGAAGGCGCGCACGACGCGGACGCCGGAAAGGTTCTCCTGCAAAACGGCGTTCAGCACACCGTCCGCTTCGTCCGCCACCTCAAAGGACTTATGCACCATTTTGAAGAACCACGTCGCGAAGCAGAACAAAGGCGGCACAAGAATCAGGCTGTAGAGCGTAATCGGCACGGAGCGCGGCAACAGGATGCTCATGGCGATAACGACCATCAGCACCGTATTGACGACTTCCATCACCTGAACCGCCAGAAAGCGGCGAATCGTATCCACGTCAGACGTGCAGCGCTGAATCAGTTCGCCCGCCTGCGCTTTAACGTGGTACGCAAACGGCAGGTGCTGCAAGTGGCGATAGAGGTCATTGCGCAGTTTGCGGGCGATATTTTCACTCGCAATCGCGGAAGAACGACCTTTTATGAACGTGAACACGCCGTTGACGACGTTCATCAGGATGAGCGCCAGCGCGGGAATCCACAGATTTTGGCGGAGGAAATCGCGTCCGCCGAGGGCGTTAATCGGGTTCATAAGGAAATCCGGCATTGTGAACGGCTCGCTGCCCAGTATGCTGTCCACGATTTCGGAGAGCAGCAGCGGCGTTAAAAAGCCGATGATGACCATCATGATGGTCGCAATGAGTGCCCAGAGGAAATGCGTCCAGTTCTGCCCGATGAGGGAGAGCATTGCGCCGAACGGGGTCTGTTTCTTCTTTGGTTTCGTTGTGGTGCGCTGCGTAGGAAATCACTCCTTTCAAGAGAGACAAAGTGGTTGATGACTCATAACTGCCCATTGTATGCTTTTTTCGAAAAGGGTACGAAAAAAGCACCATCCGTCTGAATGCAAACGGCTGGTGCTGCACACAAAACGCATGGTAACAGGAAAAGAGCGTGGAATTTTCCTATTACGGGCGCGTATGGGCAGAAAGAGCCGTCGCAGTCAGTCCATTGGCACGGGATACAAGGGTTAAAATCATCATGGTCATTGCGAGGGCCTCCTTTCTGCATAATTTTGATTTTGTTGTGCTTCTCGCAAGCACGCAAGAAACAGTGTAGTCGAAAGTCAAGGTTTTGTCAAGGGGCAAATGGCGGTTTTTTCAAATATTCATCCCATCTTGCGCAGGATTCCCGTTTTCCCAGTCCCAAACCGCCTTTTCAATCAAGTCGGCAGCATTGGCGCAGCCGTGTTCATTGCGCAGGGCCTCCCCGATGCACGCCGCGTTGCGCGTGTATTCCGGGTTGCTGATGAGTGCGCGCAGCCCCTCCGCCAGATTCTCTGCCGTCAGCTTATCGCGCGGAATCGCTTTCGGCCCGCACCCGGCAGCGTACACCCGCTCCGCCCAGAACGGCTGATCGCCGCCGAACGGCACAACGAGCGTCGGCAGCGCATGGCGCAGGCTGGTTGCGGTCGTCCCCGCGCCGCCGTGATGCACCGCCCCTGCCATATGCGGGAACAGCCAGTCATGCGGCACACTTTTCACATAGAAGATGTTCGTATCTTTTGTCTTTGCTTCCTGCTGACCCCAGCCCAGTGCCACCACCGCCCGCACGCCGGACAATTTCACCGCCTGCCGGATGATTTCCGCCAGTTCACCCATGTCGCCCGACACCATCGACCCAAAGCCGATGTACACCGGCTCGTCGCCCGCGCGCAGGAACTCCGCCAGCGCCGGGTCAGGCGTGTAGTCCACCGGGCGCTCATCCCACCAGAAGCCGGACATGTGGATGTTGTCCGCCCAATCCTCCGGGCGCGGCACAAGCGTCGGGCTCATGGCGTAAATCACGGGCACTTGCTTGCCCTTCACGTCATAATCCGGGCGCAAGCGAACGCGGCGCTTTGCCATGTCGTTCTCCTTGCGCCAATCCGAGAGGTAGCGGTGCTCCAGCGCCGAAATCAGCAGATACCCGATGCGGTAGCTCAGCACATTCCACCACTTGCCGAGCTTGCGGAACGGCGCGGATGAAATTGGCATATCCTTGCACGGATCCATCGGGAAATACTGCGTCTGGATGCACGGAATATCGTACTTCTCCGCAATCGAATAGAACATCGTCCCGAAGAATGTGCAGACGATGGCTTCCGCGCCCTCCGCGCAGTGCAGCAAATCCTCCAGCAGCATCGGCGCAATATCGCGGATACCCTTCTCAAACTCCTTCAAGTACCGCACGCCCACCGCGTCCGGCTGGAGCAGCCGCCCCATCATATCCACCACATCGCCAGAAATGGGATAGAAGGACATTCCCGCTTCCTCAATCATGCCCTGAAACGGCGCAAACGCCGCAATCGTCACCTCATGCCCCCGCTCGTGAAGCTCCCGTCCCAGCAGCATATACGGCCGCACGTCACCCGTCGAGCCGAGCGTTATCATTGTGATTTTCATCATTACCTCCAATGATTTCGAGATAAGTTAAAGGTATACAAACTAAAAAACTAACAATAAAATTCAAGTATGTAGAAGAAACCAAAAGCGCCATCAAGCGCGCTTGCTTCCCGTCGCACACGGGTCATACCACCCCGCAGGAACTTTCACCCGGAAGCCCTCGAATGCGCTTTCCGCATCCGCCTTCACCACGCAGTGCGGCGTATACACATGCCGCATCCCCTCCTGCATCCGCGCCATGCACCACTGCGCCAAATCAACTGCCAGCGAATCCCCTTCCGCCAGCGGCACAAATGCATCCCGCCGCACCAAAAAGCACATCGGCGAAACCGCAGTGACATTGTAGCTGGTTCGGTTCATGCCGTGCCATCCGCCCGCTGAGACCGGCAAGCCGCGATTCCGTGACCGCACTGTGCCGTCCGGCAGGATGTCGTATCCGGCATGAAGCACCCGATTGCGTGCATCCACCACCAGCGGCGTCACCGCGCACACATCCGGGCGCTGGGCGTACATCATCATCTCCCGCAGACCGTCCGCATCAGGTGCCGCCGTGTCCCCCCACAGGAACAGCAGCATGTCCGCCGACGCATCCGCCGCCAAACGGTTCACATCCGCCGCAGACGCATCCCGCGCAAGCCGCAATGCCGCGACGGTAAAATCCCCCACGTCGTACCGCAGCCGCAGCACACCGTCCTCCACCCGGCACGTTCCCGGAAACCCGTTGCGGCGCATACTTTCTTCCGCCGCCCGCGCCGCCGCGTCCAGGCAGACCGCCAATTTCGTGTGGCTCATCGACCTCCGCAGCGTCCGCCAGTGGTACAGCACGCGCGGAATGTGGATGACGCCGTCCGCCCGCTCGCACGCACGGAGCATCAAATCGTGATCCTGCGACCCGTCGAACGCCGGTCGTAATCCGCCGATGGCATCCAGCAGCGTCCGCCGAATCACCGACAAATGGCAGATATAGTTGCCGGAGCGCAGGTTGTCCGGGCAGAAATCCGGCTTGCGGTGCGCATCAACGTGAATCGCGCCGTGGGCGGTCAGCTTATCTTCATCGGTGTAGAGCACGTCTGGATGGTGCGCGTCGATGGCTTCCGCAATCCGCCAGAGCGCATCCGGCGCAAGCACATCGTCGTGGTCGCACAGGGCGATATACTCCCCCGTCGCCATTTTAATCGCGCGGTTCGTGTTGCCGGATATGCCCGCGTTTTCCACCCCAAACGCGATGTGGAATCGGCTGTCCCGCGCGGCAATTGCCTCCAGCGCCTTTCGCGTCTCGGCGGACGTGCTGCCGCCATCGTACAGGCAGACCTCCCACACGCCGTGCGTCTGGGCAAGCAGCGAATCCGCCAGCGCGCGGAGGAATTTCGGGCGCGTGTTGAACACGGGGACGACGACGCTGATGCGCACGTTCGGGAAGGGGTGCGCGCGCTGTACCGCCAGTTCGCGCTTGGATGCTTTCTCCCGCCGGAATCGCCATTCGTCCCGCAGCAGCACCCGTGCCGCCAGCATTTCACCCGCGCGGTGCAGCGTGTACCCCGCGCCATGCATCCGCACATACGCCCGAACCCGTTCCGCCCACTGCACGCACGTCCCTCCCGCCGACTTTCCTGCCCTCATCATACCATGCGCCGCGGGTTTTGTAAAGCGCCGGGCGATTTTCTGCCAATTCGGAACAATTTTCGCAAAACCGCTTGACAAATGGGTGAAAAGGTGCTAAACTAAATCCTGTTCCGGCAATCCGGACGAACCGCATAGGGGCATGGTGTAATGGTAACACGTGGGTCTCCAAAACCTTTGTTGAGGGTTCGAGTCCTTCTGCCCCTGCCAGAAAGCATCTGATGATTCAGGTGCTTTTTTGTTGTGTGAAGCCCCGCTACCTTTTGGGTAGCGGGGCTTCGGTATCATTTGCCCAATATCTCCATTGAATACTTGAAACTTCTGTAACACTTCAGACACATATTTGTCCGCTGAATGCTTTTGCAGTTTTCGTATGCAGAGTTGCCATATTCACTTGCTCGATACGAATACGTTTTTCCACATACACGGCAAGTTCTTGAATACACTTTATCTTCATTGGAATCATCACAACCCGTAGCAGCAAACAGCAGCATAACCATGCTAAGAATCAAGCAGATAGTCCGCAGCAACGTTCCATTTGTCTGCTGTGCGCTTTTCGTTTTCATGTCCATTTCTACTCCTCCTGATGTTTTTTCAATTCTGTTAGCCTGCGAATCAGTTCCTCCAACACCTCCCTATTTCCGTCGTCCGCCACAATCTCTCGCAGCTTTTTGCCGCCGAAATCGTATTCTTCCATCCACGCATTGATTTCTGAACTTTCAATCAGATTCTCTGCAGACAGCCTTAATAGCCCCCGTTCCAGCGTCTCTTGGAACTTCGACTCAAATGCGTCTGCACTAAACGGACAATTATCCCCCCTTCTGAATGCAGTTTCCAATTTGATAGCGTAAACATGGCATGGGTACATAGGCTCCCTCCTTTCATTGATACTTCTATTTTACCCTCCCCTCAAAAAAAGTCAAGTGTTTTCTTGAAGAATTATATATTTCTGACATTTCTGGCAAAAGCATGGCAAATTGTTGTGTATCTTCACAACGACTTTCGTGTCGGCGTGTAACCACATTTCAGAAAATCGTTTTTTTCTGAAATCAGCTGCCTCAACCCCCTCCAAATTTCAAATTCGCACAGAAAACGCGCCCGCCGACCTTCCGACGAGCGCGTTTATACTATTGGGGGCTCTACTCCCGAATTCAGTGCACGACTTGCTGGACACCACAGTTATCACATTTAAGGCAACACCGCACAAATGAGGCGGTCAGCCGCCGAGTTGTGCGGTGTTGCTTTAAATTACTTCTTATTCTTCTGCTCCACCATCGCCTTGACCTTCAGCGGCAGACCGAGCAGGTTGATGAAGCCCGCGGAATCCTTGTGGCTGTACAGGTCGTGGCTGTCGCCGAAGGTGGCGATTTCCTCCATGTACAGGCTGTTCGGCGACTTCACGCCCGCGTTGATGCAGTTGCCCTTGTACAGCTTCAGCTTCACCGTGCCGTTAACCGCCTGCTGCGTGCTGTCCACAAACGCGGAGAGCGCCTCGCGCAGGGGCGTGTACCACATGCCGTCGTACACCAGCTCCGCGAACTTGCTCGCGACCAGCTCCTTGTAGTGGCTGGTGGCGCGGTCAAGCGTGATGGATTCGAGGATGCCGTGCGCGGCGTAGAGCATCGTTCCGCCGGGGGTTTCGTACACGCCGCGGGACTTCATGCCCACCAGGCGGTTCTCCACCAAATCCGCGCAGCCAACGCCGTTGCGGCCCGCGATTTCGTTCGCCTTCGTCAGCAAATCCACCGCGTCCAGCTTTTCGCCGTTGATGGCGACCGGCACGCCCTTCTCGAAGTCCACCGTGACGTATTCGGGCTGATCAGGCGCTTTTTCGGGCGTGACCATCGTCAGCAGCAGGTCTTCCGGCGGCTCGTTCCACGGATCTTCCAAATCCGCGCCCTCGTGGCTGATGTGCCAGATGTTGCGATCCATCGAATACGGGCGATCCTTCTTGACCGGGACGGGGATGCCGCGCTTTTCGGCGTAGTCAATTTCTTCCTCACGCGTCTTGATATCCCAGATACGCCACGGCGCGATAATCTGCATGTTCGGGTCGAACGCCTTGATGGTCAGCTCGAAGCGGACTTGGTCGTTGCCCTTGCCGGTGCAGCCGTGGCAGATGGCAGTGCAGTTCTCCTTGTGGGCGATTTCAACGAGGCGCTTGGCAATCAGCGGCCGTGCGAAGGACGTGCCCAGCAGATACTTGCCCTCGTAGACCGCGCCCGCCTTGAGCGTCGGCCAAATGAAGTCCTCGACGAACTCCTTGCGCAGGTCTTCGATGTACAGCTTTTCAGCGCCGCACTTTTTCGCCTTCTCGTGGAGGGGCTCCAGCTCTTCGCCCTGCCCGACGTCGCCCGCAACGCAGACCACGTCGCAGTCATAATTTTCCTTCAGCCACGGCACGATAATCGAGGTATCCAGACCCCCGGAATAAGCCAGCAATACGCGCATCTTCGCCATAACAATCGACTCCTTTATCTTCATCCTGATTCTCATCATTTTTGTGTCCGTCTGCCGGACAAGATGGATTATACACCAAGATGAATAAAAATGCAATAGGTCTGCATAAATTTTCTCGGATTTTTCGTAGAGGGATACTGCAATACTTTCCACACATCCCGTGCAGATTGCAACCTAAGTTAAGGGGGAATAGGCGTAATGCGAGTACTTTGCCTTCACACGCTCCGTGCAGATTGCAACGCCCCCTTGACCCCTTTGCGGGTCGCCTTGCCTTGCTTTGCCTCCACACGCTCCGTGCAGATTGCAACTTTTCCTTTTTCTCCCGCCGTGAGATGCTGGTTCCTTTGCCTCCACACGCTCCGTGCAGATTGCAACCTGCGGCACTTTCTCCACGTCGCCGGGGTACAAGCTTTGCCTCCACACGCTCCGTGCAGATTGCAACGGCAGAAATGCACAGAATTGCAATATGCACTTTTCAGAACGTGTGTTGAGTTGGTAGATAGCTTTTCAGTATTGAACAAAGCAATGCTGCGCTGACTATTTTCCCGAAACTCTTCTGCTGTCAAGGCGACCTTTGCCGCCATTAGCGACAGCCCCGGACGGACAATCGACCGGTTTTGCTGGTGCGAACCGCACCGGATTTTCATGTTAGCTGATGATTCGCCTGATGCCCATGCTGGGAATCGTATGCGGCAGTTCTGAAAGCCGCTGAATCGTCATATGATGATACGCAACAAATTGAGGATAGTCACGTTGGAGTGCCTCGCGGTCAAATACTCGGTAAAGTTCTTCCCCAAACTCTTTCTGTAATTCCTTCCTATTATATTCCGGCAAGTCTCTTCTGCAATGCTGAAGCAGGAACGCCGAGTACAAATCGCGCTGAATGCGTTCACCGTCTGGCATAATGTTCCAGCGGTTTTCAAGTGCCTTCTTGATGCAAGTGTCTGTCTGGTGGTTGTACTGACTGGCGCACACATGCGTGTCAACCTCTTTCACCCCTTCCAGCCCGCGTGACTGGCATTTCTGTTTCAGCATCGTAATCAGCATGGCAGGTGCTTTGTTGGCAATGGACTTTCCAAAGCGCTTTTTGCGTTTATACCGTCCTGTCTTTTCGGAAATCTCCGTTTTATTTGCCCTGTGCGCTAAATCGCAGTAACTCATGTTCTCCACAAAGAAGCAATCACCCAGCGTCAGCAGATAATTTGCCAATTCGTTATGCTGCTGTTTTCGGATGTCCGCCTGATGATGCTGAATCATTGCCAGCTGGTGCTGAATCCGTCTGTATCGCTTGGACTTGTTCCGCGTTAGCTTCACGCCGCGCTTAAATGTTCCATCCGAATTGTAATTCTCCGGATTCATTGCGCGTCGGCTTCTGTCCATCTTGCGCTGCAAGCGCCGCTTTTCTTGTTCTATATTCTGCACACGGTCAGCCAATTCCAGCAGATTAACCTCCTTATCGGTCGAGTATGCCAGCGTCCGTGTGCCAATGTCGATGCCAACGACACCATGCCCGACGGGATGCTTCGGCGCACTGCTTATCGGGTCACGCTTCACCGCCGGCTTTCCTTCCAAAACAAGCTGTGCATACCAATGCGGCTTTGTCTTGCCGTCTTTGCGGAGGATGCGGACAAATTTCACATGCCTTTTCAACATCTCGGCCTCGTAAGGATTATTAGGTGATAATTTCAGCAAAAACTCTCTTTTTACCTTCTTGCGGTCACGATTACCTTGCTGATTCCATATAATTCTATCTTCTCGGAACATAATCTCCTTTCCACCGCTTTTCTTCTGTGAATAGCCCTGCACGGAACAAAGTTCACCCGGCTTTTTGAAATGTACTTTTCCCTTCTGCTTATAGTTGTCAACGAACACCTTATCAAAAGCAATCCACACCTGTGCTGTAATTCCATGCAACGCTACATTTGCGCCGATATTATCATTAAAGTGCTTATAGTATTTTTCCATATCAGCCTTAAAGGCATTTCTGCTAAAACCGTTTTCTTCCAAAAATGCTTTTCTCTTTTTTTCTAATGCCCACTTTTCCTTCTGATTGCTGGCAGTATCAATCATTTTCATGATTTCTTGGTATTCAGGCATTCTTTCAACTTGGCATTTCTTCTTTAGTTCAGCATGAACCAGCGTATTATACAGCTGCCGCGCAATCTCGAAACGCTTTTCAAGATGGTCGGACTGCCATTTTTCCAGTTTAAGGGGCAGCGTCAGACAACAAGTCGCCCCCTCCTTCTCTTTCTCCTCATTGTTCACGCGCGTCCCCTCCCCTTCCAGTGCTTTTCCACCCCATTATACCGCATCTTCCGCACATTTTCAAGCAAGAACAGCAAATTCGACATTCAGCCGCTGTTTTTTTACTGTACAGCGCTTTTTGCATTTGTCCCCTTCGCCCATCTATCCGCCATTCCATTCATCCCGTTCCGAAAACGTATTAAATTGTGAAAAAAATATCGTTAAAATCGTGTCAGCCACTTGACAAGAGCTTAACAATCTGCTACACTGTTCTCGTCACCCCGACAAACACCGACATTCCCCGTTCGCGGGCACATCCCCGCAGGACGGATGAAGCATAAGGAGAGAGTATCATGGCGAAAGAGTATCCGATCGTCGATAGCGTGGAGAGCTTCGAGACGGCCCTCGCCCGCGTCCGCGCGGCACAAAAGGTCTATGCGACCTACACGCAGGAGCAGGTGGACAAGATTTTCAAGGCAGCTGCCCTCGCCGCGAACAACATGCGCATCCCGCTGGCGAAGATGGCGGTGGAAGAAACCGGCATGGGCGTGGTGGAAGATAAGGTCATCAAGAACCACTACGCCGCTGAATACATCTACAACGCCTACAAGGACACGCAGACCGTCGGCGTGCTGGAGCGCGACGAAGCATTCGGCATGATGAAGGTTGCAGAACCTATCGGCGTTGTCGCGGCGGTCATCCCGACCACCAACCCCACATCTACCGCCATTTTCAAGACGCTGATTTGCCTCAAGACCCGCAACGGCATCATCATCTCTCCCCATCCGCGCGCGAAGAAGTCCACCATCGCCGCCGCGAAGGTTGTGCTGGAAGCGGCTGTGGCTGCCGGCGCGCCCGAAGACATCATCTCGTGGGTCGATGTTCCCTCGCTGGAGCTGACCAACATGGCGATGAAGGAAGCCGACATCATCCTTGCCACCGGCGGCCCCGGCATGGTCAAGGCGGCATACTCCTCCGGCAAGCCTGCCCTGGGCGTCGGCGCTGGCAACACGCCCGCGATTATCGACGAATCCGCTGACGTGAAGGTGGCCGTCAACTCCATCCTGCACTCCAAGACGTTCGACAACGGCATGATCTGCGCGTCCGAGCAGTCCACCATCGTACTGGACAGCATCTACGACGCGGTGAAGGCGGAGTTCGCCAAGCGCGGCGCGTACTTCCTCGAAGGCGAAGAACTGGACAAAGTGCGCAAGACCATCATCATCAACGGCGCGCTGAATGCCAAGATTGTCGGTCAGAAGGCGCACACCATCGCCAAGCTCGCGGGCGTGGACGTGCCGGAAACCGCCAAGGTGCTGATTGGTGAAGTCGAATCCGTGGATATTTCTGAAGAGTTCGCGCATGAGAAGCTCTCTCCCGTACTGGCGATGTACCGCGCCAAGGACATCGACGATGCGTTCGACAAGGCGGAACACCTGATTGCTGACGGCGGCTACGGCCACACCTCTTCTATCTACCTGAACGCCGTCACCCGCAAGGATTTGATTGACCGCTTCGCCGCGCGCATGAAGACCTGCCGTATCCTCGTCAACACGCCTTCCTCTCAGGGCGGCATCGGCGACCTGTACAACTTCATGCTGCGTCCGTCGCTGACGCTGGGCTGTGGCTCGTGGGGCGGCAACTCCGTCTCTGAGAACGTCGGCGTCAAGCACCTGCTGAACGTCAAGACTGTTGCCATCCGGAGGGAGAATATGCTGTGGTTCCGTGCGCCTGAAAAGGTCTACCTCAAGAAGGGCTGCCTGCCCGTCGCCCTGAATGAACTCAAGGCAGTTATGGGCAAGAAGCGCTGCTTCATCGTCACCGACGCGTTCCTGTTCAAATCCGGCTTCACCAAGGCGATTACCGACAAGCTGGATGAGCTGGGCATCGTCCACACCACGTTCTACGATGTTGCGCCCGACCCTTCCCTCGCCTGCGCGAAGGAAGGCGCCAAGGCGATGACCTCCTTCCAGCCGGACTGCATTATCGCCATCGGCGGCGGTTCCGCAATGGACGCCGGCAAGATTATGTGGGTCATGTACGAGCATCCGGAAGTGGACTTCCTCGACATGGCAATGCGTTTCATGGATATCCGCAAGCGCGTGTACACCTTCCCGAAGATGGGTGAAAAGGCGTACTTCATCGCCATCCCGACCTCCGCTGGCACTGGCTCCGAAGTCACCCCGTTCGCCGTCATTACCGATCAGGACACCGGCGTGAAGTACCCGCTGGCGGACTACGAGCTGCTGCCGAAGATGGCGATTGTGGATGCTGACATGATGATGTCCGCGCCGAAGGGCTTGACCTCCGCCTCCGGTATCGATGCGCTGACCCACGCGCTGGAAGCCTACGCCTCCATGCTGGCGACGGACTTCACCGACGGTCTGGCGAAGCAGGCGGCTCAGCTGATTTTCGAGTATCTGCCCGCGTGCTACGACAACGGTCAGAACGAGCCGGTTGCCCGCGAAAAGATGGGCAACGCCGCCACGATGGCTGGCATGGCGTTCGCGAACGCGTTCCTCGGCGTCTGCCACTCCATGGCGCACAAGCTGGGCGCGTTCCATCACCTGCCGCACGGCATCGCCAACGCGCTGCTGATTGAGCTGGTCATCCGCTACAACAGCGCCGAAGTTCCCACGAAGATGGGCACCTTCCCGCAGTACGCCTATCCGCACACGAAGCGCCGCTACGCTGAATTCGGCGAGTTCCTCGGCTTCAAGGGCGCGAATGACGACGAGACGGTGGAGAACCTCATCCGCAACATCCATGCCCTGAAGGAGCGCGTCGGCATCAAGAACACGATTCGCGACTACGGTGTGGACGAAGAGAAGTTCCTCGCGACGCTGGACGAAATGTCCGAGCAGGCGTTCGACGACCAGTGCACCGGCGCGAACCCGCGCTACCCGCTCATCAGCGAAATCAAGGAAATGTATCTGAAGGCGTACTACGGCGAGTAATGCGCCATTCTCCCCGGCTTGGCAGGAATGCTTCTGCTGGGCCGGGCATTTTTGAGCACAAAAAATTTTGTCCGCTTGCAGGAATGTCGTATTTGGGCGGCGAATAGATATTCAGGACAAATATCGGACTTTGCGGGGCGCCCCAATCAGCGCTCGGGCAAGCATGATAACGTGCTCAACTCAATCGCGAAAAGGGAGTCCAGAGGGTCACAGACCCTTTGGCAGGTCAAGGGCAGCGCCCTTGCGCCTCTCCCCCCCAATAAACATGAACCATATAGAAGGAGGTTTCCCTATGGATTTGACGCATGTGATTGCCGAGCGGGAAAATAAGAAGATTTACCGCGACGGCGCCAAGGCCATCAAGGTGTTTGCCGAAGGGTACAGCAAGGCGGACATTCTGAACGAAGCGCTGAACACGGCGCGCGTGGAAGAGACGGGCCTGCCGATTCCGAAGCTCCTTGCTGTTGACACGGTGAACGGTCAATGGGCGATTACGACGGAGTTCGTTGAAGGCGACACGCTGGCGGCGCTGATGGCGGCGCATCCGGAAAAGGAAGACGAGTACCTGAACCTGTTTGTTGACATTCAGATGAAGGTTCATGCCTGCACCTGCCCGATGCTCAACAGCCTGACGGAGAAGATGCAGCGCAAGATTTCCGCCACTGACCTCGACGCGACCACCCGCTACGAGCTGCACACCCGCTTGGCGAGTATGCACGTCCACAAGAAGGTCTGCCACGGCGACTTCAACCCGTCCAACATTATTTTGAAGCCCGACGGACAGTGGTACATCCTCGACTGGTCGCATGCCACGCAGGGCAACGCGTCCGCTGATGTTGCCCGCACCTACCTGCTCTTCGTCCTGGAAGGCAAGGAAGCGCTGGCGGAGAAGTACCTCTCCCTCTTCTGCAAGAAGAGCGACACCGCCAAGCAGTACGTCCAGCAGTGGATTCCGATCGTCGCCGCGAGCCAGTCCCTCAAGGGCAAGCCCGAAGAGCGCGACCTGCTCATCCGCTGGGCAAGCGTTTGCGAATACGAATAATCATCAAAGGGACTGGCTTCGGTCAGTCCCTTTTCTTGTGGGGAGATGGGAGCCTGCCATGTAACCATTTCCCCGCATTTGTTGAAATCTGCCACATTTGCAATTTGCCCTATGTAACCCACTTTTCATCCTCTTTTTTTCGTGGTATCATTATTATAAGAAGGGGGAATTTGCCCTTTTCAAACTTATCTGCCGCGATTGCTTGTCAACCGCCTCCACAATCAGCATGAATGAATTATACACGGCAAATATTGCTCTCAGCGTCTTCGCCATGGCGATTATGCTCTTCTCCCTGCGCGGCGACATCAGCCAATCCAAGATCCGAAACCTGCTCTGCGGCGGCCTGTACGCCACCATCGCCATTTGCGCGCTGTGTGAGTGGTCGGGCGTGCAGATGGATGGCACGCCGCCCGCGCTGATTCCGCTGCATATCGCCGTCAAGACCATCGAACTTTCGCTTGCGCCGCTAATCGGGCTGTTCGCGGGCTGCATTATCCATCCCTGCCCGCGGAAAGTGGTACACAGGCTGCTGTGCCTTGCGGGCTTCCACGCGCTGCTGGTGCTGCTCTCGGCGTTCACGGGGCTGATATTCTATGTCGATGCGCAGAATTTCTACCACCACGGGGCGCTCTACGCACTCTACATGCTCGCCTACGGGGGCAGCACGGTGTTCTTCCTCGTGCAGATTTGGTTCGCCTGCCGCGCCTATCAGTACACCGGCGGCACACAGCTGATGCTCGCGACGCTGTTCGTGCTGTTAGGGCTGATGGTGCAGCTGTTCCTGCCGACGGTCAAAATCGACTGGATTACCATCAGCTGCGGTGCGCTGATGATGTCGAAATTCTCCAGCGACATGGTACTGCAAACCGACGGGCTGACGCAGCTGGTCAACCGCTTGGGCTACGAGCATTATCTGGCGCGCCTGCACGTTCCTGCTACCATCCTGATGTTCGACGTCGACCGCTTCAAGGACGTCAACGACTGCCATGGGCACTTGATGGGCGACGCCTGCCTGCGGACGATTGCCGGCTGCATCCGCCGCGCGTACGGGAATTACGGGACGTGCTTCCGCATCGGCGGCGACGAGTTCTGCGTGATACTGACGCGGCGGAACGCGCAATACAACACCATGACGGAGATTTTCCAGCACCTGATGGATGCGGCGCGGGCGGAGAATCCGGTTCTGCCGATGGTATCGGTGGGCTGTTCGCATTTTAATCCGTCAACGGATGAGTTGGCGGAGTCCTTGGCGCGGGCGGACGCGCGGATGTATCAGAATAAGGAAGCGCATAGATAAACACAGCCGCGACGAGTGAATATGCTCGTCGCGGCTGATTTTTATTCACCTGTATTCACCGCAGTGTTGGCAGTAGCGCGCTTCCTTCGGGTTTTCTAAGCCGCAATGCTTGCATGTCGACATTCGGAGTGCGTGCTTTTGTTGATATTACCGATTCACATACGCGTCGATTTCATTCCGGCTGGAGATTTGCAGCTTCTCAAAGATGCTCTCCATGTACGACTTCACCGTGTTGACGGAAACGCCCATCAGCGCGGCGATTTCCTTGTTGCTGCGTCCCTTCGCGGCAAGCATGGCAATCGAAAACTCGTAGGGTGTGAGCGCGTCGGTCACCTGCAGCGTCGACACGGGGTTGTGAATTTTCATCCACCCGCGGCTGAAGCGGTAGACCGACTGCACAATCTTGTTGTACGTTTCCGGCTCCTGCTTGCGCAGCGCGCGCTCCACCTGCCCCTGCAAAATGCCGTGATGCTCCACAAACGGGTGGATGTACCCCTCGCGGCTGGCGATGCTCCACGCGGCATCGAACTTCTGCTCCGCGCGTTCATCCTGCTTCAGGCTCATGCAAATCATGCACAGGACGATGTTGAGGTAGATGCTGTCAATGGGGTAGCGCGTGCCCGCCATCAGCAGGGCGGATTCGGCAATGCCCATCGCGTGTTCGTATTCGCGGCGGATGTAGAGCGCGTGGGCGATGGCGTACATGGCAAAATACTGCATTCCGGGCGGAAGAATACCGATAGCGGGGCGGATAGGGGTCAAGTCGAGCTTCTCGGAGTGGAAGAACACGCTGATGAGCGCGTCGGTAATGCTGCTGTACAGCCGCCACGAATCATCGTTTGCGCGCTGCCCGTCCCGCTGAATCATTTCGAGATTCCGGCGGCACTTGGCGGCATCCCCCGTCTGCAGCATCGCCATCGTGTTGGTAATCAGCGCGGACAGGCGGATTTCGGGGCACTTGCTCGTCAGGTATTTCTCGCTGATTTCGCGGGCTTCCTCGTGCTCATCGCGGAAATAGTGGTGCAGGGCGCGGGCGATGTCGCGTTCCTCCTCGTCGTTCATGGTCAGCAGGAGATTCTGGAAGCCGTTGTCGCACGGGCGGGAAATCAGCGGCATATAGCACTTTGCCATCCGCGGGGGGATTTTCTCCTGCCCGCGCTGCCCGCTCTTGCGCAAATCCGCCGGATGCGGCGTATTCGCCGGAATCAGCCACCCGCCCGATTTCCGGATTGCCCCCTGAATCCGCCCGGTATTCAGGTAGTAATTCACCATGCGGATGGAAACGCCCCACAGCTCCGCTATTTCCTTTACGCTGAGGTAGTCCAATGCGCATCCCCTCCTTGTTCTCCTTGTTTACGCTTACGGAATTGGCTCCCAAAGCATGGTCGCCGTTCGATTGCCATACGAGCCCTTGGGCAGCATGTAGGAGCGCGGCGTTCCTTCTACGCCGTCGATTTTCCAACCTACAAAGGTATAGCCCGGGAGGTAGTAGGACGGGTCTTCTTCCGGTGTCCCGAAATAAACTTGGTTGTTGATGGTGTATTGAACCCAATTATATGCTTTGCCGTGGCTCACGTAGGTAATGGTGTACGTCGCCACACGCCACTCCGCCTTGTAAAGGCGGTCGCCGGTTGAGCCTGCGGGGATAATCATCGGCGTTGAAGGGAACTGACCGCTGCCATCGAGGACCCAGCCGGCAAATTCGTAGCCCGGACGCTCGGGAGGGATGGGCAGGGTGACGGAATCCTCCACGGTGTAGCGTATCGAAGCTATGACTGCGCCGCCGTTCGTGACCAGTGTGATGGTGTATCTGATCACCTTCCAGTTTGCGGTATACGCCTTGTTTCCCGTCGAACCCTTCGGAATTTTGACGCTTGTCTGCGGCGTCGTGATGCGCTCGCCCGTCCAGCCGACAAACTCGTAGCCGTTGCGGGTCGGGGTTGGCAGCTCGAACTCCTCATCCGTTATGGTGTAAACCACCTTTTCTTGACCGCTGCCGCCGTCCAAATCCATGGTGATGGTGTACTCCGCCAAACGCCACTCCGCCTTGTAATGGAGGTCGCCGGTTGTGCCAGGGTAAATAATGAGCGGCGTGAAAGGGAGCATACCGCTGCCATCGAGGGTCCAGCCGGCAAATTCGTAGCCCGGACGGAGAATGTAAGGCAGGGTGAAGGTATCCTCCACGGTGTATTTTATCGGAGACACGACTGGGCCGCCGTTCGTGTCCAGTGTGATGGTGTATTCAATCACCTGCCAGTTTGCGGTATACGCCTTGTTTCCCGTCGAACCCTTCGGAATTATGACGCTTGTCTGCGGCGTCGTGATGCCCTCGCCCGTCCAGCCGACAAACTCGTAGCCGTGGCGGGTCGGGGTCGGCAGCTCGAAATCCTCATCCGTCATGGTGTAAACCACCTTTTCTTGACCGCTGCCGCCGTTCAAATCCATGGTGATGTTGTATTCTGTCAGTTCCCAGTTCTCGATATACGTCTTGTCGCCCGTCGAACCCTTCGGGATGGTCACGTTCGGCTGCGGCGTCGTGATGCCCTCGCCTGTCCAGCCAAGGAACGTGTAGCCCGTGCGGGTCGGGGTCGGCAGCGTTACGGTTTGCTCCACCGTGTAGAAATACACTTGCGACGAGCCCGCATTGCCCCCTTCCAGCAGCGTAATGATGGTGTATTCAATCACCTGCCAGTTCGCGGTGTAAGTGCGGTCGCCCGTGCTTCCCTGCGGGATTTCAATGGTTTTCTGCGGTTCGGTGATGCCCTCGCCCGTCCAGCCGAGGAAGATGTAGCCCGTGCGAACCGGGGTCGGCAGCTGGAACGCTTCCGATTCCACCGTGTACTGGATGGGACGGATCGGATCGCCGCCTGCCGTGTCCATCGTGACGGTATAAAGCTTGTCCGCCGTCAGCGTCAAGGTCAGCGGCGCGTAGGGCATGAGGAAGGAAACCGCGTCGTTCCCCTCGCTGATACTCAGGGAAACAGCCGGGTCGCTCAGGAAAACGTGGATGCCGCGATAGCCCGCTGCGGGCGCGATTTGCACCGTCACCTGCTCACCCGCGCGGCACAGCAGGTCGTTGCCCTCCGCCGGCATGTCGCTGCCCCAGAGGACGTTCTGCGCGTCGATGGTCACGCGCTGCGTGTCCGCCGTCCACGTCAGCGTAACGATGCGCTTTTCTTCGCGCCCCGTTACGGGCAGGAATGTGTCCGTCTCCTCGCCGCGCAGTCCCGTCAGGTGAATGAGGGCACGCTCGTCCGCGCCGAAGTCGCTGCGCTTGAGCTGCGTCACCCACTCGCCGCGCTCCTTATCGAAGGTGAAGCTCGCCACGGCGCCGCTGCGCAGGGTCAGGCTCGGCGTGAAGTAATCCGGGCGCGCGCCGCTGATGCGAACGCGGTAGGTGATGCGCCCGTCCTGCTCGCCATAGCGGTAGACGTACACCGGGAATTCCGCTACCAGTGTGCTGTCATCCGTCAGCGGGAACACAACATCGCCCTCGCGGGAGAGATAGACATAATTTTCCGCCACAGCAAAGCAGGATTCGCCGCCATTCAGGCGGTAGACCTTGCTCCACGGGTCTGCGCTGCGCATTTCCGGCAGCAGCACATACTGCTCCTGCAAATCCGGATACTTCTCTGCAAACGCCGCCTCGATGCTGTCCATCATGTTGACCGCGCCCATCGGGCAGCTGTCGCCCGTGTACTGCACCGTCGCTTCGGTCAGCAGCGCGCCGTCCCAATCCGCCGTTTCCAGCTGCATGTCCTTCGCGCTCTGGTCAACAAGGCGGAAGCGCACGGTCAGGCTGATTTTCTTCTCCACCTTCAGCTCGCTGCCCATATGCAGCTGCTGCCCCGGCACAAGCGCGTTCTTGCCCGGATTCAGCACAATATCGCCCGTCGGCAGCGGGTCATCCGTCAGGTTCACGAGGTTCGTCGCAATCCCGATATCGAGATTCATCGGCTTGTCCACCACGATGGTGGAGCGGACATTGCCCTCGCCGTTCAGCGACACATTCCCCGATGCGCCCAGAATCAGCTCCTGAACATCTGCCGCCGCGCCGATGTTCAGGCGAATGTCCTCGTCCGACAGCACATACAGGCGGTCGATTTTGCCGGACGGCAGATTGGCGTTCAGCCCGCCGAGAACCAGCAGATTGCCGTTCATTTCCGGCGCATTGAACTCCGTGTCGCCCAGATGGTCAAAAATCGCGTCGCCGATGAAGGCTTCCGGCGGCTGCGTGTCCTTATTCAACACGGTGATGCCAAACTGCTTGATGTTCTCCTGAAACGCCGGGTCATCCAAGTCCGTATTGTCCCATATGCCAGCGCCGATTTCTTTCGCCAGCCGCTCCAGCGCCGAGTCCTTGCCCTGTGGTGTCTGGTTCTTGTTGATGGTGTTCAGTGTGTTCAGCGCACTCATGTTGTTTTCCACAATCATGGCCGCCGATGCTGTACCCGCCCAAATGATGCTGCATAAGAGCAGGAAAATGGTGCTCCATCGTGCGATTCGCTTCATGCTTCTTCCTCCTTGCTGATAGCTTCCGCGGGCTTTTTCCCATAGAAAACGCCCCTTCTGGTTTCAGTATACCATCGGCAAGCGCTGTTCGCCACCGCCATTCAATGGATTAATTGGACGTTTCCCTGCCCTTTTCCTGCTGAAAATTCCTGCATTCACGCAGATTTCCCGTCAATTCGCGCATGTTTTCCGCCGAATGCACCTTTCCAAGGCAGGAAATATCGGTTGCCAAGGATGGCAAAGTGTATCTTTCCAACATGCGAAAAAAGGCGAACCGGTTTTGAAGCCGATTCGCCCGTGGATTTGTCCAAACTTGGATGGAATTACTTGGCGATGGTGCAGTGCATGAAGTACTTGTAGCCCAGCGGGTTGGAGAAGAAGCCCTGCACGGAGTCGTCGAGCATGTAGATGTCGGTGTAGTAGTACAGCGGCACGATGCAGCCGGTATCCATCAGCATATCTTCCGCGATGTGCATCATGGCATAACGGTTCGCGCTGTCGGTGCAGCTCTTGATAGCAGAAATCAGCACGTCATAGGTTTCCGCCCAAGTGCCGTTCTCCACCTTCACGTCGTAGCCGTAGGGGGTCAGGTCGAGGTTGTAGATCTTCAGATCCGCATTCGCGCCCTTGCCGAACTGCACGTCGTTGTTGCCGGAGCCGGTCACCCACATGTCGAGGAAGCAGATCGGGTCGTTGTAGTCGGCAATCCAGCCATTGCGGGCAATGGAGTAGTCGCCGGACTTACGGGTGTTCAGGAAGGTGTTCCATTCCTGGTTGGTCAGGTTCATGGTGATGCCGACCGCAGAAACCGCGCTCTGGAGGTATTCGCCAATCGCCTTGTGGGCTTCGGAGGTGTTGTAGAGGTAGGTCAGGGACGGGAAGTTGGTGAAGACGCCGTTCTCCTCGTCGTAGGTGTAGTACTTCTTCAGGGTCTCAACCGCCTTGTCGAAGTTCGCCATGTAGACGTCTTCGTCGTCGGTCACGTCGTAGTAGCCGGTGATGCCTTCCACATGGCCCGCGTTCTTGTAGAACTCAGAGCCGTCCGCATCGGTCATGCCCATCGGAACGAAGCTGGACGCAGGCACCTGACCCGCCTGACCGATTTCTTCAACGATGTAGTTGCGGTCGAACAGCAGACCAATCGCCTGACGGATTTCTGCGCGCGCCGCTTCCGCTTCTTCGGGGGTCATGTTCGCGAGCACGTCAGCGGGCAGGATTTCTTCGTTGATGTTCCAGCAGACATAGTAGGTACCAATCTGACCGGCAATAACGAATTCCGTCGGATACTGTTCCTTCAGGGAAGCGATTTCAGAGGTGGGAACGTCGTCGATCAGCTGCCAGTCGCCCTTCTGGAAGTTCGCCAGCATGTTGTTCGCGTCGTCGGAGAGGTAGAAGTCCAGCTCGTCCATCGTGACCTTGTCCACCGCATGATAGTAGGGGTTCTTGGTCAGGGTGATCTTGCTGTTGTGTTCCCACGCGGTCATGGTGTACGGGCCATTGCCGATGTAGGTGGAAGGATCGGTCGCCCACGCTTCGTTGGCGACGACGTCCTCACGGACGGGCATGTACGCCGGGAAGGCGAGCAGCTCGTTCCAGTAGGCAACGGGGTTGTTCAGGGTAACGGTCAGGGTCTTGGCGTCCACGGCGGTCACAGCGAGGTTTTCCGCCTTGGGGTCGGAGCCATCCGTAGTGTAGCCCTTGATGACTTCAAACATGTAGCCATAGTCCGCGCCCAGCTCGGAGGAAGCAGCGCGCTTCCACGCGAACTCGAAGTCCTTCGCGGTCAGCTCCTTGCCGTCGGACCACTTCAGGCCATCAACGAGCGTGTAGGTGTACGTCACCGTGCCGTCGTCATTGACCACCGGATCCGGCAGTTCCACCGCGCAGTCCGGCAGGATTTCCAGCTTGCCGTCGTCGGTCTGCGCCCAAGTGGACAGGCCTGCGAACAGGTGAGCGACCATCGTCGCGCCGTCCACAGCGGAGTTCAGCGCCGGGTCAAGCGTATCAGGCTCGGACGCGATGCAGACAGCCATGTACGTCTTGCCGTCTTCGGCGACAGCGCACAGGGTGCAGGTCACCATCATTGCGATGGCGAGCAGGAGAGCAGTCAGCTTCTTCATGAAAAAACCTCCCTTAATATTCTGTGACAGCCTTGCTTTTCGTAGACTGTCTGTATCAAAAATGCGTAAAGCGCATCCTTGAAGCATGGATTTCGCGCCTGCGGGCGCGACCAAAGGGCTTTGCGGTCGCCCTTTGGAAACCTTCGCAGCGCACACGCCTGTTTATTGAGCTGTTCCGCAGCTTTTTCGCGGATAAACACGCGGGCACACTATGCCAGTGTCACCAACGCAATCGCGCGAAAGGGTCAAGGGACGAAGTCCCTTGCAGGGTGCAGGGGCAGCGTCCCTGCCGGAGTCCAGCGGCAGAGCCTCTGGCGTCTCCCCTTTTACCCCAGTTCCTTCACCCGGTGGCAGGCGACGAAGTGCCCCTTCTCGACTTCGTTGAAGGGCGGCATCGACTGCGCGCAGGCTTCGGTGGCGTGGGGGCAGCGCGTGCGGAACGGACAGCCCGACGGCGCGTTCAGGGGGCTTGGAATGTCGCCGGAGAGGACAATGCGCTTGTTCGCGCGCGCCGCCTTCGGGTCAGGCAGCGGAACGGCGGACAAAAGCGACTTGGAGTACGGGTGCAGCGGGTGATTGTAGATTTCCTCCGCCGACGCCAGCTCCACCATCTTGCCCAGATACATCACGGCGATTCTGTCCGAAATATGCCGCACAACCAGCAGGTCATGCGCAATGAACAGGTATGTCAGCCCCAGCCGATCCTGCAAATCATCAAACATGTTGATGACCTGCGCCTGAATCGACACGTCCAGCGCCGACACCGGCTCGTCGCAGACGATGAATTCGGGATTCACCGCCAGCGCGCGCGCAATGCCGATGCGCTGCCGCTGACCGCCGGAAAACTCGTGCGCGTAACGCGAGGCGTGTTCACTGTTCAGCCCGACATATCCCAGCAGCTGCAAAATGCGCTCCTCCCGCTCCTTCTTGGAGGAATACAGGTGGTGCACATCCAGCGGTTCGCCCACGATGTCCGACACGGTCATGCGCGGGTTCAGCGAGGAGTACGGATCTTGGAACACCATCGTCGCCTTCGTGCGGAACTTCTGCAAGTCCGCTTTCGTTTTGACAGGCTTGCCATCGTAAATGATTTCGCCCGCCGTCGGCTTGTACAATTGGAGGATGGTGCGCCCAACAGTCGTCTTGCCGCAGCCGGATTCGCCCACCAGACCGAGCGTTTCGCCCTTGTTGATGGTGAAAGACACATCATCGACCGCCTTCAGCGGCTTGGTGCGGAAGAAGCCCATGTTGATGTCAAAGTATTCTTTCAGTCCTTTGACTTCCAGCAATGGTTGGTGCATCTGCGCTTCAGACACAGGGCACTCCTCCTTCCTCCGTGATGCTGCCGTCCTCCACGCCCTTCTTGACGTTCATCCAGCAGGTTGCCATATGGTCGTCATTGATGAGCATCCGAACCGGCTTCTCTCTCAGGCAAATCTTCATCGCCGCCTCGCAGCGGGGCGCAAACGGGCAGCCCTTAGGCATGTTCAGCAGGTCAATCGGCGTACCGGTAATCGGCTCCAGGCGCTGTCCGTTGTTCTCCGCCGTCGGGATGGAGCGCATCAAGCCCTTTGTGTACTCGTGGCGCGGGTTGTAGAAGATTTCATCCGCCGTACCCTGTTCGCAGATGGAACCGGCGTACATGACGATGACCTCGTCGCACATCTGGGCGACAACGCCCAAGTCGTGCGTAATCATGATAATCGCCATGCCCATCTTCTTCTGCAAATCGCGCATCAAATCAAGAATCTGCGCCTGAATCGTCACGTCCAGCGCGGTCGTCGGCTCGTCGGCAATCAGGATGTCCGGCTCGCACGCCAGCGCCATAGCAATCATCACGCGCTGCCGCATACCGCCCGACAGCTCGAACGGGTACTGCTTCATGCGCTTTTCCGGCTCGTTGACGTTGACCAGCTTCAGCATCTCCACCGCCCGTTCGCACGCCTGATGGCGGTTGCGGTCGGTGTGCAGCAGAATCGCTTCCATCAGCTGCCGACCGATGGTGTAAGTCGGGTTCAGAGACGTCATCGGGTCCTGGAAGATAATCGAGATGCGATTGCCGCGCACGGAGCGCAGCAGCTTCTCGTCCGCGCCGACCAGCTCCTGCCCGTCGAATTTCACGCTGCCGCTGACGATTTTGCCCGTCGGCGCAAGAATCTGCATGACGGAATATGCCGTGACGCTCTTGCCCGAACCGCTTTCGCCCACGATGCCCAGCACCTTGCCGTGGTCAAGGCGGAACGAAACGCCGTCCACCGCCTTGACTTCGCCCGCGTCGGTGAAGAAGGATGTATGCAGGTCATTGACTTCCAGCAATGCCATTTTGTCCAGCTCCTTTCATCACGCATTCAGCTTCGGGTCAAAGGCGTCGCGCAGGCCATCGCCGAACAGGTTCAGGCTCAACACGATGAGGCAGATGACCACGGCTGGGATAATCAGGCGATAGGTGTAGGAATAGATGCCGTTGAGTGCATCAGAAGCCAGCGAACCCAGCGAGGGCATCGGCGCATTAACGCCCAGACCCAGGAAGGACAGGAAGCTTTCGGTGAAAATCGCGTTCGGAATTTGCAGCGCGGTCGAAATAATCACGACGCTGATGCAGTTCGGCAGAAGGTGCTTGCGGATAATCCACCGCGCCTTCGCGCCCGTCGCCTGCGCCGACAGCACATACTCCTGCTCACGGAGGGACAGAATCTGACCGCGAATCAGGCGCGCCATGCCCACCCAATAGAGCAGACCAAAGACGATGAACATGCTGATGATGTTCGAGCCGATTTTCTCTAAGATGGTGCCTTCCACATGCAGCACCTGCCCCAGCACGACCGACAGCAGGATGATGACCAGCATGTCCGGCAATGAGTAGATAATATCGACGATTCGCATGATGAACAAGTCCACCCTGCCGCCGAAATATCCCGCGACTGCGCCAATCATCATGCCAATCACCAGCACGATGATGCTGGCGAAGAAGCCGACAGCGAGGGAAATGCGCGTCCCGTAGACGACGCGGATGAAGTAGTCGCGTCCGTGCGCATCCGTGCCGAAGATGTGCGGGAAAACAGATTCCCCTTTGTCGATTTTCTTCAGTTCCGTCTTGCCGTACTGGAACGGCGCGAGGTTGTTGTAGCTGTTGTCCATCGGGCGACCCTTCGTCTGTCCCAGCATCTGGTCATACGAGTACGGCCAGAACATCGGGATGATGATGGAGGACAGCGTAATCAGCACAATCAGAATCAGGCTGATGGTCGCGACCTTGTTCTTCAGCAGGCGCTTCACGCCATCGCGGAAAAAGGTCGAGGACGGCCGCATCCGGGAGATAACTTCCTTTTCCTCCGCCGTCGCGGGCATGAAGGAATCCACATCCAGATGCAGGCTAAAGGGCTTTTTCTTGTTCATCATCATGGTGCAGATGCCTCCTTATTCGTAATCAATGCGCGGATCAGCCACCTTGTAGAGCAGGTCGCTGATCAGATTCATAATCACGATTAAAGAGGCGAGGAAAATGGTCGTCCCCATAATCATGGTGTAGTCGCGGTTGGTGATGCTGGATACGAACTGGCGGCCGATGCCCGGCACGGCGAAAATCTGCTCGACGACCATCGAACCGGTGACGATGAACGCCAGCATCGGGCCGAAATAGGTGATAACCGGAATCAGCGAGTTCTTCAGCGCGTGACCGAAGATAATTTTCTTGCCCGAAACGCCCTTGGCGCGCGCGGTGCGGATGTAATCCTGCCCCAGCACGTCGAGCATGGAGGAGCGCGTCAGGCGCGTGATGTAGCTCATCGGGTAGAGCGCAAGGGTGATAATCGGGAGGATCAGCCCTTCGGCCGTCGCGCCGTTCGCGGGTACCCAGCCTAACTTGACTGAGAACACTATCAGCAGGAATGACCCCATAATGAACGACGGCATGGACACGAACGCGGTCGTAATCACCATGATAATCTTATCCAGCACGGTGTTGCGCCGCAGCGCCGCCAGCGCGCCGAGGACAATGCCGGCAATCGCCGCGCTGAACGCCGCAATCAGCCCAAGCTTTGCGGAGGTCTTCATGCCATCCAGAATAATGTCGATGACCTGACGGCCGCGCTGCTTCAGGCTCGGCCCGAAGTCCAGCTTCGTCACCACGTCGCGCAGATACGTCACATACTGTTCGCCCAGCGGCTTGTCCAGCCCGTACTTGGCCTCCAGCGCCGCCTGCGCTTCCGCGGAAATTGCCTTTTCACTTGCGAACGGTCCACCCGGAATCGAGTGCATCACGAAGAACGTCACCGTGATGACAATCCAGATGGTCAGCAGCGCCAGCAGCACGCGCTTGAGGATATAAAACAGCATCTTGGAATTCATCCGCTCCACCTTCCCGGCAGGGGCGCTGCCGCGTCTGCCTGCGTTTCTTGTTCATCGACACGCCAAACCAGCCGGCTTCACCGTGTCGATGCTTTATCAACACTGTATGGAGAAAATCAAGTGTTTTGTTGCACAAACTGTGTTTTTTTTATGTTTTTCTCGTGTATTTTGAATATTTTCGTCCAAGTTGTTGCATTTATCAAGTTTTTCTGCAAGTCCCTGTTCATTTTTGCGCACAAAAAATGCAGGACGCTCATTCGTCCTGCATCATGGTAACGAAGTGAATTACTCCGCTGCCGCCAAGCTGCCGAAGATCTCCAGCGGCATGTTTTCCAGCGCGTCGCCCACTTCCTTGCTGGCGACCTGGAACGTCACAGCGAGAACCGTCTCGTCATCAAGGAAAGCATACAGCGCCAGCACGGTGTCGCCGGGCGTGTACATCAGGCAATAGTTTTCGTTGACATACAGCTCAGCGAGCATTTCTTCCGTCGCGCCCGCGTCCTGAATACCTTGCAGCAACGTTTCAAAGCTCATCGCGGACAGCTGCGCCGTAATGCTGACCGTCTGGTCGGCGTTGACGGCGAAGAGCAGGATGTTCTCGGCGTTTTCCGTGCCTGCGGGGACTTCCTGAACCGCCCAGTCCGCCGGAATCTGCATCGTCAGACCCGTTTCACCCAGCGTAACCGTCTGCGCCTCGAAGCTGACATTCATTTCAACTGCCGGCACTTCCGCTTCTTCCTCCGCGAACGCAAAGGCAGTGCAGCACATCATGAGCGCCATCAGGAGAGCAAGGAGTTTCTTCATATTTGTTTCCGTCCTTTCATTTCCAGCATGATTCGGCTGATTTCTTTCCATATTAAACAGCCACATCTGGTAACGTTTATAGTACCAGATGCAAGCCGCTTTTGCAATACGCTTTCGCGCAGGAAAACGGTTGATTCGCGCGGATTTGGGATTTCAGAATGAAGCAGCCGCCATTTTCATTCACGAAATGCGAGTGAAGTAACTTTTATTTACTTTTCAATTCTCACCAAATCAAACAGTTGATTCTTTCCGTAAAAGCGACTTTGCTTCCCGCCCCCTTCACAACAAACGGGGCACCGCGAGAGCTTTCGCCCCCGCAGCACCCCGCCATCCGCGGATGCGCAATTCCGCATTGTCCCTTACTTCTTCGTCCAGTCCTGCTTTTCGCCGATGCCGTAGTTTGCCGGCAGCACGTCATCATCAACCAGCATGAAGCCCAAATCCGCCGTGTAGGTCGTACTGGCGGAGGTCACCTGCACCGGGTTCGATTCGCCGTTTTCGCCCAGAATCGACGCAATCAGCGGAATATCCGTGCGCATACGCGTCGGCACAACTTCCGTCGGGTAGATGGGCTTGAGCGTGTACACGCCGGGATACAGGTTCTCGAAAGTGTAGTAACCGTACGCGTCGGTCGTCGTTTCCGCGACGAGCTGATCGTTTCGCCACAGCTCGATGCGCATGTCGCCCAGACCGAGTTCGCCCGCGTCCTGCAGGCCGTTGCCGTTCAGGTCAAGCCAGCAGAAGTCACCCAGCGTGCCCGGCTGCACCGCGCCGATGTTCTGCTCCAGCTGATGCTGGCTCATGCGCAGGGCAATCAGGTCGCTCTCTCCCTCGCGGGCGGTGTAGGTCGTCATCACGCTGATGTTCTGCCCGTCCTTGAGGCGCGTGTCGTCCTTTTCTACGACGACATAGCCATTCGGGAGCGTCACACGCAGACGGTAGTTCCCCGGCATCAAGCCGTCAAAGCGGTAGATGCCGTCCTCGCCCGTCGTCGCGTTTTGCAGTTCGCTGCCCTTTTCGTCCAGCAGGATAACCTCCGCGCCGGACAGGGGCGCAATCTCGCCCGCGTTGTCGCACCAGACCATGCCGCCGATGCTTGTGTCAATCTTCAAGCCCAGCATCGGAGCAGTATAGTTGTTGTTTTCGCTAATTTCAATCTCGGTCATGACGAGCTGACTGCCCTCGGTGGTGAAGGTGCTGTCGCCCAGACGCGCCGCCTGCGTACCTTCCTTGAGATCGTAGGCAAGGCTGTACACGCCGGGGGCAATGCCGTCGATGGCGAACCGCCCCTCCGCATCGGTCTGCACCTGCGCAAACACCGCGCCGGTTTCATCCAGCAGGGTCAGCATCTCGTTTTCCGGGGTGATTTCGCCCGCGTCCATGCGCCCGTTGTCATTCTCATCCACCCAAACCTGACCGGACATCTTCGACGGAATCACGCCGCCAAGCGCCTGATTCAGCCATTCCTCGCCCAGCCCGATTTCGATGTTCACCTGCTGCTCGTTCAACCCGTGCGTCAGCGGCAGGGTCACATTGCCGCCCAGCTTGGAGAGCACCATGCCCTCCGGGAAGCGCAGGGTCAGCGTGTAGGCGTCCGGCCGCAGCCCGGTGAAGCTGTACGCGCCCGTCGCATCGGTGAGGACGGTCTGCTCCGTCAAATCCTCGCGGGAGGGGGTCAGAATCAGCGTCACGCCGGCAAGCGCTGCTTCGTTTGCATCCTGTGCGCCGCTGCCGTTGTGATCGGCAAACACCATGCCTTCAATGTCGCCCAAAGCCAGTGCGCCGCACAGGGGCGCGGTGACTTCTTCGCCCACGCCGATGGTAAAGGAATCCGTCGTGCCGTCGGAATCCGGCGCGATGGTGTTGCCGCCGTCCGTCAGGGGAGCAAACACGCCGTCGCCCGGCAGCTCGTAGCGCAGGCGGTACGTTCCGGGCAGCACCGCGTCAAACAGGAAGCTGCCATCCGCGCCGATGGTGCGGGTCGCCACGTCACCGGTTTCGTCCATCAGGTGAACCACCGCGCCGAGCAAGCCGCCTTCGTCCGCGTCGCGCAGGCCATTGTCGTTCTTGTCGGCAAACACCACGCCGGACACATGGCCGGGGGTAATCATGCCGATATCAAGACCCGTCAAATCCGCGCCCATTGTCAGCGCCACCGGTTCGCTTTCGCCCGCGCCGCCGGAGAGGTTGCGGAGGATATTGCCGTCGCCCGTGCGTGTGAACGCCAAGCCGCGGTTCGCGGTCGCGCTCACGGTGTACTGCCCCGGCGCAAGGTCATCGAAGGTATACACGCCGCTGCGGTTCGTTTTCGCCGTGCGGGTATTGCCGTTTTCATCCGTCAGGGTGACGGTGAAGTTGTTGACCATCTTTTCCGCGTCCATCCGGCTGCCGGAGAAGTCGTCATCCAGATACACCGTGCCGGAGATGCTGCCGTAAGTAATCGCGCCGATGGCCATCGTCATCTCGCTGTCGTTCTCCAGCACCACGTCGGAAATCGTGTACTCGCGGCGGTCAGTGCCGGGCGCGAACAGGTTGCCGTACTCGCCATCGCCCGCGATGGTGTACACATAGCCCTGCGGAATCGTCGCTTTGACGCGGAACGTGCTGCCGCGGATGTTGGCGAAGGTGAAGCGCCCGTTCTCGTCGGAGACGGTGTTCAGCAGCTCCTTGCCGATGGCCTGACGGTACAGGACGACCTTCACGCCTTCCAGCGTCTTTTCGCCCTCGTCGTACACGCCATTGTTGTTTTCATCCAGGAAGCAGATGCCGTTGATGTTAGAGCCCTTCATCACGCCAAGGAGGACTTCCTCCAAGTCACCGCGTTCAAGAATCACCTGATCCGTTTCGGAGCGCTTGAATTCGCTGGTGATGATGGAGCGGCGATTACCGCCCGTCTGGCTGTAGCGCGCAAACACCAAGCCGTCCGGCAGGCTGTATTCGACATTGTATGTGCCGTAGCGCATTTGACCGATGTAGAATTTGCCGTCCTCGCCGCTCTCGGTTTCGTACACCAAGCCGTTTTTCACGCCGACGGCGCGGATTTTGATGCCCGCTTGACCGGGTTCACCGTCCTGATACACGCCGTCGTCGTTTTCATCCAGCCATACAAGACCCTGCAGCGCCGCCATCGTCATCACGCCGACGCCCACGTCGGTCACAGAACCGGCTTCGAGGGTCAGCGGCACGCTGCTTTGCACTTGTTCGGTCGTTTCATCCATGATGGACATGTTCGCGCTGACATTTTTGCCGTGCGCACCATGGCCGAAGCCCGCGGGCAGCTCGCTGCGCAGGACGTACGTCCCTGCCGGCACAGCCAGCGACACTTCGCCGTTCTTGTCCGTTTCGCCGGATGCCACAACAACCTCCACGCCGTTGACTTCGGTGATGAGGCTCATCGTCGCGCCGGACACGCCTTCCTCGTACTTCCCGCGTGAACCGTTATTATCGTTGTCGCGGAAAGCGTGGATGGTCAGCGCCGCCGGATTCGCCGCCTTCGCGGTCACAGTCGCGGGTTCGTCGCTAATGACGAGCGCGCCGTTGGCAAGGGTCACGCCCGCATCATAGCGGACAACGTACGTCCCGTATTCGAGGAACTCAGCCTGCCAAGCGCCGTTTTCATCCGTCACCGCTTCCGCCGCGACTTCGCCCGCCTGATTGACCAGCTGCACCTGCACGCCGCTCATCGGCTGACCGTCCAGCCCCAGCACCACGCCGGAAGCGTCGCCGGTGGCATGGTTCGCCAGCGCCGGCAGCACAACGGTTTCGCCCGCGCCGATTTCCACCAGAATGCTTGCCGTCACGCCCGTATCGGTCGTGCTGAGCGTCCAGCCCTCGGTGTCATACAAGCCGCGCGGCAGGGCTGCCGTAATCTGATAAGTATCAGGATACAGGTCGTTCAGCGCAAACGCGCCGCTGACCGTCATCTGTTCGCTCATCCGCTGGCCGGAAATCGTCACTTCCGCCGGGGCAGACAGGTCGTCGATGCTGCCGGTCATGCCGCCGCTGAGCGTCAGATCCAGTTCATAGCGGCTGGTCTGCATCGCCTGAATGTTCACCAGCCACTGTGCCTGACCCTTCTGCAGGTTCGGCCAGCCGTTCACGCCCGTCAGCAGCGTGCCTTCCGGCAGCGTCACCGTGACGGCGTATGTTCCGTGGAAGAGGTCGGCTTCCTGCACCGTCTCGCCATCGGTCAGGTAACCCGTGCGGGTCGTTTTGCCGTCCTCGCTGACAATCTGGTACGCCACTGCCGCGTTCACGCCGCGCATGAGCATCGTCAGCGTGCCGTCCACGGGTTCAGGGGTGGGGGTCGGCGTAGGCGTGGGCGTCGGGCTCGGCGTGGGCGTCGGGCTCGGGGTCGGGGTCGCCGTCGGGGTTGGTGTCGGCGCTTCCGTGGGTTTCTCCGTCGGTTCCTCCGTCGGATTCTCGGTCGGCGCTTCCGTCGGCGCTAATGTCGGGGTCGCCGTCGGCGTGGGCGTAGGCGTTGCCGTCGGTGTCGGTGTCGGGGTCGGGGTCGGAGTAGGAGTAGGAGTAGGGGTGGGTTCAGGCGTGGCGGTCGGCGCCATCGTCGGCGGCACATAGTAATAGGAAGCGTTCACCTTCGTCACGGAATCCGCACCCGTGTAGCGCTCAATGTTGATAATCTTGTCGCGCCAGCTTTCAATGGCCAGCGAAGCCTTCGTCATTCGCAGGGTATACAGCCCCGTATGAATCGCCGCCGGCAGGGCATAGTCGCCCCGGCTGTCGGTGTCGAAGGAGAGAATCGTCTCGCCGCGCTCGTTAATCAGGTCAAAAGAGGAGCTGCTCTCCGTGTGCACGGTGAACAGACCCGTGTCCGTCAGCACAGCAATGACCGCTTTGTTCAGCCGTCCATCGACAATCGACACGGTGTAGCTCGCCGCCATAACGGCATCCTCCGGCATCGTTTCCGCCACCGGGACAAGCTGCACATTGCCCGTACCGGGGACGGAAATCGGGTCGCTGCCGAAGTCGGTCAGGCGAATCGTGCCGACCGCCTCCCCGTTCTGCATGACGGTAAAATCGCCCGTGAATTTCCGGGATTCATACGTTCCCGCGCTTGTGGCATACATGCCCAGAAAATCCACTTGCAGCATCGTCAGCTCCGATGCCGCAGCCGCGGGGAGCAGCATCAGCAGCATTCCCAGCGCGAGCAGGAGTGACAGAAATCGCTTGCCAAGCATCCTCATCTTGCCTGTTCCTCCATCTGAATCATCCGCAAGCCGTGCGGAGTAAAGTCACAGAATAATCCATGTACTATGGTAAAGCAATCCGCCCGACTTGTCAACCATTCCGCGCATATTTTTACAATTGGATTGCTTTTCTGGTCGAAAATCAGTATGTTCCGGCAATGAAAAAGAAGGCTGACTTTTTCAGTCAGCCTCCCATGCGGATACTATTTCCAAATGAGAATGCGCCGAGATGCACCGCAAATGATTCGTTCTGGCTAACGCAAACGCCAGCATGGGAAAGGCGCAAGCAGATGGCACAGGCCAATGCAGGAAACAGTATCAGTTGCTGCCGCCCATCAGCAGGGTCAGCATGCTCTCCGGCAGACTCATCAGCAGGGTCATGGGCAGGTTCTGCAGGTTGTTCATCACCTTGACGAACCACGTCTGGAACTCACTGTCCGTCATCGCGCCCAAATCCTGCGCCTTGCTCACGTCCAGCGCGTCCTTCGCGTCGCAGGTGCGGGTTTCCGCCGTGATGGTCACAACGTCCAGACCCATGAAGCGCACCAGCACATCCACCTTGCGGACGCCCTGTTCGCCGTCCATCGTCGTAGCGGTCGTCACCACAACGCCGAAGCCCTGCTCGACACCGTCCACCGTTTCCTTGATTTCCACATCAACAACGCTGCTGTCCGTGCCGATGCCCTTGCCGCTGACGTTGATTTCAACGGAGTCTTCGCCAGCATAGGCGGTCAGGTTCGCCGTGAAGTTCTCCAAGTCGCCTGCGAAGGTCAGCGTCGCCGCGGTATCTTCCGCGCTCTTGATGGTCACAAGCCACGTCGCCACGCCGTCCGCCGTGTTGCGGGTCGCAGTGAAGGACATCGGCAGGGGTTCTTCGCCGCCGTTGTTGATCTTCACCGAAGCCGTCATGCGAACCAGCTCGCCTGCCTCAGTCATCCAGTATTCATAAACGATGTCATCCGCATAGAGATCTGCTTCATCAAGCTCTTTCAGCAGGTCGTCCCAGCTCGTGTCAGCAGCGGAAAAAAGCGCATCCATGTAGGCGCCGATGCTCGGAACGCTGTGGATCATTTCCAGCAGGGCTTTCGTCATCTCGGCAATCTTTTCCGGCGGAACTGTGACTTTGACGTAGTTCTTCGCCGCGTCGCAGTCGCCGGGCTGCTCGGTCACTTCTGCCATTTCTGCACCGGACAGTATTTCGTTCATCATGGTCATGAACGCCGTGGTGTCCGCCTGCGTCAGTTCTTCCATGAGCTGCTCTTCCGTCATGCTGCCCAGATTCGCCGATGCTTCCATCAGGGCAGTGTATTCCGCATTGCCGCTCAGCTGTTCCTTCGATTCTTCAATCGCCTTGTCGATCTCCTCGTCGCTCTGACCGGACATCTTCATCGTCGCGCGGAGGGCTTTTTCCTTGATGGCTTCCACGTCCTTGCTGTTCACAGCAATCACGCCGCCCAGCAGCGCGCTGGACACATACATCAGCTGGTTTTCTTCCGCAGCAGTCGTCAGCGATGCCATACCCAGCACGCTCTTGCCGCTCAGGTTGAGGTCAAAGCCAGCTTCGTCGCCCTGCTGATAGCCGGTCAGGGACAGCGCCGCCAGCAGGTCGTTGATGGCAGCCATCGCGGTGTCATCCCCGCCCAGCGCCGCCACGAGGTCAGCGTTCAGGTCGTGGATAGTGATGGTGGTTTCCTGACGCGCGGCATTGTCCCACACGCTGTTTTCCGCCATCGAGGTCAGGGGCATCGCCAGCATCATGATGCTGAGCAGTACCGCAAGCAATTTCTTCATGGGGTTTTCCTCCTTGTTGTTTGGTTTCCCTTTTTCTTTATAGCGAACACTGCGGGGCAGTGATGCTTTCGGTTGATGTTAGTCGGCGTTATCCAAAATGATGGTGCTGCTCGGCAGCGTCGTCGTACCGTCCATGAGCTGCCGCACGCTGTTCGGCAGATTCATCAGGATGCGCGGCAGAATCTGCGAAATGCTCGTCGCCAAGGTCAGCATGTAGGCGTTGAAGCGCGCACTGCTGATTTCGCCCAAGTCCAGCACGTCGCCGTCGGACAGCAGGGGGCGCGGTTTGCACGAAAAGGTCGTCGTGTAGATGGTCAAGCCGACTTCACCGCCAGACAAGAGCCGAATTCTCGACTCCCGATATACACTGCTGCTCGAACCAGACGTAAACACGCCGAATTGTATGCCGCTGTCCGTCCCGTTCGCTTCGGAGGTCGTGCGCACTTCTACATCGACCCTCCCGCCCCTGCGGTTCGGCTCAACCGTCAGCGAAATCGTCGTCTGCGTCTGGTCATCCGGCATAAGCACCAGTTCGGCATTCTTTTCACCGATGGTGAGGCGTCCCGTCGTGCTGTTCTCTTCCTTTTCCAGCGTCCAGTCGTACTGCAAGCCGTCCGCCAGCGTGTTCCGGTTCAGCGTGAACGTGACGGGCTTCAGGATTCCCTCGGTCGGCTCCACCTCGGACATTCTTTCCGCCCAGTCCGGGAGCGCGGAATAGTTCACAATCAGCTTGACAAGCTGCCCTTGCGCATCCGTGTACAGCGTCACCTGCGCGTCGCTGTACAGCATTGTCTGCTGACGCACCTGCGCCGCCCAGTCGATTTCCTGCGGCACATACTCTTCCGTCGTCGTCTGCGACATGAACTGCATCAGATTGTCATAATCCGCCGCCAAATCCGCGAAGTTCTGGACGACAGGCACTTGCATCGCCGTTTCCAGCAGAATCGCCAGCCGATTGACCAGCTGTTCGTTCGTCAGCGTGAACGTACACACCTGTATCACCGGGTCACAGCCTTCGAGCTGCTCCGTCACAGGGTCAATCGTCATGGACGGCTGATATTCCGCCAAGCGGCGCTGCATCTCCGTAAAGTCAATCGCCACAAGGCTATTCAGCACTTCTTCCGCCTGCACGTTTTCCGTGAAGAGGGGATTTTTGAGTACCTTCGCCGTCATTGCGCCCATCTGTCCCACCTGCGCAATCTGCTCCGCGTAGTACCCAGAGGATACCGTCTCGTTGATGACTTCCGCCGTAAGACCGCGCTGGCTGAGCTGCTGGCGGTACACCAGCTCCCCGAAATGCTGCATGTCCTCGTCGAGGTTCAGATACAGCGTCTCGCCCAGCAGGTCACTGCTGACATAGACATCCGCGCCGCTGAACTGCACGGCATAATCGACAATAGGCTGGTCGTTCAGCGTCACCTCATAGGCGGCTGACGTTGTCCCCTGCTGATAGACTATCACCCGCAGGGCATCCAGAAAGTCATTTACGGCTTTTTCCTCCGCTTCGTCGATGTCCGCCCCCAGCACCTTCGCATTGAAGTCTTTCAGGAAAATGACTGTCCTTGTCGCGCCGGGCGCACTTTCCTCCGCAAAACCACACATCGGCACCAGCATCGCCAGCGTCAGCAGAATCGCAAGCAGCTTCTTCATTCGTCAGCCTCCTTGACATTCGTTTGTGCGCTTTTCAGCATTCCATTACCATTATATCAAAAAAAACACCTGTTGCAAGCGAATATGCGCAAGTTTTACAATTCCGTGCCCCAAAGATGCAAATTTGCGCCTGAAAGCGCAGCTTCGCGGAAAAATGCTTGATGCCGTCATGCAAAATTTCTGTGAATGGCGCAAAAGCCCGCTTTCCCCTCTTGTGAAGCGCGAAAAAATATGCTACAATAGATAGAGTATTCCGGATTACTGAAAGGAGCTAATTCGCATGGAATTTCTGACCAAGCTTTTGGGCATCGCCACCGCCGTTGCGGAAACCACCACCACCACCGGTGCTGCCGACCCTGCCGCCGTCACCACGGATTCGGCCGCTGGCGGCATTGTCGGTATTCTCTTCAGCCTTCTGCCGCTGCTGCTGGTTTTCGTCCTGATGTACTTCATGATGATTCGCCCGGAGAAGAAGCGCCGCAAGAAGGAGCAGGACATGCTCGCGTCCCTGAAGAAGGGCGACCGCGTGTGCACCATCGGCGGCATCTACGCCACCATCGAGAGCATCAAGGACGACACCATCACCCTGAGCGTCGGCAAGGGCGACCAGACGATGGTTGTTGCGCGCTGGGCGATTCGCTCGGTGGAAGATGTGACCATCGAAAACGAGACCGAATCCCTGAACTAATCGCAAAATTCCCGGCTTCGTGCCGGGTTTTTTTGTGCCCGATTTTCCCGCCGCGCATATGCTGGGAGTGAACAGCTCACACGATGGGAGGAATCGCCATGAATCAGCGTCCGAATTGCTGCCGTCCCATGCCGCCGCAAGCGCCTTGCCCGTCCAGACCACCTTGCCCGTCCAGACCACCTTGCCCGTCTTGTCCGGCGACGCAGAAGGGCGTTTTATTGCCGCGAATCCTCGCCAGCGGGCGGGAGTGGCAGCGCCGCGCGTGTGTGGCGCTGTACGTCGGCGGTTTGCCGGAGGATGCAAACGGGCGACTGCAGCTCGTCGGCGTTACGGCGTGCGGTGACGCGGATTGGGAGATTGCGCCGTACCAAGAACCGCGCCCATGCGCCTGCCGCGGATGCCGACCATCTCGACCCGCGCCGTGCCTTCTGCGGGTGAATATTCCGGTTGTTTGCCAAGTGCAGGCGGAGTGCGGGCAGGTTTTGCGCGGCGAAAGTGTGCTGACGACGGATGTTGCGCTGCCGATTCGCTGTGTGCAGGCGGAATGCTGGCGCAACCAGATGATGGTGCTGCCGTGTGTTCGGCTGATTGACAGCGGCGCGCCTGTGTGTGCGGATGACTGCCGTCCCCCTGTGTTTGATTGCACGATTGAGCTGCTCGTCGAAGCCTACATGACGCGATGGGAAGCGTGCGGCACCCCTGCGCCGACTTGTCCGGATTTGCCGCTATTCCCCCCGCCGCCGTTCGGGTGACAAGGGCGTTGGAAGCCCCAAGGGGCTTTGCCCCTTGACCCCAGCAGGGACGCTGTCCCTGCACCCTGCAAGGGAGAATGAAACGGGACGAAGTCCCCTCCCTTGACCCTTCCGCGCGATTGGGTTGGTGACAACTGCACACTATGCCCGCGTGCTGATCTGTCATCCGTTCCCCAAGCCTCTTCTTTCCCATTGTAACATGGGAGGCGAAGGCGAAGGAGTCCAGAGGGCGACCGCAGACTTCGTCTGTTTCCATTGCCCTCTGGAACCCGCGGAAAAGACCAATAT
>CEAH01071554.1_pt1 | contig 71285 bp, 70 predicted proteins | sample 557571 | NCBI WGS metagenome assembly CEAH01 (sample SAMEA3182092, study PRJEB8094) | gut metagenome | biome: human; feature: gut; material: Stool; isolation source: human stools | place: Canada | collected 2013-11-25
TTGCTATACTGTGTAGAGTTAATGAGAATTGGGGAGGAATGTGTCATGAGCTACGCCGATCAGGTCTTTATGCAAAACATTCAGGAGATCCTGGACCACGGCGTCTGGGACACCGATCAGAACGTCCGTCCCCACTGGGAGGACGGCACGCCCGCCCACACCATCAAAAAATTCGGCATCGTCAACCGGTACGATCTACAAAAGGAATTCCCCATCCTGACCCTCCGCCGGACCTACTGGAAAACAGCTGTGGACGAGCTGCTGTGGATCTGGCAGAAAAAGTCCAACAACGTCCATGACCTCAACGCCCGGATCTGGGATCAGTGGGCGGACGAGACCGGCTCCATCGGCAAGGCCTACGGCTACCAGCTGGGCGTGAAGCACCACTATCCCGAAGGGGACATGGACCAGGTGGACCGGGTGCTCTACGATTTGAAGCATAACCCCGCCAGCCGCCGGATCTTGACCAATATCTACAACTTTGCCGACCTCTCTGAGATGCACCTGTACCCCTGCGCTTATTCCATGACCTTCAACGTCTCCGGCAACGTGCTCAACGCCATTTTGAACCAGCGGAGCCAGGATATGCTGGCCGCCAACAACTGGAACGTGGTGCAGTACGCCGTGCTGGTGTACATGATGGCTCAGGTCAGCGGCCTTGTGCCCGGCGAGCTGGTCCACGTCATCGCCGACGCCCATATTTACGACCGCCATGTGCCCATCGTGGAGAAGATGCTGACCCAGACCCCCGCCCCCGCGCCGAAGTTCGCCATAGACCCCTCCGTGACGGATTTCTATGCCTTCACCCGGAACAGCTTTACGATGGAGGGCTACACCCCCGTCCCCTTCGAGGATAAAATTCCCATTGCCATTTAAGGAGCCGTACCATGAACGCCATCGTTGTCACAGATAAACAGTGGGCCATTGGCCGGAGCGGTGATCTGCTGTTCTCCCTGCCGGGGGACATGAAGCACTTCCGCACGCTGACCACCGACGGCACTGTCATCATGGGCCGCAAGACCCTGGATTCCTTCCCCGGCGGCAGACCGTTGCCCAAGCGGCGGAATATCGTCATCACCCGGTCCCCGGATTTTTGCCGGGAGGGCTGTGAAATCGTGCATCGTCCGGAGGAAGCTCTGGCACTGGCGGGGGACGGCGATGATGTATGGCTCATCGGCGGCGGCAGCATTTACGCCGCCCTGCTGGACCGGTGCCGCCGGGCCTCCGTCACCCGAGTGGACAGCACCGTATCGGATGCCGACACCTTTTTCCCCGATCTGGACGCCCTCCCTAATTGGAAAATTGAGCGGACCGGCGAGGCCATCACGGAAAATGGCCTGACCTACCGCTTTGTGGACTATGTGAATACCGCGCTGTTGTAAGCCAAGGCTCCGCCGTTTTCTCGGCGGAGCCCTGTTCTTTTCTCTGCCCTCTTTTCAAAACCGCCGCCGCCGTTTATAATAGCCTTATGAAAACTGCGGAAAGGAGGCGGGCGCATGGCGGATCTGAACACCAATGTGCGGTACATCAAGGGCATTGGCGAGGCCAAGGCAAAATCTCTGGGCAAGCTGGGCATCGCCACGCTGGGCGACCTCATCAACTGGTTCCCCCGACGCTATGAGGACCGCCGGGAAATAAAGCCCATCAGCCAGCTCATCCCCGGCGAACCGGCCTGCGTCTCCGCCATGATTGCCTCGGAGCCAAAGCTGTCCCACATCCGCAAGGGCATGGATCTGGTGAAGGTCCGGGCCGTGGACGACACCGGCGCGCTGGATGTGACCTTTTTCAACCAGTCCTGGCTGAAAAATCAACTGCGGGTAGGTGAGACCTACACCTTTTACGGCAGGGCGGAGGGAAGCCTCCTGCGGAAAAGTATGGCAAGTCCCATTGTAGAGCCAGAGGGACGGCGGGAGCACACCGGCCGCATCGTGCCCATCTATCCCCTTACTGCCGGGATCAGCCAGCTGCTGTTGTCCCGGGCCATCCGGCAGGGTTTGGACAGCTGCGCCGATATTCTGCCGGACTGCCTGCCGGACGGCGTCCGTCAGGCGCATCAGCTGTGCCGGGTGAATTATGCCTACGAGAACATCCACTTCCCGGAGGCCCCGGAGGCGCTGGACATTGCCCGGAGGCGGCTGGCTTTCGAGGAGCTATTTTTCTTCGCCATTGGATTGAAGCTGCTGCGCTCCCGGCGGGAGACCGTCTCCGTGGAACCATTTCAGCCGGTGAATATGGCCCCGTTTTACAACGCCCTCCCCTTTACCCTCACCGACGCCCAGCGCCGCTGTGTAGAGGAAGCCATTGCCGATATGCAAAGCGGCAAGCCCATGAACCGTCTCTGTCAGGGGGATGTCGGCTCCGGCAAAACGATGGTGGCCGCCGCCTGCGTGTATTTCTGCATCAAAAACGGCCGTCAGGCGGCGTTGATGGCCCCCACGGAGCTGCTGGCAGAGCAGCACTACCGGGGCCTTGCCCCGCTGCTGGAACGGCTGAATATCCGCTGCGCCCTGCTCACTGGCTCTACCCCCGCCAAAACAAAACGCTCCGTCACCGCCCAACTGGCCACAGGCGAGATCGACTTCGCCATCGGCACCCACGCCCTGATCTCCGGCGGCGTGGCCTACGCTGACCTGGGGTTGGTGGTGACGGATGAACAGCACCGCTTTGGCGTGGCCCAGCGGACGGCGCTGGCAGAAAAGGGAGAGCACCCCCACACCTTAGTCATGTCCGCCACGCCCATCCCCCGGACGCTGGCCCTGATTTTGTACGGCGATCTGGATGTGTCCGTCATCGACCAGCTTCCACCGGGACGGAAGCCTATTGAAACCTATGCCGTCACCTCCGCCTATCACCCCCGGCTGTACACCTTTATCCGCAAGCAGGTGGAGGCAGGGCGTCAGGTGTACATCGTCTGCCCCATGGTCAGCGAAAATGACGAGCTGCCAGACGAGCGGAAAGCCGTGACGGAATACGCCCAAAAGCTGCAAACGGAGATCTTCCCCGACTTGAAGGTGGCTTTTGTCCACGGCAAGATGAAGGCCAGAGAGAAGGATGCCGTCATGTCCGCCTTCGCCGCCGGGGAAACAGACATTCTGGTGTCCACCACCGTGATCGAGGTGGGCGTGGACGTGCCCAACGCCAATCTAATGGTGGTGGAGAACGCGGAGCGCTTCGGCCTCAGCCAGCTCCATCAGCTTCGGGGACGGGTGGGCCGGGGGCAGCACCAATCCTACTGCGTACTGGTGTCCGACAATAAAAATGACGAGACCCGCCAGCGGCTGAAGGCCATGACGAAAACCGCCGACGGCTTCAAGATCGCCGAGGAGGACCTCCGGCTCCGAGGCCCCGGCGACTTCTTCGGTCTCCGGCAGCATGGTCTGCCGGGATTGCGGGTGGCAGATCTCGGCTGCGACACCCGGCTGCTGGCGGAGGCGCAATCCGCCGCCGACGGGCTGCTGGCAGAGGACCCGGCGCTGACACACCACCCCGCCACGGCGGAACGGGTACGAAAGCTGTTTCAGCAGAGTGAAAACAGTCTGAACTGAATCCGGGAGACCGGCCAGATGGCCGCTCTCCTGGTTCTGTGAAATTTTTTCGTCCGGCCGGGTTGACAGCGCCTGTTTTTTGGCATACTATAAATGTGTTATCAAATGACAACCGCATAGAGTTCCGGTAGGTAAGGCTACCACAGGGATATGGATCGCTGCCGCAGAGTGATGGAGACATCATGAGAGGGTTTGAACAGGCGATATCGAACAACAAGGTATCATCTAACGCGATTTCACCGCCCTGTGAAGCTAAAGCTTGAACGGTAGGGATGCTGTCCTCTGAGACGCTCCTGGAAGCAGGACTTCACCGCACCGGAATGGGACGCGGCGAGGTCTTTTATTTTGCTCCGCGCCATGCAGAAATGCCGGGCGGAAGGCCCGGAAAGGAGGTCACGCTATGTTTGAAATGGAAAACCGTGGGGAACTGATCGAAAAAATTGAGGATCTGGTGAACCGAAAACGATATACAGAACTGCGGGACCTCCTATTGCCGCTGGAGCCTGCGGACATCGCTATTCTGGCGGACGATCTGGACGATGAAAAGACCCTGCCCCTGCTGTTCCGTCTGCTGCCTAAGGAGCAGGCGGCAGAGGTGTTCGTAGAGCTGGAAAGCGACCAGCAGGAGCTGCTGATCCGCGGCTTTTCCAACACGGAGCTGAAGGAAGTGCTGGACGAGCTGTATCTGGACGATACCGTTGACATCGTGGAGGAAATGCCCGCCAACGTGGTCAAGCGGATCCTGAAGCACTCCGACCCGGATATGCGCAAAAGCATCAACGAAATTCTGAAATATCCGGAGGATTCCACCGGCTCCATTATGACCACGGAGTTTGTGGATCTGAAGGAGACCATGACGGTGGAGGACGCCTTGAAGCGCATCCGCCGGACCGGACCGGACAAGGAGACCATCAACGTCTGCTACGTCATTGATGACTGGCGGCACCTCATCGGCGTCCTCTCCATCCGTACTCTGCTGCTGGCGGAGGAGGATGACATCATCGGGGACATCATGGAGCGGAACTACATCTGCGTCCAGACCCTGGATGACCAGGAGGAGACCGCCCGCGCTTTAGGCAAGTATGACTTTCTGGCCCTCCCCGTGGTGGACACGGAAAATCGCCTGGTGGGCATCGTCACCGTTGACGACGCCATCGACGTTTTGCAGGAAGAGACCACGGAGGATATGGAAAAGATGGCGGCTATGCTGCCGACGGACAAGCCCTACCTCCGCACCAGTGCCTTTGACACCTTCAAATCCCGTATTCCGTGGCTACTGCTGCTGATGGTCTCCGCCACCTTTACCGGCCAGATCATCTCCAGCTTTGAGGACGCCCTCAGCGCCTTCACCATCCTCACCGCCTATATCCCTATGCTGATGGACACCGGCGGCAACTGCGGCTCTCAGGCCAGCGTCACGGTGATCCGCGGCCTGTCTCTGGGAGAGATCGAATTTTCCGACCTGATCCAGGTGGTCTGGAAGGAGTGCCGGGTGGCGTTGCTGTGCGGCACCGTTCTGGCCGGCGCCAACTTCGCCAAGCTGATGCTGCTGGACCGGATGGTATTCCACAATCCCATCACCGTCACCGTGGCCGCCGTCATCTGCCTGACGCTGGTGTGCACCGTGTTCGCCGCCAAGATCGTAGGCTGTATGCTGCCGCTGCTGGCTAAAAAGATCGGCTTTGACCCGGCGGTGATGGCCTCTCCCTTCATCACCACCATCGTGGATGCCCTCTCCCTGCTGATCTACTTCCGCTTCGCCTCTTTCCTGCTGGGCATCTGAAACGTATAGGAAAGCGCCCCTGTATGGCTGCGTCATACAGGGGCGCTCTTTATGTGGAATCCAGCAAGCTGGACGTTTTCAGTCAAAAGCAAATCTCTTCGCGGTTACTTACCTCTGCGGAAATAACAAGCTTCGGAGTATCGCCACGACAAATGGAAAAGGTAAACCCATCCCTAACGGCTCTTTGAATGCTATTATCTGCCAATTCGACTTTATATCCCATAGACATCATCACCCGCTCAAATTCTGTAGGCTCCGATTCTACTGTTAGTCCATATACAAATACAGCCGGGTCGGTTATTTCTATTGTTGTAACATATTGTCCATCATCGGCATAGTCCGGCCAAGCGGTCAGAAGATAGGACACCCGCACATTGGGTTTTCCCCCCTGCGTGCTCATGTGGTAATCTTTTCCCAAAAACTCCCGCGCACCCATCCAGCCGGTTATTTCATCATGTCCGTTCCAGTCAACGGATGACACATCGTCACATATCCAAAATTCCAGAGTTGTATTCTTTGGTCTTGGTGGAAAATATGGTCTTGTCAAAGATACTACCGCACATATTACAACGAACAGAATCCCTAGTGGCGCAAGGACAATGATCAGCTTTTTTACCTTCATATTATGGCCCCCTAAATTTTGGCCCGTCCATCCTATCTTCTCAAATCCCCTGCAAATGAAAATCCGGGGTATACTCCTCCTTGGCGGAGGTGCGCTCCTGAGTGAAGCCGTCGGCAATGCCGCAATCAGCCATGTACCGTTCCGCCGCCCGGTACTCCGCCTTTGTCACCCTCCGGGCCAGCTTGCCCTCGGCCCCCGGCTGGGGCGTGTACTGGCTCATAAGGGAAAACAGCACATCGCCGGGGCGGAAGGTCTCCGTCACCCAGTCGATGACCGCCTTCGTGTTTTCCAGTTCCCCCGGCAGCACCAGATGCCGGATGAGGACGCCGCTTTTCAGCTGCCCGTTTTCCATCCGGTACGGGCCGGTCTGGCGGAACATCTCTAAAATGGCCGCTTTCGCCGTCTCTGGGTAATCCGCCGCACCGGAATACGCTTTGGCCGGCTCCGTCAGGGCATATTTCAGGTCCGGCAGGTATACCTGTACCCGGTTCTCCAAGCGTTTCAGGGTCTCCACGGATTCATACCCGCCGCAGTTCCAAACCACCGGCACCGGCCAGCGCTCCTCGCCCAAGGCCTCCAGCACCGCGTCCGTGAAGTGAGTGGGCGTCACTAAATCCAAGCAGGCCGCGCCCTGCTCCACCAGTTCCTCAAAAATCTCCCGGAGCCGCCGGGGGGTGATGGGCTTGCCGTAGCCTTCCTGAGAGATCACGCCGTTCTGACAGAATTTGCACCGGAGATTGCACCCAGAGAAAAACACGGCGCCCGCGCCCCGCTCTCCCACTAAACATGGCTCCTCCCACTGATGCAGCATGGCCCGTGCCGCCACCGGCCAAGCGGGCATGGCGCACACGCCCGCCGCCTTGTCCGGCGTTCGCTCCACACCGCAGCGGCGGGGGCAGAGATTACAGATCATCAGTCTCCCGTACCCTTTCCGTTGAAGTCCGGGCCCAGATCCCCGGCCCGCCAGTGGCGGCGGCACAGGCCGATGTATTTGTCATTGGCCCCCAAGACCACCTGAGCGCCCTCCTTCAAGACCTTGCCGTTTTCGTCGAACCGGGCGTTGAACATAGCCTTTTTGCCGCACCAGCAGATGGTCTTGACCTCCTCCAGCTTGTCGGCCATCACCAGCAGCTCGTAGCTGCCGGGGAACAGCTCTCCCTTGAAGTCCGCCCGCAGTCCGTAGCAGATCACGGGGACCCCCAGATCGTCCACCACATGCACCAGATAGTCCACTTCCTCCTTGGAGAGGAATTGGGCCTCGTCCACAATGATACAGGCGTTTTCTTTCAACGCATCCTCGGACAGCGTCCGCATTTCGTCGAAGTAGACGCAGGGGTATTCCAGACCGATGCGGGAGTGGACCATGTGGTCTCCGTCCCGCTGGTCCATCCGGGGCTTCACCAGCAGGGTCTTTTGGCCCCGCTCCTCATAGTTGAACCGGGCCATCAAAGCGTTGGCCGTTTTGCTGGAGCCCATGGCCCCGTATTTGAAATAAAGCTGTGCCATCTTTTTTATTCTCCCTCTTTTGCTTCATCGCTCTGCGATGCTGTCTCCTCCGCTCCCACGGGGAATGCCGCCTGGTTTCTCTCCGCCTCCGTTTGCAGGTCAGCTGCGTCAATGGTCATCTTTTTACAGTCCGGGCAGTACCAGGCCGTGTGGTAGGTAGTCAAAAAGCCTTCTGTGTCCACCCGCATGATATTTTCACGTCCGGGACTGAGCCACCGCACCTTTCCGGTGGGAATACCGCGATACCAGAAAACGCCCCTGCCGCTCATAAGGAAGCCCTGCTCCATGTCCTTGCCGCACCAGGGGCACTTCTCCGGCGGCAGCCGCAGCTTTTCCCGTTTCTCCTACCATTCCGCCCGCATAGCGTCCCAATCCCCCCGGAGGGTATCCAACAGACCGGGGGCTTTTTCCGCCGGTTCTGAAGCCAGCCTGCGCTCGTCGGGGTCGATGTCCCAAGAGTCCTCGCTCTTTTTCCAGAAAGCCATTGTCAGCCCTCCCCGTCACGCTTTTGCATATGGACGTCAAACCGGCCACCGTCCCGGCTGGGCAGCCAGCCGATGGGCGGCGGGGTCTCCCGGTCATGTTTCCAGCACCACAGCCATCGCAGACACCAAATCAGCTTCCGCAGCAACAAAAGCAGCACAATAACGCCGACGACATTAAAAACCTTCAGCATGATTTCTCCTTATAACATCAGGGCGGCAAGCAGGATCATTCCTTGTGCCTGTCATCGTCCTTGACTTCCTTGTAGTCCACGGTATACACCGGCCCTTTGAAGTGGGGTTCGTCTTTTTTCGCGGATTCCGAGCGCTTGTGGCCGCCGTATTTCCGCCACAGCCAACGAACAACCAAAATCAGCAGCAAGACAGGGATCAACACCCGGAGCAGGCCAAAGACCAACGCCAGCAGCTTCAAAGGCAGTCCCAGCAAGAATCCCATTTTACTTCATCTCCAATTCACGCTTTGCTTCTTCATAATACCGGGCAAACGCCGACGGCACAGAGCGCGCCGCAAGGCCTGCCGCATCCACCCATTCCAGTTCCGCAGGGCCGTCGCCCCGGACGGTCAGCGCGTAGCCGGTCATGCGCCACTCCACATGGGTGAAGATGTGCTTGGCCGTCAGGCGGCTCTGCCAGTCAATCACCGACAGGCCCACGGCCTCCACCGCCGCACCGGCGGCTGTTTCATCCAGAGTGCCCTCCACATTGGGAAACTCCCAAAGTCCCGCCAGCAGGCCGGTTTTAGGCCGCTTCCGCAGGGCGATCTTTCCGTCTCGTTTCAGCAGGAGCACGGTTTTTTCCTCCACCCGCCGCTCCTTTTTCACCTTTTTCACCGGCAGGGTCTCTGCTGTTCCCCGCTGTCGGCCCAGACACAGGCCGCTTACGGGGCAGTCATCGCACCGGGGAGCGGTATTGGGCCCACAGACTGTGGCCCCCAGCTCCATCATGGCCTGATTGAAAATGCGGATGTCCGCCGGTTCCTCCGGCATGACCTCCGCCAGCGCCGCCCGGACAGCCCGCTTGGTTTTCGGATCAGAAATGTCATCGTGGCAGTCCGTCAGCCGGGTCATAACCCGAAGCACGTTGCCGTCCACCGCCGGTTCCCGCCGTCCGAAGGCTGCGGCGGCAATGGCGGAGGCGGTGTAGTCTCCGACGCCCGGCAGAGCCAGCAAGCCGTCATAGGTGTCCGGAAAACCGCCCAGCACCGTGATCTCCTTTGCCGCCCTTTGCAGGTTTCTGGCACGGCTGTAATAGCCAAGGCCTTCCCACAGCTTCATGAGCTGCTCCTCGTCTCCCTCCGCCAGCATCTCCACAGAGGGAAACACCGCCAAAAAACGGGCATAATAGCCTAAGACCGTCGCCACGCGGGTCTGCTGGAGCATGATCTCCGACACCCAGATGCGGTAAGGGTCCTCTGTGTGCCGCCAGGGCAGGTCCCGGGCGTTTTCCCGGTACCAGCCCAACAGCGGCTCCGGCAGCGCCCGCAATAGATTTTCAGTTGTCGAATCTGTTTGTTTCATGTTATAATCTTACCACAAGGTGAGACGGCTTCCCACCCCCTTTTTGCGAATCAAGGAGAAAATTTACATGCGTGTCACATTTTTGGCCCACGACGGTTTTTTCATCGAACTGGATCAGGTCTGCCTGCTGTTCGACTGGTGGAAGGGCGTTCTCCCGCCCCTGCCGGACAAGCCGCTGCTGGTGTTCGTCAGCCACCGCCACGAGGACCACTTCAATCCGGCGGTGTTCACACTGGCGGACCGCAAGGCGGACATTCAATTCCTGTTAGGCAGCGACTTTCACCTGACGCCCCACAATTTGACAAAGTGGCAGCTTTCACCGGAGACCGCCGCCAAATGCCGCCGCTGCGGCAAGCATGACACCTTTACCCCTCTCCCCGGCGTCACCGTGGAGACCTTCCCCTCCACCGACGAGGGCGTGGCGTGGATGGTGACGGTCAACGGACAGTCCATTTTCCACGCCGGAGACCTGAACTGGTGGCACTGGGCGGAAGAGGACTTGGCTTGGAACCGCAATATGGAGGCCAATTTCAAGCGGTACACAGAACCTCTCCGGGGCCGCCGCGTCGATTTGGCCATGCTGCCGTTAGACTCCCGGCTGAAAACGGACGGCTATCTGGGGCCTAACTATTTTTTGAATCTGATGGAGGTCCGCCGGTTTCTGCCCATGCACCAGTGGGAGGACTTCGCCTTTACCGACGAATTTTTGTCCGCATACCCTCAGTTTGCCCCCATCACCGTAAAAATCCACCGGGACGGGGAATTTCTCGGCGAGCTGTAAGCAAAAGGAACCCGCATTGTGAAAACAATGCGAGTTCCTTTTCATTTTCTCATTTACTTCTGGATCAGCAGCCAGTTTTCCGTACCTTCGGCAGGCTGCTCCGTCAACTCCGGCACAAAGCCGCAGGCAGCGGACGCCGCCTTGACAGCAGTCTCCAATGCAGGGGCCTCCACCTCGGTGGTCTCCGCATAGATGCGGTCCACCAGCGGTGCCAAGGCGCTGAGTTCCTGCCCGGCGTCACTGTTCGTCCCGGCGAGAACGGTCTCCGCAGGCAGCTCCAGTGAAAGGATCACATTCTTCGGCAGTGCATCCCGTACCTCCCGGAGGAAGCCCTCGATCTGTACCTGCCGTCCCGCCTCTGCCGTGTTCCCGGCGGTCATGGCGTTGGAAAAGTCGATCTTGTCCAGCTTGCCTGCGGTGGGATAGCTGACATCCGTCAGAATGATCTCTCGGAACCCCTGCTCCGCAGCTTCCCGGATGATATTCAGCAGATACGTCCGGGCCTTTTCATGGCCGGGGTCCAGCCATTGGCTGTTGTTGCCGTCATAGAAGATATAACCGCCGGTGTTTTTCAGGCCCATGCCCTCCACGTCGGCGTTGGCGGCCTTGGGATCGTGGAAGCAGGCGATCCGGGCCGCAGCGGTCACGTCTGTCCGGGCCGTCAGGTCATTCAGCGCCTCCCCGGTGTCCGGTTTCACGCTGACTGCGCCGGTCACGGCAGCGCTGCTGTCAAAATACACCCGGCCGGCGCTGTCCTTCAGCGTCACCGCCGTTACGGCGGCTTCGGAAAGCGGCGTCTCAGCGGTCTCCTGATCTTCCATTGTCAGCGGCTTTGCCGCCAGCAGCGTCCCCCGGACCGGTGTTTTGACATCGGTCTGCTCCGGTTCCCGGATCACCACATCCGGGTCTCCGGGGGCTTCGACAGGGCCGGAAGTCCCTTTGCCCCAAGGCAGGTCAAAGTGGAGATTACCGTCGGCGTCATAGCGCATGTGCTCCCGGGCCATAATAAAGCCCACAGAACCCAGAATAATGAGGATCAGCAGGATGGCCAGGAAAATTTTTCCCTTCCGGCCTCTCCCGCGATAGCTGCTGTATCCTCTGGTGCCTGATGCCATGCCGCCTCACCCCGTTTCTGCTTTTCGGTCTGTTATTCCTGTTCCAGGGCCATCATCTTGTTGACCCGGCGCTCATGGCGGCCGCCCTCAAACTCGGTGGTCAGGAACACCTCCACCATGCGCTCTGCCATATTCTTGCCGGTAAAGCCCGCGCCGATGGCCATCATGTTGGCGTCATTGTGGCGGCGGGTCATCTCTGCCTCCAGGCAGTCGGCACAGTGGGCGCAGCGGATACCCTTGATCTTGTTGGCGGCGATGGAAATGCCGATACCGGTGGTGCAGATCACGATACCGCGGTCGCACTTGCCCTCAGCCACAGCACGGGCAGCGGCAGCGCCGAAATCGGGATAATCGCAGCTCTCCAGAGAGTAGCAGCCAAAATCCTCGTACTCATAGCCCAGCTTTTCCAGGGTCTTCATGATAAACTGCTTCAGCTCATAGCCGCCGTGGTCACAGCCCAATGCGATTTTCATAGTCATTTCCTCCAAATAATCGTTTTTTCGGATGATGCAGGGTCAGTATACACCGCCCTCCGGCAAAAATCAATTCTTTATTACAGTGCGTGCCAGACAGGCATCTGCTTTTCAAAGGTGCAGAACCGGGCAAAGCCGCACTCTTTCAGCAAAGCCTGCCGCTCCCGGATGAAGCGGCCCACATGCTCCGGGCTGTGGGCGTCAGTACCCAGGGTGATGAGCTCGCCACCCAGCTCCCGGTAGATCCGCAGCCACTTGGCGTCCGGCAAGGGCGTATTGCCCCGGTTGACGTTCAGCTCGATGCCCCGCCCGTTTTCGATCAGAGTTTTCAAAATTTCCCGGATCTCAGCCTCATAGGGATCAAAGCTGGTATGAAGCCCCCGCATCTCATTGAAATACCGCAGGGGCAGAGTCAAATGGCCCAGAACCGTAAAGCCGCCCAGCTTTGCCAGCGCTAAAACCTCTTCCAGATAATCTCCCAATGCGGTCTGAGCCTCCGCCTGATCCTTGGGCGTGTAGAGATACAGATCCTCGCTTCCGAAGCGCTCCGACAGCAGGTGCACCGAGCCGATGATGAAATCAAACTGCGGCGCGTCCTCCAACAGCTTTTTCATGTGGGCCGGGGCCTTCTGTGCGTCGCCCATCTCCATGCCCAGCCGCAGATGGATGCGGTCCCCCAGCGCGGCCTGAACGTTGGCGAAATCCGCTGTCAGCCCCGACCAGTCATAGGGCGGGCGCAGTTCATTGGACCCCCAGGTCAGGGGCTCCACATGATCCGTAAAGCAGATCTCGTCCATCCCGGCATCCAGTGCGGCCTGAGCCATCACCGTCATGGGATCATGAGCATCGGGAGAAAACTGCGTATGGGTATGGTAATCTGCCAGATACATACCTTGCCTCACTTCTTAAACTTCTTGAAGAACTTCTTCCGTTCCTCGTAGTTGTTGTCGCCCACAGATTCCGCGAACTTCTTCAAAGCTTCCTTCTGCTCCCGGTTCAGGTTCCGGGGGGTTTCGATGTAGACGGTCACATACTGGTCGCCCCGGCCCCGGCCGTTGAGTTCGGGAATACCCTTCCCCTTCAGCCGGAAGGTGGTACCGGACTGGGTGCCCTCCGGCAGGTCGTACTTCACCTTGCCGTCAATGGTGGGGATCTCCAGCTCCGCACCCAGAACTGCCTGCGCAAAGGTGATGGGCGCCTCACAGAGGACGGAGGTACCCTCCCGGCGGAACAGCTCGTGGGGCCGGACCGTAATGGTGATGAGCAGATCACCGGACGGGCCGCCGTTCTTTCCGGCGTGGCCCTGCCCCCGGATGGAGATGGTCTGGCCATTGTCGATACCTGCAGGGATCTTGGCCTGAATGGTACGGCGCTTGCGCTCTAAGCCGCTGCCCCGGCAAGCGGTACAGGGGGTCTTGATGATGCGGCCCTTGCCGCCGCAGCGGCCGCAGGGGGAGGTGGTGGCAAACACGCCCATGGGCGTCTGCCGCCGCACCTGCACCTGACCGGAGCCGTGGCAGTCCGGGCAGACCTCGGGCGAGGTGCCGTCGGCACAGCCGGAGCCGTGACAGACCGCGCAGGTCTCATAGCGGTCCACGCTGACCTCTTTCTCGCAGCCGAAGGCCGCCTCCTCAAAGCTGATGGTCACACTCAGGCGGATGCTCTCGCCCCGCTGGGGCGCATTGGGGTTCCGGCGCTGAGCGGAGCCGAAGCCACCGCCAAAGAAGCTGCCGAAAATATCCCCCAGATCGCCAAAGTCGAAGCCGCCGGCACCGTAAGCACCGCCGCCGGCCCCCGCTCCGTAGTTAGGGTCCACACCCGCAAAGCCGAACTGGTCATAACGGGCTTTTTTATCAGAGTCAGAGAGAACCTCATATGCCTCGTTGACCTCCTTGAACTTCTCCTCCGCCTCTTTATTGTCAGGATTCAGGTCCGGATGATACTTCCGGGCCATCTTCTTATATGCGCGCTTGATCTCGTCCTCGGATGCGCTCTTGTCAACGCCCAGGACCTCGTAATAATCACGTTTTTCTGCTGCCATACTTGCTGCTCCTCTCAGGAATCACTTAAGGATCAGGAATCAGGAACCGGCTTCCCCGTTCCGGATTCCTCATCTCTAAGTTTGCTCCAAAACGGCCCCAATGGGGCGGGGAATGATCCCCGTCCCATCGGTTCCGATCCGTATAGGTTTTTTACTTCTTGTTCTGGTCGTCATCATCCACGACCTTGTAGTCGGCGTCATAATACTGACCATCCTGCGCGCCGCCGGCCTGCTGGCCGCCCATGTCGGGACCGGCCTGTGCACCGCCCTGAGCGCCCTGGGGGTTGGCCTGCTGATAGAGCTTCTCGCTGACGGCGTAGAAGTCCTGAGTCAACTCATCGGTAGCGGTCTTGATGGCGGCGGTGTCGGTGCCCTTCAGGGCCTCCTTCAGCTTGTCGATGCCGGCCTGGACCTTGCTCTTATCCTCGGCGGGGATCTTGTCGCCCATCTCATTCAGGGTCTTTTCGCTCTGATAGACCATCTGATCGGCCTGGTTGCGGGTCTCCACGTCCTCTTTCATCTTCTTGTCCTGAGCGGCATACTGCTCGGCTTCCTTGACAGCCTTCTCAATATCGTCCTTGCTCATGTTGGAGGAGGAGGTGATGGTGATATGCTGCTCGGTACCGGTGCCCAGATCCTTGGCGGAGACATTCACGATGCCGTTGGCGTCGATATCGAAGGTGACCTCGATCTGAGGCACGCCACGGCGGGCGGGAGCGATGCCGTCCAGATGGAAGCGACCCAGGGACTTGTTGGCAGCAGCCATTTCACGCTCGCCCTGAAGGACGTTGACCTCCACAGAGGTCTGGTTATCCGCAGCAGTGGAGAAGATCTGGCTCTTCTTCACAGGGATGGTGGTGTTTCGGTCGATCAGCTTGGTGCACACGCCGCCCATGGTCTCAATGCCCAAGGACAGGGGCGTGACGTCCAGCAGCAGCAGGCCCTTCACGTCGCCGGTGAGAACGCCGCCCTGGAGGGCAGCACCCATAGCCACGCATTCATCGGGGTTGATGCCCTTGAAGCCTTCCTTGCCGGTGAGCTTCTTAACCATGTCCTGAACAGCAGGGATACGGCTGGAGCCGCCCACCATCAGGACCTTGTGGATGTCATTGCCGGTGAGGCCTGCATCGCCCAGAGCCTGACGGACGGGGCCAGCGGTGGCCTCCACCAGGTGCGCGGTCAGCTCGTTGAACTTGGCCCGGGTCAGGGTCAGGTCCAGATGCTTGGGGCCGGTGGCGTCCGCAGTGATATAGGGCAGATTGATGTTGGAGGTGGTCACGCCGGACAGCTCGATCTTGGCCTTCTCAGCAGCCTCCTTCAGACGCTGCATGGCAACCTTGTCGCCGGAGAGGTCCACATTGTCGGTGCGCTTGAACTCGCTGACCATCCACTTCATGATACACTCATCGAAGTCATCGCCGCCCAAACGGTTGTTGCCTGCGGTGGCCAGAACCTCGATAACGCCGTCATCAATGTCCAGAATGGACACGTCGAAGGTACCGCCGCCCAGATCATAGACCATGATCTTCTGGGACTGCTCCTTATCCACGCCGTAGGCAAGAGCGGCTGCGGTAGGCTCGTTGATGATACGCTTCACGTCCAGACCGGCGATCTTGCCGGCGTCCTTGGTGGCCTGACGCTGGGCGTCGGTAAAGTAAGCGGGAACGGTGATGACAGCCTCGGAAACGGTCTGGCCCAGATAGGCCTCAGCGTCGCTCTTGAGCTTCTGCAGGATCATGGCGCTGATCTCCTGAGGGGTGTAGGCCTTGCCGTCCACATTCACCTTGTAATCGCTGCCCATTTCACGCTTGATGGAAGAAATGGTGCGGTCGGGGTTGGTGATGGCCTGACGCTTTGCCACCTGGCCCACCATACGCTCGCCGGTCTTGCTGAATGCCACCACAGACGGGGTGGTGCGGTTGCCCTCTGCGTTGGGGATGACAACGGCTTCGCCGCCCTCCATGACAGCCACGCAGCTATTTGTTGTACCTAAGTCGATACCGATAACCTTAGACATAATGAATTCCTCCAAATTTATCTGAATTTTTATTGATAACTATTTGCATACCCCGGTTTTCACCGGCGCTCGGATCACATACGGTCCATCCGCGGCATGATGATCGCCGCGATCAGATACAGAATCAGTCCGCTGCCGCCCAGCAGTGTGAACAGCGCCCAGCCAAGCCGGACCCAGGTGGGGTCCCAGCCGAAATACTCGGCAACACCGGCGCACACACCGGCGATCATCCCGTTCTGGGGATCACGGTACAGCTTCTTATCCATATAAATCTCCTTTTAGTTGGCCACCTGCACAATGGCGTGTCGCAGAACCTTGCCGTTCAGTTCAAAGCCCGCCTGAAACACCTGAGCCACTACGTTTTCTCCAAGGCTCTCATCCTCAATGTGCATGACGGCGTCCATCAGCTCCGGGTCAAATTCCTTGCCCTCGGCCTCGATTTCCTTGACGCCCTCCTTGGCAAGCAGTTCCTTGAACTGGTGGAAGATCATCTCCAATCCCTTTTTGTGTGGATCGTCCTCTCCGCCCTCGGCGGCTGCGGCCCGTTCCAGATTGTCATACACCGCCAGGAAGGTCTTGATGGTGTCGCCCTTGGCATCCTGATAGATGCCATCCTTTTCCTTGGTGGTGCGCTTGCGGTAGTTGTCATACTCGGCAGTGAGGCGGGTGAACTGATCCTTCACGGATTCCAGCTGCTTGGCAGTCAGCTCCATCTTTTCCACCTGCTCCCGGGTAAAGGTGATGCTCTTTTCCTTCTTTTCTTTCTTCTTGGCCTTCTTTTCCGGCTCCTGATTCTCCGGAGTCTTTTCCTGCTCCGTCTCCGCCGTTTCCGCGGTCACGGGAGTCTCCTCTAAAGGCTCTTTGGTTTCTTCGCTCATGTATCTGTATCCTCCTTCGGGGGTAGTTCTTGTTTTTCCTGTTTGCCGAACAGTCTGGTCAGCCCATCGGCAAAGCCCGTCAGCCGGGCGGCCACGGTGGCGTAATCCATCCGGGTAGGACCGACCACGCCGATCAACCCCCGCATATCATCGCCGATATCGTAGCTGGCCACCACCACACTGGTGTCCTTTAACGCGTCGCTGACGTTTTCTGGCCCGATCAGGATCTTCATGGGACCCTCGTCCGGCACCGGCAACTTCTCCTTGTCATCCGCCAGAAAGCTCATCAATTCATGGGCTTTGTCGGCGTCCCGGAACTCCGGCAGCTTCAAGAGCTGATTGGTGCCCGCCATGATGAACTCCCGATGGTTGGATTCCTCCAGAACATCCACCGCGTAATTCACCGTCTGGCTCAGCAGCAAAAACAGCTGCGGGGTAATGCCCTGAGAAATGGCCATCAGCTTCTGGTTCATCTCCTTGATGGAGATCCCTGTGAAATGCCGGTTCAAAAGCTCCACCAATGCGGCCATCTGATCCCGGTCCACCTTCAGCTGCATCCGCAGCAGTTGGGATTTCACCCGGTTGTCGCCCATCATCATAACCACGATACAGCTTTTCTCATCCACCGGCAGCAGGTCAAAGCGGCTGGCGGTGATGCTGCCCTTTCCGGCAGTCGCCACATAGGCGGGGTAATTCACAAAGCTGCTGACGGCCCGGCCCGCCTGAGAGATCACTCGGTCCAACTCCTCCATTTTCATCTGGAGGGACTGGTTGATCTTTTCGGTCTCCGCTAAGGAGAGCCGCTGGCGCTCCATCAGCTCGTTGACATACAGCCGGTAGCCCTTGGGGGACGGAACCCGGCCCGCCGAGGTGTGGGGCTGTTCCAGATAACCAAGCTCCACCAGGTCGGAAAGCTCATTGCGGATGGTGGCAGAAGAAACGCTGCCGCCCATTTCCGCGGCAATGGCTTTGGAGCCTACCGGCTCGGCGGTACGGATGTAATCCTCAACCACCACTTTCAATATTTGCTTTTTCCGGTCAGTCAAGTCCACAAAAAGCACCTCAAATCATGTTTAGCACTCTTTCTCCCTGAGTGCTAAACGCAGTTTACCACCCCTGCTATCTAAAGTCAATGGGGGCAGGTAAACAATTTGTGAACAAAGGGAAAGCAAATGATGAACTTCCCCCTTTCCCGCCGGTTTTCATACGAAAAGTGCCCCGGCCGAAGCCGGGGCGCACGTATCACCGAAAAGAGGTTTTCCCTGTCACTCAATCAACCGCATTTTCACCAAAAACGGACGAAGGGTGGTGAACAGGGTATAGAGCAGAATTGCCTGAAAGGGCAGACAGATCAGGTTTTTAATGGCGCTGCCGCTGGCGGTGACGTACCACGCCTTGCCGCTGAGAATGGCCATCCAGAGTGCGCCCAGGATCACATTCTGGATATTGGTCAGCAATTTCGCCCAAAAAGCTCTACTAAACGTAATTTTCGACTTGTAGAAAAACAAAGAGTATACAAAAACCCCCAGCATGGTGGTCAGGGTATAGCCGGGAAAGAAAGGGTAGCCGCCGCCACCGGTGATGAAAAAGCTCAGCAGATCCTCCGCCACGGCAAACACAACACCCAGTACAGGTCCGCAGACCCATGCGCACACCGCCCGGGCCAGGAAGCCCCAGGTGATTTTGGCACCGCCCCACAGGGGCACCGACGGAATGGCGGCCAGCGCCATGCACAAAGCGATGCACAGCGCCGCAAAGGTCAACTTCCGGACGTCTTTCAGCTCATTGGCGGCTGTGCGCCAATAGCCGACGGAAAAGGGATGGGGATACATAAAAAATTCCTCCTTCTGTGGGCAGTTACGCCGCACAGAGGAGGCCGGGCAAGCACCGCCCGCCGGTTCCGGTATGCGGCAGCGGGATGCGAAGCACACACTGCGGAAATCTCCTTTCGTCCGGCGGACAACTCCCCGTTCCTCCGGCACTGTGGCCTGTTGGCCGACACGCGTGCTTCTACTCTGCCTCTATTTGGTAGTATTTTACTATGCCTTTCCCAAAAATGCAAGGCCATCTCCTTACCGGCTTGGATTTTTCCGGAGATTTTTTCGAAAAGGCGTAAAATCCAGAGAAAAGCAGAACATCCGATCGGATGTTCTGCTTTTCTCTGGCACCCCGGACTGGAGTCGAACCAGCGGCCTAACGCTTAGGAGGCGTTCGCTCTATCCAGCTGAGCTACCGGGGCATAGATCTCATACTTTTCGCAGCACAGCAAGGGCTTTCAGCCTCGTCATAGCCGCAGTTTATTGTATCCCATTTTGTCGAAGGTGTCAACGCAAAAAAGGAGCACGACTCACGCCGTGCTCCTTTTCGATCTGTCGGATGAGAATTACTTCTCGTCGTACATGGCCTTCAGCTTCAGCAGGTGCTGATAGCGATCCATGGCGACCTCCTCGTTGCGCTTGAACAGAGTCTCGGCGCGGTCGGGGAACTCGCGGGTCAGGCGGCTGTAACGGGCCTCGTTCATCAGGAAGGCGCGGTAGCCCTCTTCCTTGGGCTCCTTGGAATCCACAATGAACTTGTCGGTCTCAGCAGCGGGGTTGAAGCGGAACAGGTTCCAGTAGCCGCACTCGACGGCCTTCTTCATCTCAGCCTGGCAGTTGGTCATGCCGCCCTTGATGCTGTGCATCTCGCAGGGAGCATAGCCGATGATGAGGGAGGGACCGGGATAGGCCTCAGCCTCCTGAATGGCCTTGAGGGTCTGAGCGGGGTTAGCACCCATAGCTACCTGAGCCACATACACATAGCCGTAGCTCATGGCGATCTCAGCCAGAGACTTCTTCTTGGTCTCCTTACCGGCAGCGGCGAACTGTGCCACCTGACCGATGTTGGAGGACTTGGAAGCCTGACCGCCGGTGTTGGAGTAGACCTCGGTATCGAAGACGAAGACGTTGACGTCCTTGCCGGAAGCCAGAACGTGATCCACGCCGCCGAAGCCGATGTCGTAGGCCCAGCCGTCGCCGCCGAAGATCCAGACGGACTTCTTCTCCAGATATTCCTTGTCCTTCAGGATCTCGCGAGCCAGCTTGCAGGCATCGCAGTCGCAATCGCCGCGGGCGGAGACAACGCTCTCCATGGATGCGATGAACTCAGCGGAAGCGCTCTTGTTGGCAGCGCCGTCGGCCATGGTGTCCAGCCACTTCTGGCCGGCAGCCTTAATGGCCTCGTCGGTATACTCCACAGCGATCAGTTGACGGGTCAGGTCAGCCAGACGGTTACGAGTGGCCTCCTGGCCCAGATACATGCCAAGGCCGTGCTCAGCGTTATCCTCGAACAGGGAGTTCGCCCAAGCGGGACCGTGGCCATTCTTATCGGTGCAGTAGGGAGAGGTTGCGGCAGGACCGCCCCAGATGGAGGAGCAGCCGGTGGCGTTGGAGATGTACATCCGGTCGCCGAACAGCTGGGTGACGAGACGGGCATAGCTGGTCTCGGCGCAGCCAGCGCAGGAACCGGAGAACTCCAGATAGGGCTGCTTGAACTGGCTGCCCTTGACGGTGTTGTCCTGCATGTCGGCCTTGGGAGCGACCTCGGCCACGCAGTAGTCGAACACATTCTGCTGTGCGGCTTCCTCTTCCTGGCCAACCATGGTCAGGGCACCCACGGGGCAGACGCCCACGCACACGCCGCAGCCCATGCAGTCCAGAGGAGACACGGCCATGGTGTACTTGTAAACACCCTTGCCCTTGCCGGCCTTCACGTCCACGATCTTGGTAGCGGCGGGAGCCTTGGCGGCCTCCTCCTCAGTCAGAGCGAAGGGACGGATGGTAGCATGGGGGCAGACATATGCGCAGTTGTTGCACTGGATGCACTTGGAAGCGTCCCAAGTAGGAACGGAGACGGACACGCCGCGCTTCTCATAAGCGGCAGCGCCCTGCTCGAACTGGCCGTCCACATGAGGCAGGAAGGCGGAAACAGGCAGGCTGTCGCCGTCCATACGGCCCACGGGGAACATGATGTCCTCCACCTGCTTCACAACGCCCTCGCGGCCGGTGAGCTTGGTGGTCACAGTCTCGTCCTTGGCGTCAGCCCAATCGGCGGGCACGTCGAACTTCTTGTAAGCGGTAGCGCCCAGATCGATGGCCTTGTGGTTCATGTCCACAACGTCCTGACCCTTCTTCAGGTAGGAGTGGGTGGCGGCGTCCTTCATGTACTGCAGGGCCTCGGTCTCAGGCAGAACCTTTGCCAGAGAGAAGAAGGCGGACTGCAGAATGGTGTTGGTACGCTTGCCCATGCCGATCTGCTTGGCCAGGTCGATGGCGTTGATGGTGTAGACCTGGATGTTGTTCTTGGCGATGTAACGCTTGGAAGCGGCATCCAGATGGTGGCTGAGCTCCGCGTCATCCCACTGGCAGTTGATCAGGAACACACCGCCGGGCTTCACATCGCGGACGATGGGGAAATGCTTGGTGATGTAGGCAGGCACGTGGCAGGCCACGAAGTCAGCCTTGTTGATATAGTAAGAAGACTTGATGGGCTGATCGCCGAAGCGCAGATGGCTGACGGTGACGCCGCCGGTCTTCTTGGAGTCATACTGGAAGTAGGCCTGGATGTACTTGTCGGTATGGTCGCCGATGATCTTGGTGGAGTTCTTGTTGGCGCCAACGGTACCGTCGCCGCCCAGACCCCAGAACTTGCACTCGATGGTGCCGGCAGGAGCAACGCCGGGAACGGCCTTCTCCTCCAGAGACAGGTGGGTGATGTCATCCACGATGCCCAGAGTGAACTCGTGCTTGGGAGCGTCCTTCTTCAGCTCGTCATACACGGCGAAGACGGAGGCGGGAGGCGTATCCTTGCTGCCCAGACCGTAACGGCCGCCGATGACCTTCATGTCATTGAAGCGGTTGGCGTTGGCCAGAGCGGTGACAACATCCTTATAGAGAGGCTCGCCCTCGGAGCCGGGCTCCTTGGTGCGGTCCAGAACGGCCAGAGCCTTGCAGGTGGCGGGGATGGCGGCCAGCAGCTTATCGGCCCGGAAGGGACGATACAGGTGGACCTTCACCATGCCGACCTTCTCGCCGTGAGCGTTCATGTAGTCGATGACTTCCTCTGCCACGTTGCAGATGGAACCCATGGCGATGATGACGCGGTCAGCGTCGGAAGCGCCATAGTAGTTGAAGAGCTGATAGTTGGTGCCCAGCTTCTCGTTGATCTTGCCCATGTACTTCTCAACGACCTCGGGGAGATCCTCGTAGTACTTGTTGCAGGCTTCACGGTGCTGGAAGAAAATATCGCCGTTCTCATGAGAACCGCGCATCATGGGACGCTCGGGGTTCAGAGAGTGCTTGCGGAACGCGTCAACAGCGTCCATATCGCACATTTCCTTCAGATCCTCGTAATCCCACACGGCGACCTTCTGGATCTCGTGAGAGGTACGGAAGCCGTCGAAGAAGTTGATGAAGGGAACGCGGCCCTCGATGGCGGCCAGATGGGCCACGGGAGCCAGATCCATGATCTCCTGAACGTCATTCTCGCACAGCATGGCGAAGCCGGTCTGACGGCAGGCCATCACGTCGGAATGATCGCCGAAGATGTTCAGAGCGTGGCTGGCCACGGTACGGGCGGACACGTGGAACACGCAGGGCAGCAGCTCACCGGCGATCTTGTACATATTGGGGATCATCAGCAGCAGGCCCTGAGAGGCCGTGTAGGTGGTGGTCAGCGCGCCGGCTGCCAGAGAACCGTGGACGGTACCGGAAGCGCCGGCCTCAGACTGCATCTCGCACACCTTGACGGTGGTGCCGAAGATGTTCTTCTGACCGTTGGCTGCCCACTGGTCCACATAGTCTGCCATGGGAGAAGACGGGGTGATGGGGTAGATACCCGCCACTTCGGTAAAGGCGTAGCTGACATACGCAGCCGCGTTGTTACCGTCCATGGACTTGAATTTTCTTACCATAAACTCTTACCTCCTGTCGGTGGATACCGTCTGCAGAACGGCTCTCACCGGTTTTTGGCATTTGGGCTCTCTCTTCTCAAACACCATTCGCCGTAATTGTAGCACTTCCTCTACAATTTGTAAACAGAAAAGCTCAAATTTTGAAACTTAATCGGTTTTCTTGTTCTTTTTTGGAAAAATATGTTTATTTTTTAACTTTGCCGCCCTTTGGGTTTCCAAAAATTACGAAGTGTGGTACAATTTCTTTAATCATAAAAATGTAAACAAAATTTTAACTTTTTTCAGGAGGCGCCGCTATGGTCACCACTGTGCGTTCTCTGGGCCTCAACGGTATTGCCGGCTATGAGGTCACAGCCGAGTGTTTTCTCTCCGGCGGTCTGCCCGCCTTCGACATCGTGGGGCTTCCGGACGCCGCCGTCCGGGAGGCCCGGGAACGGGTCCGGGCAGCGGTGAAAAACTGCGGAGCAAAATTTCCCGTCAGCCGCATCACCGTCAATCTGGCCCCCGCCGGTACGAAAAAAGCGGGCACGGTCTATGATCTGCCTATTTTCGTAGGGCTGCTGGCGGCGGACGGCGATCTGCCCGCTCCGCCCAAGGACGCCGCCTTCATCGGTGAACTAAGTCTCACCGGTGCTCTGCGGGGCGTCAGCGGTGTATTGCCCATGGCGCTGGCCGCCCGGGAGGCAGGTATCCGGACGCTGTACGTCCCGGCGGACAACGCTGCCGAAGCAACGCTGGCGGAGGGCTTGACCGTCTACGGTGTTCCGGACGTGGGCGCACTGGTGGCCCATCTGAAAAACGAGACCCCTCTCTCCCCCGCCCCGGTCTGGGTACCGGAGCCGGAGGAAACCGGCCTGCCGGACTTGCAGGACGTGATGGGACAGGAGCATGTAAAGCGGGCACTGGAGATCGCCGCGGCAGGTGGACATAATCTTTTGCTGATTGGCTCCCCCGGCGCGGGCAAATCCATGCTGGCCAAGCGGCTGCCCTCTATCCTGCCGGAGCTGAGCCGTCCCGAAGCGCTGGAGACCTCCGGCATCTGGTCCGTGGCGGGACTGACGGACCCCCGCCACCCTCTGCTGACCCAGCGGCCCTTCCGCTCCCCTCACCACACCACCTCCGCCGCCGCGCTGGCCGGCGGCGGGCCGCTGATGCGGCCCGGCGAGATCTCTCTGGCCCACAACGGTGTGCTGTTTCTGGACGAGCTGCCGGAATTTCACCGGGACGTGCTGGAGGCTCTCCGTCAACCCTTGGAGGACGGCATCGTCACCGTGGCACGGGCAGGCGGAACTCTGCGGCTCCCCGCCCAATTCCAGCTTGTGTGCGCCATGAATCCCTGCAAGTGCGGCTGGCGGGGCCATCCCTCCGGGAAGTGCACCTGCTCGGATAAAGAAGTGGAGAAGTACGTCCAGAAGATCTCCGGCCCCCTGCTGGACCGGATCGACCTCCATGTAAACGTCCCCTCCGTGGAATACGAGGCCATGCGGCGAAAGTCCAAGCCGGAATCCTCCGCTCAGGTCAAGGAGCGGGTGGACGCCGCCCGCGCCATTCAGTCCAAGCGGTTTGAGGGCACCGATATTCCCTGCAACGCCCAGATGACGCCCCCTATGGTGGGCCGGTTCTGCGAGCTGGACGCTCGGTGCGACGCGCTGATGAAAGCCGCCTTTGAGCGCATGGGCCTCACCGCACGGAGCCATGACCGGGTACTGCGGGTGGCCCGGACCATTGCGGATCTGGACGGTGCGGAGCATATCGGCGTAGAGCATTTGTCAGAGGCCATTCAGTACCGGAATACCGACATTTTGAAGGGGTAAAGCCGAACAGGAGATGTGTCTAAAACGCATCTCCTGTTTTTATTTGTTTTGACGAAGCATTTGTGCAATTTGACTATAAAAACTTTAAAAAATTTGTTGACAAAAACGATTACCTGGCGTATAGTAGCGTCGAAATCAGAAAGAAGGAGGTACACACCATGGCAATCCTGTTTACGGTCTCTATGCTGGCTGTGGCTGGCGGTATGATCTGCTCTCACGCGGAATAAACCGTCTCCAAAGATAGACCAATTAAAAGAAATATGATCGAAGAAAGACCCGTCCTGCCAAATGGCAGGTCTTTTTTTATATATTTGTATTCTTCGCTCCGTTTTGGGACATACTGCGGACATCCGTTTTTATAAAGGAGGAACCGCCATGTCCATCCCCTTTCAGGACAGTGAGACCGCCAAAAATCTTCTCCGCGCCTTTGCCGGAGAAAGTCAGGCCCGGAACCGCTATAACTTTGCCGCCAACCTCTGCCAAAAGCAGGAATTACAGGCGATGGCCTTTATCTTCCAAGCCACAGCCAAGCAGGAACAGGCCCACGCCAAGGTTTTCTGGGACCATCTGCAAGCCCTGAACGGTCAAAATCTGCCTATCTACGGCGCTTACCCCATTGAGGGCACCAACCGGATCCTGGAGCTGCTGCGCGCCGCCCAGCACAACGAGCACGAGGAGCATGGTTCCGTATACCCCTCCTTCGCCGCCATCGCGACCCAGGAGGGCTTCCCGGAAGCCGCCGCCTCCTTCCGGCAGATTGCCGCCATTGAACAACTCCACGGCGAGCGTTTCGGCCTGCTGGCAGACCAGCTGGAAAGTGGGGCTCTGTTCGTCTCGCAGATAGAGACCGGCTGGATGTGTCTGAACTGCGGCCACACCCAAAACAGTCTGGAGGCCCCGAAGCAGTGCCCCGTCTGTAATCACGGTCAGGGCTGGTTTATCCGGTTGGAGTTGGCCCCTTGGTCTCCAGTGGTAAAGCAAACATGAATTAAGAACTATGCCGCATCGGGAGCGGCAAGCAAAACAGGCTGAAAGCGACGCTTTCAGCCTGTTTTCTTACATATGGTGTGAATACGATCAGCCGCGCTGCACCTCCGGGAAATCCTTGATGAGCAGCAGCAGTCCCTCCTTCACAGAGACCACAGCGATCTGCCCCGGCAGCACCTCGTTGCTGGTGCCGTACTGGTAACCGCAATGAATTTCCCCGTTGTCCAGCGGAAACTTGCAGCCGGTCTCCGTGATGCCCCGGGCGGTGCCGGTGATATTCACCAGAGAGTAGAAGGGAAACCGCTCCGGAATCTCCACCGGCTCCGCCCCCACCAGCTCCATCTCCGAATAGTCATCTACCAGCAGGGCCCGTTTTCCCCGTTCCCGCAGCATCACCAGCAGGTAGACATTCACCAGCGTATGATCCAGCCGTCCGCCGGAAACGCCTACCAGCAAAAATTCGTCGAACCCCCGGCGCATGGCCTCCTTGGCCGCAAACACCGTGTCCGTATCATCCTTCTTCACCGGCAGAACGATGGTCTCCCGGTCAGTCTCCGGCTTTTCATGGGAATCGAAGTCCCCCACGATCAGATCCGGCTCCGCTCCCAGCGCCTTCTGATGTCGCAGGCCGCAGTCACAATAAATGAAAAAATCGTCAGGCCGGAAATATTGCCGCACCCGGTCATAGGTCCGGATCTCCGCGCCGCCGACGATCACGCAGCGTCTCACATCCATCACATCCTTTTCCGCTATCATACCCCGTTTTTTGCCGGGCCGCAATCTTTTTGCGGATAAAATTGCAAAAACCTGAAATCCTAACACTACCAACTGGAAAAAGGAGTGAGCCTATGGAAACAGGCATCCATAATACCTCCGAGATCGGGCGGCTGCGGAAGGTTCTGCTGCACCGGCCCGGTCAGGAACTGGAAAACCTCATGCCGGAATATCTGGAACGGCTGTTGTTTGACGATATTCCCTATCTGAAGGAGGCCCAAGCCGAGCATGACGCCTTCGCCCAATGTCTCCGGGACGCCGGGGTGGAGGTGGTCTACCTGATCGATCTGGTGGTCAATTCTCTGACTTCACCGGAGGTACGGCAGGAATTGATAACACAATTCTTAAAGGAGGCCGATCTGCCGGATGAGGCCGCAGGGAAGGCCGTAGCAGAATATCTCTCCGAACTGGATGACCGTGCCATGGTGTCCGCCATGATGGCGGGCATCCGCCGCAGTGACCTGCGAAAGCAGGGAGGCCGTCTCAGCGACCATCTGTCCGGTCTTGAGGAGGGCTATCCCTTTGCCGTAGATCCCATGCCCAACCTCTACTTCACCCGCGACCCCTTCGCCACCATCGGCACCGGCGTATCCATTCACAAAATGCACACCGTCACCCGGAACCGGGAGACCCTGTTCGGCCGGTTCATCTTTGAGCATAACCCCTGGTACCAGAACGCACCTCGCTGGTATGACCGCAGTGCATCTTCCTCTTTGGAGGGCGGCGATATTCTGGTGCTGTCCCCTCAGGTGTTGGCTGTGGGCATCTCCCAGCGGACAGAGGGGGATTCCATCGACCAACTGGCCCAGACGGTGCTCTCACAAAGCAAGACTTTCCAAAAAGTTCTGGCCTTCAACATCCCCAAGAGCCGCTCCTTCATGCATCTGGATACCGTGTTCACCATGGTGGACCGGGACAAGTTCACAGTCCACCCCAACATTCTCAGCGACATCACCGTGTTCGTCATGGAGCTGGATGAAAATCAGCAGATGCAGATCCGTCAGGAGACCGGGCGGCTGGAGGATATTCTCAAGGAGCACCTGGGGCTTAGTCAGGTGACGCTGATTCCCTGCGGGCAGGGCAGCGTCATCGACGCAGCCCGGGAGCAGTGGAGCGACGGCAGCAACACCCTCGCCATTGCCCCCGGCGAGGTGGTGGTCTACACCCGGAACCATGTCACCAACCGCTCCTTGGAGGAGGCGGGCATCCGCATCCACGCCATCCCCAGCGCCGAGCTGAGCCGGGGCCGGGGCGGCCCCCGGTGCATGAGTATGCCGCTGATCCGGGATGATCCGTAAAGGGGCGGCGGTTCGCCGCAGAATGCACTACTTTTCTTTTGAGATATCAAACGCACCAGATTGGTGCGAAGATGTGCGGCGATGCCGCACCGGATTGAATCCCCATTTTCTTTTCGTCTTGCCGAAAAGATTACCGGGGTTCCCGGCGGAACTGTACCGGTTCGGTACGGAGAAGCCAGGGGGACATTCTCTTTTGAAAAGAGAATGTCCCCCCGGCCCCCTAAAGAGAAACGCGGGGGGATTTCGATTTCCCCCCGCACCCCCTTGAAACGACACAAAGGGGCGGGCTGCGGCCCTAACACCGTCATGGCTATACGATTCCCGGCCCTGATGGGCCGCCAATCGTGCCATTTCCTCGAAAGCACCTCGCTTTATCCGCCCCCGGCGGCGCTTTGGTGCTTTCCCCTTTGGAAACCCCTCTGAGGATGAGGGGGAGCGGCAGCGGGGAGAGGAGCAGAGGGTGTCCTCTTTGCGCCCCAACGAATGCCATGCCCGCAAATGCGGGGACGCACTCAGGTCATTTGGGTACTTTCAGCGCAGCCGGCAGAAGACTTCTGATTTTTGTCGGCAGTTCGTACCGGCCGCTCCTTCGTATGGGTGAGTTGACACAAATGTGTCAACTCATCCCTGACATTTTTTCTTTTCCACCGTGCACGGCGCATTTTCTTTTTGATGTCTCAAAAAGAAAATGGGGGGTGCGTCCCTGCGGCGGTTCGCCGCGTCCCTTTGCGGAGCAAAGAGAATGTAAGAAACATTCCAATGGGCAAAGCCCATTTGGGTCTTCAATTCCGCATGGTACCACCATGCTCCCTCGTGCCGCATAGCGGCACCTTCCCTTCACAATTTATAAATCAGTTTATGGTAAATCAAAAGGAGCGATCATCATGGCAGTCAATTTAAAGGGCCGCAGCTTTCTCTCGCTGGCCGATTTTACCCCGAAGGAACTTCGCTATCTGCTGGATCTGGGCCACGACCTGAAGGCCAAGCGGCGGGCAGGCGTCTGCGCCCCCACCATGCAGGGCAAGCACATCGTCCTGCTGTTTGAAAAGACCTCCACCCGCACCCGCTGTTCCTTTGAGGTAGCGGCCACCCAGGAGGGCGCTCATGTCACCTATCTGGACGCTGGTTCTTCCCAGATGGGCAAAAAGGAATCTCTGGAGGACAGCGCCAAGGTGCTGGGCCGGTTCTTTGACGGCATCGAGTACCGGGGCTATGAGCAGTCCGTGGTGGAGGATCTTGCCAAATGGTCCGGCGTGCCGGTGTGGAACGGCCTGACGGACGCCGACCACCCCACCCAGATCTTAGCGGATCTGATGACCATTGAGGAACACTGCAAAAAACCCTTGAATAAGATCAAGGTGGTGTTCCCCGGCGATGTGCGGAATAATATGTGCTACGCCTGGATGATGGGCGCGGCCAAGCTGGGGATGCACTTTGTGGCCATGGGGCCGGAGGAATTGGCCAAGCAGATGGATCAGAAGGTGGTGCAGTCCACCTTTGCCGAGGCCCGGAAAAACGGCGGCCTCATCGAGATCACCGACCACGCGGAGGACTTAAAGGGCGCTGACGTGATCTATGGTGATGTGTGGGCTTCCATGGGAGAGGAAGCCCAGATCCCGGAGCGGGTAGGGCTGCTGTCCCCCTTCCGGGTGACGATGGACACCCTGAAGGCCACGGAGAATCCCGACGTGCTGTATCTCCACTGTCTCCCCTCCTTCCACGATTTTGAAACGAAAATGGCAAAGGAATGGCAGGCCAAGGGCGTGGACATCCGGGAGGTCACCGACGAGGTGTTCCGCTCCCGTCACAGCGTGGTTTTCGACGAGGCGGAAAACCGGATGCACTCCATCAAGGCCGTGATGGTGGCTACCATCGGCGCATAAATCAGCCCGCAAGGAGGAAGTGTTCCCATGGAGCAACGCAAATTCCAGATGCCCACCGCGTATACGATCCTGTTCTGCCTGATTCTTCTGGTGGCGCTGTCCACATGGTTCATCCCGGCAGGCAGCTATGACTACGCCGATGGTATCCCCATCTCCGGCAGCTATCACGCCGTCGCCCCCGCGCCGCAGGGCATCGGTGCGGCACTGAAGGCCGCCTTCCGGGGCTTTTATGACGCAGTGGATGTCTGCGTGTTCATCCTGATGGTGGGCGGTTTTCTGGGCGTTGTGATGAAGACCGGGGCCATCGACGCCGGAGTCAGCAATGTGATCACCCGGCTGCAAGGCCGGGAAAACCTGCTCATTACTATTTTAATGCTGTTTTTCGGTCTGGGCGGCACCACCTACGGCATGTGGGAGGAGACCATGGCCTTCTTCCCTCTGCTGCTGCCTATTTTTCTGGCGGCGGGCTATGACGCTGTGGTAGGCGTGGCGGTGATCCTGCTGGGAGCCGGGGCCGGTGTCATCGCCTCCACGGTGAACCCCTTCGCCACCGGCATCGCCGCAGGCTTCGCCGGGGTCTCTCTGGGAGAGGGCCTTCTCTGGCGGCTCATTCAGTTCGTGATCTTTGAGGGTGCCGCCATCTGGTATGTCTCCGCCTACGCCGCCCGGATAAAGCGGGACCCAAGCCGCTCCGTGGTGGGCATCGGCGCAGGCAGGCTTCACGCAGATGTGGGCCGCGTCCAGCCCCTCACCCGGCGTCACGCCGCCATCCTCCTTATTTTTGCCGCCACCTTCCTCACCATGATCTACGGCGTTATTCCCTTTGATGAAATGGGCCTGCCCCTGCCGGTCTTAGGCTGGTGGTTCCCGGAGCTGTCCGCTCTGTTTTTAGTGGCGGGCATCGTGGTGGGGCTGATGGACCGGCTCAGCGAGGTGGAACTGGCGGAGACCTTCGTCTCCGGCTGTACGGATCTTTTGGGTGTGGCCTTCATCATCGGCATCAGCCGGGGCATCACCGTACTGATGAATGACGGCCATATCACCGACACCATTCTTCACTGGGGAGAGACGGCCCTCTCCGGCCTTGGCTCCACCTCCTTCGTGCTGCTGGTCTTTTTGATCTACCTGCCCCTGTCCGTGCTGATTCCGTCCTCCTCCGGTCTGGCCACACTGTCCGTGCCGGTGGTGGCTCCGCTGGGACAGTTCGCCGGGGTGGGCGGCGACGTGGTGGTGACGGCCTTCCAGTCCGCCTGCGGTCTTGTGAATCTGGTGACGCCTACCGCCGCCGTGGTGATGGGCGCGCTGGCGCTAGGCCGCATCCCTTACGAAAAGTGGCTGAAATTCGTGTGGAAGCTGATGCTGCTTTTCCTGCTGCTGACCGGCCTATTGCTGGTGCTTGCAGCCGCGCTGTCCTGATCGGACCGCCGTGCCCTCCGGGGCGCGGCGGTTTTTTCGCATAGCACCGTACGCCGCCGCATAGATATGGAAACGGACAAACACAGGAGGCGTCGCTATGAAGAAATGTTTTTTTGCCTTGGTCCTGCCGCTGGCCTTGCTGCTCACCGCCTGCGGCAGAGAACCGAGACCCGCCGCTCTCCTTTTAGGACAGGCTGCGGACTTAAACGAATCGGAACCCCTGTTGGTGATCGACGGACAGAACATCCCTGCGTGGGAATACCTCTATTGGCTGGCACTGGACTGCCGCCAGATGGAGGAACGCTGCGAAGCCGCCGGAGAACCAGTGGACTGGACCGCTCCGCTCTCTGAGGGTGGCACACCGGAGGATCTGGTAAAGGCCGATGCGCTGGCGGACACAGCCCTGTATGCTGCCGTGGGGACCTGGGCGGCGGCATACGGCTGCACGCTGACGGACGCTGAGCGGAACGCACTTCCGGAACGGCACTACGCCTATCTGACGCTGGAGCAGGGGCGGCATCTGACGGAGACCGGTGTGCAATATGCCAAATTATACGCCCTCTACGAGACCCCCGGCAGTGCCTTGGCCCCCACGGAAAGCGAGCTGACCCTTTTTGAACAGCAAACTGCTCCGCTGACGGCAGAACGGCTCCTGATCCCCTTCGGCTCTGACCGGGAAGCCGCCCGGCAAAAGGCAGCGGAGCTGTTCGCACATCTGAATACCGCTGCGGATCCGTCAGCCGCCTTTGACGCGCTGCTGGCAGAGACCGGAGGCGCATTATTGGAAGAAGCGGATTGGACACCCTCCCTTCAGGATGCGGCGGCCGCTCTGGAACCGGGACAGTTTTCCGGCATTATCGAGACCGAAAACGGTTTCGTCATCCTCCGGCGTCTGCCTGCGGACCGGGATGCTCTGCGGGAAGCCTATTTCGACAGCCTGCTGCAAGGTGCCGCTGATGCCAGCGAGATCCAGGTCTCTTCCGCCTATGAAACCCTGCGTCCCGCCGCCTTCTGGACCGCACTGAAGCAGGCCTCCGGCTGAGGTCATTTTTACATTGTTAAATTTTCGTCAATTTAGACGAAAGTCACAACAGTTTTGTCAAAGATTTAACAAAAATTCGTGAAATACAAGATTATCGTTGACGGGGGCCTCAAAAGCGCCTATAATTTCATTTGCAGAGGTGGAAAACGAGTGCGTTTGCCAAAAAATTAACAAGCATCTCTGCCCCTGTTGCTATAATCCTGACGGACTTTTCCGTCTAAAAAAACACAAAACGGAGGATCAACATGAAAGAACTTTATGTCGTAAATTGCTGCCGTACCGCTATCGGCTCCTTTGGTGGCTCTCTGAAGAACACCCCCGCCGTGGACATGGGCGCTATCGTTGTCAAGGAAGCCCTGAAGCGCGCTAACGTCGCTCCCGAGAACGTGGACGAGCTGATGTTCGGCTGCATCCTCACTGCCGGCCAGGGCCAGAACCCCGCCCGTCAGGTCTCTGTGAAGGCTGGCATCCCCTATTCCGTTCCCGCTTACACCGTGGGCATGGTCTGCGGCTCCGGCATGAAGTCTGTCATCGAGGGTGCCCGTTCCATCCTGGCCGGTGACTCCGACATCGTGGTCTGCGGCGGCACCGAGAACATGAGCGCTGCTCCTTACACCCTGCCCGACGAGCGCTGGGGCGCCCGTATGAGCGACAAGAAGGTCGTCGACGAGATGATCAAGGACGGCCTGTGGGACGCTTTCAACAACTATCACATGGGCACCACCGCTGAGAACATCAACGACATCTGGGGCATCACCCGCCGCGAGCAGGATGAGTTCGCCGCAGCTTCTCAGCAGAAGGCCTGCGCTGCCCGCGACTCCGGCCGTTTCGATGACGAGATCGTTCCCGTCCCCGTGAAGGTCAAGAAGGAGATCGTGGAGTTCAAGCGTGATGAGTATCCCAAGGAGGGTGTCACCGCTGACAGCATCGCCAAGCTGCGCGGCGCTTTCCCCGTGGGCCCCGAGTCTCCCAACGTGCAGGTTGTCAACACCTTCGAGCCCACCGGTCTTCAGGACGCCGAGGACAAGGGCACTCCCCGTGTGACCGCCGCTAACGCCTCCGGCATCAATGACGGCGCTGCCGCCATCGTGCTGGCTTCCGGCGAGGCTGTTGAGAAGTACGGTCTGAAGCCCATGGTCAAGCTGATCGGCTGGGGCCAGGGCGGTGTTGATCCCAAGATCATGGGTGTCGGCCCCGTTGTGGCTTCCCGCGCTGCTATGGCTAAGGCTGGCGTGTCCATCGAGGACATCGACCTGGTGGAGGCTAACGAGGCTTTCGCTGCTCAGTCCATCGCTGTGGCCCGCGAGCTGCACTTCGACATGAGCAAGGTCAACGTCAACGGCGGCGCCATCGCTCTGGGCCATCCCGTTGGTGCTTCCGGCGCCCGTATCATCGTCACCCTGATCCACGAGATGATGAAGCGCGAGGACGCTAAGAAGGGTCTGGCCACCCTCTGCATCGGCGGCGGCATGGGTACCGCTGTCGTGGTGGAGAAGGTCTAAGCTACATTCTGTATCCCCAACCGGGGCCGCTTTGCGCGGCCCCGGTTTTTTTGCGCTGCTCCGCCTCCTTTCTCTTGCATGATCTCCATTCCTTTGCTATAATTAGGAATCATTACTACAAAGAAAGGTGCGTGAGCATGAAGCAGCAGCGCAACACCCGTCAGCGGCAGCTGGTTTTGGACGTGGTCCGAGGCCGCCGGGACCATCCCACTGCGGAGCAGATCTACCAGAGCGTCCGGGAGCAGGATGCCCATGTCAGCCGCGGGACCGTCTATCGAAACCTGAACCTGCTCTGCGACAACCGGGAGATCTATCGGGTAGTCATGTCCAGCAGCGACCGCTTTGACCTCCGGACCGATCCTCACTATCATATGCACTGTCTGGTCTGTGACAGTGTGGTGGATGTTCCCTACACCTATGACTGCGCCTATGACGAAACGCTGGAGCAGGAAACCGGCTACCGCGTCCTGTGTCATCACATGGTGGTAGAGGGCGTTTGCCCTGACTGCCAACGTTCCGAAACGGGCTCTGTGCAATAATTTCTCTACTCGCTAAAATCCAACGGGTCACGGAGTACTTTCCGTGACCCGCTTTTTCGTTGGACGCCGCTATTCGGGATACAGGCCAGTTCGCTGGCAGTGCATAAATAAAAAAGAGCCGCCCCAAAGGGCGGCCCAAACGGGTGGGATATTGGAAAGCTTCCTCGATTATGGTAGCACGAACTGGCTCTATTGTAAATGGGAGCTTTTGTCGAATGCTGTCCCCTTTCGACGCTTTAAAATTTTTTGTGAATTTTATACATTTGCATCTGGTAAAGCGCAGGGGAATGTGATATGATTTGACCATAGAGAGGGCCCCATCCCTCTTCCACGAAAGGAGCGAGCATTATGAAGTATACTTACGCATGCAAGAAAGTTCCCCTGAATGACTCCATTAAGGATTACGCTGAAAAGCGCGTGGAAAAGCTGGAAAAGTATTTCCACCGGGACGATGCGTCCGCCTTCGTGACATTTACTGTGGAAAAAGACAAGCTGTGCACCGTGGAGATCACCATCCGGGATGGTTCCACTCTCCTCCGGGCGCAGACCACAGAACCGGATGGGGATATGCGCGGTGCCATTGACGCCGCCGTCAGCTATATTGAGCGGCAGATTCTGAAAAACAAGACCCGGCTGGCCAAGCGCCTGCGGTCCGATGCCTTCCCCGCCGTTCCCATGGATGACTTCTCTGTGGCGGAGGAATCGGAGTTCCACATCGTCAGGACCAAGCGCTTTTCCGTGAAGCCCATGAGCCCAGAGGAGGCTATTTTGCAGATGAACCTGCTGGATCACGATTTCTATGTGTTCCGCAACAGCGATGATGATAGTATCTCCATTGTTTACCACCGCAAGAATGGCGGCTACGGTCTGATCGTCACCGACGAGGAAGAATAAAATACAAACAGGGTGCCTCTGGCGCCCTGTTTCAGCGTGCCGAAAAAGTCTTTTCGCCCCGCTGAACAAGTTTTCAGCTTAAACTTTTATAAAGTTCTGAAAACTTAAGATTTCAAATGCGTAGAACACTCTTCTTGGGTTTCCTGCACACACTCTTCCTCACCGTTGCGGAATGTTTACCATCCTGCCAACAGCCTCAGACAGGGCGCCAAAAGGCGCCCTGTTTTTCATGTTTACAAGATGACTGTGAGCCGTTTTGAAACACAGCGGACACGGAATTCAGTCCCGCTTCATAGAATAACCTTACTGGTGGTCCACCTCGTACATGTGGGCCATGAGGTCCAGCAGCTTGCTGGTGTAGCCCCATTCGTTATCATACCATGCAATGAGCTTCACGAAATCGTCATCCAGCATGATACCGGCAGTCTCGTCAAAGATGCAGGTCTCGGAAAAGCCCGTCAGGTCGGATGAGACCACCTGATCCGTGGTGCAGGTGATGATGCCCTTCATGCTGTTCTTGGCCGCGTTCCGCATGGCCACGCACACATCGTGATAGCTGGCGGGATGGATCAGCCGGGCGGTGAGGTCCACCACAGACACATCGTTGGTGGGCACACGGAAGCTCATGCCGGTCATTTTGCCTTTCAGTTCCGGAATCACCTGACCAACAGCCTTGGCAGCACCGGTGCTGGAGGGGATAATGTTGCCCAGAACGCTGCGGCCCGTCCGCCAGTCCCGGCCTGCGCGGGAGTCCACGGCCTTCTGCTTGGCGGTGGCGGAGTGGATGGTGGACATAAGGGCCTGCCGGATACCGAAGGTATCGTTGATGACCTTGGTCATGGGGGCCAGACAGTTGGTGGTGCAGGAGGCGTTGGACACCACGTTCATATCCGGGGTGTACTTCAGATGGTTGACGCCCATGACGAAGGTAGGCATGATGTCATCCTTGGAAGGGGCTGAGATGATGACCTTTTTCGCACCGTTTTGCAGATGGGTGCTGGCCTTTTCCACGGTGTTGAACACGCCGGTGGATTCGATGATATACTCCGCACCGCAGTCATCCCAGGGGATCTGGGAAGCATCGCTCTCGCTGTAGACCCGGATCTTCTTGCCGTTGATGATGAGGTGCCGGTCATCGTGCTCCACCGTATCCCGGAAAGTCCGGAACACGGAGTCATATTTCACCTGATAGACCATGTAATCCAGATCCGCATTCCGCAGGTTGATGCCGCAGATCTGATAACTGCTGCTGCCACGCTCCACCATGATCCGCAGAGCTACACGGCCAATGCGGCCGAAGCCGTTAATGCCTACCTTGATCGCCATAAACAGATCCCTCCTGCCCTTTGGGCGTTGATTTGTTGCTTTCATTATAGGCACATTTTCTAAAAGGCGAAATGGACGATCTGTAAAATTAAATCTGCCTTTTCCAACGGCTCTTAGCCCCTTTGCATAGCACATCGTTTACCACATCGTTTACTTGTGAAAAGTTAAATTATTTCAAATTTCCGACAAAATTCTTGTTTTCTTCTTAAATTTTTGATATGCTGATTGATACCATCCCGCATTGGGAAATGTTTTCCTGGTGTAATTTTCACTCTGCGGCTTATGATAGTTTTGATGCAAAACAGAAAGTGAGGCACTGTTATGGAGCAGCACGAGACCGAGGCAGCTCTGCTGCCGAACATTGCCAACCAGATGCGCAGCCTGCTCAGCAATCTGTACCTGGCGGCTTCTCAGGTCATTCCTCCGGAGCAGCGGGAGCAGGACCCAGACTTGGACGCCAAGGCCGCCATTTTGGAGCAAAGTTTTTTCCGGCTGCTGCGGCTGGTCAACAGTATGTCCGCCGCAGAGTATCTGTCAGACAGCCAAACGCTGTCTCTGCGGGACGCCGATCTGGTAAAGCTGGTCTCTGAGGTCTGCGAGTCCTCTGCGGATCTGGCAGAACAGTTGGGGATTCAGTTGAAATTTGTCTGCGCCATGGATCGGCGGGTCTGCACCATTCATCCTGCCGCCGTGGAGCAGATGCTTTATCACCTGCTTTCCAACGCGCTGAAATTTACACCTGCCGGCGGCACCGTCACGGTGGAACTGAAAAAAAGCGGTGAGACTTTGCGGCTGACCGTCAGTGACACCGGCTGCGGCATCCCGCCGGAGCGGATGGCCCATCTGTTCGACGGCTGTTTCCAGCCGGGCCATCCCACTCCTGCGCCCTATGGCTTGGGTCTGGGCCTTCCTCTGTGCCGGGCCATCGCGGAAAAGCACGGTGGGAGCATCACCGTGGAGTCCGCCCCCGGCAAGGGCAGCCGCTTTATGGTCTCTCTTCCGGACCGGCAGCTGGGCAGTCAACTTTCCGACATCCCCTCCGTCTACAATGGCGGCTTTAGCCGCCCACTGCTGGGGTTGGCGGACGCGCTTCCCTCCGATGCGTTTGCCGTGCGGAATCTGGAATAATAGGTGAACGAAAATCTTACCGTTTTATCGTAACCTCAGAAAAGCGGCGCAAAGCCGCTTTTCTTTTTCTACACGTTCTACACGATAGCTCTTTTAATACCATTTGGCATATCTATTCGACATAATACGATCTGGAATGTGCATTGACGCATAGGAGGCTTCTATGGCACAGGTATTTTTGGGAATGAGCGGCGGGGTGGACAGCTCTGCCGCCGCGGTCTTGCTGCAAGAGCAGGGATACGCCGTCAGCGGCCTGCATCTGTCCCTGTTAAGCGGTCTGCCTTTACCGGCAGACCGCCTTCCGGATGACGGCTCCGACGCCCGGGCCGTGGCATCCTTGCTGGGGCTTCCCTTCTACGATATGGACCTCTCCCCGGAATTCCGGGCAACGGTCATCGACTATTTCATCCGGGAATACGAGGCGGGCCGCACGCCGAATCCCTGCGTGTTCTGCAACCGGAGGATCAAGTTCGGCGCCATGTGGGACGCCGCCCAAAAGCTGGGGGCGGACTATCTGGCCACCGGCCACTACGCCAAAATCCGACAGGATCCTGCTACCGGCCGTCACCTGCTCTGCCGGGGGGCGGACCCTTCCAAGGACCAGAGCTACTTTCTCTGCCGTTTGACGCAGGAGCAGCTTTCCCGGACGCTGTTCCCCTTGGGTAATCTGGAAAAGTCGGCGGTGCGGGCCTTGGCGGAGGCTCACGGCCTGATCAACGCCCAAAAGCGGGACAGTCAGGACATCTGCTTCGTGCCGGACGGGGACTATGTGAGCTTCATCACCCGCTGCGTGGGACACGAATCCCCCACCGGGCCGTTTGTGGACCGGGAGGGCCGCGTCTTAGGCCAGCACAAGGGGTTCATCCGCTACACCAAGGGCCAGCACAAGGGACTGGGTCTTGCCATCGAGCCGCCGCTGTACGTCCTGCGGAAGGATCCGGCGGACCACGCCGTCTACCTGGGTCACAATGAGGACCTGTTCACCTCAGAGCTGATTGCCGGGGACTGGAACTGGATCTCCATTCCCGCTTTGACCGCCCCTATGACCGTCACCGTCAAGACCCGCTATTCCCAGCGGGAAGCGGAGGCCGTGGCGGAGCCGCTGTCCGGCGGGCAGGTACGCCTGCGGTTCCGGGAGCCCCAGCGGGCGGTGACGCCGGGACAGTTCGTTGTCCTCTATGACGGAGACACCGTGGTGGGCGGCGGCGTGATTTTGGAATGAGTTTCCATCATGCTTTCCGTTTCTCCGGGCATACTACCCTCAGACCGAAAAAGGAGTGACGGAGTATGAAAGGTTGTGCCGGATTTTGGGTCGGCATGAGCGCCGGTCTGCTGGCTGGCGCCGCAATGGGTATGATGTCGCCCTACGGACGGGACCCCATGAAAACACAGGTGGGGAAAAGCATCCGCAAGCTGGGTATCGCGGTGGACAACGCCGTGGACAACATTGTATCCGATCTGCGCTGAACAAAAGGAACAGGGAGGGCTGCGCCCTCCCTGTTCCTTTTTTGCCGGGTGTCAGAATAGGACACAACCCCGCCGTGTACTGCACGGCGGGGCTGCTGTATCATTTCTTATCCTTTTCTGTATACAGGCAGCGCATGGCGTTGAGAATGGCCAAAAATGCCACGCCTACGTCGGCAAACACAGCCAGCCACATGGGAGCCCTGCCCAGCGCGCCCATCACCAGAACGATGGCTTTCACCGTCAGGGCAAAGACGATGTTCTCCCGCACGATCCGCACCGTTTTGCGGGCAATGCGGATGGCTGCGGCGATCTTGGTGGGCTGATCGTCCATAAGCACGATGTCGGCAGCCTCGATAGCCGCGTCGCTGCCTAGACCGCCCATGGCGATGCCGATGTCCGCGCGGGTCAGCACCGGCGCATCGTTGATGCCATCACCTACAAAGGCCAGCTTACCGGTCTCCTGCTTCAGCAGTTCCTCTACCCGTGCCACCTTGTCGGCAGGCAGCAGCTCCGCGTGGTACTCGTCCAATCCCAGAGCGTCCGCCACCGTATGGGCCACTTCCTTGGTGTCGCCGGTGAGCATGACCGTCTTTTTCACACCCATAGCCTTCAGCCGGGCGATGGCCTCTTTCGCGTCGGGCTTGGGCTGATCCGCGATCACGATATGCCCGGCGTAGAAGCCGTCGATGGTCACATGGACGATGGTGCCGGGCAGCTCACAGGGCAGCCAGTTGACGCTCTGGCGCTCCATCAGACGGCTGTTGCCCACGCCGACGCGCTTGCCGTCCACCTCCGCCATGATACCGTGTCCGGCGATCTCCTCCACGTTGGAGACCCGGCTGCGGTCCATTCCGCTTTTGCAGGCCTCCCGCAGAGAGACGGCAATGGGGTGCGTGGAATACTGCTCCGCCAGAGCCGCGTATTCCAGCACCTGATCCGCTTCAAAGCCCACCTCCGGATGGACGGCGGATACGGCAAAGGTGCCTTTTGTCAGGGTGCCTGTCTTGTCAAACACCACGGTGTCCGCCTTGGCCAGCGCTTCCAGATAGTTGCCGCCCTTGACCAGAATACCGCACTTGGAGGCGCCGCCGATACCGCCGAAAAAGCTCAGAGGTACGGAGATCACCAGTGCGCAGGGGCAGGAGATGACCAGAAAGGTCAGGGCCCGGTGGAGCCAATCCGTCCAGACGGTGCCCGCCAGAAATCCGGGAAGGGTGGGCAGCACCGCCAGCAGGACCGTAGGGATCAGGAACAGAGCCAGCGCCGCATACACCACACAGGGGGTATAGTATTTGGCAAACCGGGTGATAAACTGCTCGCTGACGGCTTTCTTTTCGCTGGAATTCTCCACCAGCTCCAGAATTTTGGAAACCGTGGATTCCTCACAGGGCTTTGTCACCGTCACCCGCAGCAACCCCGTCAGGTTCACGCAGCCGCTGATGATGTCGTCCCCCGCCGCGATGCTCCGGGGCAGGGCTTCCCCGGTGAGGGCGGCAGTATCCAGTGTGGAACTGCCCTCTAACACCGTACCGTCCAGCGGTACCCGCTCGCCGGGCTTCACCACGATGACGGAGCCGACGGCCACATCCTCCGGATCCACCGTTTCCAAGCCGTTTTCCGTTTCCAGATTGGCGGTGTCCGGACGAATGTCCATCAACGCGGCGATGGAGGTCCGGGACTTGCCCACGGCATAGTCCTGAAATAACTCGCCGGTCTGATAGAACAGCATGACAAACACAGCCTCGTCAAACTCCCCGGTAGCATAGGCACCCACGGTGGCAAGGGCCATCAGGAAGTTTTCGTCAAAGACCTGTCCATTGATAATACCCAGTGCCGCCTTCCGCAGCACATCATAGCCGATGATGAAATACGGTGCCAGACAGCACAGCCCCCGGACCCAGCCGGTAAGGGGCAGCAGCTTGACAAGAACCAGCAGAGCCGCCGCAATCAGGATGCGGTTCCGCATTTTTCTTTGCTTTTTGGAAAGGGTCGTCATCGTATCCTCCTTTTCGGGAATAGGCGAAGCGCCGCCTTACGGCAGTTGCGCTCCGAAACGCGCCAGCGGCGGCGTTCTTACAGGTGCAGCTCGCAGTCCGGCTCGATCTTCTTCGCGGTAGCCACGACCTTTTGCAGGATCTCGTCAAAGCGGGCGTCATCGGCGTCCAGCGTCAGCTTCTGGGTCATGAAGCTAACCGTGGCGTTGTTGACGCCGTCGATCTTCTTAATGGCATCCTCCACCTTGGCAGCACAGTTGGCGCAGTCGATCTCGAACTTGTAATGCTTCTTCATAATAGCTTCCTCCTGATTTTAATATTTATGAGAACTGAATTGGAAATCAAAAATTACTCCAGAATATGCTCTAATCCCTGATCGATGATGGTTTTCACATGATCGTCCGCCAGAGAATAAAACACCGTTTTGCCGTCCCGCCGTGACTTTACCAACCGGGCGTTTTTCAGTGCCTTGAGCTGATGGGATATAGCGGATTGGGTCATTCCCAGCAGCGCCGCGATGTCGCACACGCACATCTCTGCCTCAAAGAGCACATACAGGATGCGGATACGGGTGGAATCACCGAAGATCCGGAACAGTTCTGTCAGATCATACAGGGTATCTTCCCCTGGCATCTCCTTTTGTACTCTCTCTACGATCTCATCGTGGGCATGCATCAATTCACAGCACTCCACGTTGTAGCGATCCTCCATGAGCGGCCCCCTTTCATTTGAATGTCTGTTCATATGTTCATGATAGCACGCATTTGCCGTTTGTCAACCCCGAATTTGAAAAAAGAGTAGAAATTGAAGAAGATATATGATACACTGAAAAATAGTATAATAGAAAGGTATATGGAAACAAAATGGACGAAATTACAATTGAAATGTTTAAGGACAAAGAGTGCAAAAATCTCTTTGCCACTTACAACCATATTGAAATGGTCATGGTAGAGGAAGATCACGCCGTATTCCGGCTGAACATCAAGCCGGAGAGCAAGAACTCCTACGGTATGGTCCATGGCGGCGCCATTTACGCCATGGCGGACAACGCCACCGGCTTTGCCGCCCACACCGATGGCCGCAATTACGTCACGCAGACCAGCGCTCTTCACTTCCTGCGCAACCAGTCTGAGGGTGAAATCCAGGCTGACGCCCGGGTGCGTCACCGGGGCCACTCCACTTGCCTGGTGGCGGTGGACATTCTGGGTGAGGATGAGAAGCTGCTGGCCACCGGCGAGTTCACCTTCTTCTGCGTGGACCCGGAGATCATGGCCCGCAAGGTGAAAAAGGCATAAAACCCGAAGCAACTAACAAAAGCGGAACGGAGAGCTTCTCCGTTCCGCTTTTTCATTCTTTTTACGCTTGTTTTCTCAATGGCATGGTGAAGGTAAAGCGGGTGGACGCCGCATCACTCTCCGCCTTCAGTGCGCCCTTATGTTCCCAGGCGATGGTGTCCGCAATAGCCAGCCCCAATCCAAACCCGGATTTTTCCCCACGGGAGGCGTCCGCGCGGTAAAACCGCTCAAACAGATGGGCCAGATGCTCCGGCGGAATGGGGTCACCGGGATTGGAAACGGTGAGCCGGGCCTGCCGGTCCATCTTTTCCAGCGTCAAGGTGATATGGCCGCCCTCCGCGCCGTATTTCACGGCATTGTCCAGCAGAATGGAGATCAGCCGCCGCAGGCGGTCAGCGTCCCCCACCACGGTAATGTCCGCCGCGATCCGCTCCTCCAAAGGTTTTCCCGCCTCAAAGGCCACCGGCTCAAAGGCCAGCACGCAGTCCGTGGCCACATCGGAGAGGTTCAGCGGCTCCATGGCGGCAGGCCGGACGCCGTTGTCCGCCCGGGCCAAGGTCAGCATCTGCTCCACCAGAGTGCGCATCTGCTCCGCCTCGGTATGGATGTTGCCGCTCCACCGGGCAGGCTTTTCCGCAAGACCTGCCCCCTCCAGCAGCTCCGCGTTGGAGAGGATCACCGTCAGCGGCGTCTTCAGCTCGTGGGAGGCATCCGACAAAAACTGCCGCTGCTGCTTCCATGCCTTCTCCACCGGCCGGGTGACCCAGCGGGATGCCGCTGCCGCAATGCCCAGCAGCACCAGCATAGCTCCCAGTGCGATCAGCAGGTAGGAACGGACCAGCCGCCGCAGCACCGCCTGCTCCATGGACATATCCACAAAGGCCAGTTTCCGGTAAAGGCCGTTGTCCATGGAGAGGTAGCGGAGATGGTACTCGTTGACCGTCCCCTCCGCCGCTTCCTGCTCCAGGCATTGGCTGAGAATGTCCCGCAGGGTATCGGTATTCTCCAAATCGGCATAGGTACCGCCGGTGATATAGGCGGTATCCCCCCAGATATTCACTGTGAAATAAGGCAGCAGCACCCGGTCCCCGCCGATCTCAATGGTGGGGTTGGGCACAGCGCCCCGGCCGCTGTCCTCCCGCAAGACCTGATACAGCATTTGGCGGCTGAGGTCCTCAATATTCTGCCGGACGGCGTGATAGGCGGCGCCGAACACCGCCGAGAGCACCAGGGCCACCAGCCCCATGCACACCGCCACGAATTTCCAGCGCAGTTTCCGGATCATGACAAGTGCCTCCCCTTGTCGAAAAGTCTGTGGAAAATGTTGAAAAAGCTGTGGAAAAGTCGAATAGTCAGGTTTCCTGCTCCAACCGGTAGCCCACCATGCGGATGGTACGGATCTTTACCTTCGAGTGAAGGTAGTCCAGCTTTTTCCTCAAAAAGGAAATGTAGACCTCCACATTGTTGTCCTCGGCATCGGATTCATACCCCCACAGCTTGAGGATCAGATTCTCCTTGGTGAGGACCATTTCCCGGCTCCGCATCAGCAGCTCCAGCATATCAAATTCCTTCCGGCTGAGCCGGACGGACCGCTCTCCGCAGCTAAGCTGAAAGGTATCCGTTTCCAGCCGCAGATCGCCGTATTCCAGATTCTGAGAGGCCCGCTGCTCCGGCTGACGCCGGGTCAGCATCCGGACGCAGGCCAGCAGTTCCTTGGGTTCAAAGGGCTTGGTGAGGTAGTAGTCCGCACCGCAGTCCAGCCCCTCCACCCGGTCCGCAAGCTCCGAACGGGCCGAGAGCATCAGCACTGGGACGGTTTTCCCCGCCTGCCGCAGCGCCCGCAGGACGGAAAATCCGTCCTTCTTCGGCAGCATCACATCTAAAATCACCAGATCATAGATGTCGGACAAAGCGTTATCCAAACCGCTTTCCCCGTCATGACAGATGTCCGCGGTATAGCGCTCCAGCTCCAGCAGGTCCCGGAGGGTCTCCGCCAGACGGATTTCATCCTCCACAATGAGAATACGCATCGTTCTTCCCTCCCGTCAGGACGCTTCCTCCATTCCCTGATAGGCCAGCCGCATCATGGGGTCCAGCAGCTCCAGCTCCATGAGGTAGATGGCCGGCTCGTCCCCGAAGCGGACGTAGCGGCCGGTGCCGCCCATATTCTGAGTTCCGACGTTCATTTCAAAAATGCCCTCAATGCCGGTGGCAGTCTGATAATGCACCGTCAGCGTCACAGGGTCCTGAAAACCGCAGAAGGTCACCGCGTCATCAGAGGGACGGAAGTCCACACATTCCGCCACTTTCAGAGCCGCCAGATCCTCCAGCAGCGCCCGCAGGGACGGGGCATCGGTAATATTGGCCCCGCCGGAACGCCAGGAAACGGCAGTGCTGTCATCCTCCGCATGGGTGGCAGTGAGCACTGTGGAATTCCGGACCTGAGTACTGTTCCCTTCCAGATCCACCTGCTCCACCAGCGGTCCCTGCAGCTGGATGGACGTGATGGTGCTCTCCGTCAATTCCGGCAGCACCGGCAGGCGGCACATCTGGTAGATGGGCGTCTGCATGGCCTGACGCAGCGTTCCCGCCAGAATAAAAACGTGGTCCGGGTCGCTGTTGATAGTCGCGTAATAGCTGGTTCCATCGGTGGTGGCATTCCCCAAGGTAACGGTCAGCGCCGCGTCATCCGGAGCCGTGGCCGTCAGGCTCACATCCGGGGCATCCAATCCGTACACCGACAGGTCCTCCGGCATATCCAGCGTCTGCTGGGGCTTGAGGGTCTCCAAAATCGTCAGAATGGACTTGACGTGGGTATCGTCCAGCGGGAAGTCCGGCTCACTGTCCCAGGTCCAGACGCCGTTTTCATTCAGGGAGAAGGACAGCGTTGTGGAGCCGTTGCTGTAAGACAGGGCCACATATTCACTCTGGGCTGCCTCCGCGATGTCCGACGGGAAAACGGTGTTCTGATCCTTGGCAGCCTGAGCCGCCCGGTAGCGGATGCTCAACACGACGAGCACCGCGGCGCACAACACCGCCAGAATGATGCTCAGAATCGTGATCAATCGTTTTTCTTTCCAGCTCATGAAAGCCTCCTTATTGTTGTATCACGCCGGTTTTCAGCGAAATTCCACATTGTGACAGCATATTATACCACGCATCTGCCTGTGGGACAAGCGGAACCTGTGTCATCAGAAACATGGTTTTCCGCAAAAATTTCAAAAATTTAAGTCTGTCCTCTTGACAATTCCCCATTTTGTGCTATTGTATTAGGTGCTTAATACAATAGTGCAAGGAGGTGGCTCATGAACTGGCAGTTTTCCAATGATGCCCCGATCTACGCCCAGCTCATCGGGCAGATCCGGGCCGGCATCGTCTCCGGTGCGTTCTCGCCGGGAGAGCGGCTGCCCTCCGTGCGGGATCTGGCTATGGAGGCGGGCGTCAACCCCAACACCATGCAGCGGGCCTTGACAGAGCTGGAGCGGGACGGGCTGGTATACAGCCAGCGGACCTCCGGCCGTTATGTAACGGAGGATCAAACGGCCATTACGGAGGCCCGCCATGCACTGGCGGCGGATCGGGTGCGGTCCTTTCTGACCGATATGGAGCGTCTGGGATTTGAAAAGGAAGACTTGCTGTCGCTGCTGCGGCAGGAGTCGGAAAAGGAGTGAACATATGCCGATTTTAGAATGTAACCAGCTCTCCAAGAGCTACGGCAAGGTTCCGGCGCTGGATAGCGTCAGCTTTGCCATTGAGCCGGGCCGGATCGTGGGCCTTTTAGGTCCCAACGGCAGCGGCAAGACCACCCTCATCAAGCTGGCCAATGGCCTGCTGACCCCCAGCAGCGGGGAAATTTTGATCGATGGCAAGGCCCCCGGCCGAGAGACCCATGCAATGGTCAGCTATCTGCCGGAGCGCACCGCCATCCCTACCTGGATGAGCGCCGGTCAGCTCATGGATTTTTACGAGGATTTCTACCCGGACTTCCGCCGTCAGGCTGCGGAGGAGATGCTTCACCATCTGAACATCCAGCCCAAGCAGCGGATCAAGCAGATGAGCAAGGGCACCCGGGAAAAGGTTCAGCTCATTATGGTCATGAGCCGGGCCGCCCGGCTGTATCTGCTGGACGAGCCCATCGGCGGCGTGGACCCCGCCACACGGGATTATATTCTCTCCACCATTATTTCCAATTATAATCCCGACGCCGCCGTGGTCATTTCCACCCACCTCATTGCCGACGTGGAAAAGGTACTGGATGAGGTGGTGTTCATCGACCGGGGGCATCTGGTGCTGCAGTCCTCCGTGGATCAGATTCGGGAGGAAAAGGGCATGAGCGTGGACACGCTGTTCCGGGAGGTGTTCAAATGCTGAGAAAGTTGTTGAAGCATGAGTTCCGGGCCACCGGCCGGATCATGCTGCCCCTGTTCGGCATCCTGCTGCTGGTGTCTGTGGGTGCCAATTTCTCCAGCCGGGGTATGCTGAATTCTGACAGTTCCCTCCTGCGCACGCTGGGTACCATCTTCATCATGCTGTTCATCGTGGGGATCTTCGCCGTGGGGATCATCTCTTTTGTACTGATGATCAACCGGTTCTACAAAAATCTCTTGCAGGACGAGGGCTATGTGATGATGACCCTGCCGGTGTGCGTCCACCAGCAGATCTGGAGCAAGCTCATCGTCTCTACCGTCTGGTTCGCCGCCACTGTTGTGGTGATCGGTCTCTCCTGCTGCATCATGGCCTTTGATATCCGCTTCGTGGGTGATCTGTGGCACGGCTTCCGGGAACTGCTGAACTATATCGTACAGACGAACCACCTGGATCTGGTGGCCAACGGCGCGGCCTTCGCCGTGGAACTGCTGCTTTTGTGCGTACTGGGCTCTTTTGCCCTGTGTCTGCGCTTTTATTCGGCCATGTCCATCGGCTTCAGTTTCCCCAATCACAAGGGGCTCCTGAGCGTGGCATTCTATATCGCAACGGGCATTGCTCTCCAGATTCTGGGCGGCCTCGGCATGGCACTGGTGAACGATTCCTGGCTCCACCGGCTTCTGCTGGGCTGGGAGCCCAACGTTTCCGTTGTGGCCGGTATGCACCTGGGTATGTGGTTTTTGATCATTCTGGAACTTATTTACTGTGCCGTTTTCTATTTCTTAACGGTTTACTTCTTGCAAAAACACCTGAATCTGGAGTAAACTATGATAGCCGATGCCCCGGCGGTCACATGCCGGGGCAATTTTTATGCAAGGGGGACCTCATGGCCTTTTGGGAAACCGTTCTGGGAAAGTACATTATGACCATGGCCATCGCCGCCGTTCCGGTGGTGGAGCTGCGGGGAGCCATCCCCGCCGGGATCGCCGCCGGGCTGGACCCGTGGCTGGCCTGCGGCGCTGCCATCTTCGGCAACCTGCTGCCAGTGCCCTTTATCATCCTGCTGGTGCGTCAGGTCTTTGACCGGCTGCGGAAGCACGCCTTCTTCGCTCCGAAGATCGATGCCTTGGAGCGCCGTGCCCACCTGAAGGGGCGTCTGGTGCGGAAATACCGTCTGCTGGGGCTGATGCTGTTCGTGGCCATCCCCCTGCCGGGGACCGGAGCCTGGACCGGGGCTCTGATTGCGGCCTTTCTGAACATCCGCCTGCGCCACGCTCTGCCTGCCATCACGCTGGGACTGCTCATTGCCGGAAGTCTCGTGACCCTGATGACGCTGGGGCTGATCCACCTGCTCTGACACGGCTTGCCCCGTTTTCAACTGCAGGATCGCTTTTGATCTGATTCCGCCAAGCAACAGGCCAGGCATTCATTTTGGATGCCTGGCCTGTTGTTTCAGCGTGTTGAAAAAGCCTTTTCTCCCCGCTGAGTAAGTTTTCAGAACTTTTGTAAAGTTCTGAAAACTTGGGAGATTTCAATGGCGCAGGACACCCTTCTTGGGTTTCCCGCGCACACCCTTCCTTACCATTGCGGAGAATTTACCACTTAATCGACAGTCTCCAACAACAGGCCGGGCATCCGAATGGATGCCCGGCCTGTTGTTTCGTTTTAAGATTACTCGTCGGAGAGGACATCCTGCCGGCGCGTCCAGTCACGGCGGCTCTCCCGTCGGTGCATGGCCTCTGCCGCTTCGTTCAGCCATGTGCGCATCTGCTGCGGAGTGATACTGCCAACGCAGTAGCCGTCGATCAGAGCCAGCTCCACCGCCTTGTCCAGCACGGGCAGCTTTTCCAGGCAGCCGTTCTCGCAGGCCAGATACACCTTGCACTCCGGCAGCGGGCGGAAACGTCCTTGGTATCCTCCGCCGCCGGGGAAAAATCGGTTTCCAGCAGCAAAAGATCCACGTTCTCCGCCTCACACTGCCAGATCACATCCTCGCCGTGGTCGGAGAGGATGCCCAGGGGTCTGCATCCCCCCAGCCGCGCAAGCCAGTCTGCCGCCCGACGGGTCATAGCAGATGTGGTAAAGCATACCGCCGCTCTGGGCGGCGTCGGCTCCGTTCCGCCGCAGGTGGACAGCTCCCGCTTTTGGAAAATGCTCATCCAGACGCCCCCTTTGCTCCCGTCTCTTTAGACAGCCGCGTCCCACATTCGGGACAGTACACCGCAACGTCCGTGACCACCACACCGCAGCCGGGACAGCAGCGATGGCGGGCGCGGTAGAAGTCATAGAGGGTCTCCTTTGGCAACGCCGCGCCGCAGGAGATACAGTCTGTCCGGTAAGCGCCGTTGCCCCTGCCGCAGGCCGGGCAGATCTTGCGTCCCCGCAGAGTCTCCGGCCCGAAGCCATATTCCAGAAGGGACACCCGGCGCAAGGCCTTTTTGGTTTCCAGGTCATACTCCGTCATTCGGTCCTTCCCTCCTCTTCCTCTGTGCCGCCCACCAGCAGCCGCGCCCCGCAGGCGGGGCAGAAGAAAGCGTCCGGGTCTTTCAGCCTGATGCCGCAGTGGTGGCAGAACACAGGGTATTCGTTCTCCCAGGGGGCACAGTCCAGACACCGCTCCGCGTTGATGTTGAACATGGCGGAGGACACATACCGGCCGCATTGGGGGCATCGGTCAAAGGCCCACTGCCCCTCCGTCTCCCACGCGATCTCCAGTGCCTCGTCCTCCGTATCCGCCCGAATGGACTTGGTCACGCAGCACAGCTCACCGGAAATATCGCAGTAGAACCGAAAGACCCGCTTACCGCCGGGACCGGCGATGACCCGGTAGGCGGCCGTTTTCTTCGCCTGAACCATCCGTATTTCCCCCTTCTTTCCCGCTTTTCGCCTTGTAAAAACGCCGTGGGGTGTGCTACAATAAAGTGTATGAATTTGAAGCCGGGCAGCGGCTGCCGCCCCGCTTTGACAAATTTACCTCACTTTTTGTATAGCATGGATCTCTTATTTTGTTAACCCTAATTTCTCCGAATTAGGGTCCTGAAGGCTAAATTTTACCGAAAAGCTTCAAAAATACCGCTGATTTATGAACAGCTTCTCGATTTTGAAGGGTTTCCCATGAAAAAGCGTCTGTTTTCCCTGCTGCTGGTATCCGCCCTTGTGTTTACCCTCTCCGGCTACGGAGAGAAGTCCCTGCTCCGGGAAAGCGACCCGGTGACGCTGAACTTCTGGCACGTTTACGGCGAGCAGTCCGGCTCGCCTATGGATCTGCTGGTGCAGAAATTCAACCGTACCGTGGGGCAGGAGAAGGGCGTCCGGGTACAGGTGACCAATCTCAGCAGTGCCTCCAAGATCGGCGGCTTCCTCAAGGAAGCCCAGAAGGGCGGCAGAGACGCACCGGAAATGCCCGATCTGTTCACCTGCCACATCAGCGACGCCACGGCGCTGGGCTCGGACAATCTGGTAGATTGGAACGCTTGGTTTACGGCGGAGGAGTTCTCCAACTTTGTCCCCGGCTTTCTGGCCGACGGCATGACGGAGGACGGAACCCTGCTTCTCTTCCCTATTTCCAAATCCACCCAGCTTCTGATGTGCAACGGCAGCGGCTTCGCCCGCTTTTCTCAGGCCACCGGCGTCAGTTACGCAGACCTTTCCACATGGGAGGGCTTTTACGATGCTGCCGGAAAGTTCTATGACTGGTCCGGCGGCGAGGCCTTCTGCGCACTGGACTATCCCATCCGTTCTGTAGAATTGAACGCATTGGAGCACGGCAGCGGTGATTTCTACACGAAAAACGGCTGGTATGATACCAATAATGTCGTATTCAAGGAGAGCTGGATGCAGTTCGCCCGCTCTCTGGCTCAGGGCCATGTGGTGGTCTCCGATCTCTATTCCAACACGCAGGTCATGACAGGCGATGTTCTCTCCAGTCTCGGCTCCTCCGCGGCGATCCTCTACTATAACGATACCGTCACCTACCGGGACGGCACGCAGGAGCCCATGGATCTCCATGTACTGCCCATGCCGAAAACGGCAGGTGCAGACGCTCTGATGGCGCAGGCAGGCGTGGGCCTTTGTGCCTACAAAACCACCGACCAGAAGGCGGAGGCCGCCGCGCTGTTCGTCCGCTGGCTGACGGAAAGTGAGCGGAATCTGGACTTTGTGGCCCAGACCGGTTATATGCCGGTACGGAACGGTGCCTTTGACGCCATCGAAAATTATGATAAGTTCCCGGAACCGACTGAAAGCTATCGTCAGCTTTACGCAGCCCTGAAAATCATGCAGGAAAGCTACACTCCCTTATCCGAGCCTCGCTTTGAGGGCTACTACGGAAAGGTCAGCCAACTTTACGACGGCCTGCGGAAAATGCAGCAGGAGCTTCCCGCCCGTGCTGCTGCCGGTGAAAGCATTGACACATTGGCAGAGGAAACCTGGGCGCTGCTGTGCGCTATCCATTGAGAACACTGTCATGCTGAAAGAGGGGGACGGCCCATGTCCGGGTTTTCTTTTTCCAAACTGAAACAGGCCAAGCCCTCCATGCGACGGCGGCTGTTCCTCTACATGGGCGCACTGGCGGCGCTGCTGCTGGTAACGCTGTTCGCTGTCCTTCTTCTGCTGGGACAGCTGAAAAGTCCCCGGGAAGAGCTGGCGAAATCGCTGACCTTCCGAATGGAGGCGTTTCAATCGGACATGGAATCCCTGTGGCGGAACGTCTCCGTGATGGGGCTTCATCTCTCCGAGGACATGACCGCCATTCTGGAAAAACAGACAACGGATCTTTCCGACCTAAACGGAGACGCGGATGCTGTGGAGCGGCTGGAGGATGCCATGTTGGAGCCGCTGTGCCAGTATGTCCGTCAGACGGACTGCTCCGGCGCGTTTGTGATGCTGAACACCTCTCCCTTGTCAGCAATACTGAATCCTTCAGCGGCCTGTATGTCCAGCGAAGCAACGCTGCCCACACCACCAGCGGTCTGCTGCTCTACCGGGGTATGGCAGACATCGGACGGCAGCATGGTGTAATGCCCCACCGGAAATGGGCGCAGGAGTTTGACCTGTCGGAGTTCCCCGGCTTTGCCGAACATCTGAAAACGGCATCCGTTCCCATTGAGCGTGACTGCCGGACAACCTCACTGCTGACCCTGCCCGACACCTCTGAACGCGCGATCCTTCTGACAGTTCCCATGCTGGGTGGGGATGGTACTGTATACGGTTTGTGCGGCTTTGCAGTAAACCAGACCTACTTCTCCTCTCACCATGTTCAGCCCTCCGGCATCAACCGTCTGGCCTGTATCCTGTCGGATTCCGCCGAGGGGCTGGATGTTTCGAAAGGGCTTCTGACCTATCCCGCAGATGGCTTCTGCTTTGTACCGGATGAACTGCTGACGAAAAAAAATCTCCGGGAGGGGCTCACGGCTTTCACCGGAACAGAGCTTTCCTTCGTGGGCCTTTCTCAGCCCTTCATGGCCGCCAGCGGCGATATCGAGCCTCATGCCCTGACGGTTCTGATCCCCAAAAGAGACTATGGTCGGCTCCTGCTGAAAAGCAAATTGGAGATTGGCGGGCTGCTGATGCTGCTGGTATTTTTCGGTGGAGCCTGCTGTCTGTTTTACACGCGGCGTTATTTCAGGCCCATTCTGGAAGACATTGATCATGTCACCGAGATCGGCGGTGATGAGGGACAGCCCTTTTTTGAAGAACTTCTGCCCCTTTCCGCAAAACTGCGCGTCCATGAACAGACCATCACGGATCTTGAAACGGAAAACCAGGATCTACAGGGGCAGATGGAGCAGGTGGAGGCCAACGCCAAGCGCTTGGCGCAAAAACGAAAGGATGAAATCGACCCGGAAGAGTATCATGTGTTCCTTTCTTCCTATCAAAAGCTGGGGGCCGAATCCCGGGCTGTGATCGATGCAATGGTTGACGGAGTCAGTGCTCAGGTGCTTGCGGAACAGCTCGGGAAAAAGATGAGCACAGTCTACTCCTATCGCAGGGATATCTATGGAAAAGTAGGGATCCAAGGTGAAAACAAGCTCCAGCAGCTACGGATCTGCGTTGCTCTCATGCGGCGGGAGCAGCGAATGGCAAGCTTGGATAACGATTCCTCTGCTGCATCTGCCGGTAAAAACGCCGAGGATCCGGCAAATCAGTAACGATAACACCTATTTGCGGCCTGAAAGCACATATGCTTTCAGGCCGCATTTTTCGTATAAAGAACCCCCGGCAGGCATCGCAAAGCGATGCCCTGCCGGGGGTTTTCCCGGATTCAGTTGTTGTCCTGATCAGAGACAGACCGCGCCGGGATTTGATCCGTAGACGGAGTCTTAGGCCTGAGGAGCAGCCTCTTCCGCAGCCTTCTTGGCAGCGGCGGCCTTCTCAGCCTGAGCCTTCTTGATGGCCTTATACTTTTCCTTCTCCTCAGCGGTAGCCTTGGGGAGGATGGCGTCACGGGGGCAGACCTTGGTGCAGAGCTTGCAGCCCACGCACTTGTCATAGTCGATGACGGCCACGCCGTTGACCACATGGATGGCGTCCTTCTTGCACTCCTTCTCGCACAGGCCGCAGCCGATGCAGGAGTTGCCGCAGACGCTCATAGCAGCCTTACCCTTATCCAGGTTGGCGCAGGCCACGTGGACCTTCTTGCTGGCGGGCACGGAGGTAATCAGGCCGCGGGGGCAGGCCTTCATGCAGGCGCCGCAGTTAGTGCACTTCTCGGGGTCCACAACGGCGGTGCCGTTGGGGCCGATGGACATAGCGCCGAACTGGCAGGCGTTCACGCAGGAGCCGAAGCCCAGGCAGCCGAAGCGGCATTCCAGAGGACCGGCAGCAACCTTGGTGGCAGAGAGGCAGTCCTGCACGCCCACATACTCAAAGCGCTTTTTAGCAGCCTCGCCGCCGTTGCAGCGGACGAAAGCTACCTGACGCTCACCGGTGGGAGCAGCCATGCCCATGATCTCAGCGATGGCGGCAGCATTGTCGGGGCCCGCGGGAGCGCAAGCGGTGACAGGAGCGTTGCCGGCCAGAATGGCAGCAGCGCAGCCGCCGCAGCCGGGGTAGCCGCAGCCGCCGCAGTTAGCGCCGGCCAGATGGCTGAGGATAGCCTCCTCGCGGGGATCCTTTTTGACCTCAAAGATCTTGGAAGCCACGGACAGGATCAGTCCGAACAGAGCGCCCAGAGCGCCCAGAACTGCGATAGCAGCAATAATATTTCCCATCTTTCCTACCTCCTTACCAAACCTTCAGGCCGGAGAAGCCCATAAAGGCCAGAGCCATCAGGCCGGCGGTGATCAGCGCGATGGGGAAACCGTCCCAGCACTTGGGATAGTCAGCGAACACCAGACGCTCACGGATGCTGGCGAACAGCACGATGGCCAGCAGGAAGCCCAGACCGCCGGTGATGCCGTAGACCACAGACTCAATGAAGTTGTAGCCATTCTGCACGTTCAGCAGCACAACGCCCAGAACTGCGCAGTTGGTGGTGATCAGGGGCAGATACACGCCCAGAGCGGTATACAGAGCGGGCATGGCCTTCTGGAGGAACATCTCGATGAACTGCACCAGAGAAGCGATGACCAGAATGAATGCCACGGTCTGCATGTAAGCCAGATCCAGGGGGATCAGGATGTACTTGTTCACCACAAAGCACACAGCGGAGGCCAGACCCATAACGAAGGTAACGGCCACGCCCATGCCCACTGCGGTATCCACCTTCTTGGAAACGCCCAGGAAGGGGCAGCAGCCCAGGAACTGGGAGAAGATGAAGTTGTTTGCCAGGATTGCGCCCAGCGTGATTGAAAGCAGCTTAAAGATTTCCATTATTTGCTCTCCTCCTTATCCTTCTTGGGACGAGCCAGAGCCCACTGCATGGCAGCGATCAGAGCAGCCAGCACCAGGAAGCCGCCCACAGGCAGGGTCAGCATACCGATACCGTAATCAGCGGGGAAGATCTGGATGCCCACATGCTGACCAGCCTCGTTCACAGCGCCCAGGACGCCGCCGCCGAAGGTGCCGCCGCCCAGGAACTCACGGATGATGCACATAGCCAGCAGGACCCAGGTGTAGCCGATGCCCTGGAAGATGCCGTCAAAGAAAGAGGCAACCATGCCGTTCTTGTAGGAGAAAGCCTCCGCACGGCCCAGGATGATGCAGTTCACCACGATCAGGGGGATGAACACGCCCAGAGAGTTGGCCAGATCCGGCAGGAATGCCTGAATAGACAGGTCCACGCAGGTCACGAAGCCGGCGATCACCACGATGAACATGGCGATACGGATCTTATCAGGGATGATTTTCCGCATAGCGGAGATAATGACGTTGGACAGGGTCAGGATGATGGTAACCGCCACACCCATGCCGATGCCGTTGAAGAAAGAGGTGGTGATGGCCATGGTAGAGCACATGCCCAGCACCTGAACCAGAACGGGGTTCTGCGTCAGCATACCGTCCTTGAATTGTTTACCAAGATTCATACTTCAGTGTCCTCCTCTCTTAACCGATGACGCCGGCAGCAGCCAAAGCGGCATTGACGCCGGTGGTCACACCCTTGGTGGACACGGTAGCGCCGGTGATGGCGTCCACGTTGGAGCCAACGGACAGAACACCGTCAGCGGCGGACTTGCCGATAAACTGATCCAGAACGCGGGTGCCGTTGGTCAGAGGCTCGTTGCTCATGACCTTGGAGCCGATACCGGAGGTCTCAGAGTTGGTGACAATGGAAACACCGGTGACAGCACCGTCCATGTCAATGCCCACCATCATGGAGATGGTGCCCTGAGAGCCGGAAGCCTCCACGTTGATGGCGTAGCCCACAGGCTGACCGCCAGACTGAGCCTGATAGACGGCTGCCAGAGTACCGCCCTGAGCGGTGGCAGCGGCAGTCATATCGTCGGTCAGCTCCATGGCGTCGGAGAAGTCATCGGCCTCAATGACCTTCTGCATAGCGGCCACGGTCTTTTCCCAGGTGATCGCGGCGATCCTGTCCTTAGTGATGCTGTTGACCCAGCCCAGCAGGCCGGCCACGACCATGCAGGTAAGCAGCAGGGTCACAGTCAGCTTGATGATGTACTTGGGGTCCATATTGACCTTTTCCTTGGTCTTCACTTCATTGCTCATTTCGCGGCTGCCTCCTTCTTGTCGGATTTCACCACGCCGAAACGAACGGGCTTGGTGTACTTGTCGATCAATGCGGTGCAGCAGTTCATGACCATGATGGAGTAGCAAACGCCCTCATTGTAAGAACCGAAGTACCGGATGAACACGGTGAACAGGCCGCAGCCGATACCGTAGATCAGCTGGCCCTTCTTGGTGACAGGGGAGGTGGCATAGTCGGTAGCCATGAAGAAAGCGCCCAGGAACAGGCCGCCGCCGAAGATGCTGTAAAGCATATACTCAGCGCCGCCGGCCTTGGGGAACAGCACGGTCAGAACAGCCACGGTGGCGATGTAGGCCACGGGAGTCTGCCAGTTGATGACCTTGCGCCAGATCAGGTACAGGCCGCCGATGAGCAGCATCAGGGCAGAAACCTCACCCATGGAGCCGCCCACCTTGCCCAGGAACATATCACCCACGGAGGCGATCTGCTTCAGGCCCTCCAGATCGCCGGTCTTCAGATAGGCCAGCGGGGTCGCGGCGGAAACCACGTCCACAGGCATACCGCCGCCGATGGCGGCCTTGGTGCCGGCAGGCAGCCAGGTGGTCATGGCGCCGGCATAGCTGGCCAGCAGAGCGGCACGGCCTGCCAGAGCAGGGTTCAGGAAGTTCTTGCCGATGCCGCCAAAGAGCTGCTTGACCACAATGATGGCAAAGAAGTCACCGATGAGGATCATCCACAGCGGGGTGGTGGCGGGGCAGACGAAAGCCAGCAGCATACCGGTGACCACAGCGGAGAGGTCATCGATGGACTGGGGCTTGTGCATGAGTTTGCGGTACAGTCCCTCAAAGACAACGCAGCCAATGACGGACACGGCGGTGAGGAGCAGAGCCTCCACGCCGAAGTAAATGATGGCCCAGATCAGAGCGGGACACATGGCAATGATGACGTCCAGCATGATGGACCGGGTGGTCTCACTGCCGCGGATGTGAGGGTTGGAAGTGGCAATGAGCTTCAAATTCTTGTAATCGGTCATCTCTTATGCCTCCTTCTTCGCTTCCGCAGCCTTCTTGGCCTCAGCGGCGGCCCGATCGGCAGCCATCTTGTTCTTGACGAGCTGCTTGCCGGTCTTGAACATGTGGGTCAGGTGCATACGGGCGGGGCAGGCGTAAGCGCAGGCGCCGCACTCCATGCAGTCCATGATGTGGGCCTCGTTCAGCTCATCCACCATGCCCTTCTCGGCATACTGATACATAAAGAGAGGCTCCAGGTGCACCGGGCAGGCGGCAACGCACTTGCCGCAGCGGATGCACTGGGGATGCTCAACGGTCTGCTCCTCCTTCTCGCAGAAAGCGAGGATGGCGCCGGTGCCCTTGGCCACGGGAATATCCGCAGTATACTGGGCCATGCCCATCATGGGGCCGCCGGCGATGAGCTTGTAAGTACCGTCCTTCACGCCGCCGCAAGCGTCCAGCAGCAGAGACACGGGGGTACCGATGGGGCACTCGATGTTCTTGGGGTCCACGATGCCGGAGCCGGACACGGTGACCACCTTGTTCACCACGGGCATACCGGTGGTGATGGCCTTGAAGATGCAGATGGTGGTGTTGATGTTGAACACCGCGCAGCCCACATCAGCGGGCAGGCCGCCGGGAGGCACCTGACGGCCGGTGATGGCCTGGATCAGCTGCTTCTCACCGCCCTGGGGGTAACGGCAGCGCAGAGGCTCCACCACAACGGGGGCCTTCTTCTCAGCGATGACCTTGTTCATGGCGTCGATGCCGTTCTGCTTGTTGTCCTCAACGCCGATGACGACCTTGTCCACGCCGAACATCTTGGCCAGATAGGTAGCGCCGCCGATGATCTCCTCGGGACGCTCCAGCATGGCCCGATGGTCGCCGGTGATGTAAGGCTCGCACTCAGCGCCGTTGATGAGCACGTCCTTCACCTTGCCGATGCCGCCGGAGATCTTAACATGCGTGGGGAAGGTCGCGCCGCCCATACCCACGATACCGGCATTCTTCACGATCTCGACCATTTCCTCCACCGTCAGAGCGTCGGGATCGGCAGGAGCCTTTACCTCTTCGCTGACCGTGTTCTGGAAATCGTTTTCGATCACAACGGACACCATGTCGCCGCCCATAGAGAAGGGCCGGGGCTCGATGGCCTTCACCGTACCGGAAACGCTGGCATGAATCGGGGCGCCCAGCCCCTTGAATTCGCCGATTTTCTGACCCACCTTTACCTGGTCGCCTACTTTTACGATCGGGGTGCAGGGTGCGCCAAAGTGCATCGACATGGGGATGACCACGGTAGCCGGGGGTGCCAGCTGCTCGATGGCCTTTTCATTGGTTGCGGCCTTCATATCATGGGGATGAACGCCGCCAAAGAAAGCTTGTGCCATTGTCTTCACCTCATTCTTACTCCATTGATAGGTGTCAAAGCATACCCCGCCCCGCCATCGGGCAATGGCATGGCAGGCCATGCTTCGGCACACTATCACATACTGCGCTTTATTCTACACCACCTGTTGAAAAATGTCCAGACTATGAATTCGTTTTTTTGTATAAAATTTATCAATTTCTTTGTATTCCTCCACTTTTTCCCTGTTTTTGCACAAGCCCACCCTCTCTTTTTGGTCAACCTGCATATTTTCCTGCCGACAACTCCCGCAGTCGCTGTACCACCTCTACCTCTCTTGTCTTTTTTTCGGAGGTATGCTATGATGAAGCATATCTTTCAGAAAGTATCGCCGCAGTTTGGCCTGTCTGCCGGAGCGGCGAATGGAGGTCCCTTTTTATGACGAAGCCCATTGACCGCGCCGCAATGAAAGCCCAGACCCGGAAACTCTTGCAGACAGCTCAGGTATCCCCCAAGGGTATGACGGCCCTGTACTGCATTTGTCTGTTCCTTCTCAGCCTGATGGAGGCCCTGTTCCCCGGACCGGAGTTGGTGTCCACCTTCCTCTCCATCCTCACAACGCTGGCCGGATGGATCTTAGCCGCCGGCTTTGCCCTCTACTGCATGGACATCCGCCGCCGGGAACGCTCGGAATACGCGGTGCTGTTCGACGGGTTCTCCTTCACCGGCAAAATCATCGCTCTGAACATCGTGATCAACCTGTTTGTGTTCCTGTGGTCCATGCTGTTTGTATTCCCCGGCATCATCGCCTATTACCGCTACAGCTTCGCCCTTTATAATCTCTATGAAGATCCGGAGATGGATATTATGGAGGCGCTGAATCTGAGCAAGCGGCAGACGCAGGGGTATAAAATGGAGCTGTTCAAGCTGGATCTCAGCTACATGGGCTGGATCCTGCTGAGTATACTTCCCAGTCTCTTTTTTACGAGTCAGGCGATTTTGACCCTTGGGTTCAGCGGTATGGACCCCTATGCGGCCCTCGCCGCTCCCATGCCTCTGTGGCAGATCCTGACAGCCTCCGCCTTCGTTTATGCGCTGTCCATCTTCTACCTGCCCAACTACCAGTGCGTCCAGCTTGCCTATTTCGACGCCGCCAAGGAAGATATGCCGGAGTTCCGTTCCCGGCGGACAGATCTCCCCGGCGGCCCGGACGCTTTCTAATCTCTCCCCCCTACCGCTTTTCCCGCCCCGGCTGGGTCACCCTTGCCGGGGTGCTTTCTTCCTATCCCATTCCGGAGGTACCGCTATGCTGACTTACCCCATGGAGGAGCGGGGCGCGCTCCCCCTCTATGAATACCTGTGCCGCCGCATCCGGGCGGACATTCTCAGCGGCGTTCTGCCCGCCGGGACACGGCTCCCCTCCAAGCGGGCGCTGGCAGAGCATCTGCGGGTCTCCGTTGTTACCGTGGAGGGCGCGTACAGCCAGTTGGAAGCGGAGGGCTATTTACAGGCCCGGCCCAAGCGTGGCTTTTTTGTCTCCGCCGTGGAGCAGGCCCCACCGCCTGCTGTCCGCTCGGTTTTGATGCCGGAGACCCCCGCTGTTTCCTGGCGGCTGGATCTGGGCCGCAATCAGGTGGACACCGCCCGGTTCCCCGTTTCCACCTGGGCCCGCCTCACCCGGCAGGTCCTCTCGGAAGCGCCGGAAGCTCTGTTGTCCCCGGTCCCCCATCAGGGCTTGGCTGCCCTGCGGCAGGCCATTGCCGACGATCTCCGGGACTTCAAAGGTATGGCAGTCTCCCCGGAACAGATCGTCATCGGCGCCGGTGCGGAATACCTTTACTTATTGCTGGCCCAACTGCTGGGCCGGGACACGGTGTTCGCCGTGGAGGACCCCGGCTATCCCAAGATCCGTCAGGTCTATGACGCCTGCGGAGCCGCCTGCGTCCCCATCCCGCTGGATAATCAGGGCGTAGAACTGGCGGCGCTGATGAGATCCAAGGCGCGGGCACTGCACATCTCCCCCAACCACCAGTACCCCACCGGACTGGTGACCCCCATCGCCCGGCGGCAAGCCCTTCTGCGATGGGCGGAGGACACCGGCTCCACCATCATTGAGGATGACTATGACAGTGAGTTCCGCTACACCGGACGCCCCATCCCCACCCTGCAAAGCATCGACGACCGGGAACGAGTTATTTACCTGAACACCTTTTCCCAGACCATTTCCCCCTCCATGCGCCTTGGCTTTCTGGTGCTGCCCACCCGGCTGCTGGAGTGCTACCGGCAGGAGCTGGGCTTCTACACCTGTACGGTCCCGGCGCTGGAGCAGCACGTTCTGGCCCGTTTCATTGCCGGAGGGCACTATGAGCGCCATCTCTCCCGGATGCGGAAGGAATACCGGGACCGCCGCTCTGCCACCATCAGCGCCTTCCGGGCCTCGCCGCTGGCCAGCCACGTCACCTTTTCCGAGGAGGGGGCCGGTCTGCACTTTCTGCTGCGGCTGGATACCAACCGCCCCGATGAAGAATTGCGCCGCCTGACGGCGGAGGCCGGCATCCGTCTGAGCTTTCTCTCAGAGTATGCCGCCGTACCGGACCCCCGCTTCGCCCACACGCTGGTGGTCAACTACGCCGGTCTGTCCCAGTCCGATCTGGCGGAGGCTCTCCGACTGCTGACAGATGTTCTGCTGCCGCTGCTGGCGTAAGTCTGTCACCAGAATTTTCTTATTTTCGTCCAAGAGAGGTTCGTTCCTATGAAGTCCGTCAACCGTGCCAAGCTGGATCTCATCATCGCCGTTACCGCCTTCGGCACCATCGGCATTTTTGTCCGTTATATCAGCCTGCCCTCCTCCGTCATCGCCTTTGTCCGCGGCGCGGTGGGCGCAGTGTTCCTGCTGCTTCTGCTGTATTTCCGCCGGACACCCTTTCGGTGGGCAAGCGTCCAGCCGCACTGGAAGCTGCTGGCCCTTTCCGGCGCGATCATCAGCTTCAACTGGATCACGCTGTTTGAAGCCTACCGTTACACCACCGTGGCCACTGCTAACCTGTGCTACTACATGGCGCCGGTGTTCGTGACGCTGACCTCCCCCTTTCTGTTCCACGAAAAGCTGACCACCAGAAAGCTCCTCTGCGTGCTGACCGCCCTGTGCGGCATGGTGTTTGTCTCCGGGGTCCCCCAGTCCGGTCTGCCGGAGGCCGGAGAGGCCACCGGTATCCTGCTGGCCCTTCTTTCCGCCGTGCTTTATGCCAGCGATGTGTCCATCAACAAGTTTCTGGATCAGGTCCCCGCCTGTGAGCGGACTCTGGTACAGCTGGCGGTGGCAGCACTGGTGATGATCCCCTACATCCTGCTGACGGAGGATGTAGCCGCTATGGCTCTGACACCTCTGGGCGCCGTACTGCTGCTGATCGTAGGTGTTTTCCACACCGGCTGGTGCTATTCCCTGTTCTTCGGCTCCATGACCTATCTCCCCGCCCAGACGGTGGTGCTGTTCAGCTACATCGACCCCATCGTAGCCATCTTCCTCTCCGCTCTGCTGCTGAAGGAGCCTCTGGGTTGGAGCGGCATCCTTGGCGCCGTTCTGGTGCTGGGCTCCACCCTTATCAGCGAACTGCCCGTCCGGGCCGCTGTGGAAACCAAATAAACTGTCAGGCGGCAGTCAGCCCGCCGGAGGGACCATGTACAATCTGCATTCCATCTTGATCCAACTGAAAAAAGAGGACACACCGCTCCATGGCGTCATGGTGCGGTGTGTCCGTTGTTTTTATCAGTGGCTGGACCCCACCCTGTGGGAAGGTTCAGCGCTGTTTGAGCTGTGGGCGCAGGAATTGGAGCTGATCTACGGTGATCTGCGCCAGCGGCTCTCTCCCAATGCAAAAACCGACGCCGGGTCCTTGGGTGATCGGTTTGGTTTTGACACACCGCCGGAATTGCCCCGGCTCCTGCAAAGCATCCAGACCTTTTACAGTGTGCTCATCAAGCTCATCGCCTGGAACACCCTCCGGGGTGCGACCCCCGAACCGCCTCTGACGGAGCTTCTCTCCGGCAGGGCCTTTGTTAACCGGGGTATCCGCAATTTCTGTGGGGATGACTGGTATATCTGGCCGCTGGACATCTGGGACCCGGCGCTGGAAACCCAGTGTGAGGAATTGCGGGCCTGTCTGGAGTCCTTTGACACCTGTCCGGAAGGCAGCACCCTTTCCCCGGACAGTCTCAGCCGCATCTACGAAACCGTGGTCCCCCCGGCCCTCCGCCATGCCCTTGGGGAATACTACACCCCCGGCTGGCTGGCGGAACGGACCCTGCAAAATGCCGTCAGCGCCAGCGGACGGCAGGCCGGAGATTTGCGCTTTCTGGACCCCGCCTGCGGCTCCGGTGTTTTTTTGATCCAGGCTCTCTGCATGATCCGGGCGGATACGCCCCAAGGTCCTCCCTTATCCGATCAGGTGGCAGGCTTCGACCTCCACCCATTGGCAGTCCTGACGGCGAAGGTCAATTATCTGGCCGTCATGGCCCGCCAGCCACTGCCGGAAGCGGGTCTGTTTCTTCCCATTTACCGCTATGATGCTCTGAATATTCCCATCCTCCGGGGGGATACACTGGTGATCGACACCGGCTGTGGTCTGGTATGTGATGTTCCCCTGTCCCTCTGCCGTCAGGCAGTGGAAATGCACCCCGATCCGGAGGAATTTCTTTCCATGCCGGAAGCACGCGGTCTGCTCACCTCTCTGCCCCCGAATGGGCGGCGTCTTTTGGCCGGTATTTTACTGAACCGTATCTGGGCGTTCTTCCATCAAAAGGCAGATATAGTCATGGGAAATCCCCCATGGGTGAACTGGGAGTACCTGTCCCCCCGGTATCGAGCCGGGTCCCAGCATTTGTGGGGGGAATACGGCCTGTTGCAGGTAAAAGGCCCCCGGCTCGGTTTTTCCAAGGAGGATGTGTCTACCCTGTTCACCTGCGCCGCGTTGGACCGCTTTCTCGTCCCCGGCGGACACCTCAGTTTTATCTTGCGGCAGGCTACTTTCCGCTCCGCGCAGAACGGTGCCGGGTTCCGGCGGTTCCATCTGGACGGCCCCGGTCTGGATTTCCGGGTGCTTGAGGTGGAGAACCTTGGCCGTATCCGACCCTTTGACGGGATCTGCACCCCTGTTGCGCTGGTACTCATCCAGCGGGACGCCCGCCACGTTTTCCCTGTCCCCTACCGGCACTGGCAGGCAAAACCCGGCTTCCGGCGGGCGGTCCGGTCACCGGACGCGACGATTGCCTCCGTTCTTCCCTTTGTACGGATGGAGGACATGACCGCCGCTCCCGCCCACCGGGATGATCCCGGCTCCGTGTGGGTCAGTGCTCCCAGTGGGCTGTCCCCGGTGCTGGACGCCCTTTTAGGCAGCAATCCCTATCAGGCCCGGACCGGTGTATTCACCGGCGGGGCCAACGCCGTCTATCAGCTTCAGATTCTGGAACGGACAGGCAATGCCCTGCGAGTCACCAATCTGGCGGAAAAGGCCCACCGCAAGGCCCCCGCCGTTACGGCGGAGCTGGAGCCAACCTGCGTCTATCCCCTCATTCAGGGCAGCGACCTCTCCCAGTGGAGCGTCCGCAGCCGTGCTTGGCTGCTGTGCCCCCACACGGCTGAAACCAAAATCTATCCTCTTGCGGAAGCGGATTTGCGGCAGGATCTGCCGCTGACCTACGCCTACCTGACCCGGTTCCGGGATCTTCTGGAAACCCGGAAAGGCTTCGCCGGGTGGGAGCGGGCCATTCAAGAGCGTTACTTCTACGCGCTGCTGCGGGTGGGGCCCTATACGTTTTCCCGCTACAAGGTAGCGTGGCGCTACATCGCCCGCTCCTTCATCACGGCGGTCATCGCACCGATGCAGGACCCCTATCTGGGAGAAACGCTGCCCCTGCCCAACGAAAAGGTGGTCTATGTGGGCACTGACTGCCGGGAGGAGGCCTATTATCTCTGCGGGATTCTCAGCTCCGCTCCGGTGCGCTGCTGCGTCACCTGCTACATGAACCCCACCAGCATTTCCGCTCATGTGCTGGACAAGCTGCATATCCCGGCCTTTGACCCCGCGGACAGCCGTCATCTGTCCATCGCCGCTCTCTGCGAGGAGGGCCACCGAGCCTCGGACCCCCGCTGTCAGGACGCCGTCCGGCAGCAGCTTGACCGGGCGATAGCCGCGCTTTACGGCCTCACTTCCGCGGATCTGGACGCCGTCCGGTCCATGCTGGAAAAGATTTGAAAAAACCCACCCCGGAGTACTGTGTACTCCGGGGTGGGTTCAGCGTATCGAAAAAAACTTTTTCTCCCCGCTGAACAAGTTTTCAGAACTTTATAGAATTTCTGAAAACTTAGGATCTCAATTGCGCAGGACACCCTTCTTGGGTTTCCCGCGCACACCCTTCCTTACCGCTACGGAAAATCTACTGCTTTATCGGTAAACTCAAACCCACCCCGGAGTACTGTGTACTCCGGGGTGGGTTCTATCTGACAGTTGATTCCGTTACTGAAGGGCAGCCTTCAGGGCATCCACCCGGTCGGTCTTTTCCCAGGATACGCCCAGATCCTCGCGGCCCATGTGGCCGTAGGCCGCCAGCTGGCGATAGATAGGCTTTCTCAGGTCCAGATCCCGGATGATGGCGGTGGGCCGCAGGTCAAAGACCTTCTTCACAGCCTCTTCCAGCTTCTCATCCCCCACCGTACCGGTACCGAAGGTATCCACCAGCACGCTGACGGGCTGGGCCACGCCGATGGCGTAGGCCAGCTGCACCTGGCACTTCCGGGCCAGTCCTGCCGCCACGATGTTCTTGGCCACCCAGCGGGCGGCGTAAGCAGCGGAGCGGTCCACCTTGGTGGGGTCCTTGCCGGAGAAGCAGCCGCCGCCGTGAGGGGCGCTGCCGCCATAGGTATCCACGATGATCTTCCGACCGGTGAGGCCGCTGTCACCCTGAGGGCCGCCGATGACGAACCGGCCGGTGGGGTTCACATAGATCTTCGTATTCTCGTCCAGCAGTTCTGCGGGAATAGTGGGCTTGATGACCATATCGATCATATCCTTGCGGATCTGCTCCAGCGTCACCTCGGGGCTGTGCTGGGTGGAGAGCACCACGGTATCCACCCGGATGGGCTTCTCGCCGTTATACTCCACAGTGACCTGAGTCTTGCCGTCAGGCCGCAGATAGTTCACAAGTCCGGTCTTGCGGACCTCGGTAAGCTTCCGGGCCATTTTATGAGACAGAGAAATAGGCAGGGGCATCAGCTCCGGGGTCTCATCGCAGGCGTAGCCGAACATCATGCCCTGATCGCCGGCGCCGTTATCCAGCTCGGCCTCGCCGGATTCCTTGGCCTCCAGAGACTTGTCCACGCCCAGAGCGATGTCGCTGGACTGCTCGTCGATGTTGGAAATAATGCCGCAGGTATCGCAGTCAAAGCCGTACTTGGCGCGGTCATAACCGATATCCCGGATAACTTCCCGGGCGATCTTGGGAATATCCACGTAGCAGCTGGTGGTGATCTCGCCCATGATGTGTACCAGGCCGGTGGAAGCGGTGGTCTCGCAGGCCACGCGTCCGTTGGGGTCCTTGGCCAGAATGGCGTCCAGCACTGCGTCAGAGATCTGGTCGCAGATCTTGTCGGGGTGGCCCTCGGTCACGGATTCAGAGGTAAATAAGTAGGTTCTTGCCATGTTTTTTCTCCTTTGCTGTCCCTCGCCGGATGACAAAAAACGCGCGCTCCCGACATGGAAGCGCGTGAAAAGATTGTTTTCCGCTCCTCATCTGTCGTTTCCGTCGGAATTGGCACCTTGTGAAAACAGGTTGCCGTGGCTTCATCGGGCCGCTCCCTCCGCCACTCTTGATAAGGGACTTTGAAATTGTATTTCTATCTTAACAGGTATTTCCGGGATGTCAAGAGGCTTCGGCAAATTTCCCGAAAATTCCTCCGTTTTTTTGTAGGAAACATCTTGACAAGCAAAATCTTATCGTGTATAATCCCCAACATCAAAGGCAATGGCGTCTTGGAGAGTAATCTTCAAGACGCTATTTTTGATTGTTATGCGGAGGGGCAACGGTGTCCCGGAATGTGATTCCGGGGGATCGGTGCCCCCTTTTTTATGAAGGAAAGGAGTTTATACATGCGTACAGTTTCTGACTATTTCGGCAGTCTGGTATTTGATGACCGGGTCATGCGGGCCAAGCTGCCCTCCCATGTCTATGATTCTCTGAAAAAGACTATTGACGAGGGTGCTTCTCTGGACGCCCATGTGGCAGACGCGGTAGCTACCGCCATGCGGGACTGGGCTGTGGAGCACGGCGCTACCCATTTCACCCACTGGTTCCAGCCGCTGACTGGCATTACCGCAGAAAAACACGAAAGCTTCATTTCCCCTTCTCCCGACGGCGGCGTCATCATGGAATTTTCCGGCAAGGAGCTGATCCAAGGAGAGCCGGACGCTTCCTCCTTCCCTTCCGGCGGTCTGCGGGCCACTTTTGAGGCCCGCGGCTATACTGCCTGGGACCCCACTTCCTATGCCTTCATTAAGGGACATACCTTGTGCATCCCCACGGCGTTCTGTTCCTACAGTGGCGAGGCCTTGGATAAGAAAACACCGCTGCTGCGATCCATGCAGGCGCTGAACAAGCAGGCCCTTCGGGTCCTGAAGCTCTTCGGCAATGAGGACGTCAAGTGCGTCCATCCCTGCGTAGGCCCTGAGCAGGAGTATTTTCTGATCGACAAGGCCATGTATGAAAAGCGGAAGGATCTGGTCTTCTGCGGTCGGACTCTGTTCGGTGCAAAGCCTCCCAAGGGGCAGGAATTGGATGATCACTACTTCGGCGCTATCAAACCCCGGGTAGAAGCCTATATGGAGGAACTGAACACAGAACTGTGGAAATTGGGTATCTATGCGAAGACGGAACATAACGAGGTAGCTCCCTCCCAGCACGAATTGGCTTCGATTTATACAGTAGCCAATGTGGCTACCGACCAGAACCAACTGATTATGGAGATCATGCAGAGAGTCGCCTCCCGCCACGGTCTGGTGTGCCTGCTGGCGGAAAAACCCTTTGCTGGCGTCAACGGCAGCGGCAAGCACAACAACTGGTCTCTGGCTACGGACACCGGCGTGAATCTGTTCAAACCCGGTGAGACGCCCTACGAAAATGCCCAGTTCCTGCTGTTCCTGTGCGCCGCCGTTCAGGCCGTGGACAATTATCAGGACCTGTTGCGGCTGTCTGTGGCCACTGCCGGCAACGATCACCGTCTGGGCGCCAACGAAGCACCTCCTGCTGTAATCTCTATCTTTTTGGGCGACGAGCTTACCGCTGTTCTGGATGCCATTGAGACGGACACCCCTTACAGCGGCACCGAGAAAACCGTTTTGAAGCTGGGCGTTCATGTGCTGCCTAAATTCACCCGGGACACCACAGACCGCAACCGGACCTCCCCCTTTGCCTTCACTGGCAACAAATTCGAGTTCCGTATGGTTGGCTCTTCTGATTCTATCGCCTGTGCCAACATCATGCTCAACGCAGCCATGGCGGAAACGCTGAAGGAGTTTGCCGACCGGCTGGAGGGTGTGTCTGATTTTGAGTCCGCGCTCCATGACCTGATCAAGGAGACCATCAAGGCCCACAAGCGGATCATTTTCAACGGCAACGGCTATGATGACGCCTGGATCAAGGAGGCCACAGAAAAACGGGGGCTGCTGAATCTCCGCACCACACCGGATGCTCTGGCCACCGTGCTGGAAAAGAAAAACGTGGAAATGCTCACATCTCTGAAGATCTTTTCCGAAGCGGAGATCCGTTCCCGGTATGAGATCTGTCTGGAAAACTACTGCAAGACCGTCAATATCGAGGGGCTTACCATGGTAGATATGGTCCGAAAGGAAATTCTGCCTGCTGTTGAGGCCTATCTGGGCGATCTGTCCGGCACCGTGGCCGCCAAAACCGCGGCGGTTCCCGGGCTGGCCTGTAAATACGAAAAGGACCAGATCTCCAAACTCTCCAAGCTGGCGGATGAGATCAGTGACGCCGCTTCCTCTCTGGATACCACCCTGATCCGGTTGAAAGCAATCCCCGATGTAACGGACGCAGCCTATGTGATCCGGGATGTGGTCCTGCAAAAAATGGCAGAGCTGCGAGTGGTCTGCGACGAGGCAGAGTCCATCACTGCCGACAAATATTGGCCCTTCCCCACCTACGGAGATCTCCTCTTTGGCGTGCGGTAAGTCCAGTTCTTATTTTTGCTTTTCTCTTTTTTCTTCTTTTTCTTCTTTTTTCTGAACAAGCCCCCGGAAGCTTTTCCGGGGGCTTGTTCTACATAAAATGGCGTTACAGCTATTTAATTAACCCATAAAAAGCCCCATTGTCATGGTCTCGAGTTCCATGACAATGGGGCTTTTATCAGTGCTTACGCCGTGAGCGGGTCTGAATCAGACGAGCTCGATGATAGCGGTCTCAGCAGCATCGCCGCGGCGGATGCCGGTGCGGATGATGCGGGTATAGCCGCCGTTGCGCTCCGCATACTTGGGAGCGATCTCCTTGAAGATCTTCTTGCAGACATCTTCGCGGGTGATGAAAGACATCGCCTGACGGTAAGCGGCCAGGTCGGCCTTCTTACCCAGGGTGATCATCTTTTCAGCCATGGGCTTGATTTCCTTGGCACGGGTGATGGTGGTCTCCATCTTGCCGTTATCCAGGAAATCAGTGACCTGCTGACGCAGCATAGCCATGCGCTGGTCGCTGGTCTTGCCAAGTTTCCGAGTTCCGGGCATTTCGGTTCTCCTCCTTGTAAGGATTTTGGTGCGCCGGGGTGTTCCCGGCGGAAAATTTAGTTGTTTTCCTCGTCAGCCAGGTGCAGGCCCATCATCGCCAGCTTGTTGATGACCTCTTCCAGGGACTTGCGGCCCAGGTTGCGGACCTTCATCATCTCGTCCTCGGTCTTGGAGATCAAGTCCTCGACGGTGTTGATGTTGGCGCGCTTGAGGCAGTTAAAGCTGCGGACAGAGAGGTCCAGCTCCTCGATGGTCATTTCCAGTACCTTGTCACGCTGGGCCTCCGCCTTCTCCACCACGGTAGGCTTGCTGCCAACGCTTTCGGAGAGGTCGGTGAACAGAGTGAAGTGGTCGCACAGGATCTTGGCGCCCAGAGAAACAGCGTCCCGGGCAGAAATGGTCCCGTCGGTCCAGACTTCCAGCGTCAGCTTGTCGAAGTCGCTGGAGGTGCCCACACGGGTGGGCTCCACAGTGTAGTTGACCTTCTTGACAGGGGTATAGATGGAATCCACGGCAATGGTGCCGATGACGTTTTGCGTGGGCTTATTCCGGTCGGCGGGCACATAGCCCCGACCATGGGAGAGGGTGATCTCCATGTTCAGCGTGGCACCGCTGTCCAGCGTCGCAATGTGCAGATCCGGATTCAGGATCTCCACCTCACCGTCGGCCTTAATGTCGCCGGCGGTAACTGTGCAGGGACCCACCGCCTCGATATAGACGGTCTTGCCGGAATCACCATGGAGCTTGGTCAGCAAGCTCTTGATGTTCAGAACGATCTCCGTCACATCCTCCTTGACGCCGGGGATGGTGGAAAACTCGTGCTGCACACCGTCGATCTTGATGGTCGTCGGCGCAGTGCCGGGCAGAGAGGAAAGCAGAATGCGGCGCAGGGCGTTGCCGAGGGTGGTGCCATAGCCGCGCTCCAGAGGCTCTACCACGTACTTGCCATAAGTGATGTCAGCCGGGGTCTCGATGCACTCGATCTGGGGCTTCTCAATTTCGATCATGCGGTTACCCTCCTTCATCTTGTCATTGCGGTCACGCGGTCAAGCCGCGTGCCGCTTGCAGTTCGTACCATTCTTCGAGGGTATCCTCCCAATTACTTGGAGTACAACTCGACGATGAGGTGCTCTTCCACGGGAGTATCGATCTCCTCGCGGGTGGGAAGGTGAGCAACCGTACCCTGGAGAGTGCCCTTGGTGCGCTCCAGCCAGGCAGGCAGCAGGGTCATGGGGGCATTCTCACCAGTGAGGCGCTTGAACAGCTCGGAAGAACGGCTGCTCTCGGCCACTTCGATGACATCGCCAGCCTTCACCAGGTAGGAAGGAATGTTGACCTTCTTGCCGTTGACGGTGAAGTGGGCGTGGCTCACCAGCTGACGGGCCTGACGGCGGGTAGCGGCGAGACCCATACGATACACAACGTTGTCCAGACGGCGCTCAACCAGGATCAGCAGGTTATCGCCGGTCTTACCGGAAGCGGCAGCAGCGCTCTCATAGTAAGCGTGGAACTGCTTTTCCAGAACACCGTAGATGAACTTGACCTTCTGCTTCTCAGCCAGCTGGAGGCCGTATTCGCTCTTCTTCTTACGCATCTGGCCGCCGGGATTACGATTGGTGGTCTTCTTAGCGTAACCCATCTCAGCAGGAGAGATGCCCAGAGCCTTGCAGCGCTTGGCGATGGGCTGCATATTCTTTGCCATATTGCTTGTTACCTCCTCTTTCGATTACACGCGGCGGCGCTTCGGGGGACGGCAGCCATTGTGGGGGATGGGGGTGACGTCCTTGATCATGGTCACTTCCAGACCCACGGCCTGCAGCGCGCGGATAGCGGCTTCACGGCCCTGGCCGGGACCCTTGACGAAGACCTCAACGGTCTTCAGGCCATGCTCCATAGCGGCGCGGGCAGCCGTCTCGGCTGCGGTCTGAGCCGCGAAGGGAGTGGACTTCTTGCTGCCGCGGAAACCCAGTCCGCCGGAGGAAGCCCAGGAAATAGCATTGCCCTGGGTATCGGTAACGGTTACCATGGTGTTGTTGAAAGAAGAACGGATATGGACCTGGCCACGCTCAATGTTCTTCTTCTCCCGCCGACGGCGGATGACTTTCTTTGCCTGTGCCATTGCTGTTCTCCTTTCTTACTTCTTCTTATTTGCGATGGTCTTCTTGGGGCCCTTGCGGGTGCGGGCGTTGGTCTTGCTGCGCTGGCCGCGGACAGGCAGGCCCTTGCGATGACGCATGCCGCGGTAGCAGCCGATCTCGCTGAGGCGCTTGATGTCCAGAGCGGTCTGACGGCGCAGATCGCCCTCGACGATATAGTTGTCGATCACGTCACGGAGCTTCTGCTCCTCGGCGTCAGTCAGATCCTTCACGCGGGTGTCAGGGTTGACCCCGGCCTTTTCCAGGATGTCCTTCGCGCTCTTGCGGCCAATGCCATAGATATAGGTCAGGCCGATTTCAATGCGCTTATCCTTGGGCAGGTCAATACCGGCAATACGTGCCATACTTTTTAACCTCCAATCAATCTTAGCCCTGGCGCTGCTTGTGCTTGGGGTTCTCGCAAATCACCATAACACGGCCTTTGCGGCGAATAACCTTGCACTT
>CEAH01048250.1_pt1 | contig 70250 bp, 64 predicted proteins | sample 557571 | NCBI WGS metagenome assembly CEAH01 (sample SAMEA3182092, study PRJEB8094) | gut metagenome | biome: human; feature: gut; material: Stool; isolation source: human stools | place: Canada | collected 2013-11-25
CTTCAACGGTGTCAAGGCTGTCACTCGTGAAGAGGCTTGCCTGTATGCCTTCAACACCCTGAAGGCTACCATGGTCGAGTATGACAACCGCATCGTTGTCGGCGAGGGCAGCTCCGCTGTTGCCATCTCCGGCGTCCGCAAGGACCTGACCTGGAACAAGGGCACCCTGAACGACGGCAAGATCAAGAAGGACGGCTATGTCCAGTTCGGCGAGCAGTACTTCGAGAAGCTGGTCCGCACCGACGATACCGACGACTTCGGCCGTCCCACCAACAACTGGACCTATGACAAGAAGGACATCGGCAACTATGTCAACACTGATCTGCTGACCGCTTCCTACACCGCTAAGGTCAAGGGTGGCGATGTCTATTCCGACATCGGCTCCAACGCTTGCGACTTCGCCCTGACCTACTGGGTCGACGGCGTGAAGCTGGACAAGAAGCCTCTCTCCACTGAGGCCGACAAGCTGGTCAAGAAGAACGATGATACCATGAATTCCACCGGCAAGGGTGTTTTGACTGAGATCTATGTGGACACCGACGCTGAGGAGACCACTGTCGTTGTCATCAACACCTATCTGGCTGAGGTTTCTGCTGACTACAACACCAAGACCGAGGATGTCCGTCTGGACGTCTACACTGGTGTGAAGAAGGCTGCCGCAGCAGGCCAAACTCCCACCACCATCAGCGCCCCCTACACTGTCGAGTCTGAGGATGTGGACGGCCTGGAGAAGCTGAAGGAAGATGACATGGTCCTGGTCACCATTGCCAAGGGCGACGTCATGACCGTCACTCCCGTTGAGACCGTTAAGGATGTTGCCATCACCTCTTACTCCACCGACTACGCGGATGCGGACAAGAAGGATGAGTATAAGCTGACCAAGCTGACTGCCGGCGGCAACAAGTATGAGACCGCTAAGAAGGCTTTCGAGGATGCTGAGGTTCTGTACGACTACAATGTCGAGCAGCTGGACGACGCTACCTTCGATCTGTATCTGGATCAGTACGGCTACCTGATCGGTATCGAAGAGGTCAATGGCGATGATCAGTATGTGTTCATCACCGCTTATGAGAAGTACAGCTCCTTCCTGACCCGCAAGCTGACTGACGCCAACGCGATCTTCGCTGACGGCACTCAGAAGACCATCAAGGTTGACCTGAAGAAGTCCTTCGAGAATACCGACAAGAACGATAAGAAAATCTACAACGGTTGGGATGCCGAGGGTGACGAGACCCTGAACATGTGGTTCAAGTACACCGTGAAGGACGAGGATACCTATCGTCTGGAGCTGGCTACCAAGCAGTTCCGCGACACTGAGAAGCACGATGCTTCTCAGGACCTTGTCAAAACCAAGACTATCGACAGCAAGCATCCCGCTCAGAAGGCTACCCATGTGGTTAACGCCACTGGTTGGGTTGAGAACACTGGCGATATCAAGTTCTTCTATGGCAATGCCGACACCACCTACATCACCGTCAGCGTGGATGAGCTGAAGGATGCGGCCGTTATCGATGATGTCGAGAGTGTCACCACCGGCATCAAGAACGTCAGCATCGACGTTTATAACGACAGCATGGTCAAGGATAAAGCCAATACCAATAAAGCCGATTCTCAGGGCATCTACACCGTCTATGACGGCGGCTATGCTGTGGCTTCCATCGTCATCGGTGATGACGGCGCTACCTCCGACAAGTTCGCCTACCTGTACGACGAGCCCGAGAACGAGCGTTACAGCAAGACCGACAAGGCTTACTACTGGACTATGAACGCTGTCATCGATGGCGTCAAGACCACCATCACCTTCAAGTCTGACCTGCCCTACGACGACAACTTCGCCGAGAATCTGTACAAGGTCTCCTATGATAAGGACGGTTACGCTACCGACGCTACCGTTGCTCAGCATAAGACCGACTATGTCTGGGTTAAAGAGTATGTCGAGGATCCCACCAAGAAGGATATCGTGAAGTCCACCTTCAGCACCGGTGTTGACCTGACTGCTGACGGCGATACCCTGTGGATCACCGATCAGGGCAAGAACCGCGGCATCGTTCTGGCTGACAACTGCCCCGCCGTCATCGTGGAGCAGAAGCTGGATAAGGGTAACTGGGTTGCCGACAAGACTGTTGACTATGCCTCTGTTGCCAAGGCCATCAAGGCTCTGGACAACTATGACACCAAGAATGACAAGGTCAAGAACTTCGACGGCACCATCATCGTGACCCTGAAGGACGGCATCGCCACCAGCGTCATCCTGACCGACACTGTCGAGAAGGTCGACCACAAGAAGGATGACACCACCGGCAAGATCACCGAGGCCGCTATCTCCAAGGATGCTTCCGGCCAGCTGGTTGCCACTTGGACCGATAACAAGGCATATGCAAACCACAAGTACGTTGTTGACTTCTATCTGGTTGACGGTGCTAAGGAGTACCTGAAGGATACTGTTACCGACATTAGCGCCGACAAGGCCACTCATTCTGAGGTTTCTTCCAAAATCGCTCAGAATGGTGACTACTATGCTGTGATCCGCATTCTGGACAAGGACAGCAAGGTTGTGGCTTCTGCTACTACCGCTGTCAAGGGTTTCGCATTCTAATTTAGATTAGATATTAGCGATTCCAACTAAAACGCAAGCCCCCGGACGAAAGTCCGGGGGCAATTTTTTATGCTCCGGTGGGGATCAGAGCAATATAGCTGTATACGGAGCCTTGGAGGTTGAATTGCGTTTCTGCCTTATTATTATACCATGAAACATAGTTTTCGCCCCATGCAACAGAGTTTGTATAGCTGTAGTTGTTGCGGTCGCCCACCGCCCAATCACAGCCCCGGATCATGCGCAGGTGAAAGTCGAAATCCGTCGTGTTACTCTGGGCCTGCACAATGACCAGCACGGGCTTTCCGTCAAAGGTCAGCTTGTTGGGATTCGCGCTGCCGGATTTGCCGTTTCCTGTGTACGTGCCGTATACGATCTTGCAGTTGCCGCAGCTGGCCAGCGCCGTTTGCAGCGCCGCCACGCCGTCGGCGCTGCTTTTCAGCGCCGTGTCGATCTTGTCCCAGTTGTCGTTGAATTCCGTGTGCAGGATGCGGTCCTCGCCGTCCCAGCGCTTCAGACCGTAATTGCTTGTGTTTTCCATACAATTCCTCCTTGTTATGCAGCCGTAACGAATTGCGTCCGCCATATTCGCCTCCCCTGCCCGCGGAAAAAAGCTGCACGAAGCCGTGCAACAAGCCCTTTTTTCTCCTAAAACCTCCCAGAACACGACGAAAAAAGCCCCGAAGGAAAACCTTCGGGACTTTTTCAGTCGATTGATTCGATTCAGCCGCTTTTAGTCGGTGACGTAGGGCAGCAGAGCGATCTGACGGGCACGCTTGATGGCCTCAGTCAGCTCACGCTGATGCATGGCGCAGGTGCCGGTGGTCCGACGGGGCAGGATCTTGGAACGCTCAGAAATGAAACGACGCAGCTTGGCGGCGTCCTTATAATCAATGCACTCGCACTTCTCGGCGCAGAACTGGCAGACCTTACGGCGCTTGTTGCCGCGTGCGGGACGGGCGGGACGAGCTTCACGATCGAAAGCCATGATTGCTTCCTCCTTATAGTAATATCAGAACGGCAGTTCGCCGTCATCCTCGCCGATCTCGGCGAAGTCAGAGCCGCTGGCGCTGAAATTGCTGGGAGCGGCGCTGTGGGAAGCGGGGGCGGGCGCATAACCGGGGTTGTAGCCGGAATTGTCGCCGCCGTCGCGCTTGGAATCCCCGAAATACACATTGTCGGCCACGACCTCGGCACTGCGGCGCTTGCCGCCGTCCTTGTCGGTCCAGTCCCGGATCTGCAGGCGGCCCTCCACCACAGCCATGCGGCCCTTGGTGAAGTACTTGCTCACAAATTCGGCGGTGTTGCGCCAGGCCACGATGTCAATGAAGTCCGTTTCCTTTTCGCCGGACTGGGACTTGAAGTCCCGGTCAACAGCCAGAGAGAAGGACGTCACCGCGGTACCGCTGCCGGTGCGCCGGAGCTCGGGGTCACGGGTCAGGCGACCCATGAGAATGATTCGATTCAGCATGTGCTGCTCCTTTACTCGCCCTTGCAGACGATCAGGGAACGCATGACGCCTTCGGCGATCCGCAGCTTACGATCCAGCTCGCGGGGGAATGCCGGGCCGCTGACGAAGGTCATGAGCACATAGTAGCCCTCGGTCTTGTAGTTGATGGGATAAGCCAGCTTGCGGTTGCCCCACTCCTCAACCACGACGTCAGAGCCGTTCTGCTCGGCCAGAGACTTGAAGTTCGCAACCTGAGCGGCGATAGCCTCCTCACCCTGTGCAGGGTCGAGCACATAGACGACCTCGTAATTGGCAGTAATCTTTGCCATATTTGCACCTCCTTTTGGACAAATGGCCCTCATTCTCAGATGAGAGCAAGGATTTACTTACATATTGCAAGCCCTATCATTATATCCGAAATACAGCAAATGTCAAGGAAAATATTGAATTTTTTCGAAAAAATCCGAATTGATGTAACTTTCCCCGGGAAAACGGTTAAAAAAAGCGGTAGGCCCCGGAAATCCGGGGCCTTGTTCCGCTCAACCGCTCAAATATTCGTTGGGGTCTACGGCCTTGCCGTCCTTGGTGACGGCGAAGTGCAGATGGGGCTGTCCGGACTCCGCCGCCGCAGTGGTCCCCACCGCGCCGATGATCTGCCCGGCGGACACCGGGTCCCCGGCCTCCACGTTGGGCTTGGCCTGGAGATTGGCATAGGTGGTCTGATAGCCGTTGTCATGCTCCAGCACCACGGTGGTGCCCATCAGGGGATCGTCCGTCACCGACAGCACCGCCCCTGCGGAGGCCGCCAGTACCGTGGTTCCCTGCTGGGCGGCGATGTCCACGCCGTTGTGGGTACGCCAATCTCCCAAAGTAGGACTGTATACCAGCTCCTCCATGGAAAAAGCCGTCAGCACATCCCCTCGGAGCGGGGCCACCACCAGACGGGGTGCTTCCGCCGCCACAGGCGTGTGATCCACCTCCACCTCCGGCAGCTCCTTGGTTTCCTTTGGCGGGACCGGCACCGGCGCCGGCTCCAAAGTCTCCACTGTCGGAAGCCGCACCTCCGGCATTTCCACCGGCTGCGACACGGGGACCTGAGGCGTCACCGCCTGCTGGGGCCGCGGGTCCTCCCGGTCCCCCAGCAGGACCCAGCCGCACACCCCCACCACCAGCAGGCACACCGCCAGCGTGCCGTAAAAGCCAATGCCCGAAAGTACGTTTTTCACCTTGTTTTCCATACAATACCTCCCTTCCTGTTCATAGGTACGGAAGGAGTATGGTCAAAAAATCCAAAGGCTATACCAAACCCGGCAATTTTCCACTGTCAGCGGCGCGGAAATGAGAAAAAAGCTTTTTTTCTCCGATGCGATGTGGTATAGTTGGGAACGTACGCAGAACTTCGCGTGGGAGGGGATCTCATGAACTACACCGGAAGCATGATCCTGTTTATTTTTCTCGTCCAGTTGGCGGCGTACACCCTCAAGTGGCTCATTGGGTTCGGGAATCCCCTGATCTCCGCACCGCTGCTGGCCATGCGGCTGGACAACACCCTGATCACACCGGGCAGTCTGCTGCCGGATCTGGTCATCAACGGTCGGATCACTTGGCAAAACCGGAACAACTTCCGCTGGCGGGCCATCCTTCCCCTGCTGCTGGCTATGGTGGCCGGGGTGGTCCCCGGGACCTGGCTGCTGCGCTTCTCCCTGCCCTGGATCATCAAAACGGTTTTGGGCGGCGTTGTGGTATTTCTGGGACTGGAAATGGCCACCCGCCGGCTGCGCCCCGTCCGCCCGGACCGTCGGGAGATCCCGTGGCTGCGGTATCTGGTGGCCTTCTTCTCCGGTATGTGTGCGGGGCTGTTCGGCATCAATATGTTTCTGGTAGCCTACCTTCAACGCACTGCCAAGGATTACGATGAATTCAAGGGCAGCATTTGCTTCCTCTTTCTGGGTGAAAACCTGTTCCGCACCGGGCTGTATCTCTGCACCGGGCTCCTGAACCGCTCCTCCCTGTGCTTCAGCCTTATCTCGCTGGCCGCCGCCTTCTGCGCCGCCCGGCTGGCCCGGCTCCTCTCCCCTCACATCAGCGGAGAGCGGCTGCAAAAGCTGTCCATCGTGTTTTTCCTGCTGGGCGGCGTCAGCATCATCGTGAAATCCGTTTTGCTGCATACATAAGAAACGCTCCCGCACCTTTTCGGTGCGGGAGTGTTTTTATCTCAAATTCGGAACAGCCGTCTGCCGTTTTCCCACGTCACGCGGGTCATTTCCTCCGCCGTCACGCCCTTCCACTCCGCCAGCTTTTCGATCACATAGGGGAGATAGCGGCTGTCATTCCGCTTGCCCCGCATGGGTACCGGAGCCATATAGGGAGCGTCCGTCTCCACCACCATCCGGTCCAGGGGCGTCACCGCCGCCACCTCCGGGGCCCGCTTGGCGTTTTTATAGGTGATGGGGCCGTCAAAGCCCAGATACCACCCCCGCTTCAGCAGCTCCGCTGCCATCTCCGGTGAGCCGGAAAAGCAGTGGAACACGCCGGTGACGGTGGGAAATTCCTTGATGATGGCAAGGCAGTCCCCGTGGGCTTCCCGATCATGGACGATCACCGGCAGATCCAGCTCCGCCGCCAGTGCCAGCTGCTTGCGGAATACCGTCTGCTGAAACGCTCTGGGCGGATTGTCCTCCCAGTAGTAGTCCAGTCCGATCTCCCCGATGGCCACCACCTTGGGCCGCTCCAAAAGCTGCCGCAGCTCCGTCAGGTCGCCGTCCTGAAAGCCGTCGCAGTCCTCCGGATGGATGCCCACGGCGGCGTACACATGCGGGTACCGTTCCGCCAGCTCTGCCGCCGCACGGGAGGAGGGCAGGTCGCATCCCGGGTCCAGCACCAGCCCCACGCCGACCCCCGGCATGGCGGAAAGGAGCTCATCCCGGTCGCTGTCAAAGCGGTCCGCGTCATAATGGGCATGGGTATCAAAAATCGGCATAATCCTCTACCTCGTTCGTTTTTTGTTCCAGTATACACGGAAAGCGGCCGTTTGAAAAGAAAAACCGTGGGAGAACCCACGGTTTTCCGAAGTTCATTCTGTTGGCTCTTTGGGCAGCGTCACCGTGATCACGGTTCCCTTCCCCGGCTGGCTTTCCAGCCGGAGGGTCCCGTGGTGATATGCTACGGCGTGTTTTACGATGGACAGCCCCAACCCCGTGCCGCCAATGGCCCGGGAATGGCTCTTATCCACCCGGTAAAACCGCTCAAAGACCCGGCTCTGATCCCCCTCCGGGATGCCGATGCCGGTATCCCGAACCAAGAGGGTCACGTCCCGATCCGTTTCCGCCACCTCTACGGTGACGCTTCCGCCGGGGACGTTGTACTTCACGGCGTTCTCGCAGAGGTTTCGGGCGATCTCGTACAGCAGTCGCCGAACGCCGAAAACCGTTCCGGCGATGCCGGTCACGGAAATGTGCACCGCTTGTGCCGCCGCCTGTGCTGTCAGAGAGCGGGCCGCCTCCTGCGCCAACTCCAAAACGGATACCTGCTCATGGGGCAACGCACCGCCCTCGTCCAACTGGGACAGGCGGAGAATATCGTTGATCAGCGCCACCAGCCGGTCCGCCTCCTGATGGATACGGTTCAGGAACCGAGGCTGATCCTCCGGCTTCACCAGACCGTTTTCCAGCAATTCCGCGCTGCCGATAATGGACTGCAAGGGCGTTTTCAGTTCGTGAGACACGTTGGCGGTGAACTCCCGCCGCATCCGCTCGGCTTCCGCCTGCTCCGTCACATCAAAGGCCAGCAAAACCGTACCCAGCACCTTACCGTTGGATTCGATACGGCTGAAATCAAGCTGGTATTCCCGGCCCCGCCGCTCTGCCCGCAGCTGACTGTGCCCGGTCTCGGCGGCGTCATGGATGGCGGCGGTCAGGTCCGGGTGTCGATCCACTGTCAGGAAATCCTGTCCTACGCAGGTACCGTCCGCATGAAACAGTGCTTGGGCCGCCGGATTGATGCTGAGGATGCGCCCGCTGTGGTCCAGCAGCACCAGACCTTCCCGCATACTGCCGGTGATCTGTTCAAATTCGTCCTGCCGCTGCCGGAGGTCTCTGGTCCGATGGCGGATCTCCTGCTGCTGGGCGTAGACCCGCCCCAACAGCGGAGACAGCTCCTCATAGGCGTTGTTGTCCAGCGGGTGCTCCAGATCCAGCCGGTTCAGCGGCTCCACCACCCGTCGGGCCGCCCGGCTCGCCAAGAGTGCGGAAAGTCCCACCGCCAACAGCGCCACCACGATGACGGCGTGGAGCATCCCAAGAACCAGCATCCATACCGTTTTCTGACTGCCGGAAATGCGGAGCACAGAGCCGTCCGTCAGGCGCACCGCCTGATAGAGCATCTTTTCCGTCAGCGTCTCGGAATAGCGGGCGCTGCTGCCGCTGCCGCTGCCGCCGGTGAGCGCCTCTCGGATCTCCTCCCGCTGGCCATGATTTTCCATGGGCTGCGTATCCGTTCGGGTGTCATACAGCACTGTGCCGTCCGATGCCACCCAGGTCAGCCGCTCCGCCGTGTCCCGGACGCGAGCCAGATAGTCCGCGCCGTCCGCTTCCACCGCCGCCGCAGCCAGTGTCAGTTCTGTCTGAAGCTGCTGTTCCCGCACCGTGCCGAAATAGGTGTAAAGGCAGCCGGTGATCACCAGCAGCGATGCCAGCAGCACCGTCAGTGACGCCGCCAGAGTCGAACGAAAGATCTTCCCGGTCATAGGCCGGTCTCCATGCGGTAGCCCACGTTCCGAACGGTCTCGATCAGCTTGCCGTAGGCCCCTAACTTCTGCCGCAGGGTGCGGATGTGCATATCCAGTGTGCGGCTGTCATCCATGTACTCCATATTCCACACCTGTGTGAATAGCTGTTCTCTGGTGAATGCCATTCCCGGATGGGACAGAAACAGCCGCAAAAGCTCAAACTCCTTATAAGTAAGCTGGAGCCGCTGGCCGTCCGCCGTCACGGTGCGGCAGTCCAGGTCCATAGAAAGCCCCCCGGCAGAGAGCACATGGCCCGTGTCAGCGGGATGACACCGCCGCAGCACCGCCTTCACCCGGGACACCATCTCCATGACGCCGAAGGGCTTCACCAGATAGTCGTCTGCCCCTAAGTCCAGACTTTGAATTTTGTCGTATTCCGCGCCCTTGGCCGTGGCCATAATGACGGGGATGTCCCGCAAGGCCGGCGTGGCCTTCATCTTTTTCAGCAGAGACACACCGTCCTCCCCCGGCAGCATCACATCCAGCAGGACCAGCTCCGGCGTTTCCGTCTGCAGCGCCTCCCAGAAGGATGCTCCATCGTCAAAGCCACTGGCCTCAAAGCCGGTGGATGTCAGGGCGTACAGCTCAATATCCCGGATACTGGCGTCGTCCTCCACGCACCAGATCATAGCAATCTCCTTATGTCAGTGTGATTTCGTCCTTGTGGGTCCCGGTCACGGAGTAAATGACCCACTCGGCAATGTTCGTGGCGTGATCGCCGATGCGCTCGTAGTACTTGGCGATCATCAGCAGGTCCAGGGCGTATTCGCCGTCTGCCGGGTCTGCCGCGATCTTTCCGATCAGGCTCTGCTTGACCCGGGCAAACTGCTCGTCCACAACGTCATCCGCCGCGATGACCTTTTTCGCCAACATTATATCACATTTCACATAGGCGTCCACACTTTCCGTCACCATTTGTATGACCGCCTTCGCCATTTCCTTCAAAAGGGCGTCGTTTTCCGCCTGCCTCCCGTCTAAAAAGGCTACGATCTCTGCGATGTCCTCCGCCTGATCGCCGATGCGCTCCATGTCGGTGATCATCTTCAATGCGGCGGAGATCTGCCGCAGATCCCGGGCCACCGGCTGCTGCCGCAAAAGCAGCTTCAGGCAGAGGTTTTCGATCTCCCGCTCCTTGTGGTCGATCTCGCTGTCCAGAGGAGCTACCTTGGAGGCCAGCGCCGTGTCCCCCTCCGTCAGCGCCTGAGAGGACAGGGCGATGACCTCCTCGCACAGCGCCCCCATCTCGATCATCTCGTGGTTGAGCTGCAAAAGCTGTTCGTCGAATTTACTGCGCATCTTACCCAAACCTCCCGGTGATGTAATCCTCCGTCCGTTTGTCGGCGGGGGTGGAAAACAGCTGCTCTGTCTTGCCGAACTCCACCAGCTCCCCCAGCAGGAAAAAGGCGGTGTTGTCGGAAATACGGGCGGCCTGCTGCATATTGTGGGTCACCATGACCACGGTGTACTGGCTTTTCAGCTCCGCCGCCAGATCCTCAATTTTAGAGGTGGAGATGGGGTCCAGAGCGCTGGTGGATTCGTCCATCAGCAGCACCTCCGGCTCCACCGCCAAAGCCCGGGCGATGCACAGCCGCTGCTGCTGACCGCCGGAAAGCCCCAAGGCGCTTTTCTTCAGCCGGTCCTTTACCTCGTCCCAGATGGCGGCGGAACGCAGAGAGTTCTCCACGATCTCGTCCAGCTTCACCCGGTTTCGGATGCCGTGGGTCCGGGGGCCGTAGGCCACGTTATCGTAAATGCTCATAGGGAATGGGTTGGCCTTCTGAAACACCATGCCGATCTGCTTGCGGAGCCATGTGGGGTCCACAGAGCTGCCGTAGAGGTCCTGTCCGTGGAAATCCACCTCGCCGGTGATCTTCACCGAGGGGATCAGGTCGTTCATCCGGTTCAGCGTCCGTAGGAAGGTAGACTTGCCGCAGCCGGAGGGACCGATAAAGGCGGTGATCTCATGCTCCGGAATAGCGATAGACACATCGTGGAGGGCATGGTTGGGGCCATACCAGAGATTCAGTTTTTTTGCTTCCAAAATCGGTTCCATAGGGTCTCCTCAATTCTTTTTCAGCTTCCGCCCCAGAAGGGCGGCGGAGAGGTTGATGAGCAGGGTCAGCAGCATCAGAATGGTGGCGATGGAGAAGGCCACCACCGTCTCGCCCCGCTCGTTGGCGTAGACATACAGGGCCACCGTCAGCGTGGCAGAGGAGGCGTGCAGCGCCTTTACAAAGCCGTTGAGCACCAGGCCGAACCCGGCGGTATACAGCAGGGCGGCGCTTTCGCCCACGATGCGGCCGACGGCCAAAATGCAGCCGGTGACGATGCCGTCGATGGCGTTGGGCAGCACCACGGTGCGGACCATCCGCCACTTTCCGGCTCCCAGGCCCAATGCTCCCTCCCGGTAGGACTGGGGCACGGTTTTCAGGCTCTCCTGGGTAGTGCGGAGAATGGTGGGCAGGATCATCGCCACCAGAGTCAGTCCGCCCGCCAGCACACCTGCCTGCAAATTCATTTTCTGCACGAAAAACAGCATCCCTACCAGACCGAAAATAATGGAGGGGATCCCCGTCAGGGTCTCGGCAGCGAACTCAACGAGGCTCACCAGCCGCCGGTTTTCCGCATACTCCGTCAGATAGATGGCGGCCCCCACGCCCAAGGGCAGAACGATGACCATGGCCACCAGAATAATATACAATGTGTTGAGGATATTCGGTAAAATACCGATCGTATTCTTAATATAGCTGGTCTGTCCGGACAGCAGCTCCCAGGTCAGTCCCGGGATCCCCCGGCAGAAAATGTAGCCGATCAAAAATACCAGCAGCGCACAGGTCAGTCCGGCGCACAGCCACACCAGCGCACGCATCCCCCGGTTGTAGACCCGGCGGCGAAGGGATAAGGTTTGTCCGTTCATGTCAGCCCTCCTTCCGGTTCTTAACGCACACGTTCAGAAACACATTGATGAGCATGATAAAGAGGAACAGCACCAGGCCGATGGAGTAAAGTGCCTGCTGATACAGGCTTCCCACACTGGCGTAGGCCATGCCGGAGATAATGCCGGTGGTGAGGAACCGCACCGGCGTAAACAGCCCCGGCATATTGGACACATTGCCCGCCACCAGAATGATGGCCATCGCCTCGCCGATGGCCCGGCCCACGCCCAACACCACCGCCGCCGCGATGCCGCTGCGGGCGGCGTGGACGCTGACGCGGAAATAGGTCTCCATCTCCGCCGCACCCAAGGCGAGACTGGCCTCCTCGTACTCCTTCGGAACCGCTCGGAGCGCCGTTTCCGACACATTGATGATAGAGGGCAGGATCATAATGGCCAGCACGATCATAGCGGCCAGCAGGCAGGCACCGGAGCTGAGGTGAAACAGGTTCCGGATGGCCGGCACCAGCACGATCATGCCCACCAGACCGTACACCACCGACGGGATGCCCGCCAGCAGCTGTACCGCCGTGCGGATCACCGCCGCCAGCTTCGGTGGGGCCACCTTCGCCAGAAATATGGCAGTCAGCAGTCCTATGGGAACACCGATGACGATGGCCCCGGCAGTGCCGTAAACAGAGGTCAGGATAAAGGGCAGAATTCCGTACTGTGCGCCGGTGGTGGTGTTGGTGGGGTCCCAGACCTTGCCCAGCAGAAATTGAAACAGGCCAATCTGCCGAATGGCGGGCAGGCCGGAGAGAATGAGATAGATGCTGATGAGCAGCACAAAGGCCACCGCCACGATGCCGCACAGCAGGAAAATCAAATGGATGATCTGTTCCACGGTTTTGCGGGCGCGGTAGCTGCTCCGCTCCGGTGTATGCGGGGGATATGTAATACTTTCCACCGCGTTGACGGCGGTCAGAATTGCGTCAGAGTCCATGTCTGGCTCCTTTCTCGGTTTTACAGGAAGCGCCTCCACCTACGGTGATAGATGGAGGCGGGCTTGTCATGCTGTGGGAAGGAAGGGTGTGGGAGGAACCCTGTGGGGGTCCTCCCCACTTCTTTGATCGAACAGATCTTAGGCGATGTACGAGATCCGCGCCGGTTGCTCCCTTATTTCGCGACCGGCACTGCGCCAGCAGCCTTGATCAGCTGGCTGGCAACGGAAGAGGTAGCGTAGTCGAAGAATGCCTGGGCTGCGGGAGACAGGTTCTCGCCGGTCTTGGTCACCAGCACGAAGGGCCGCTGAATGGCGTAGCTGCCGTTCAGAACAGTTTCCTCCGTGCAGGCCACACCGCCTACGGTGACGGCCTTGACGGTGTTCTTACCCTCCACAGCGGAGAGGGATGCGTAACCGATGGCATTGGGGTTGCCGGCAACCGCCTCAATGACGCCGCCGGTAGAGGTCAGCTCCTGATCCAGCTTGCAGGCATCCTTGGTGCCGGTGATGGACTCGAAGCCGTCCCGGGTGCCGCTGCCCGCCTCACGGCCGATGCAGGAGATGGTACCGGCGTCGCCGCCCACCTCGCTCCAGTCGGTGATCTCACCGGTGAAGATCTTGCCGATCTGCTCCACTGTCAGATCCGCCACCTTGCTGTCGGCATTGACGATGACAGCGATGCCGTCCAGCGCCACGATGGTCTCAGTCAGACCGCCGGCCTTCTCCTCGTCTTTCAGGGTGCGGGAGGCAAGGCCGATGTCGGCGCTGTCGTTGCTGGCAGCCTCAATGCCTGCGCCGGAGCCGGTGGGATCATAGGTGACGGTGACGCCGCTGTTGTCGGCCATGAACTGCTCACTCAGGGCGCCGATGACCTTTTCCATAGAGGTGGAGCCGTTGGTGGACACGCTGCCGGAGAGGGTGGCGGGAGCCTCCGTCTGCGCACTGTTGTCAGTGTTGGTATCGGCGGGCGTTTCCGTCTTGGAGCCGCAGCCGGTGAGGGCCGCCAGGCTCAAGGCCAGGGTCAAAATCAATGCAAGTGTCTTTTTCATGTTTGTCTTCCTTTTTTATTTGATATTTGGGTTTTCCCCTTTTCACACTTATCAGTGTACCGGCTGTATGTAAAAGGCAAAAGACAAACCACGTAAAATCCATGTCAAATCATTCCGCAAATCACTTCTCTGCCGAAAAAAAGCAGAGAAAAAGCGTCTTTCCGCAATGCGGAAAGACGCTTTTTGAAGCACAAACAGTCGATTCGGTTATCGCTGACCCTTGTCGTAGGGAACGCCCTCCGCCTTGGGCGCGCGGGAGTTCTTGGAGGTAAAGGCCAGCACGATCAGGGAGATGATGTAGGGCAGCATATTGTAAACGGAACTGGGAAGGTTCATGACCTTCAGGAAGGCAAAGCCGGTGTAGACATTGCCCAAGGCCCGGAAGAAGCCGAACAGCAGCGCTGCCAGCGCGATGCGCTGGGGCTTCCACTGGCCGAAGATCATCACCGCCAGAGACAGGAAGCCGAAGCCAGCCACGCCGTACTCAAACCGCCACTCGGACACACCGGCGGTGATGAACACGATGCCGCCCAAGCCGCCCAAGAAACCGGAGATCAGCACACCGGCCCAGCGCATTTTATAGACGTTGATACCCACGCTGTCCGCCGCCTGAGGATGCTCGCCGCAGGCCATGAGCCGCAGGCCGAACCGTGTCTTGTACAGCAGCACATAGGAGGCTACCAGCAAAAGCGCCGTAATGAGCATGAACCAACTGAACTCAAAGGAGCCGATGTTCACGGTAAATGCCTTTTTGGCACCGGCGTACTGAATGATGGAGGACACGTCATCGGGATTGGCCGCAGTGTTGATGGCCTTGACAATGACGGTGGCCCCGGCGGTGCCCAGCAGGTTCAAAGCTGTGCCTACCAACGTCTGATCTGCCTTGAAGTTGATACAGGCCACAGCCAGCAGGCAGGAATACACCATGCCCACCGCGGCGGAAACCAGCACCACTGCCAGGATCGTCACAAAATGAGAGCTGTTCTCTCCCAGATAGCGCATCGTCAGGGCACCGCCCAGAGCGCCCATGATCATGATGCCCTCCAGACCCAGATTGATCACGCCGGAGTGCTCGGAGAAGCAGCCGCCCAGAGCCACCAGGATCAGCACGGAGGCAAAGATCAGGGTATATTGCAGCAGCAAACTCATGCCTGATCGCCTCCTTTCCCGTTGGCCGCATCTTGTTCCGCGGCAGCCTTGGCCTTCAGAGCCGCCTTTTCCTCCCGTTTGGCAATGGAGCTGTTCATCACATGCTTCATGAACAGCACGAAGCCGCAGAGATAAATGATGATGGACGAGATCAGATCGGAGATCTGGGCGCAGTACATGGACTTATCCACATACGCGCCTCCGGCGGTGATGTGCTGGATGAAGAAGGATGCCAGCATCGTGCCCAGAGGATTCAGTCCCCCTAAGAAGGCGGCGGCAATGCCGTTGAAGCCCATGGCGGGAACGGAGGAGGTAGAGCACTGCCACTGCTCGTAGCCGGTGAGGTACAGCAGCGCCGCACCCATGCCGGCCAGCGCACCGGAGATCACCAGGCTCAGGATCACGTTCCGCTTTTCCGCCATGCCGCAGTATTTGGCGGCGTTGCGGTTGAAGCCGGTAGCCTTCAGCTCATAGCCAAATCTGGTCTTATCCAGTACGATCCAGATCAGAATCGCCATCACAATGGACAGGGGGATGGCCAGACCCACATACTGATTCTTGTTGAACAGCGCCCCCAGCCCCAGAGAGGGCAGCACAGCAGAGGGGTTGTTGTTGGCCAGCACGATGGTGTAGGGGCTAGCGGCCTCTTTCACCGTGGTCAGCAGCATATTGGTCAGGTAGAGGACGATCCAGTTCAGCATGATGCCGGAGATGACCTCGTTGACGTTGCAATAGGACTTCAGCACACCGGAGATGGCCCCCAGCACTGCGCCGCCGGCCATAGCCACCAGCAGGCAGGGCAGCCAGCTCCAGCCCAAACCCAGCGCCGCGTACAGGCTCAGCGCCACACCGAAGCAATACTGGCCCGCAGCGCCGATGTTGAACAGGCCCACCTTATAGGCAAACAGGATGGACAGCGAGCACATCAGCAGCGGTGCGGTTTTGACCAGCGTGTTGCCCAGATATTTCAACTGGGAGGATGTCTTTTTATAGGTCAGGAAGTTTTTGACCACAGTAAGGATCGCCTCGCCGGCGCCAGCGGGATTGATGACCAGCAGCACGAGATAGCCGAGGAACAGACCCAGCACGATGCACAAAAGAGAGGCCAGCAGCGATTGGAAGCCGTTGCTCTTGAAAATATTCTTTTTCATGCCTTCACCTCGTCTCTCTTGGCGCCGGCCATGTAGAGGCCCAGCTCCTCCTGGGTGGTGGTTTTCGGGTCCAGCTCGCCCACGATCTCACCCTCGTACATCACAAGGATGCGGTCGGGTACGTCCATGACCTCGTCCAGCTCCAGACTCACCAGCAGCACCGCCTTGCCCTCGTCCCGCTGGGCGACCAGCTGACGGTGGATGTACTCAATGGCGCCAACGTCCAGACCGCGGGTGGGCTGGACTGCCACCAGCAGCTCCGGATCCTTGTCGATTTCACGGGCCACGATGGCCTTCTGCTGGTTGCCGCCAGACATGGAGCGGGCAATGGTAACAGGGCCCTGACCGGAGCGCACGTCATACTGCTCGATCAGCCGCTCCGCGTAGCCGCGGATGTTCTTCCGCCGCAGGAAACCCGCCTTGTCGGTGAATTCCGGCTCAAAGTACCGCTGGAGTACCATGTTGTCCTCCAGAGAATAGTCCAGCACCAGACCGTGCTTATGCCGGTCCTCAGGGATGTGGCTCATGCCCATGGTGCTCCGCTTGCGGATGGAGGTATGGGTGATGTCCTGCCCGCAGAGGAAAAGCTCGCCGGACACCAGCGGTTCCAGACCGGTCAGGCCATAGACCAATTCCGTCTGGCCGTTGCCGTCGATACCCGCAATGCAGACGATCTCGCCCCGCCGCACCTGGAAGGACACATTCTTCACAGCGTTGTTCTTATGGACCTTGGAGGCCATGGTCATATTCCTGACCTCCAGCACCACGTCTCCCGGCTCCGCAGGCTTCTTTTCCACATGGAAATTGACGTTGCGGCCCACCATCATGGCAGACAGCTCCGCCGGGGTGGTGTCCTTCGTATTGACGGTGCCGATGTACTTGCCCTTGCGGAGCACGGTGCAGCGGTCCGCCACCGCCATGATCTCCGCCAGCTTGTGAGAGATAAAGAGGATGGACTTCCCCTCCGCCGCCAGATTCTTCATGATCTGCATCAGCTCGTCGATCTCCTGGGGCGTCAGCACGGCGGTGGGCTCGTCGAAGATCAGGATCTCATTGTCCCGGTACAGCATTTTCAGGATCTCGGTGCGCTGCTGCATACCCACGGTGATGTCCTCGATCAAAGCGTCCGGGTCCACATGGAGACCGTACTTCTCACTGAGGGCCAGCACCTTTTCCCGGGCCTCCTTTTTCTGGAGAAAGCCATGCTTCGTAGGCTCCACGCCCATGATGATGTTGTCCAGCACCGTAAAGCAGTCCACCAGCTTGAAGTGCTGGTGCACCATGCCGATCCCCAAGTCATTGGCGTCATTGGGGTCCTTGATAGAGACCTCCTTGCCGTCCTTCTTGATCGTGCCCTCCTCCGGCTGATACAGGCCGAACAGCACGCTCATCAGCGTGGACTTGCCCGCGCCGTTTTCGCCCAGCAGGGCATGGATCTCACCCTTTTTCAATTGAAGGGTAATGTCATCATTGGCGATGATGCCTGGGAACCGCTTCGTAATGTGGAGCATTTCGATGGCGTAATTCGTTTCCAAGTCAAACCGCCCTCCTTCCGTTTTAATGGCCCGCCGTGTGGATCTCGCGGGGACGGAAACCATGTTCATTTACCGGCAGCGGCATATTGCCCTCACATCCAGTATTACATTCAGTATACTATAACTCCGCTCAAAAAGAAAGGCAAATCGACGGCCGGAATCATTTTTTTGAAGAGTGGTCTCCTCAGGGCGCTTCCATCGGGAGACTCGTCCGCTTTCCGCAAACTGTTCCCGAAAAAACTGCCAGCCGCTCCAACATCCGAAATGCCCCATTCCACCAGTGTGCCAATGGTTTTCCGTACCTCCTTCTTTTGACGGATAAAAAAGGAACGTCCGAAAGGACGTTCCTTTTCGCGTATGGATTTGCGTTCTGCGCTTAGCCCTTGATAGCGCCCTGGTCCTCCACAGCGATCACGGTGGCGAAGTCAGAGGGAGTCTTGCTCACATCGTTGGAAACGGTGATCTTGCCGTCGAACATATCCTTCACCATGGCCTTGTAGTCATCCTGCGTGAAGCTGTCAGACCACTGAGTGCCCTCACCCATGGGGATCTGGACATAGTTCAGCTCGGGATCATCGCCGGACACCAGGCCCAGAGTAGCGATCTTGCCCTTGTAAGCATCCCAGTTGCCGTTGACGATAACGTCAGTCAGGGTGTCATAGGTGGTGGGATACAGACCCTTCATAGCGGAGGTGACGGTCATGCCTTCCACGCCGGCGTAGCCAGCGATGACGCCAGCCTGGTCAACGTCCACGCCGATGACCTTGGCGTTAGCCTTCTTGGCAGCGTCCACAGCGGAGGTGTAGATACCGCCGCCGCAGGCGAAGACGACCTCAGTGCCGCCGGCATACCAGGTATCCATCACAGCGGTGATGTCAGCGTCGCCGAAGAACTGGCCGCCATAGACATAGTTTACGGTCACATCGGTCAGGCCCAGATCGGCGGCAGCGGCGTCAACGCCCTGCACGAAGCCGTAGCCATAGCGGACAACGGCGGGAACGGCCATGCCGCCCAGGAAGCCCAGATTCTTATAGCCCATCTTCACAGCGGCGTAACCGGCCATGTAGCCGCACAGCTCTTCCTGATAAACAGCGCAGTAGACGTTGCTCATGTCAACGTACTTGCTGAGGTCCCAATTCTCGGGGGTGTAGTCGTAGCTCTCGCCGGCCTTGGCAACGGCGGTCTCGAGCAGGTCGCCGGCGGCGACGTCGAGCGCGATGAACTTCACGTCGGGGAACTCGGGAGCGGCCTCAACGATGGCGCCGCCGAAGGCATAGCCGGGCATGACGATGACGTTGAAGCCTTCGTCAACGGCCTTTTCGATCATGGCGACACGGTCGGCGGTGTTATCGCCGGCGGGCCTGAAGTAGCTGAACTCGATGCTGTTGTCCTCGGCAAACGCCTTGCAGGCCTCATAGGTGGTCTGGTTGAAGGACTGGTCGGTGATGTCACCGTAGTCGGTGATCATTGCGACCTTATAGGCACCCTCGTTCTCAGCAGGCTGCTCGGTCTGGTCAGGTGCATCGGTCTTGGTATCGTCGGTCTTCTTATCGCCGCAGGCTACCAGGGACAGAGACATGACCAATGCCAGAGTCAAAGCAAGAAACTTCTTCATTGGAATCTACCTCTTTCATGTTTTCTCCTTTTAACGTCCGCTCCCGCTCTGAAACGCACCGTGCCGTGTTCCCCGGAGGGATCACAGCCTATGTATGGCTTCGGAAGCCGGGTGCAAGCTTTTTAAAAGGGTCGACCTCAAGGGTCTATGTCATTATAGCAATTTCACCCGGGCAATGCAATAAGAAACCCGAATTGTTTTCAATTTTGCCATATCTTTCACGCATAAAAGAACACCCCGCCCGGGATCGGGCGGGGTGTTCCCTTCAGGAAGCGTTAACAGTCTATCGGTCTCAGTCCGCCATCTTCACGGCGACTTCCAGCGCAATCTTCATCATGTTGGTGAACGTGTTCTGCCGGTCCGCCGGGGGCAGCTCCTCCCCCGTCACCAGATTGTCGGAGATGGAGCAGATGGCCAGCGCCCGCTTGCCGGTGTAGGCAGCGTTGCAGTACAGGGCGGCCGCCTCCATCTCCACCGCCATGACACCCATCTTCTGGAAGCGCATGTTCCGTCCGGCGGCATCGTAGAAGGTGTCGGAGGAATAGAGGTTGCCCACAGGCATCTTCACACCCAGTTCCTTGGCGCTTTCCACTGCCGCCATCAGCAGGTCAAAGTCCGCAATGGGGGCAAAGGTGCCGCCCAGCTCATACTGCTCTAAATAGGCGGAGTTGGCACAGGCGCCCTGACCGGCCACCACGCTGCCCAGCTCCAGATCTGCCCGCAGGGCTCCGGCGCTGCCCACGCGGATGATATTCTCCACATCATACTGGGTATACAGCTCGTAAGAATAAATACCGATGGAGGGCATACCCATACCGGAGGCCATGACGCTCACCGGCACGCCCTTATACAGGCCGGTATAGCCCTGAACGCCCCGGACGTTGTTTACCAGTTTCAAATCCGTCAGGAAGGTCTCCGCGATGAACTTGGAGCGCAGGGGGTCTCCGGGCATCAGTACGGTTTTGGCGAAATCGCCCTTCTTGGCTTCATTATGCGGCGTTCCCATAGTATCCTCCTTTTATTTTTCCATGGCCTTTACGGCCTTCACGATGCGGCTGGTGCCCAGACGGGAAGCCCCCAGATTGATGAAATCCTCCGCATCCTGCAAATTGGCGATGCCGCCGGCAGCCTTGATCTTCACATTGGGGCCCACGTGCTTGGCGAACAGGGCCACGTCCTCACGGGTGGCGCCGCCACCGCCGAAGCCGGTGGAGGTCTTGATGTAGTCTGCGCCGGAGTCGGTGACGATCTCGCACAGCTTGATCTTCTCCTCGTCGGTGAGGAAGCAGCACTCGATGATGACCTTCAGCAGCTTACCGTGGCAGGCCTCCTTTATGGCCTTGATCTCCGAGAGCAGGTCCTCCCACTTCCGGTCCTTCACCCAGCCGAGGTTGATGACCATATCCACCTCTTCAGCGCCGTTGTTCACAGCATCAGTGGCCATGAAGCACTTGGCTGCGGTGGTGTCATAGCCGTTGGGGAAGCCGATGACGGTGCAGATCGGCAGCTTGCCCGCCACATACTCCGCCGCCTGCTTCACATAGCTGGCGGGGATGCACACGCTGGCGCAGCCGTACTTCATGCCGTCATCGCAGATGGCCTTGATCTCGTCCCAGGTGGCCGTCTGGGCCAGAAGCGTGTGATCGCACTTGCTCAAAATGTCTTTCAGTTCCATTTTAAGTCACTCCTTATCATAAAGTTAAGTTTGTTTCTTCGATACGTTTATCATACCAGTTTTTTTGATTGCTGTCTACCGTCCATCTCCCCCCTCTTTTGCCCAACGCTCCGGTGTCTTGCAATCCGGTCCATTCGGTGCTACAATGTAGGCCACCAAATCCAAAAGGAGCCTTTTTCATGAAAAAACGACTGTTATCCGCGCTGTGCGCGGTGATGCTTCTCATCTGCGCCGTCCCCATGGCCAGCGCCCAGACCGGGGATGCTGCCCGCCGGGCCGATGCCCTGACGGTGCTGCATCTGCTCTCCGAAGATCCCAGTCGGGATCTGACGAAGCCCGCCACCCGGGCCCAGGCCGCCGTGCTGCTGGTTCGTCTTGCCGGCGGCGAGAAAAAACCGGACACCGACGGCTGGTTCGCCGGCTTCCGGGATGTGCCGGACTGGGCCAGAGCCGCCGTGAACTACGCCAACCGCCGGGGTTGGGTCTCCGGCGTCAGCAACGTACAGTTTGATCCCAACGGTCACCTGAACGCCGACGCCTGGTGTGCTATGCTGCTGCGGATGCTGGGCTACAGCGACAAGACCGGGGACTTTGAGATCTCCGACGCCGCGGCCTTCGCTTGGCGGATCGGGCTCACCGGCCGCCAGCTAACAGGCATCCTCTCCATGGGCGATCTGGCGGAATCCATTTATGACGCTCTGGATTTCTGTTATAAGGGAACGGAGACCACGTTGCTCTCCCGCCTGATGGACCTCGGCGTCTGCACCGCCTCTGCCGCCAACGCTCTGGGGCTGCTGAACAAGGACTATACCGCCCGCCAGCTGGCGGACCGCTACCTCTCCGCCGCCTTCCAGCTCAGCCTGTATGAGACAGAGGAGCAGGTCCACGATGAGGTCTCCTCCGCCGACGCCAGCGGCTTCTTCATCAGCGCCGACGGTCTGGCCGTCACCAACTATCACTCCATCGAGGATTCCATCAAGGCCACCGCCACCCTCCTCAACGGAGAAACCTACGAGGTAGAGCGGGTCCTCTACTACGATACCGGTATCGACATCGCCGTGATCAAGGTCTCCCGGACCAATCAGTCCCGCCGCACCACCTCCGCTTTCAACTATCTGGATCTGGTGGGCACGGCGGACATCCGCCCCGGCGATCCGGTGTACGCCATCGGCAACCCTCTGGGTCTGGGGCTGGCCATCAGCTCCGGCATCATCGGCTCCACCGCTCATGAGCTGGACCGTTATGCCCTGCCCTGCATTGTCAACTCCGCCGACATTTCCCGGGGCAGCAGCGGCGGCGCGCTGATGAACGCCCACGGTCAGGTCATCGGCGTCACCTCCGGCGCTTATACCTATGGCAACAATATGTATCTGGCTGTCCCTGTGGACCCGGTGATGGCCGCCGACCTGACGGTTTCCGGCTGGACCTTGAAGGAGGTCAAGGCCATCGAAGCCGCCAAGGACAAGGACTGAGCTTTCCCGCTTGTAAAGGAGTGATCCCATGAAACGCATCCTGACCCTGTTGATGGCCGTTTCCCTGCTGCTGTGTCTGGCAGCCTGCGGCCAACCAGCAGATCACGCCCCGGAGCAGACGCCCCAGCAGACGGAGTCCTCCGATCCTCCCGACCAAACCGAACCCCCCGCCTTGGAAGGCGAGGCCCTCTCCATCCTTCCCGCAGAGGATGCCGGTCTGGCAGAGGGCGGCTATGACGCTTACCGGGAGGAGGACCCCATGACCGAGATCGTTCTCCTGCCCACCCGTTCCGTCACGGACTTCCACTATTTCATCGTAGGTTTCCGGGAGGGCGGCGACCAGCTCACGCTCACCCGCGATGATGACCTCTACACGGCGGATGCCCTTTCCCCGGACCGTCCCCTCCTGCTGGCCATTCCCTTTGTGGAAACGATCCCCAACCGGGGCGTTTCCTATGTGGACGCGGACGGTGCCCTCCGCCAGTACGCCATTGTGGAAAGCGGAAAGGACGGCACCATCTTCCTGATGGAAGAAGCCTTTGACTCCGCAGCCTAAACAGACAAGAACCGTATAAAAGGTCCCCGGAGCGCTGCTCCGGGGACCTTTTTATAGATGATCTTTTCGTTCCTTTTTCGGCTCCGGGCAGAGGAAATACCGGGTCATAATGATACCCAAAATGACAAGGATCACCTGGAAAACATCCACAGGCCAAATAGCTCCGTTGCCGCCTCCCCCGCCGCCGGAGCCGCCCTCCGAATTCCGGTACAGCTTTATCAGCTCACCTGTATCCAACTGGCTGCCTTCCGCATCATAGTAAGCCACGGACATGCTGCCGAAAAAGCCAGCCTTGCCCTGCTCCTCCGTCACCGGGATCACCTGAAGGATACTCTTGGCCGCCGTTCCCTCATACACCGGCGCCAGTGTGCTGATGTCCGGCAGGATCTCCTCCTCGCCGTCATAAGCAGGCGGACGGTATCCGGGAAATACCCGGAAGCTGGCAGCCTCCTTCGGCCAGTTTGCGGTATAGATCTCCAGATACCGCTGTCTGCCTATCTGGATCAGGCTCGTATTCACAATGGGACAGGTGTCATATTCTCTGCTCCGAAAGCGGTATCCGCCAAACAAGCCCCGCTGGAATTGATAAATACCCTGCCGTTCAAACGTTCCATTCTGTTCCAGCCGGTACAGAACAAACATCCGATCCTTTACCGTCGCAGTTTCCAGAACATCCACCTCTCCGTGATACGGAAATCCAGAAATGGATGCCAGATCCTCCCGGATGATCTCCTTCATCTCCGCCGTGTCGGTCAGGTCATAGCAGTATTCCAGCCGATACAGCCCTACCAGGCACAGCAGCGTTGCCGCCACGGACAATATGGCCCCCAGCCGCTGCTGCCAGCGGAGCCGCTTCAAAAAATTCAGCTTCGGCGGCGGCGCTTTTTCCGCTTTCAGGTCCGCCGCCATGGCGTCCCGGGCTGCCCGGCAGTCCGGACAGGATTCCAGATGCTCGCAAATATCAGCTTCCGTCTCCGGCCCCGTCAGGTGCTCCAGATAGGACGGCAGCAGGTCTCTCACAATATGGCACGGCAGCATTACACACCGCCTCCTTCCAACAATTTCTGCTTTGCCCGGTAAAAGGTCACTCTCGCCCAGGTCTCGCTCTCCCCTAAGATCGCCCCGATCTCCGAAAAGGGCAGCTCCCCGGAAAGCCGGAGATACACCACCTCCCGGGTCTTTTCCGGCAGGGCGTGGATACGGCGGAACAGCTCCTGCCGGCTCAGATTCCCCATTGCCGCATCCTCGGCGCTGCCCTCCCCCGGCAGGTCCGTCATTTCCTCGATGGGAACGTGATTCTCCCTGGCCCGGCGGGAAAGCTCCTTTTTCATCAGGTTTCCGGCGATCCCGCAGAGATAGGTGGACAGCGCCGCCTCTCCCCGGTAATTCCCCGGATGCCGGATGGCCTCGTAGAAGGTCTGCTGGGTCACCTCCTCCGCCAGATCCGCATTCCGGGTGAGAGAGAACACATAGCGGTACACAAGCTCCGCGTTTTCCCGGTACGCCCGGTCAAAATCCGTCATGCTCTCCCCCCCTTTCTGTTGATTTGTGCCGGAACCAGACCGGTTCGTTACAGTCATTCTAAAAAATATTTTCTCAAAAAGCAACTCCCGCTCGTCTCCTTGCGTACACCGCCGACATCCGCTTCACCGCTTCCTCAACAAAAACACCCCCGGTGCGCGGATGCGCACCGGAGGTGTTTTGTATGCTTTTGAATTGGATAAGACGCTTAGACCTCGCCGAAGTCAGCGCACTTTGCGATCACGCTGGCGCAGCGGGGGCACAGGCCGTTCTCGTCCGCTGCGGTGCTGTGCTTCCAGCAGCGGGGGCACTTGGTGCCGGCAGCCTCGCTGACGGAAACCGCCAGCTCGCCGCCCACAGTGACCTCCACCTGGGAGACGATCAGGAGGTCCGCCAGAGCAGCGCCGTCCATCTCCGCCAGGAAGGCGTCCTCGGCGGGGACCGTCAGGGCCACATCGGCCTCCAGGCTCTTGCCGATCTTCTTCTCGGCACGGGCGGTCTCCAGCGCGCCGTTGACGGCGTCGCGGACCTCGATGATCTTTTCCCACTTGGCCATCTCGTCAGCGGAGAGAGCGTAGTCGGCAAACACACCGTTCATATCGTTGAACAGCACGTTCCGGTCATCGTCACCCGCCTTGTGGGGCATGGCCAGCCAGATCTCGTCGCCGGTGAAGCACAGAATGGGAGCCATGATCTTTGTGATGGTATCCAGGATCAGATACAGGGCCGTCTGGGCGCTGCGGCGGGCCAGACCGTCGGTCTCATCGCAGTACAGCCGGTCCTTGATGATGTCCAGATAGAAGTTGGACAGCTCCACCACGCAGAAATCGTTGACGGCGTGGGTCACCACCAGGAACTCGTAGTCATTGTACGCCTGGGCGCACTTTTCGATCAGGGCGTTCAGACGGGTGACGGCCCAGCGATCCAACTCCAGCATGTCGGCGGGAGCCACCAGATTGTTGGGATCAAAGCCGTCCAGATTGCCCAGGCAGTACCGGGCGGTGTTGCGGAACTTCAGGTAGTTCTGAGAGAGCTGCTTGAAGATGGCGTCGGAGCAGCGCACGTCGGCGTGATAATCGGCAGAAGCCGCCCACAGACGCAGAATGTCCGCGCCGTACTTGTTGAAGATGTCAGCGGGGTCCACGCCGTTGCCCAGAGACTTGTGCATGGCCTTGCCCTCGCCGTCCACGGTCCAGCCGTGGGTGACACACTCCTTGAAGGGCGCACCGTTGCCGAAGGCGCCCACGGCGGTCAGCAGAGAGGACTGGAACCAGCCGCGGTACTGGTCAAGGCCCTCCAGATACATATCGGCAGGCCAGAAGTTCTGATCCCGCTTCATGGAGGCATAGTGGGTGGAGCCGGAGTCGAACCAGCCGTCCAGCGTGTCGGTCTCCTTCTCGAAGCCGCTCTTGCCTCCGCAGTGGGGGCAGGTCATACCGGCGGGCAGGAAATCGGCGGGGTCCTTATCGAACCAGGCGTTGGAGCCTTCCTTGCCGAACATCTCGGAAATGGCGGCGATGGTCTCATCGGTCACCACAGGCTTGCCGCAGTCCTTGCAGTACACCACAGGGATGGGCAGACCCCACCGGCGCTGGCGGGAAATGCACCAGTCGGCGCGCTCCCGGATCATGCTCTTCATGCGGTCGATGCCCCAGCCGGGGACCCAGCGGACCTCGTCGCAGGCGGCGCAGGCCTCGTCCTTGAACGCGTCCACAGAGCAGAACCACTGGGGCGTGGCGCGGAAGATGATGGGGTGCTTGCAGCGCCAGCAGTGGGGATAGCTATGGACGATCTCCTCGCTGGCCAGCAGAGCGCCGGACTCCTTCATATCCTTCAGGATGACAGGGTTGGACTCCTCCACCACCATCCCGGCGTACTTGCCGGCATAGTCGGTGTGGCGGCCCTGATCGTCCACAGGCACCACCATGTCCATGCCGTAGCGCTTGCAGGTCTGGTAGTCATCCGCGCCGAAGCCGGGAGCGGTGTGGACGCAGCCGGTACCGGAATCCATGGTAACATAATCGGCCAGCACCAGACGGCTGGTCTTGGGCAGGAAGGGATGGTCCGCCAGCATATTCTCAAAGAAGGCGCCCTCGTGGGTCTCCACGATCTCGTAATCGGAGATGCCCGCCACGCCCATCACCTTGTCGGTGAGGGCCTCAGCCATGATATACATCTCGCCGTTGCCGTTGTTCTTCACCACGGCATAGCTCTCGGAGGGATGCAGCGCGATGGCCAGGTTGCCGGGCAGGGTCCAGATGGTGGTGGTCCAGATCACGAAGTTCAGCTTGGACTTGTCCAGATGGCTCAGCTTGCCCTGATCGTCATGCATGGGGAACTTCACATACACGGTGGTGCAGGGATCATCCTGATACTCGATCTCAGCCTCAGCCAGAGCGGTCTCGTCATGGTAGCACCAGTACACGGGCTTCAGTCCCTTGTAGATGTAGCCCTTCTTGTACATCTCGCCAAAGACCTTGACCTCCTCGGCCTCAAAGCTGGGGTTCATGGTCTTGTAGGGGTGTTCCCAGTCGGCCACCACGCCCAGGCGCTTGAAGCCCTCCATCTGGATGCCGATATACTTTTCGGCATAGGCGTGGCAGGCGGTACGGAAGTCAGACACGCTCATGGCCTTGCGGTTGAGCTTCTGCTCCTTGATGATGGCGCTCTCGATGGGCATACCGTGGTTATCCCAGCCGGGGATATAGGGTGTGTACCGGCCACGCATGGCGTAGGACCGGACGATGATGTCCTTCAGGGACTTGTTCAGGGCGTGGCCCATGTGGAGGCTGCCGTTGGAGAACGGAGGGCCGTCGTGAAGGGAGAAGCGGGGCTTACCCTCGTTCTTCTTCAGCAGCTCGTTGTAGAGGTCCATGTCCTCCCAGCGCTTGAGCATCTCCGGCTCCCGCTTGGGCAGACCCGCCCGCATGGGGAAGTCGGTCTTGGGCAGATTGATGGTCTTGTTGTAATCCATGATGCGTCTCCTTTTATATTGTAAGTCTTCCTTAGCTTAGTATTACTCAGTATTTGACCGTAACCGTCCGGCAATCCCGGCAGAGGTACGCCTTTGGCCGCAGCAGCCCCATAGCTTTTCCCAGCAGCACATCTCCCGACCGGGTCGGCAGGGAAAATCCGGAGACCTCCTCCGACCAGAACACAGGGCCTTTGCTGGAAAGGTATCCCTCTTCCATAGGCTTACCGCATACAGGACACTCCACAGGCAATCCTCCTTCACGCAAAACAAAAAACGCTTTGCCTCTGAACTCAGAGACAAAGCGTTTGAAAACACTCTGCGGTACCACTCTTCTTGCCGGTCCCCTTGCGGAGCGCGGCCACTCACGCCTGCCATTACAGGCTGACGGAATAACGCCCGTCACACGTCCACGCTTACTCGCGTCGTCTTTCAGCAGGAGGCTCCAAGGTGATTTTCACCGCCGCGCCTGTCCGCCTCGCACCAAACGGCGGCTCTCTTTACAGACCCTCGACCGGCTACTCTTCCTTTTCTTCGCCAAATATCCAGTTACTCGGTTATCATATCACATTTTCACCGTTTGTCAACCGTATTTTCCCGGTTTTTCTGCGGAAAATACAGACATTTCCGTTCCAACCGCTTCCCGTGGAAAAACCGGCCCCGCCCAAGGGCGGAGCCGGTGCAGAGGAACTGGTGAAATTACTTCGCGGCGGTCATTCCGACGAAACGAACCAGGATCACAGCGGCCTGTGCCCGGGTTGCCGTCCCCTTGGGAGACAGCATCGCATTGGTGGTGCCGCCGATCAGGCCGCTGCCCACAGCCCACTGCAGAGCAGGCACCGCATACTGGCCAACGCTCTGGAAATCCTTGTAGCTCAGCAGATTGGTGTCCTCACCCACACTGATGTCCGCGCCGTTGGCCTTGGCGTAGCGGTACAGGATAGCAGCCAGCTGCTCACGGGTGATGGCACGGTTGGGCGCGAAGGTGCCGTCGGCATAGCCGCCCACGATCTCCTTGCCGGAGGCCCACTTCACGGCATCGGCATAGTACGCGCCGTTGTCCACATCGGAAAAGCCGGTGGTATTGGCAGTAACAGCGGGGCTGCCGGCCATACGGTACAGCATCGCCACCACCTGACCACGGGTCAGGGTACCGGCGGGGCTGAATGTGGTGTTGGAGGTGCCGCCCATGATGCCGTCAGCATAGACCCGCGCCACTTCGCTGAAGCACCAGTCGGTGTTCTTCACATCCGTGAAGGGCAGCGTAGTGCTGAGGGTCTTCATCATTTCCTGTACCACGGATGCGGAGGTGTTGGAAGCCTCGGTGTAGTTAAAGGCATAGGTGTCGTGGGCAATGCCGTCTGCCTTATCGCTCATGCAGCGCAGAATAGCGCAGGGCATGCCAAACTGATCGCAGACGCGGGCCACGGAAGCGCCCTCCATCTCGCAGGCCAGTGCGTCGAACTTGGTCTGAAGCTCCTTGACATAGGATTCGCTGGAGATAAACTGGTCGCCGGTGGCGATCACGCCCTGATGGACCTTGGCAGAGCCCAGCACATCGCAGGCAGAGTTGTAAGCGATTTTGGAAAGGGTGCCATCCACGGGGATCATGCCGGTCTCCTGATTGCTGCCGGCTTCGCCGTTCCAAACGAAGCCGTTGTTGGTCTCAGTGCCGTAGTCATGCTGCACAAGGCTGGTGCCGATGACCATGTCCATCACGTTCACGTCATCGCCCACGCCGCCGGCAATGCCGGTAAAGACAACGCCCTTGACCGTGAAATTATTCAGCAGGGCCGCGGTATAGTTGGCAGAGAGGACCTTGCCGACGCCGGCCTGAACCAGTACCACGTCCTCGCCATTGAGCTTACCCACATAGTAGGTCTTGCTTCCGATCACGGTTTCCTTCTGGATGTCGGCGGCATCCACAAGAGCCTTCAGTTCCACGCTCATGGCGCTGATGATGGCGGTACGAGGCGTGGTGTCCTTTGTTGCGACATCCTTGGCAGCGGGAAGCGCGACCCGATCCTTGGCAATGGTGTTCAGCATTTCCTTCACCACAGAGGCGGAGGTATTGGAAGCCTCAGTGTAGTTGAAGGCATAGGTATCATGGGCAATGCCGTCGGCCTTGTCGCTCATGCAGCGCAGAATGGCGCAGGGCACATGGAACTCGTCTGCCACGCGGGCCACGGAAGCGCCCTCCATCTCGCAGGCCAGTGCGTTGAACTTGGTCTGAAGTTCCTTGACATAGGACTCGCTGGAAATGAACTGGTCGCCGGTGGCGATCACGCCCTGATGGACCTTCTCCGCGCCCAGCACGGTGCAGGCAGAATCATAAGCGATCTTGGAAAGGCTCTCATCCACAGGGATCATGCCGGTCTCCTGATTGCTGCCGGCCTTGCCGTTCCACTCAAAGCCGCTGTTGGTCTCGGTGCCGTAGTCATGCTGCACCAACTCGGTGGCAATGACCATGTCCATCACGTTCACGTCGTCGCCCACGCCGCCGGCAATGCCGGTAAAGACGATGCCGCCCACATGATAGGTGTCGATGAGGGTCTCAGCGCAGGACGCCGCCAGCACCTTGCCGATACCGGCCTTGACCAGCACCACATCCACGCCGTTGAGGACGCCCTCATAAAAGGTGTTGCCTGCGATCTCTTCCGTCTTGGAGATCTTGGTCGCCTCCACCAGTGCGTTCAGTTCCACGCTCATAGCGCTGACGATACCCAGCGGGCCCTCAGCCTGCGCGGCACCTGTCTGACCCGCAGCTGCGGCGGAAACCCCCAGAGATACCGTCATGACAATGACGAGCATCAGGGACAGGGTCTTTTTGAAGAGTCGGTTCATACTTCTCTCTACCTCCGTTTTAAAAGTAATACCTTTATCATACTATCAGTCCCTTTCAGAAGCAACCCCAAACAAACAGAATCGGTTCCTCTTTTTTTCGATTTATTTGTTGTTTTTTCATATAGATCATCCTGCTCTTTGACGCAAAAAAGGGTATGACCTTCCGCTGATGGCGGAAGATCATACCCGCTTGATAAGCTTCATGTCACTGATACCGGTAGAGCTGGACCGTGTACCCGTCGATACACCGCAAAAACATCTCCCGGTCCCGGAATTCCATCAGTTGAGAACCGGCCTCCTCATGAAAGGACACCACACGGCGCTGGGTATCTACCCACAGCTTCCAGATCGGTTCCCTGGTCATTGTCGTTTCCATAGTGCGTGCTTCTCCTTTCATACACACATGACTCCTTCAGCGCCCCTTGGAGCGTTTTTTGTTCCTGTACCTATAAGACGATTTGAACACCGATTTTGTTGCACATTTTTCCAAAAAATTTTTAAAAATTTTAAGCCAGCAGAGGCCGCACCACCTGATCGTTCACCACGGCGAAGCTCTCCCGCAGGTAATAGTTGGCGCTGAGCCACCACCACGGCAGCTTCGCCGGGACCTGCACCACCCTGCCGGGTCCGGCGGCGTTCAGCAGCAGCCGCACCCGCCCCATGTGGAAATCGTTGGTGACGATGGCCACTGTTTTATGGTAGTCATCCGGCAGCAGCGCCAGAGAATTTTGCAGGTTCTGCCGGGTATTGGCGGACTGCTCCTCTAAGATCAGCCGCTCCGGGTCAATGCCCCGGTCCGTCAGCGCGTCATACATAGCCCGGGCCTCGGAGATATCCTCCCCCGGCCCCTGTCCCCCGGACAGCACCGCTGGGATGTCCGGATGTGCCTTGAGATACCGCTCCGCCGCGTCGATGCGGGTTTGCAGGGCCACGGAGGGCGTGGTGCCATTGACCCCGGCCCCCAGAACGATCACCGCGTCCGCCGGTTGGGCTGACTCGTCCCGGTGTCCGGCCCGGATAACCCAGACCTCCACCGCCGACAAGCCCAGAACCAGCGCCGCCAGTCCTATTTGGGCGATCCGCAGCAAAATCTTCCAGCCCCGGTGGCGGCGGCTCAACCGGCTCAGGCCCAGCAGCACCAGACAGATCACCGCCAGTCCCCAGCTCAGCTTTCCGGAAAAGCCCACCCCCGGCAGGCGCTGCAATCCCAGTCCCAGCAGGCAGAACGCCAGCGCCAGCGCCGCCGTCAGTCTTTCGGAGCGTTTCCACTCAAAAAACGTATGCTCATTCATATCGTATATTCCCATTGTCTCCCCGGCGGTCTCCCGCCGGGGAGAGACTGTCGATAAAGTGGTAAATCCTCCGCGACGGTAAGGTAGGGCAGCCGTTAGCGGCTCCGCCGCTTTACGGATGCTGCATACCCCTTGCGGGTAAAGGGTGTGCGCGGGAAACCCAAGAAGGGTGTCCTGCGCCATTGAAATCCCAAGTTTTCAGAATTTTTATGAAGTTCTGAAAACTTGCTCAGCGGGGCGAAAAGACTTTTTCGACACGCTGTCCCCGGCGGTCTCCCGCCGGGGAGCGTCCTTGCGGTACGATTTGGGTCAGGCCGCGGTTGTCACCATCACCGTGGGACCGTCCGCCCCGCCGATGATGCCGAGACCGGCGGCCTCCGCTCCGGCGGACATGCTGGGGCTGTGGCTGTCATCCACGGCGGGAGCGGTTTCCGTCTCCGTGGACGAATCATCACTCTCTGTCCCGAACCACCCCGCCGGGTACTCGCTGTACCGTTCATAGTATTCCTCGGGGCTCATATGGAACTGCTTATAGAACTGGTCATATTGGTCCCAGCCGCCCTGGGCGTACTGCCACGGGTACCGTTCCCGGTTGGTGACCAGATCGGCGTCGGTGATCAATTTCAGGTCCTTCAGCGCCCGGATCGTCTCCGTCATGCCTTCCTTGACGTTGATCCGGATCGTATCATGGATTCTGTTGAACTGGCTCTCCGGCAGCTTGTATTCGAACTGAATGCGGAGGTCATAGTTGTCGGCGTCATTATCCGCCAGGAACCAGTTATACACGCCCCAGTCTCCGTTTTCCGCGTCCTTGGCCACGGCGTCCAAGAGCAGACCCGCCTCCCGGCTGCCGAGAGTGCCGCCGCCGCTCCATGTCTCGAACCACGCTTCAGTCATCTGGAAGCCCTCATCCCGCCAGCGGATACGCTTCTGGCGCATCTCCGGGCTGTTGATGAGCTGATCCAGCAGATAGTCATAGGTGCCCTCCCGGGCCATGCGGTCAGGGGTCAGATACAGGCTGTACCACCGCTCCACCTTCAGCCCGCTGTTGAGCATATAAGTGATCCGGATATCTCTTATGGTTGACTGCGCCCCGCTATCCTCTGCGGATTCTTCCACACTGGCCGTATAGCCGTCGGAATAATAGCCATACCCCGGCGCTTCTTTTTGAATGTAATCCTTATCGTCGATAATGGTCTGATGCAGCGTCCGGACCTCCTCGATGAGGGCATCATCCTTTCCGGGGGTCAGGTAATAGTTGCTGCCGGCGGCGTAGACGTTCACCAGCTTCACGCTGTCCGGCGCGGGGACCCGCCGAACCACGCCGAACAGGTCGCACTTCATGGCGCCGCACAGAGCCGCGCAGCCCAGCGCCACCGCCAGCATCCCCTTCCAGGTGGTCTTGAACACCCGGGGCGTTTTCGCCAGCAGCATGGACGCCGCGTAATAGCCAATAGCGCCGCCCGCGATCATGCACAGAATCATGGGCAGAACCGTAAAATACCGGCCGCTCTGGAAGCTGTCCCAGAGCAGGGCGTACAGCAGCCGTCCGCCCAGAATGGCGGCGTAGACGGCGCAGCCGTACCGGAACACCGGCTTCATCCAGCCCACGGCCACCACGTCCCCGGCGCTCTCGCTGCGGCGTCTGCGGTACAGCAGCCACGCCAGTCCCAGCAGCGCCGCGCCCGCGGCGGCATAGGCGGCGATGAGCCAGCCGTTTTCCAGCGTCACGGAGGTCAGCACACTGGTCTCATACCGCTGACCGCCCAGCCGATCCGTCACCCACTGGGTTTCGTAGGTGCTGTTGGGAGAGATCTTCTGCACGAGGTATACCACGGGGCTGAGCCACTCCACGGTACCGGAATAACTGCTGTTCAGGCCAAAGCAGAAGCCCTGCGCCAGCAGGTTCACCATGAAGTCCGTCAGCACGGCGATAAAGTTCAGCAGTCCGTAAAGGGCGGGCAGCATGAACACGTTGCCCACGATGAAGGCGCAGAGGGTGGCAAGGCCGAAGAAGAACAAACTCTCCCCCATAACGCCTAAGACCGTCACCAGCACGCCCATCGGCTCAAAGCCGCCGAACAGCATCGTCACCAGCACCAGCAAAACGCCGGTCACAGCGTAGGGGATAGCCATCATCGTCAGGCCGGACAGCACGTTGGTAACAAACAGTCCCTCCCGGCGGATGGGCAGCGTGTGCATCATTCCCACGCTGCGGGCGTTGTAAAGATAACTCCACACCGCCATGGCACACAAAATGGCGTACACGATGGAAATAACCGGCACTCCATAGGACAGCACAGTGTAATACGCCTGTCTGGTCTCCAGAGGCGACCAGAACCGGAACCCGTCGTGCAGCAGCTCCAGCAACATCGCCAGAGGGAACATGGCCCCGCCGAAGGAGGCCAGGCCCCACAGCGGCCAGTACCGGGACAGGTTTTTCCGGAAAAGAGTGCCGTTAAAGCACGATGTCTTTGACCGCATAATCCGCACCTCCCAATTCGTAAATAAAGATCTCCTCCAGCGTCAGGGGGATGGCGTCCACCAGCAGCGGGCTGTAAGCCATCAGCCGCTCCGTGGCCTCCTGCGCGTTCATCCGCATGATGAGGGTATGCACCCGGCCGAGCTTCGAGGCGTGAAGCACCGGCAGCTCCGCCGGAACGTCCTCCATGCCGTCAGGAAACACCACCTGCAATTTCACCATGTTGTCCTGCAGCTGGGCCAGGCTCCGCTCCAGCAGCACATGGCCGTGGTCCATGATGCCCACATGGTCGCACACGTCCTCCAGCTCCCGGAGGTTGTGGCTGGACACCAGCACCGTAGTGCCCCGCTCCGCCACATCGCCCATCATCAGACTCCACACCTGACGGCGCATCACCGGGTCCAGACCGTCCACAGGCTCATCCAGGATCAGATAATCCGGCATGGCGGACAGAGCCAGCCAGAAGGCCGCCTGCTTCTGCATACCCTTGGAAAACCGCCGGATAGGCCGCTTTTCGTCCAGTTCAAACACTTCCCGCAGCTTTTCATACCGCTCCGTGGAAAAATTGGGATAAAATCCCTTGTAGAACCGCATCATGTCCCCGATGCCCGCGGAATTGAAATAGTACCAATCATCGGGAATGGCGGCGATCTTGGCCTTCAGCGCCGCGTTTTCCCACACATCCTCGCCGCCCAGCCGCACGGTGCCGCTGTCCTGCCGGAAAATGCCGGTGAGATGGCGGATGATGGTGGACTTGCCCGCGCCGTTGGGCCCTACCAGTCCATAGACAGCTCCGGTGGGCACACTGAGGGTCGCGTCATTCAGGGCGGCAAAGCCGTCAAAGGTCTTGACGACGTTTTTCACTTCAATCATTGCTCGTATACCTCCTTGATGAGCGCCGCAGCGTCCGCTTCCGTCACGCCCAGATACCGCAGCTCATTCAGCAGTTTTTTCACATCCGCCCGAAGCGTTTCCCGCCGGGCAGCGTCGGCGTCCGCCGTACCGCTGACGAAGCTGCCCTTTCCCGCCACGGAGTAAATATAGCCTTCCGCTTCCAGTTCGTTATAGGCCCGCTGGATGGTGTTGGGATTGATGGACAGCTGGGTGGCCAGCGCCCGGACCGACGGCAGCTTTTCGTCCTGAGCCATGGCCCCGGTGACGATCATCCGCCGCAGGCCGTCCTTGATCTGTTCATAAATGGGACGGGAATCCCGGTAATTCAATGTCAGCACATGTGCCTCTCCTTTCTGAGGAATGTTCGATCAGCGGTGCAGGATCACCGCTGTCAGCAAAATAACCAGCAGTACCGCGCCTGCGATACCAAGCAAAAACAGCGTACTCATCGCATCCGCCCCGCGCTCAGGGCTGCAAGGCCACGGACACCAGAACAACAGCGGCAAAAATCAGACCCACGATGGCGGCGATCCCCGCAAAACCAAACAGCATCATGTTTCGTCTCCTTTCCGGCCCGGCTTCAAAACCACGCCCACCGTCAGCGCCGCCAGTGCTCCCAGCACCATCAGGGCGGCTACTACCTTCTTGATGACCTTCATAACGTTCCTCCGAACTGTACCAACTGTACTATGTGTGTTAGTACAGTTAGAATAACACGGCCGTTTCTCTCTGTCAATCCCCTTTCAAAAAAATATTTTCCGCCTCTTTTCCCCACTCCTTTTATAAAAACAAGGAATTTTTTGCATTTTTCTCTTTACAACCGCACATTCCTATGGTAAACTTGTTCAGCACGTGAATTTGTGCGCAATTCCGGGACTTCGTTCCGCGGAGGATTTCACCACTCCCAGGGCGCAGTTCACGGAGAATTTTTTGAAAGGTGGAAACACACAATGCTGCGTAAAGATCAGAAGACGGCCGTGATCGAGGCCAACCGTACCCACGAGACCGACACTGGCTCCCCCGAGGTCCAGGTCGCGATTCTCACCGAGCGTATCAACATCCTCACCGAGCATATGCGCGCCAACCCCCAGGACAAGCACTCCAACCGTGGTCTGCTGAAGATGGTCGGTAAGCGCCGCAGCCTGCTGGACTATCTGCAGAAGAAGGATATCGAGCGCTATCGTGCCCTGATCGCCAAGCTGGGCATCCGGAAGTAAGAAGCAATGAGGGTGACGGAGCGGTTCTCCGTCACCCTTTTCTGCGAATTTCCAGTCATTTTTTCGCCGGGGGCTGTTGCTTTTTGTGTTTGAAACTGTGCCCGAATCTCGGACATGCTTTCAAATACGAAAAGAGCCGCTCCCGAGCATCTGAGTAAAGGAGCAATCTTATGTCAACCATTATCACCCATCGGCAGTTCCCCGGCTATCATAAGTACGAGATGGAACTGGCAGGCCGTCCCCTGACTCTGGAAGTGGGCAAGCTGGCTGAGTTGGCCAACGCCGCCGTCATGGTGGGCTACGGCGACACCCGCGTGCTGGTCTGCGCCACCGCCTCCGCCCGTCCCCGGGACGGCATCGATTTCTTCCCCCTGAGCGTGGACTTTGAGGAGAAGATGTACGCCGTGGGCCGCATCCCCGGCAGCTTCAACCGCCGGGAAGGCCGTCCCGGTGAGAAGGGCATCCTCACCAGCCGCGTCATCGACCGCCCCATCCGCCCCCTGTTCCCCTATGACTTCCGCAATGATGTGTCCATCATGGCCACCGTCATGGCTGTGGATCATGACTGCTCTCCCGAGATCGCCGCTCTGATCGGCACCTCCGCCGCTCTGGCCATCTCCGATATCCCCTGGAACGGTCCTGTGGGCGCCGTGAAGATGGGCCTGGTGGACGGCGAGTTGGTCATCAACCCCACCAGCGAACAGCGCAAGGTCTCTGATCTGGACGTCACCGTGGTCTCCACCGGCAAGAAGGTGGTCATGATCGAGGCCGGCGCCAACGAGGTCCCCAACGACAAGATGTTCGAGGCCATTCAGAAGGCCCACGAGGAGAACCAGAAGCAGATCGAGCTGATCAACAAGATGGTCGCCGAGATCGGCAAGCCCAAGTTCGACTATCCCCACGCCGCCTTCGACCAGGAGCTGTTCGACGACATCGTGGCCAACTTCATGGACGAGGCCAAGGCCGCTATGGACACCGATGACAAGAACGTCCGTGAGCAGCGCTGGAACGCCATGATCGAAAAGTGGCACGAGAAGTATCTGGAAGATCACCCCGACATGGACCAGTATCTGGAGGAGATCACCTACAAGTTCCAGAAGAAGATCGTCAAGGCCTGGCTGCTGGAGGGTCACCGTGTAGATGGCCGCCAGAAGAACGAAATCCGTCCCCTCAGCGCCGAAGTGGGCGTGCTGCCCCGGGTCCACGGCTCCGGCCTGTTCACCCGCGGCCAGACCCAGGTCCTGTCCGTCTGCACCCTGGACACCCTGTCCGCCTGCCAGAAGCTGGATACCATCTGGGAGGAGACCGAAAAGCGCTACATGCACCACTACAACTTCCCCGGCTACTCTGTGGGCGAGGCCAAGCCCGCCCGCAGCCCCGGCCGCCGGGAGATCGGCCACGGCGCTCTGGCCGAGCGCGCTCTGCTGCCCGTGATCCCCTCTGTGGAGGACTTCCCCTATGCGATCCGCGTGGTCTCTGAGGTCGTCAGCTCCAACGGCTCCACCTCTCAGGGCTCCATCTGCGGCTCCACGCTGGCTCTGATGGATGCCGGCGTGCCCATCAAGGCCCCCGTGGCCGGCATCTCCTGCGGTCTGATCCAGGACGACAACGGCGGCTTCACCACCTTTATCGACATCCAGGGCGTGGAGGACTTCCACGGCGAGATGGACTTCAAGGTGGCCGGCACCAAGAAGGGCATCACCGCCATCCAGATGGACCTGAAGAATGACGGTCTGACTATGGAGATCATCAAGAACGCTCTGGACATCACCTATGACGCCCGCTGTGAGATCCTGGACCAGATCATGCTGCCCTGCATCGCCGAGCCTCGTAAGGAAGTCTCCCAGTACGCTCCCAAGATGGTCATTATGCACATCAATCCCGACAACATCCGGGACGTCATCGGCAAGGGCGGTTCTGTCATCCAGAAGATCGTGGCCGATACCGGCGCCAAGATCGACATTGACGATGACGGCACCATCCACATCGCCGCAGCCGACGCTTCCGCCTGCGACGCCGCCAAGAAGTGCATTGACGACATCGTGTTTGTCCCCGAGATCGGCAAGCTGTACTACGGCCGCGTGGTGCGCCTGATGACCTTCGGCGCCTTCGTGGAGCTGGCTCCCGGCAAGGACGGTCTGGTGCACATCTCCAAGCTGGCCGACCATCGCATCGAGAAGGTGGAGGATGCCTGCAAGATCGGCGACATGATGTGGGTCAAGGTCACCGATATCGACGAGAAGGGCCGCGTGAACCTCTCCCACAAGGACGCCATGCGTGAGATCGCCGCCAAGGAAGCCAACGGCGAGCGGGTCAAGTAAATCGTCTTTCCATTCCAAAACGCCAGACGGGGCGGGCACTTCGCCCGCCCCGCCTTTTTCGTTTCCTGCGCCACAACAAAAGGCCGGGATTCCCGGCGAAGCCAAAGAGGATATTCTCTCTGTTCCCGCAGGGGGCAGTTCCCACTACGGGGCAAGGGGAAGGAGTCTTTGGCGCAAAGCCCCCTCCCCCTTAGATCCCCACCCGAAACATGGGGGACGCCACCTTACACCGTCACGACGATACGATTCCCGGCCCTGATGGGCCGCCAATCGTGCCATTTCCTCGAAAGCACCTCGCTTTATCCGCCCCCGGCGGCGCTTTGGTGCTTTCCCCTTTGGAAATCCCTCCCAAGGAAAGACGGGGGAGCAACAGTGGAAAGAGAAGCAGAGGACGTCCTATTTGCAACACCTGTGTGCGAAGGACTTTCTGGTGCAGGGACGCACTGATTTGAGATTTGAGTATAGCGCAGCCGGTAGGGGCGTTTCAAGTTTAGTCGGCAGTGCGTGGCGGCCAGCCCCCGTTTTGGGTGAGTTGACCGTTTCGTCGGTCAACTCATCCCTGACATTTTTTCTTTTTCACCGTGCACGGCGCATTTTCTTTTTGATGTCTCAAAAAGAAAATGGGGGGTGCATCCCCACGGTAAAACCGTGCATTCTCGTGCCGCAAAGTGGCACCATGCTGCATCCCCTGCGGCGGTTCGCCGCGCCCCTTTGCGGGGCAAAGAAAATGTAGGGGACATTCCAATGGGCAAAGCCCATTTTAGGATTCGATCCCGCATGGTATCACCATGCTTTCCCGTGCCGCATAGCGGCACTCTCTGAAAGGAGCTTCTATGTCTGATCTCATCGCCGCCATTGCCACCGGCAGCACCGCCACCGCCATCGGCATCGTCCGGGTCTCCGGGGATGGCTGCTTTGCCGCCTGCGACCGGATCTTTCGTCCCCGGAACGGAGTCCCCTTCGCCCAGCAGCCCTCTCACAAGATGGTGTTCGGAGAAATGCTGGACGATTCCGGCGCCGTCATCGATCAGGGATTAGCCGTCCGCTTCGGCGGCGGACACAGCTACACCGGGGAGGACTCCGCCGAATTCCACTGCCACGGCTCTCCCGTGGTCCTTCACACCCTGCTCTCCGCCCTCTTTGCCGCCGGAGCCCGGCAGGCCAAGGCTGGAGAATTTACCCGCCGCGCCTTTTTGAACGGTAAAATGGACCTGACGGAGGCGGAAGCCGTCATCGACCTCATCGATGCCCAGTCCGCCGCTGCCGCGAAAAACGCCGCGGCCCAGCTGGACGGCGGCCTCCGCCGCCGCCTGGAACCGGTGCAGGAGGCCCTCATCGACATCACCTCCCGGTTTTACGCCGTGGTGGATTACCCCGACGAGGACATTGAGGACATTCAGCCGCAGCAGATCCGATCCTCTCTGCAAATCGCCGCCGACACCCTCTCCGCCCTGCTGGACACCGCCCAGCGGGGCCGGGTGCTGAAAAACGGCGTCCGCACCGCTATCGTGGGCCTGCCCAATGCCGGTAAGTCCTCCCTGCTCAATGCCTTGGCTGGCTATGACCGGGCCATCGTCACCGACATCCCCGGCACCACGCGGGACACGGTGGAGGAGACCGTTACCTGCGGCGGCACCCTCCTGCGGCTTATTGACACCGCCGGTATCCACGATACCGCCGACGCCGTGGAGCAGTTGGGCGTAGAGCGCAGCCGCAAGGCGGCAGAGACTGCCGATCTGGTGATCGCCGTGGCAGACGGCAGCCAGACGCCCCCCGCCGTGGACCCGGACATCCTGGCCCTGGCGGCCAAGGCCCCTCATTGGATTTTGGCCGTCAGCAAAAACGACCTGAACCCCGCCGGGAAAACCGTCCTCCCGCAGCTGCCTGAGGGTCTGCGGGAGCCGGACAGCCTTGTCAGCTTCAGCTCCATGGCCCCCGGCGGCCTGGACGCCCTGGTGGACGCCGTGCAAAGCTGCTTCCCCGCCGGGACCCCCGCTGACGCCGGTTCCCTCCTGACCAACACCCGGCAGGAATCTGCCGTCCGCCGGAGTCTGGAGGCTGTCCGTCGGGCGCTGTCCGCGCTGGACAGCGGTCTGACTCCCGACGCTGTCCTCACTGATGCGGAGGAAGCACTGGAGTCCATCGGCGAACTAACGGGCCGCACCGCCAAGGAGGAGATCGTAGGCGCGGTGTTCAGCCGTTTCTGCGTGGGAAAATAACAATTTTCGTTTTCCCCTGTCTTTCTTCCTGTTTTCCTTAACGCATAATCCGGTTTACAAAACTACAAAAATGTGATATACTTGCTCTGATTTCAAAGGAAGGAGCACCGGTATGGAAGAAATTTCCGCCTTTCGCCGTCAGTTGGAGACCCACCGCCCTGCGGATTGGGAAACACTGCCGGATTTCCCCCTGTATATGGATCAGGTCCTCTCCTACATGGAACGGCAGACCATCCGTCTGGACGAGAGCGACGCTCTGACAGCCTCTATGGTCAATAACTACACGAAAAACGCCCTGGTCCCCCGGGCTGAGGGCAAGAAATACAACCGGGACCATCTGGCCTACCTCACCTTCGTCTGCATTCTCAAGCAGGTGATGTCCGTCCGGGATATGGACCTGCTGATCCGCACTGAGCTTTCTGATGACCGCTCCGTAGAAAACGGCTACCGGGCCTTTCTGGAAAGTCTGGACGGTGCCCTGTCCAGTACCGTGCAGGAGATGGGCGCTTATGAAGGAACTGACAATCTGGCGGACGCCGCCGTCCACTTTGGTCTGCTGAGCTACGCCGCCGGCCTTGTGAGCCGTCAGTATGTGGCCCAGCTCCGCGCCCGGACGGAACCCGCCGGCAAACCGGATAAAGCCGAGGCCAAAAAGGCCGCGAAAAGCAGAAAGGAGCGCAAGGACTGATGCGTGATTATGTAATTTTAACGGATAGCTGCTGCGATCTCTCTGCGGAAATGGCCGCAGAGCTGGGCGTAGAGGTCCTACCGTTGAGCCTGCAAATGGGTGATCGCACCTACCGCAACTATCTGGATGGCCGGGAAATCGGCTTCCATGAGTTCTACGAGCGGATCCGCTCCGGTGAACTGGCCACCACCTCCGCCGTCAACGTGGGGGAATTTGAGGAAAAGATGCGGGAGATCCTGAAAACCGGAAAGGACATCCTGAGCATCAGCTTTTCCTCCGCCCTCTCCACCACCTACCAGTCCTCCGTCATTGCCGCGGAGGAGCTGAAGGATGAATTTCCCGACGCGAAGATCCTGACGGTGGACTCCCTCTGCGCCTCTCTGGGGCAGGGATTGTTCGTGTATCTCTGCGCGCAGGAGCAGAAAAAGGGGAAAACCATCGACGAGGTGAAGACCTTTGCCGAAGAGACCAAGGGCCGCGTCTGCCACTGGTTCACAGTGGACGATCTGAACCACCTGAAGCGGGGCGGCCGGATCAACGCCGCCACCGCCCTGTTCGGCACCATGCTGGCCATCAAGCCGGTCATGCATGTGGACGACGAGGGCCGCCTGATCCCGGTCAGCAAGGCCCGAGGCCGCAAGGCATCTCTGACCGCGCTGGTAGACCGGATGGAGGCCACCGCCATCGACCCCGCCGGTCAGACGGTGTTCATCAGCCACGGTGACTGTCTGGAAGACGCTGAATTTGTTGCCGGTGAGGTCCGCCGCCGTCTGGGCGTGGAGACCGTCCACATCAACTATGTGGGTCCTGTCATCGGCAACCACTCCGGCCCCGGCACCATGGCGCTGTTTTTCCTTGGCAGCGAACGATAATTATGCTAAAATAGTTTGGGGAGATCCCCAAACTATTTTTGCTATGCAAACACATAGCAAAATAAGAAATGTGCCATTTCCTCGCTCCTGCGGGGCAACCGGAAATGATGCACGAAAACTTCATGCACTGGCATTTGTGCATGTTCGCGGTGCACTGCTCATGCATGAAGTTTTATGCGTATGAAATTAAATTTTCCGCTCTGGCGGAAGCACATGTGAGGATCATTATGGAATGGCTGGAAGTACACATTGACACAAATCACGCCGGGCTGGAGCCTCTGGAGATCTTCCTCTCCGCCAATGGGGTAGACGGCGTGGTCATTGACGACGAGCAGGATTTCCAGAGCTTTCTGGAAAACAACCACCAGTATTGGGACTATGTAGACGAAGATCTGGAGGCGTCCATGAAGGGCAAATCCCGGATCACCTTCTACCTCCCGGCGGACGGAGACGGCTTTGACCAGCTGGCCCACCTCCGCACTGCTCTTCAGGGCTTCAAGGACGCCCATGCCGGAAAATACGGCCCCCTCCTGATGACGTTGGAAAATCTGAAGGACGCCGACTGGGAAAACAACTGGAAGCAGTATTATAAGCCCATGGAGATCGGCGAACGCCTGCTGGTGATCCCGGAATGGGAACAGGAAAACGTGAAGGGGCAGGCTAAATACGCCGGCAAGGTGCCCCTGATCTTAGAGCCGGGCCTCACCTTCGGCACCGGCAGCCACGCCACCACCCGCCTGTGCCTGACAGCGCTGGAGGAAGCCGTCCACGGCGGCGAAACCGTATTGGATCTGGGCTGCGGCAGCGGCATCCTCTCCATTGCCGCGCTGCGGCTGGGTGCCGTCTCCGCCAAGGCTGTGGACATTGACGACAAATGTCTGACGGTGGCCTACGAAAACGCCGCCCTCAACGGCATCGGCAAGGACCGCTACACCGTTCTGGTGGGAGATGTCCTCTCCAACGGCGCCCTCCGGGAAGCTCTGGGCGGCGGCTACGATGTGGTGGTTGCCAATATTGTGGCGGATGTCATCATCGGGCTTGCCCCCATGGTGCGACAGTTCCTGAAGCCCGGCGGGCTGTTCCTCTGCTCCGGCATCATCGACACCCGGGCCGAGGAGGTGGCGGACGCCCTCCGTCAAAACGGCTGGGAGATCGAGACCACCCGCTCCGGCGAGGGCTGGTACTCCTACGCCTGCCGCTAAACTCAGAAAGGACCCTGAATACGCCCATGAATAAACTCCAAGCACTCAACACCTGGATGACCCCGAAAATGCCCCTGCTGATCCTCGGCGCTCTGGCACTGGGACTGCTGTTCCCCGATCAGATCGGCCTGCTGTGTCCCGCCGTTTCCGCCCTGATGATGTTCCAGACCTTTGCCAACAGTCTGGGCGGCGGATTCCGGGATCTGGCCCAGGTTATGGCCCATCCTAAGCCAGTCCTGCTGACCATGCTCACTCTGCATGTTCTCATGCCTGTGATTGCCTTGGGCGCAGGCGTCCTGATTTTTCCGCAGAATCCCCTCTACACCCTGAGTCTGGTGCTGATGGAGGGTTCCCCCGCCGCCGTATCCTCTCTGATGTGGATCGTCATCGGCGGCGGCAGCGTGGAGCTATGCCTGTCCATTATCCTGTTGGATACCATGCTCTCCCCGGTGATCCTGCCGCTGACGCTGCGGCTGCTGTGCGGCTCCGTGGTGGAGCTGGATACCTTGGGCATGATCCGGGATCTCTTCCTCATGATCGTAGTCCCGGCAGCTCTGGCCATGGTGCTCTGCCGCCTGCTGGGCCAAAGCATCTGCACCAAAGCCAAGCAGCGGCTGAGTCCCTTTTCCAAGCTGGCTCTGCTGGTCATCATCTGCGCCAACGTCACCCGCTGCGCTCCCTTCCTCCACGAGTTGAACCGCGAGCTGGTACTGCTGCTCTGCATAACGCTGGCCATGCGGCTCATCGGTCTGGGCTTGGGCTTTCTGCTCTCCACCCTCTTCCGCTTCCCCTATCCGGTAGAACTGACGGTGGCCGTCAATTCCAGTATGCGGAACAATGCCGCAGCCGCTACGCTGGCCGCCCAGTATTTCCCCTCGGAGGTGGTGTTCTCCCCCTCCGTCTCTCCCCTGTTCTCCCAGCTCACCAGTTCTCTGGCAGTGCGGGCTCTGCAAAAACGGCAGCAGAAGATTGATCATCCCGCCTCATAACAACCTATTTGCAAAAAAAGCGCGGAATTTTCCGTGCTTTTTTTATTTTCCCGACAGATTTCCCGACATTTCCCCCACTCCCCGGCGCTACAATACAGGCAGAACCGGGAACGCCCGCCGTTTCCGAACCTGTCAGGAGGTGCCGCGCATGTTGGACACGCAGGTCCATTGGCTTCCGGTGGAGCAGATCGCTCCCAACCCACACCAGCCCCGAAGGGAATTCGCTCCCGGACCTCTGGCGGAACTGGCGGAATCCATCCGCCGCCATGGGATCATCCAGCCCCTGTCCGTCCGCCGCAGGGATGATGGCTGGGAGCTGATAGCGGGAGAGCGCCGCCTCCGGGCAGCCAAGCTGGCGGGACTGCAAACAGTTCCTTGTCTGGAAATGCAGGTCGATAAGCAGGACTCCGCTATTCTGGCCCTTATCGAAAATATCCAGCGCCGGGACCTGCATTACTTGGAGGAAGCCACCGCCATCGCCGCCTATCTCCGTCAATCCGGCTCCACGCAGGAGGAAGCCGCCGCCCTGCTGGGCCGCTCCCCCTCCGCTCTGGCCAATAAGCTGCGCCTGCTGCGGCTCTCCCCTGACTGCTGCCGCCTGCTCACAGAACATGATCTGACCGAGCGTCACGCACGCGCCCTCCTCCGTCTGGAGGATGAAGAAGAACGTCTCAACGCCCTCCACCACATCATCCGCCATCATCTGAACGTAGCCCAGACGGAGCAGTACATCGACAAGCGTCTGGCCCAGCTGCAGACCACGCCCCCCTCCGGCCGCCGGGTCTTTCTTCTCAAGGACGTCCGCCTATTTCTCAACAGTCTGGACCGGGGCCTGCGGCTGGTGCGGGAGGCCGGAATCGGTGCGGAGTCCCGCCGGGAGGACACGGAGGACGCCATCCTTCTCACTATCCGCATCCCCAAGAGCCGTCAGGTCGGCTGACATTTACAGTCCTTTTCAAAAAACGGAGGCTTCGGTCTCCGCTTTTTGGTTTTTTCCGGAAACCGCAGCCTGCCACTTGCGCCAAAAGTCAAAATTATTCCACTCTGTTACCGGATTGTAACGTCTTTTTTCAGAAAAGAGTGATATGATAGCGTTAAATGGGAGATTGTTTCTCATTTAGCATAACGATCAAAACAGGAGGGCTTCTTATGGAACCGATCCGTGAAGCCGAGGTACAGACCCAGCCGGGGAAGCGGCTGAACGAGGAACCCAAAAAGAGTGGGAAGGGGCCGCTGCTGATTGCCGGCATCGTGCTGGCGGTTTTGCTGACGGCCTACGTGGGCCTTTGCGCCTATGCCGGTTCTCTGGATACATTTTATCCCAACCGCCACATCAACGGCATCGACGTAGGCGGTCTTACCGTGGGACAGGCGCAGCAGCGCTTGGAGGCTCAGCTTCTCAATCAGGCGATCACCCTTGTGGATAACGAAGGCCAGCCCCTGGCCCATCTTACCGTGGGGGACCTGGGCTACACGGCAGAGGATTTTTCTGGGGACGCTCAATTCTGGAAAAACGATGATCAGAACAAGGGCTTTTTCAAGAAAGGCTGGGCCTATCTGGCCACCGTCACCGGTCGCTGGCCCGGCGGTGCCCATTGGCCGGACATGGACCAAGCCGTCTTTTCCAAAACCGTATCCCGTCTGACGGAGCAGCTTTCCGAAGCACCCCTTGACGCCTCCGGCGCTGTGGAGGGGCAGTCTGTCCACATCACCAAGGCACGGGACGGCCGAACACCGCAAGATCTCCGTCTTCTTCTGGCAGATATTTCCGATTACAGTCAGAGCGGCTATCAGGTCCCCGTCTCCTTCCAGACCGTCCCCGCCAAGACCCTCACCGCCCAGCAGCTCCACGACCAGCTCCACGGCGAGGTGCGAAACGCCTCCTATGACTCCGCTACGGACTCCATCGTACCGGAGCAGCTGGGGGCCGATTTTGACATAGCCGCCGTTCAGAAGGCCATGGACGAGGCCGCTCCCGGCGAAACGCTGACTGTGAAGGCTGATATTCAGCAGCCGGAGGTCACCGCCGCCGATTTGAAGGCCGTCCTGTTCCGGGACGTGCTGGGCGAGGCCAAGACCCATGTCTCCGGCTCCGCCGGGCGGATCGGCAACGTCAAGCTCTCCGCTCAGATTATCAACGGCCTTGTTCTCAACAGCGGAGAAACCTTCTCCTACAACGGATCCGTCGGCAAACGGACGGCGGACCGGGGCTTCAAGCCCGCCCCCGCCTATGTCAAGGGCGAAACCGTGGACGAGATCGGCGGCGGCATCTGCCAGACCTCCTCCACCCTGTATCTGGCCTGTCTCCTGAGCAATCTGGAGATCACGGAGCGGTACGCCCACCGCTATGTCCCCGCTTACATCGCCTGGGGCATGGATGCCACGGTGTCCTGGGGCGGCCCCGACTATAAGTTCACCAACAACACCCTGTACCCCGTGAAGATCGTCACCAAATATGAAAAGGGCTATCTCACCGTTCAGATCCTGGGCACCAATGTGGACGGCACCTATGTAAAAATGAGCAACGAGGTTCTCTCGAAGACCCCCTGGGAAACCATCTATCAGGAGGACCCCACCATGGCTCCCGGCTCCCCGGATGTGGTGAAGGTAACGCCCTATACCGGATACAAGGTCAACTCCTATCAGACCATTTATGACAAGGACGGCAATGTAATCGACAGCCATTTTGAAGCGTCCAGCAACTACAAGGTCCGCAACAAGGTGATCTTACAGGCTCCCACCGCCCAGCCCGGCAGCGGAACAGCGGAGATCCCCGCCGTCACACCGGGCACTCCGTCGGATACCCCTGTTCCTATGGAGCCAACAGTCCCTGCGGAACCTGCCGCGTCCCCTGACCTTCCTGTCGAACCGGAGATCCCGGCAGAACCGTAACGGAAGCGCCCCACAGCTTGTTCGTTGTAAAGCAGCCATCCCCATCCGTTTTTAAGATCAAAACCGCAACCCCCCGCCCATACTGATGTATGGGCGGGGGATTCTTATGCTTATACGTGCTTATACGGAAGCGGCCTTACAGGCCCCGCTTCTTTTTTAAGACCCGGATGTCCTCGCCCACAAAGGGCAGAAGCTGATACTCTCCCTCGATCCGGGAGGCGATCTGTCCGGAATACCGTTGCGCAATGGCCTCCGGCATCAGGTTGGTGCTGACGATGGTGGACTTCTTTTCCAGCAGACGTCCGTTGATGATCTGATACAGCGCGCTCTGGACGAAGGTGGTCACCATCTCCGTCCCCAGGTCGTCCAGAATCAGGAGATCGCAGTTCAGCACCCGCTCCACGTCCCGCTCTGCCTCGTCCCGGCCGAATTTCTGCGCCTCGAACCGCTCAAAAATATGTCCCGCCGTGTCATATACCACGGAGAAGCCCTTGCCGCTGACCTCTCTGGCGATGGCGGCAGACAGGTGGGTCTTTCCCAGCCCCGGACGGCCGAACAACAGCAGGTTAGCCGGTTTTTTTCCAAAATTGTGCGCATATTCCACGCAGGTGTCGTACACCCACTCCATGTGCTCCCGAGCAGACTTGGTTTTTCCCGGTGCCCGCTGGTCGGAATACCAATCGGTGTCAAAGGTGTCAAAGCTCTGGCTGCCCAGATCCAGCAACTTGGAAAGCTCCTTGCGCTGCTCCTCCACATAGTAGGTTTTCAGGCAGCGGCACATCTCGCCGCCCCGGTAGCCCGTGTCATTGCAGAAGGGGCAGAGGGGCGTATCCTCCAGCGCGTTGTCCGGCAGGCCCAGCTCCGCCAACAGCATCTGCCGTTCTGCCTGCAAGCTGAGGTTTTCTTCCCGCAGGCGCTGGATCTCCGGCAGCGGGTCCTCGCCCCGCCGCAGAGCTGCGGCCATCACCCGGCTGGCCGTGCGGCGCAGCTGATCCTGAATTTCCCGCAGCCGGGGTCTGCGGGCATAGAGCTGTTCCCGCTGCTCCGCCAGATCCGCTTCCCGGGCGCTCCGGTCCGCTTCATACCGTTCCTGTGCCAGACGCAGCAGCCGTCCGTCATATGCCATGTCCCCACTCCCTCCTTACACGTATTTCCAGGCGTCGCCCGCCGACTGTGTCGGCTGCTTCGCCGGGGGCTTGTCCGCCCGTTCGATCTCCTCCGGGGTATGTAAGCCCGCCTCGTGCCAGCGCTTTAAAATACCGTTGCAGTAGGGCCATTTCAGCTCGTGGCACTTGAGCACTGTCTTGTCGTAGGCCAGAGCCACTGTCTCCGGCGGAAAGCCCATCTCCTGCCACGCGTTCAGATATTTCTCCTCCGACGCCACCGGCAGCCGGTCTCCCAGCCCCAGTGCCCGCATATACGGCGGGATGGCCCCCTGACGCTCCGCGTACTTTTTCAGGTACTCCACTGCGGCCCTCTGGGTGTCGATGCCCCGTCTGGCCCAGGCGTAGCCCTCCTTCTCGATCTGCCGCAGGGTCGGCCGCCGCCCCTCTCCGTACTTCCGGGTGACCCGCTCCACGCAGTGATTCACCAGCAGGAAGATCACGTCCGCCGGCAGGCCCAGATAATCGTTCAATCCCAGCAGAACGCCCACATCCGGCGTGGTGAGCCGCTTCCCCAGCTTTTTTTCCACCTCCGCCGTCAACAGACGGAATTCCTCGCTGCTCTCCAGCCGCCGGGCAATGTCATCCCGCTGGTAGCTGGGCTTTTCATCAGCAGGCTCCGGGATCTCCTCCGCTGCGGGCGCCAACAGCCGCAGGTCCCGCAGGGCTTGCTCCGCCGCCTCGATGCGGCTCTTTTCCCATCGTAGCTCTCCCGCCAAAGACCGGGGCTGCACTGTGCCGTGATGCCGCAGAAGCGCCAGATATAGGAGCGCCGCGTCGCCGTCGCCCCGGTCCAGCAGACGCTTTACCGTCTGGGCCGTCAGCGTGACGGACTCATCCGCCGTGTGGATCAAAATACTCGCCATCCGCGCTCCTCCTTCAGCGTATCGAAAAAGTCTTTTCGCCCCGCGTGGGGCAGGAATACACCGTCGGCCCAGCCGGTTTCCGTGCGCTTTGCGCCCGGAAATCGGGGGCGCAACGGGTCGAAAAAATCTTTTCTTCCCGTTGCCCTTATTATCAGAACTTGTAAAAGTTCTGATAATATTTGATTTCAATGGCGCAGGAAACCCTTCTTGGGTTTCCCGCGCACACCTTTCCTTTCCGTTGCGGAAATCTCTACTGGCGGCGCATCGCCCGTTTCCCCTTCTTGGGTTTCCCGCGCACACCCTTTACCCGCAAGGGGTATGCAGCATCCGTAAAGCGGCAAAGCCGCTAACGGCTGCCCTACCTTACCGTTGCGGAGAATTTACTACTTTATCGACAGCCTCTTTCCTTTTCATTCAGCCCTTATTCTACACGAAATCTTCCCCTACGGCAAGAGGGCCGTCAGCGAGTTGTAAACTTTTTCGATTTCCCACGATTTTTGTGGAACACCTGCGGCCTTTGTGCTATACTGGATGCTGTAATATTGTGTATTGCGTCCCAACGCAGGACGTATATAAAAAAGGAGGATGCGCATATGGCAAACCGTGTTGTCATCACCATCTGCGGAGAGGAATACACCCTGGTAGCGGACGAAACCTCCGCCTACATGCAGAAGGTAGGAAGCTGTGTCAGCGACAAAATGACCGAGGTCATGAACGATGCCAAGGTGGGCCGCACCGACGCCGCCGTGCTCACTGCCGTCAACCTGACGGATGAGCTGTTCAAATCTCAGGCTGCCGCCGAGCAGCTTCGGAGCCAGATCAAAGGCTATCTGGACGAGGCTTCCAAGGCCCAGGCTGAGGTCAGTGAGCTGAAACGGGAGATTTTCCGTCTTCAGCAGCGTCTGGACAACCGCAAGTAATGGCTCTGGAACTGCTCTCCCCCGCTGGGTCTCCGGAAGCCCTCCGGGCCGCCGTCCAGAGCGGCTGCGGCGCCGTCTATCTGGGTTGGGGGAGCTTCAACGCCCGCCGGAGCGCCAAAAACTTTTCTGACGAAGAATTTGCCGATGCCATCCGGTACTGCCATCTCCGGGGCGTCCGGGTCTTTCTGACCCTGAACACCCTGCTGACGGACCGGGAGCTGCCTCTGGCCTTAGATGCCGCCCGGACGGCCTGCCGTCTCGGGGTGGACTCCGTGCTGGTGCAGGACTGGGGCCTGTTTGCCCTGCTGCGGGAGGCCTTGCCGGACCTCCCCCTTCACGCCAGCACTCAGATGAGCGTATTTACCGCCGGCGGTGCCAACGAGGTCTATGGGGACGGCTGCGAGCGGGTGGTCATTGCCCGGGAGTGCTCCCGGGAGGACACTGCCGCCATCTGCAAGGCCTGTCCCGCCGAGATCGAGATCTTCGGCCATGGTGCTCTCTGCATGTGCTACTCAGGCCAGTGCGAAATGAGCGCCCTCATTGGCGGACGCAGCGGCAACCGGGGCACCTGCGCCCAGCCCTGCCGCCTGCCCTACGGCTTCAACGGCCCCGCCAAAAACACCTACCCACTCAGTCTGAAGGACAGCTGCCTTGCTGACCGCATTTCCGACATGGAGCGAATGGATGTCAGCTGCCTGAAACTGGAAGGCCGCATGAAGCGCCCTGAATATGTGGCGGTCATCACGGACATTTACGCCCGTCTGATCCGGGAGGGCCGGAAGCCCACCGCCGCCGAAAAAAAGGATCTGGAGCTGGCCTTCTCCCGCTCCGGCTTTACAGCGGACTACTGGCAGGGCCGCCACGGTCCCGCCATGTTCGGCACCCGCCCCGAAAACACCCCGGAGCCGAAGGAATTGTTTGCCGCCGCCCGAGCCAAATACGAAAAGGATGATGCCCGCACCGTTCCCATCCATTTCTCCTGCTCCTGTCAGGCCGGACAGCCGGTTTCCCTGACAGTTTGGGACGATGACGGCCATGTGGCCGCCGCCGAAGGCCCCATCCCGGAACAAGCCCAGAACAAGGCACTGACGGCTTCCGATCTGGAATTCCGTCTGCAAAAGACAGGCGGCACCGCCTTCCGCTGCACGGATGGCTCCGCCGATGTAGCAGACGGCCTGTTTCTCTCCGCCGGGGCGGTAAACGCCCTGCGCCGGGATGCTCTGGCCGCCTTGGAGAACGCCCGTTGTGCGGTCCCGGTCCGCCGGGAACAGGATTTCTCCCCCTTGCCGGATCTGGACTGCACCGCCGATACCCCGGCCCTGACCGTTTCCGTCACAACCTGGGCGCAGGCGGAAGCGCTGCTGCCCCTGTCCCCCGCCCACATCGACCTCCCCTTGGAGCTGCTGGCGGAGCGGGACGTGCTGCCGGACTTTGCCGGGGAGTGGTGCGCCATTCTTCCCCGTGTCTGGCGGGGCCGAAATGAACCCCAGCTCCGGACGTGGCTGGCTCACGCCAAAAAGCTGGGCGTCACCTCCGCTCTGGCGAGGAACATCGGCCATCTGCCCCTTTTGCGGGACGCGGAGCTGACTATCCGCGGTGACTTCGGCCTCAACGTGTTCAACAGCCGCTCTCTGGACTATCTCCGGCGCAAGGAGCTCTCCTCCGCCTGCCTGTCCTTCGAGCTGCGGTTCCCACAGATGCGGGACATCCAAAAGCTGATCCCGGCAGAGGCCATCGTCTACGGCCGACTGCCCCTGATGATCACGGAAAACTGTCTGGTGCAGAACGAAACCGGCTGTCACCTGTCCGAAGCGGGTGACGCCGTCCCCCAGCAGGCTCCCTGCCGCAAGCCAAACGATCTTCAGGACCGCACCGGGGCAAAGTTCCCGCTGCTCCCGGCCTACGGCCACCGGACGGAGATCCAGAACAGTGCGCCGGTGTGGCTGGCGGACAAGCCCGAGTGGAAGCACTGTGGCCTGACCTATGCCCGCCTGCGGTTCACCACGGAAGCACCTGCGGAATGTGCGGACATTTTCCGGGCCTACCAGACCGGTGCCCCCGCCTCTGGCCCCTTCACCCGGGGACTCTACTACCGCGGTGTGGATTGACTCGACGGCAGAATCTCACCGGGAATCCCCCGCTTTTTCAGGCAATTTTCAGTTCTATTTGTATAATAGAAACCATATAATACAATTTGTTTTTAATTTTGGAGTTTTACATGGAAGAGATCAAGGTAAAATATTTTGTGGACGGCATCGACGAGCTGTGCTATGTGGCAGGCAAATCCGACTGGATCGACCTCCACGCCGCCGAGGATGTGGACATGAAGGCCGGAGAATTCCGCCTGATCCCCCTGGGGGTGGCCATCGAACTGCCGGAGGGCTACGAGGCCCATGTGGTGCCCCGCAGCTCCACCTTTAAGAACTACGGTCTGCTGCAAGCCAACTCCATGGGCGTGGTGGACTACACCTACCGGGGAGACAACGACCAGTGGCGCGTTCCCATGTACGCCACACGGGATGTCCATATCGACAAGAACACCCGCATTTCCCAGTTCCGCATTATGAAGAACCAGCCCCCTCTCGTCTTTACCCGTGTGGAGCACCTCACCGGTCCCGACCGGGGCGGCTTCGGCTCCACCGGCAAGTAAGGAGGGCCGCCATGTCTCGCATCGTTTTGGCCTCCGGGTCTCCCCGGCGGCAGGAATTATTGAACCGCATCGGCATCACGGATTTTGACATCCGGGTGCCCCAGACGGACGAGCACTACCCGGCGGGTCTCACCCCGGCGCAGATCGTGGAATACATCTCCCGGGAAAAGGCGGATGCCGCCGCCAAGCTCTGCACCCCGGAGGAGATCGTCATCACCGCCGACACCATGGTGTTTCTGGATGACCAGCGTCTGGGCAAGCCCCAGGATGAGGCCGACGCGCTGCGGATGCTCACCGCGCTGCAGGGCCGCCGCCACACTGTCTGCACCGGCGTCACCGTCCGTCAGGGAGACCGCGTACTGACGGAGAGCGAAGCCACCGGCGTTATCTTCCGCCCCGCTGAGGAATCCGAGCTGCGGGCCTACATTGCCACCGGCGAGCCTATGGACAAAGCCGGGTCCTACGGTGTTCAGGGCAAGGGCGCGTTGCTGGTGGAGCGTCTGGAGGGCGACTTCTTCAACGTCATGGGCCTGCCTGTCCTGCGTCTGAGCCGGATGCTGGCTCAGTTTGGCATTAAGTTATTGTAATCGATTGCGTTTTAACTTTTTAGAAGGAGAACTTCCTTGAAGGATTTTCTGAAGAATCACGGATTATGGATCCTCTTCGCCGGGGCGGTGATCGCCGTGGCGCTGGCTCTGCTGTCCTATTTCAGCACCAACGCCTCCCCGCTGGTGGATCTGGCCAACACCATTACCAGTCCTTTCCGGGCAGTCTGCACCTCCGTATCCGGCTGGTTTACCGACAAGCAGAATTACTATGAGGACGTCACCGCCCTGAAAGCGGAAAATGAGGCCCTGAAAAAGCAGATCGCGGAAATGGAGGCCACCGTCCGTCAGGGCGAGGCCGCCAGTCAGGAAAATGTATTTCTCCGGGACCTGCTGGACCTGCGTCAGCAGCGCCGGGACCTCAGCGACTTCGAGACCGCTACCGTCACAGAGCGGGGTGTCACCAACTGGACCGCCTCCCTGACTCTGAACAAGGGCACAGCCCACGGCGTAGAGTTAGGTGACTGCGTTATCGACGGAAACGGCAACCTGGTGGGCCGCATCAGCAAAGCGGGCCACGACTGGTCCACGGTTTTGACCGTGATCGACACTGACACCTCCTTAGGTGCCCGTGTCTACCGCACCAAGGACATCGGCATTGCCGGCGGCGATTTCGCCCTGATGGACGACGGCAAGCTGAAGCTGGATTCCCTCCCCGCCTCCTGCCAGCTGTTGGAGGGCGATTTAGTTGTGACCTCCGGTCTGGGCGGCTATCTGCCCCCGGATCTGGTCATCGGCTCTGTCTCCGAGCTTCGGGCCGACGATTCCGACACCTCTAATTATGCCATCCTCACCCCCGCTGCGGACCTGAACGGTCTCACGGAGGTGTGCATCATCAAATCCTTTGAGATCGTAAGCTGACCGCTTACCGTTCATTCACCATTACAGAAGGGAGGGATTCCCCTTGCTGGCCCGCAGCGCCACGATTTTTAAATGGACTCTGTACACTTTGGCCGGGCTGGTCTGGGCCGTTGTTCAGGCCGCCTTTCTCCAGCGTGTAACCATCTGGGGCGTCATTCCCTTTCTCTATCCCCTGATTGCCGCCCTCCCCGCCATCTTTGAGGGCCCCGCCGCCGGCACGGTCTACGCCCTTGCCTGTGGCGTTTTCTGCGACCTGCTGCTCCCCTCCCCCATTCCCTGCTTTTATACTCTGATCCTCCCCCTTGTGGGCCTCGCCGCCGGACTGCTGTCCCAGAGTCTGATCCCAGCCGGGTATCTCTGCTCTGCCGCCGCGGCTCTGCCCGCCTATCTGCTGACAGGCATCTTCCACTGCATCGTCCTTTGGGCTCAGGGCCATCCCGCATGGGGTGCGGCCATGTCCGTGACCCTGCGGGAGCTGTGCGCCTCCCTGCTGTGGAGCCTGCCTATGACCTGGCTGTTCCGCCGGGTCTATCTCCGCGTTCATGTTGACGATTAAGGACTTTCCACGGAGGTAATCATGAACCAACGCCCCTCCCAACTCACCAGATTCCGCGTCATGGCTGCCATGGCGCTGGCAGTGCTGGCCATTTATCTGGTGGTCCTTTTCAATACCCAGGTTGTTCACCACGAGGAATATCTGGCCAAATCCATTCAGACCATCACCCGCATGGAAAATGTGGAGGCCTCCCGGGGCATCATCACTGACCGCTCCGGCCGGACCCTTGTGACCAACCAATCCACTTACAGCCTGACCTTTGACGCCTCTCTTTTGAAGCCCGGTGAAAACCAGAATGACGCCATCCTCCGTCTGGTCACTCTCTGCCGGGATCAAGGGGTCGCTTGGGAGGATAACCTCCCCCTCTCTCTGGACGGCGCGGCCCATTTCACCGTAGATACCCTTACCGACACGCAGAAAAGCCGCTTTTTCTCCTACCTCCGGGATCTGAAGCCCACACGGGAGCTGCTGGCCGCCTATGTCCGCCAGCACCCGGAGCTGCTGAAGCCCCCCAAGGAGGGTGAAACTGCTCTGGACCCGGCCACCGCCAAGGACACAGAGCTTTTGAAGCAGACCAACAGCGCCGCGCTGACCAATTCCCTCCTGCTGAACGCCGGCGTCACACCCGCCAAGCTCTTCGACTGGATGCGGGAGGATATGAAGCTCTCCGACGATTATTCCGACAGCGACGCCCGCTTGATCTTGGGTGTCCGGTACGAATTGAAGCTGCGGAAGCTGGGTGCCAACAACAACGCCTACGTTCTGGCGCAGAACGTGGATGTAGCCTTCTGCTCCCTCATCAGCGACGGCCAGTTTCAGGGGGCCAAGATCATCCGCTCCTCCGCCCGGCAGTACGCCACCACCTACGCCACCCATATTTTAGGCACCGTGGGCCGTATCCCCGACTATACCGATGAATGGGAAGATCGGGGCTATCTAATGGATGACACCATCGGCCTCTCTGGTGCAGAAGCCGCCTTTGAGGACTACCTCCGGGGTACGGACGGCAAGCGGATGATTTCCGTCAACAGCGACGGAAAGATCACCGGTGAATATTATAGTGTAGAGCCCCGCTCCGGCTATACCGTGGAGCTGACAGTGGATCTCAAGCTCCAGCAGGCGGTGGAGGACACTTTGGCCGCTAAAGTAGCCCAGTTGAACCAAAAAGACCATCTGGACAGCCGGGGTGCCGCCGCCGCTGTGGTCAAAGTCGGTACAGGCGAAATTCTGGCACTGGCCTCCTGCCCTTCCTATGACCTCTCCACCTGGCGGAAGGACTTTGCGGAGCTGCGGGACGATCCCGCCAAGCCCCTGACCAACCGCGCCACCAACAGCCCCTACGCCCCCGGCTCCACATTAAAGCCCGCCACCGCCGTGGCGGCTCTGGAATCCGGCGTTACCACCACAACAGAAACGGTGTTTGACCCCGGCTACTGGAAATACCCTAGTGCCACTTGGGAAAACAAAACGAATTGCTGGAAGCGCAGCGGACACGGCAAAATGAACGTCACCAGCGCCATCACCAATTCCTGCAACACCTATTTCATGGAAATGGGCTACCGCATGGGACTGGACACACTGAACGAATACTATTCCGCTCTGGGCCTCGGTGAGTCCACCGGCATCGAGATCGGTGAAAGCACCGGCCGACAGGCTGTTAACGAAAGCGGTCAGGATCAGGCTCCTTGGGCAGCCTTTGGTCAGGCCAATCAGGAATATACCCCGTTGCAGCTTGCCAACTACATTGCTACTCTTGTCTCTGGTGGCAAGCATTACCCAGCCCATTTGTTGAAAAACGTCAAGTCCTACGATAACTCTGAGATCATCGCCACCGGCGACACAGAACCCCTCAACACCCTGAACATCAGCGATTCCACCCTGCAAGCTGTGAAAAAAGGTATGCTGGGCTACACCACCAACGGCGGCTCCGTGGCCGGTCCCTTCCAGAACTGCGTGGTCTCCGCCGGTGCGAAAACCGGTACCGCCCAGATCGGCGGCTCCATGAAAAACGGCGTGTTCGTAGCCTTCGCGCCCTATGACGAGCCGGAGATCGCCGTGGCTCTAGTATTGGAAAAGGCTGACGCCGGCGCGGTTCTGGCCACCACCGCTGTGGACATTATCAACGCTTACTTTGACCGGGAGGACACGGCGTCCATTCTCCCGGAAAATCAACTGATTCCTTGATTCGGAGGTCTCTCCCATGCGTGATCCCTTTGTGTTCGACTCCCGCAGTGAGTTCTGTAAAAAGCCCTTTGGCGCTGTCCCTTGCGGCAGCGAGGTCATGTTTCATGTCCGTCCCCTCACCCGGGATGGCTATTCCCGCTGTGTCCTGGTGGCGCGGCGGGAATTTTCCGGTGAAGAGATCCAGATGGAACTTCTGCCGGAGGCTGTGGACGGTGAGCGTACCCGCTTCACCGGCGTCCTCACCGCCCCCTCAGAGCCGGAGCTACTCTGGTATCATTTCCGCCTGATCCGCTCCGATGGCTCCACGGCCCTGTTGGATCAATCCGGCTGGAAGGAGACCGGGGAGATCCAAAGCTGGCAGCTCACCGTCTACGAGAAAACAGCCACCCCTCTGTGGTTTGGCGGCGGTGTGGTCTATCAGATCTTCCCGGACCGCTTCTGCCGTCTTTCCCTCCCGGACCCCACCGGTCTGGTGGGAAACCGTTGGGTCCATGAGAATTGGAACGACCAGCCCGTTTGGGCGCCGGACCCAGACGGCGAGGTACGAAACCGGGACTTTTTCGGTGGCTCTCTCAATGGCATCACCGCCAAGCTGGATGATCTGGCCGCTCTGGGCGTCACCGTGCTGTACCTGAATCCCATTTTTGAATCCGCCTCCAACCACCGCTACAACACAGCCGACTACCTTCGCATCGACCCCATGCTGGGCACCGAGGAGGATTTCCGCCGCCTTTGCCGGGAAGCAAAACAGCGTGGCATCCGGGTGATTTTAGACGGTGTATTCAACCACACCGGCTCCCAGAGCCGCTACTTCAACGCCGACGGCTTCTATCCCGGCGCAGGCGCGGCCCAAAGCACCGATTCCCCTTATTTCAACTGGTTTTCCTTCCATCCCTGGCCTACGGATTATGACGCCTGGTGGGGGATCATGACGCTGCCTGCTGTTCAGGAGAACGAGCCGAACTACCGGGACTTCATCATCCGGGGACAGGACTCCGTGGTGCGTCACTGGCTCCGGGCCGGGGCCTCCGGTTGGCGGCTGGACGTAGCCGATGAGCTGCCGGATGACTTTATTGCCGAAATTCGTACCGCTATGGAGGAAACCGCCCCGGACAGCTTCCTTTTGGGTGAAGTCTGGGAGGACGCCACCACCAAGGTGGCCTATTCCCAGCGGCGGCGCTATCTGCTTGGCCACGAGCTGCACGGCGTGATGAACTACCCCTTCCGCACGGCGCTCATCGCTTACCTGCGGGGTGGAGACGCTGACGATTTCCGGGAAACGCTGGAAACCCTCCGGGAAAACTACCCGCCGGAGGCATTCCTCTCCCTGATGAACTTCCTTGGTACCCACGATACCCCTCGCATCCTTACCGTTTTAGGCGCTGACAACGTACCGGACAACAAGGCAGACCGGGCAGCGTACCGCCTCTCCCCCGCCCAGCGCCAGATTGGCCTGGAGCGGCTGCGGCTGGCGGCACTGATCCTCTTTACCTTCCCCGGCGCGCCCACCGTCTATTACGGAGATGAAGCTGCTATGGAGGGTTGGGAAGATCCCTTTAACCGGGCCGGCTATCCTTGGGCGCAGGAAGATACTGATCTCAAAGCGCACTTTGCGGAACTGGCCCGGTTCCGGCGCTCCTTCCCGGCACTGCAAGCCGGCGTTCTTCATTGGATCTGGACCTCCGGTCCCCTGCTGATCTTTGCCCGGGAGCTGGATGGTCAGCTTCTGACCACCGTGGTCAATGCCGCTGATGTGTCTCAGGCCTTATCGCTGCCCTGGTCTGCGCCGCCTGCCCGGGATCTGCTTACCGGTCAGCGCTTCATCCCAACTGACAATGCAATTCCCTTGACATTGCCGCCCCGCAGCGGATGGCTGCTGCAAACCGATCTGCCGTGAAGCACTCTCGCTTCCGCTTCATGTTTCACGTGAAACAACTCCGCTGACTTTTGTCAGCGGAGTTTCCTTTACAGCCGCCGCCAGCAAAATGTTTCACGTGAAACCAGTAGAATCTGAGTTTCCCAAAAATTGTTTTTATAAAAAATACTGCAAAACCGCATTTTTTTACAGGAACGCCTTGAAACACTGCAGGCTCCTTGTTATAATACTATTTGCTGAGTCATTGCACCGCAATGCTCTACGGCACTTATGCCGTGCATCAAACAGGGCTGTGGCCCGGAAAGCAGGTGGCCTGTGGCAAAAATCATTTCCATCGTAAACCAAAAAGGCGGCGTGGGCAAAACCACCACCTGTGTCAATCTGGCAGCAGCACTGGCGGAGCAGGGCAAGCGCGTCTTGCTTTGCGACTTTGACCCACAGGCCAATTCCACTTCCGGCATGGGCGTGGACAAAACCGTTTCCAAAGGCATTTACGAGGTGCTGGTCTCCGACGTGCCCGCCGCAGATGCGGTGGTGCACACCCGATACGGAGACGTACTTCCCTCCAACAAGGCACTGGCCGGCGCCGGCATTGAGCTCATCGGCATGGACCGCCGCGAATTTCTTCTGAAGGACGCGCTGGACCAGCTGGCGGCGGAATATGACTTCATTTTCATTGACTGCCCGCCGTCTTTGGAGCTTTTGACGCTGAACGCCCTCTGTGCTGCTGACAGCATTTTGGTTCCGGTTCAGGGCGAGTATTTCGCTCTGGAAGGTCTCAGCGACCTGATGAACACGGTTCGCATTGTGCGGCGCTCTTTGAACCCGAAGCTGGCGCTGGAAGGCGTTCTGCTGACCATGTTCGACGGGCGCACCAATCTGGCCATGCAGGTGGCGGAAGAGGTCAAGCACTACTTCCCCGGCAAGGTCTACGCCACAGTGATCCCCCGGAACGTCCGGCTCTCTGAGGCGCCCAGCCACGGAAAGCCCATCACGGCCTATGACCGCACCTCCCGCGGTGCGGAGGCCTATCAGGCACTCGCAGTCGAGTTCCTGAAAAAACAGTAGAAAGGAGCGTTTCTATGGCATCAAAAAAGCCCTCTGGTCTCGGCAGAGGACTCGGCGCCCTTTTAGGCGACGACGTGATGAAAACCGAGTCCAGCGGCAGTCTGTCACTTCCCATTTCACAGGTGGAGACCTGCTCATCACAGCCCCGGAAGCGCTTTGATGATGAATCTCTTCAGGAACTGGCGGATTCCATTTCACAGCACGGCATCATTCAGCCGTTAACCGTGCGAAAGCTGTCATCCGGCTACTATCAGATCATTGCCGGAGAACGCCGCTGGCGGGCAGCCCGGCTGGCGGGCTTACAGGAGGTTCCGGTCATCGTGATCGAGGCCGATGACCGCAAGGCAGCCGAGCTGGCCATGATTGAAAACCTCCAGCGAGAGGACCTGAATCCCATGGAAGAAGCCGCTGGTTTTCAGTCATTGATCGAATCCTACCACATGACGCAGGAGGAGGCCGCCCAGCGGGTAGGCAAATCCCGCAGCGCCGTGACCAACGCCCTGCGGCTGCTGGGACTGACGCCCGCCGTCCGAAAGCTGGTGGAGGAGGGCAAGCTCTCCGCCGGTCACGCCCGGGCTTTGGTTCCCCTCTCCCCTTCCCTGCAGGAAAGCGCGGCCAACGCCATTGTCAGCGGCGGGCTTTCCGTCCGGCAGACAGAGGCTCTGGTCAAACGGCTTTCCGCCGAGAAGAAAGAGGCGCAGGCCAAAGATCCTGACGAGGTGGATTATCTGGCAGAGGCCCAAAATGAGTTGAAGGCCCGGCTGTGCCGCGGTGTGAAGATCGTTCCCGGCCGCAAAAAAGGTCGGATCGAGCTGGAATATTACGGTGTGGACGATCTGAATGACCTGCTGGACGCTTTGGCCGTCATCAAGGTCTCACAATTAAAGAAAGGACCTCATGCATGAAATTTGAAAAACGAGCTGACGGAGGCGAGGTGACGCCCGCATCCTCAGAAACGCCGGAAACCGGCAAGAAGCCCGTTATTATCTATATTCTGATCCTGTTTCTGGCGGCATTCCTGCTGATGTTCCTCTCCATGCTGTCCCATCAGCGGAGCAACACGGAGGCACTGGGACAATTACAGAATTCCGTCTCCGCCATTCAGGAGATCCAGACAACACAGGAGCAGATCATCGAGCTGCAGAAGCGGCTGGATGAAACAGAAGCAGAACGGGATGAGGCCAAGGAGGAGCTGAAGGTCATTTCCGACAGCATCTCCGATCTGGAGAAAACGTCTCAGGCGCTGCTGGCCCTCTACAATCTTCAGCAGGAGTATCTCACCGGAAATCTGGACGGCTGCCTCCTGACCCTTCAGGAGATCAGCGACCAGCATCTGGACGAGCTTCTGCCCAGCACCAATACGGAAGGCGTTACGCCTCCGGCCCAGCGGTATCAGGAATTAAAAGAAGCGATTTTGAACAAGTAAACATTATCATTACAATTATTTCGATCAAATCGATCAAGGAGAATGAACTATGCTCGACATTAAGTTTATCCGGGAAAATCCCGACATTGTGAAGGAAAACATCAAGAAGAAGTTCCAGGACGAGAAGCTGCCCCTGGTGGATGAGGTCATCGAGCTGGACAGCCAGCGCCGGGCCAACATTCAGGAGGCAGACCAGCTCCGTTCCGACCGCAACCGCCTGAGCAAGCAGGTCGGTATGCTGATGGGTCAGGCCAAGAAGGACCCCAGCAAGCTGGCTGAGGCCGAGGCTGTGAAGAAGCAGGTCACCGATGAGGCTGAGCGGCTGGCCGCTCTGGAAAAGCTGGAAGCTGAGCTGGACGAGAAGGTCCACCACATCATGCTCCAGATCCCCCAGATCATTGACCCCTCCGTGCCCATCGGCCCGGACGATTCCGCCAACGTAGAGGTCCAGCGCTTCGGCGAGGCCAAGGTGCCTGACTTCCCCATCCCCTATCACACGGACATTATGGAGAGCTTTGACGGCATTGATATGGACGCCGCCGGCCGTGTCTCCGGCTCCGGCTTCTACTACCTGCTGGGTGACATTGCCCGTCTCCACGAGGCTGTGCTGGCTTATGGCCGGGACTTCATGATCTCCAAGGGCTTCACCTACTGCATCCCCCCCTTTATGATCCACGGCAACGTGGTGGAGGGTGTTATGAGCCAGACGGATATGGACGCCATGATGTATAAGATCGAGGGCGAGGATCTTTATCTGATCGGCACCAGTGAGCACTCCATGATCGGCCGGTTCATCGACCAGATCATTCCCTCCGACAAGCTGCCCCAGACGCTGACCTCCTACTCCCCCTGCTTCCGCAAGGAGAAGGGTTCTCACGGTATTGAGGAACGCGGCGTGTACCGCATCCACCAGTTTGAGAAGCAGGAGATGATCGTGGTCTGCAAGCCCGAGGACTCCAAGGCGTGGTACGATAAGCTGTGGAACTTCTCCGTAGAGCTGTTCCGCTCCATGGACATCCCCGTGCGGCAGCTGGAGTGCTGCTCCGGCGATCTGGCGGACCTGAAGGTGAAGTCCTGCGACATTGAGGCCTGGTCCCCCCGTCAGCAGAAGTACTTTGAGGTGTGCTCCTGCTCCAACCTGGGCGACGCTCAGGCCCGCCGTCTGCGGATCCGCTACAAGGATGAAAACGGCAAGATGCAGCTCTGCCACACGCTGAACAACACCTGTGTGGCACCTCCCCGTATGCTGATCGCCTTCCTGGAAAACAACCTTCAGGCGGACGGCACCGTGAAGATTCCCGAGGTCCTGTGGCCCTACATGGGCGGCACCAAGGTTCTGGTCCCGACCAAGAAGTAAATTCTTCACGCAGCCCTGTAAAAACAAGAAATCGGCCGGAAGCTACGAATTGTATTATTTGAATAGAATAATACAATTCGTAGTAGGCCGATACAGCCCATAGCAGACCACGGAGACCATGGTGGGATCATTTTAGGTCCTGAAAACGTCTCCATTCCGGTCTGCGTTCTGAAACCCTTGCGGCGCAACGGTTTCAGCTTTCAAGATTTTTTGACCAAAAGGAGGTGCTTCCTATGTCCGCACCCGAAAAGAAAAAAAGCTTCATGGGGGAGTTTAAAACCTTTATCGCCCGAGGCAATGTGATGGATATGGCCGTCGGCGTCATCATCGGCGGTGCGTTCGGTAAGATCTCCACTTCCCTTGTGAATGACGTCATCATGCCCCTGATCTCCGTACTCACCGGCGGCGTTGATTTTTCCAACTGGAAGATCGTGCTGAAGGCCGCTGTTGCCGGAGCCGATGGCGTCATTGACGCCTCGACGGAAATTGCCATCCGATACGGCGCGTTTTTAGCGACCATTTTAGATTTCCTCATCATCGCCTTTGCGGTGTTCCTGATGATCAAGACCATCAACGGCTTCCATGACAAGCTGAAAAAGCAGGAGGCCCCTGCCGAAAAGCCCGCCCCGCCGGAGCCCTCCAATGAGGAAAAGCTGCTGACGGAGATCCGGGATCTGCTGAAAGAGAAATGATGGAAGCACATCTGCGAAAAGGCCTGGCGGAATTGGGGCTGGGCGATGACGCCGCCCCCTCCCTGCTGCGGTTCGGAGAGCTGCTGCTGGAAAAAAACAAGGTGATGAATCTCACCGCCATCACGGACCCGGAGGATGTGGCTTCCCTCCACTTTTTAGACAGCGCCGCGCTGCTGACGCTGGCGGACCTCAAGGACAAAACCGTGGTGGATGTAGGCACCGGCGCAGGTTTCCCCGGTATGCCTCTGAAAATTTTGGAGCCGTCCATCCGCATGACGCTGCTGGACTCCTTGGGCAAGCGGATCACCTTCTTACAGGAGGTCTGCAACGAGTTGGGATTGCAGAACGTGCAGTGTGTTCACGCCCGGGCGGAGGAATTCGCGGCAGAGCACCGGCAGAGCTTTGACTTCGCCGTGTCCCGGGCCGTGGCGAATCTCAGCGTATTGTGTGAGTTGTGCCTGCCGCTGGTGAAGGCGGGCGGATACTTCCTGTCCATGAAATCCGTGGAGTCCGATGAGGAGCTGGAATCTGCTAAAAAGGCTATCAAGATCTTAGGCGGACAGGTGGAGCGGATGGCCGACTATCATATCCCCGGCACAGAGGTGGTCCATCGGGTGATTTTTATAAAAAAAATTGCCGAAACACCAAAAAAATATCCCAGACCATTTGCAAAAATCAAAAAGAATCCGTTATAATAAGGATACTGGCATTTGAAAGTGAGGTGGTGTCGTGAGCGGACAATGTATCGCGGTAGTGTCCGGCAAGGGCGGCACCGGTAAGACCTCCCTGACTGCCGGAGTCGGCACCGCGCTGGCCCAGAGCGGCAAGCGGGTGCTGTGCGTGGACTGCGACATCGGACTGCGAAATCTGGATCTGGCCTTGGGTCTGACGGACCGGGCGCTGATGGATTTCTCCGATGTGGCGCTGGACCGCTGCCCGCTGGAAGCGGCTGTGGTGGCGCATCCCAGTATTCCCAATCTCTATCTGCTGACGGCGCCTGTGCGAATGCGGGAGCCTGCTGTGACAGAGGAGGACTTTCGGCGGATGCTGCAAAAGATCCGGCAGCAGTTTGACTTCTGTCTGCTGGACGCACCGGCAGGGCTGGGACTGGGATTCCGACTGGCAGTCTGCGGTGCAGACCGCTGCGTGGTAGTGACCACACAGGATGCCTCTTCCCTGCGGGACGCCCAGCATACCGTGATGGAACTGCGGCAGTTCGGCTCCGGCCGGCTGCATCTGGTGGTGAACCGGGTGCGGAAGAAGCTGCTGCACAGTATGCACGCCACCATTGATGACGCCATGGACAAGGCAGGTCTGCCCCTCATCGGCGTGGTACCGGAGGATGACGCACTGCCTGTGTCCCTAAATCAAGGAACTCCCCTTTTGCTGCGCTCTTACAATGGAGCGGCCAGCGCATACCGAAATATCGCAATTCGACTGCAGGGCGGTAAAGCGCCGCTGCTGCGGATCAGATAAGAACCCCGGAAAGGAGATCGACAGATGAATATTGCTATTATGTCGCATGACAACCGGAAGGACCTGATGGTACAGTTCTGTACCGCCTACGCCGGCATTCTCTCTCAGCATAACCTGTACGCTACCAACACCACCGGACACATGGTAGCGGAAGCCACGGGTCTGAAGGTACACTGCTTCCTGTCCTATGCCCACGGCGGCAGCCAGCAGATCGGCGCCCGCATCGCCTACAATGAATTCGATCTGGTACTGTTTTTCAACGACCCCAGTAACGAAAAGATGGCCGGTGAGATCAGTTACATCTCCCGCCTGTGCGACCAGAACAATGTGCCCTTCGCCAGCAACATTGCCACAGCGGAAATGCTGGTACTGGGTCTGGCCCGTGGTGATCTGGACTGGCGTATGATCGTCAATCCCGCCAGCAACCGGCCCATCGCTTGACAAATCGCTGGAAAACGGCTACTATCAAATGAATACACCGCTATGACGCCGCAGCAGTAGGCCGGAACGCAGTCTCACAGAGAGGGGTGCAATGCTGAAAGCATCCCGTCTGCCCCGGAAGAAGGACAGCGGCGGAGCGGGGACGGAAACGTCCACGGTCCCCTTCCCGTACCAGAAGGCCAAAGGGGGCAGTCTGCCCCGAATTTGGGTGGCACCACGAAGCGTAAGCTCTCGTCCCAAAGCTATGGGACGGGAGCGTTTTTTTGCAGTTTTTACGATCCTATAACGCCCCGTTTCAGCGGAAAAACTCAGTAATATCACCCGAAAAGGAGTATTTTTATGGCAAAAATGACCCCCCGGACGCTGTCCGGCTTTATGGAGCTTCTTCCGGCGCCCCAGCAGCAGATGGAGCGCATCATGGAGATCCTCCGCAAGACCTATTCCCTGTACGGCTTCACGCCCCTGGATACCCCCGTCATCGAGTCCAGCGAGGTGCTGCTGGCCAAGGCCGGCGGCGAGACGGAAAAGCAGATCTACCGCTTCCAGAAGGGCGACAGCGACCTCTCCCTCCGCTTTGACCTGACGGTGCCTCTGGCCAAGTATGTGGCCCTTCACTACAATGAGCTGTCCTTCCCCTTCCGCCGGTATCAGATTGGCAAGGTGTACCGGGGCGAGCGTGCCCAACGGGGCCGCTTCCGGGAATTCTATCAGGCGGATATCGACATCATCGGTGACGGCAAGCTGGACATCACCAACGAGGCGGAGATCCCCTCCATTATCTATCAGACCTTCTCCACTCTGGGACTGAAGCGGTTCCAGATCCGGGTGAACAACCGGAAGATCCTGAACGGCTTCTACGCCATGCTGGGCCTAACGGAGAAATCCGCCGACGTGATGCGGACGGTAGACAAGCTGGACAAGATCGGTCCCGAAAAGGTAAAAACCATTCTGGTAGAAGATTTCGCCGTCAGTGAGAGCGACGCCGACGAGATTCTGAAGTTCATTGCCATCAAGGGCAACAATGCAGAGGTCCTGACGGCGCTGGAGGGCTACACTGGCAGAAACGAGATGTTCGATCAGGGGCTCAGCGAGCTGAACACCGTGGTGAAGTATCTGGCGGACTTTAGCGTACCTGCGGAGAATTTCGCCGTGGATCTCACCATTGCCCGCGGTCTGGATTACTACACCGGCACGGTCTATGAAACCACGCTGCTGGATCACCCGGAGATCGGCTCCGTGTGCTCCGGCGGACGGTATGACAATCTGGCGGAGTTCTACACGGACAAGCAACTCCCCGGCGTGGGCATTTCCATCGGCCTGACCCGGCTGTTCTATGTGCTGGGCGAGCAGGGGATGCTGAATCCGGAGCTGCCCACCGCCCCGGCGGACGCGCTGATCCTGCCTATGACGGAGGATCTCTCCCCCGCCATCGCGCTGGCCACCCAACTGCGGCAGGCGGGCATCCGCACCCAGCTCCACTGTGAGCAGAAGAAGTTCAAGGCCAAGATGAGCTATGCCGACAAGCTGTCCATCCCCTATGTGATCTTCCTGGGTGAGGACGAGATCAACGCTGGTGTGGTGGCCTGCAAGGACATGAAGTCCGGCGAGCAGACCAAACTGAATACGCAGGAGACCATCGACCGGATCAAGGCCGGTCTTGCTGAACTGGAAAAAGGAAGCGTGATCGTGGAATAACCACAGAAAGGAGCCGTTATGAAGCTGACTCTGAAGCGTGACCTGCCGCTGCTGCTGGCAGCACTGCTGGTGATCTGGGGGCTTTGGTACGCCCGACCGGTGGGGGTGGAGACCCTGTATCCGGAGCTGGAGCCGGACATCATTGAGGTGTATTTGTCGGATTTCACCACATACCGCCATGAGGATCGGCGCTTGGAGTTTACCGCCGGGACAGAGGAATTTGACGATCTCTGGTCGGAAATTCGGGAATTGCGGTTCCGGCGCTCCCCCTTCAACGTGGTGGTGCAGGCCCTCCCCTTCCTGGAAGGGATCGTAGATACCTACGTCAAATACCCGGAAACCGATGATTTAGATACCATGTCTATCAGCTTCGCGCAGGACAACGGAACTGATATCTGGCGGTCTGAGCATCTGAAATTCGATGTGGACGCATGGAGTTACCGGGACTTTGACCATGGGGTCACGCTGCCGCTGATGATGAAGAACGGCCACGAAATCGGGCAGAAAATGGCCCACGAGCTGTGGGAACAGGCGTCCGAATGAATACAATTCGTTATTTCTGATTTTCATTATACAATTCTAAATCACTTTTCATGGAAAGGAAGCAACAATATGATGCAGAATCGAACTCATACCTGTGGAGAGCTGCGCCTCAGTGACGCGGGCAAGCAGGTGAAAATTTCCGGCTGGATGGAGAACGTCCGCGTGGTCAGCGCCAATCTGGCCTTCGTGGTGGTCCGCGACTTCTACGGCACCACCCAGGTGGTGGCGGAGACCGAGGACATGGTGAACACCTTCAAGGCCATCACCAAAGAGTCCACCATTTCCGTGGAGGGCACCGTCCGGGAGCGCGACAGCAAGACCGACAAGATGGCCACCGGCGAGATTGAGATTGTTCCCGCCAAGGTGGAGGTGCTGGGCCGCTGCCAGCACAGCGAACTGCCCTTCCAGATCAACCGCAGCCGGGAGGCCGACGAGGCCCAGCGGCTGAAGTACCGCTATCTGGATCTGCGGAACCCCGCTGTGAAGAAGAACATCATTCTGCGGTGCAACGTGGTGGCCGCCCTGCGGAAGTCCATGACCGAGCACGGCTTCTTGGAGATCACCACACCCATTCTGACGGCCTCCTCCCCCGAGGGCGCCCGTGACTATCTGGTGCCCGCCCGGAACCATCCCGGCAAGTTCTACGCGCTGCCTCAGGCTCCCCAGCAGTTCAAGCAGCTGCTGATGACCTCTGGCTTCGACCGCTACTTCCAGATCGCCCCCTGCTTCCGTGACGAGGACGCCCGCGCGGACCGCTCCCCCGGCGAGTTCTATCAGCTGGATATGGAGATGGCCTTCGCCTCCCAGGAGGACGTGTTTGCCGTTCTGGAGGACGTGCTGCCCCCGATTTTTGCCCAGTACGGCACCTATGACCGGGCCAGCAGCGCCCCCTTCACCCGCATCCCCTACAACGAGGCCATGGAGAACTACGGCTCCGACAAGCCGGACCTGCGGATCGACCTGCGGGTGCAGGATGTCACCGCCGTTCTGGGCGGCTGCGGCTTCGAGCCCTTTGCCGAGGGCAATCTGGTGAAGGCCGTGAAGGTCAGTGAGTTCCACGAGACCCGGAAGTTTATCGACAAGACGCTGGCAGATGTGGAAACTGTGTCCGGCGGCAAGGCCTATTGGTTCCGCATGGACGAAAACGGCGAGCTGGTGGGCGGCATTTCCAAGTTTGTCAACCCCATCAAGGAGAAGGTCGTGGAGGCCCTGGGGCTGAAGGCCAATGACTTCGTGGCTCTGTCCGCCGGTAAGCGGGAGGCCGCTCTCAAGACCGCCGGTGTGCTGGTCAAGACCCTGGGCGCTGCCGTTCCCGGCCACATGGACAAGGAGCAGTACGCCTTCTGCTGGATCGTGGACTTCCCCATGTACGAGATCGGCGACGAGTCCGGCGAGCTGGAATTCTGCCACAACCCGTTCTCCATGCCCTCCGGCGGTCTGGACGTGCTGCTGAAGGCTGAAAAGGGCGAGATCGATCCCCTGACCATCACCGCCGACCAGTACGACCTGGTGTGCAACGGCGTGGAGCTCAGCTCCGGCGCTGTGCGGAACCACGATCCTGAGATCATGATCAAGGCCTTTGAGCTGGTCCGACTGGGCGAGGACGATGTGAAGGCCAAGTTCCCCGCTATGTACAACGCCTTCACCTACGGTGCACCCCCCCATGCCGGTATTGCACCGGGCGTGGACCGCATGGTGATGCTGCTGGCCGGCGAGGACAGCATCCGTGAGATCATCCCCTTCCCCATGAACAAGAACGCGCAGGACGTGATGATGAGCGCACCTTCTGAGGTCACCCAAAAGCAGCTGGATGAGCTGCATATTCAGATCACCAAGCACGAGGAATAAACCGCAATGTGCGGCTTTGCCGCACAGGAAAGCATGGTGATACCATGCGGGATGGAATCCCCATTTTCTTTTCCTCTTGCGGAAAAGAAAACGGCCATTCATGGTCAAAAGAAAAGACGCTGAGGGATGAGTTGACCGGCAAAGCGGTCAACTCACCCAAAGCGGGGGCTGGCCGTCACGCACTGCCGACAAAATCCGGAAGTTGCCTGCCGGCTGCGCTATACCCGAATATCAAATCAGCATATCCCCGCATTTGAGAGTGTGGAGCACAACGGGGCGGAAAACCGAATCGGCGTATTTCTACTCCCGTGCGTTCCGCTTCGCTACGCACTACCCGGTCCGTTTTCTGCTTTATCCTCGTCTCTCGTCCTTCGTCCCCTTGGGGGTTGGTTTTTCCTGCCCCGTCCCTCGTCTCCGGGAGGGGTTTCCAAAGGGGAGGGACCGCAGTCCCGCCCCTTTGTGCCACGAGGGGGTATGGGGGAAAGCGGGCTAAGCGCCGCCAGCGGCGGATAAAGCGGCCCGCTTTCGAGGAAACGGCACGATTGGCGGCCCATTAGGGCCGGGAATTGTATTGCCGTGACGGTGCAAGGTGGCGTCCCCCATGTTTCGGGTGGGGGTCTAAGGGGGAGGGGCCTTTACGCTAAAGGCCCCTTCCCCTTGCCCTATCATGGGAATGTCCCCTTGCGGGAGCAGAGAACTATGTGAAAGCG